>Ga0160445_100334_pt1 | contig 27911 bp, 23 predicted proteins | sample HID1972M_E1MG_FD_108215 | JGI IMG/M metagenome (GOLD analysis project Ga0160445, IMG submission 108215) | Enriched pill bug-associated microbial communities from UW Madison campus, WI, USA - HID1972M_E1 MG | ecosystem: Host-associated > Arthropoda: Insects > Digestive system > Unclassified ... | reverse complement strand
TCAACATCATCTCTTTTTATCGCAGCTCTAAAAGCTAATCGTCCGATTCTTCCAAATCCGTTAATTCCAATTTTCATTTTACTTGTTTTTATTTAAATAATAATTCAAAAGATTATGAATAGGTTCTCTTATAATGGTTCCTATTTCAAAATTGTGGCTTTTAGCCACATTTCCTAATATTTCTTGGTAATCAAAAGCTACACTTCCTGTAAAGCTTACCTTTTCGCTATGATTCCCTTTTAAAGGAACAAAATACTTTTCAAATAAAAGATTAAATCCCTGAGTAATCAATTGTTTCATATAACTATGATCACGATTCTCAAAAACAAACTCCGAAAATGAGCTTAAGAATAATACCGGATTTGATTGTCTATAAACCTTATCCAATATTAATTTTATGTCAAGTGGATACTTATCATCAAATTTACGAGTAAGATCCTGAGGCATTGTTTGAGTGATGTAATCTTGTAAAATATTCCTTCCAAGCCAATTTGCCGAGCCCTCATCTGCTAAAATATATCCTAAACCATAATTATTAGGTTCAATTTTTTTACCATTATAATAAGCCGCATTTGAACCACTTCCTATGATTCCTACAAATCCGCTATGGTCGCCGCATGTAGCAAGGGCTGCAGCTTTTAAATCATGACCTACAAAAACTTTTCCAAATCTAAAAAATGCATTGAAAGCTTTTAAAACTATCGCTTCATTCTCTTCAGAGGAAGCTCCAGCTCCAAAAAAATAAATGCGCTTTATTTTTTCTGCAAAATTAATCAACGTATTATTTTTATTTAAAAGTTGTTCAATTTTACTTTCATTATTATGATGAGGATTTATTCCCATCGTTTTAAAACCAGCAACAACTCTGCCTTTCTCAGCTAATCTCCAATCTGCCAAACGAGAACCACTATAAACAACAGCTATCATCTATTTCTAAATATTAAATAGCTAAAATGTGAGAAATCTCAATCATATCCTCAGCCAATTTAAAGGCTTTAATATTAATAGATTCTTCAATATTAACATGCTGAATTTCATTTCCTCTTAATCCAACCACCTGTCGCGATTTTCCAGCAAGTAGTAAGTTTACAGCTGCATAACCCAATCTGCTGGCTAATACCCTATCAAAACTTGAAGGAGAACCCCCACGTTGTAAATGACCAAGAATCGTCACCTTCGTATCGTAAAAATCAAATTTATTTTTTACATGTTTTGCAACATTATAGGCACCACCATTTTGATCTCCTTCAGCAATTATCACAATCGTTGAAGACTTTTTACCTTTCGCAGCACTTTCAAGTTGAAGAATAAGCTTGTCAATTGCAGTTTCTGTCTCAGGCATTAAAATAGCTTCTGCTCCTCCGGCAATCCCGGCATTTAAAGCAATACATCCGGAATCCCTCCCCATTACTTCAACAAAAAACAAACGATCATGAGAAGCAGCCGTATCTCTAATCTTATCAATAGCCTCTATCACTGTATTACAAGCGGTATCAAATCCTAAAGTAAAATCAGAACCATATAAATCATTATCAATTGTTCCGGGAATACCTATAACAGGAATATCATATTCACGAGAAAACACTTCAATTCCTGTAAAAGTTCCGTCACCGCCTATACCTATTAGCGCATCAATTTCAGCTGCTTTTAAATTATCATAAGCTTTTTTTCTGCCTTCCAAAGTTTGAAATTCTGAACAACGAGCTGTTTTTAAAATAGTTCCACCCAATTGAATAATATTACTGACTGAACGGCTATTCATTTCTACAAATTGGTTAGCAATCATTCCTTGATAACCTTGCAAGATTCCCGTTACTTGTTTATTATTATAAAGAGCAGTCCGTACTACCGATCGAATACATGCATTCATTCCTGGGGCGTCACCACCAGAGGTAAAAACTCCTATCTTTTTTATTTTTTGCACAAAAATTAAATATCAATTCCAAATTATATGATACGAATATAACGTGTATTTCTTACACTATCATAAAACATTGCATTTTTTTTTACATTTTTGCATACATTACAATAGTAAATCAAATTTATTCATATAAATTTTAATATTTTGCAATCAAAGTTACCGCATCTTCAGTCAATTTTTACAGCAGATTGTGTCATTTTCGGTTTTGAGGAAGGTGAAATTAAAGTATTATTAGTTGAACGGAACGAATATCCGTATAAAGGTTGGTGGGGACTACCCGGTTTTTTTGTTGAGCAATCCGAAACTATTGATAGCGCAGTTGAGAGAATTCTTTATGAACATACTGGTTTACGCAATATTTTCATGGAGCAGCTTTATACTTTTGGTGATTTAAAAAGACATCCGCAGGGACGTGTAATTACAGTTGCCTATTATGCCATGTTACGCCTTAAGGGTCAATCAACATTGAAACCTCACTCCGATTATGTTCGTCAAGCGGTCTGGCATCCATTAGAGAAGCTACCAGAACTAGCTTTTGATCATGCCAATATTATTGAATGTAGTTTAGAAAAAATAAGACGAAAAATCAAATACAGTCCTATTGCTTTTGAATTATTACCTGAAAAATTTACTCTAACTCAATTACAGAAAGTATATGAGGCTATTTGGGGTTATACACTCGACAAGCGTAATTTCAGAAAAAAAATGCTGAATTATAATATACTAAAAGAATTAGATGAAAAACAAAAAGGAGTATCCTATAGAGCAGCAAAGCTTTATAAATTCGATAAACGTAAATACGCGAAGCTATTTCAAAACGAACTGTCTTTCAAAAAATAGAACTTTAATTGGAGAAAAGCTAGCATTAATTCAAAAGGAATTCTATTTGAATTCCTTTTGAATTTCTTATTTATCTTTGTTTTGATGATATTTTACAAGATCGTCAATTGGAGAACGGACTATCTTACCTATTTTCATACCAAATTCTTCAGCAGTTTCTTCTAAAACATTTCTAAAATTGTAACCTACGGATCCGATACAATTAAAAGTATAATTTTTATAATTAGGATATTTAGAAACAAGGTTGGTGAAAAAATCAACAAATGAAGTTTTCACTATGTTTCTTGAGTATTCGATATTCACATTATTATCGTAGACAAATTTACTGAAACTTGCACAAAATCGATTAGCTAATGGTTGAGTGTAAACTCTATCCATCACTTGATCTGGAGTAACTTTATATGTATTCCAAAATTCCTCGCGTACATTGTCTGGCATTAATCCTCGAACATAATCGGTTAAAAGTTTTTTTCCGATGTAACAACCACTCCCCTCATCACCTAAAATATATGCAGCAGAATCAATATTTAATGCAACATCTTTGCCATCATAAATACAAGTGTTGGTTCCAGTGCCTAAAATTGCTGCAAAACCAGGTTCTTTACCTAACAAAGCCCGGGCAGCAGCTAAAAGATCATGTCCAATGGAAATTTTTGCTTTTGTAAAAAAAGTAGAAAATGCGTCTTTAATAATATTTGCCTTTTCATCATTATGAACACCAGCTCCATAATAATAAACCTCAGAAATCTGGTCGAGCTGTAAATCTTCAGGAAGTCCCTTTTTTAATGAGCTTTGAATATATTCACTGCTCACGAAATAAGGGTTGTATCCTTCTGTATTGAAATAGATTTTCTTCCCAGAACTATCTAATAGGCACCAATTGGTTTTTGTAGAACCGCCATCTGCAATAATGATCATATTTGAATTTTATTTAACATAGATTTTTCAATTCACTATTTTTAATTTTGCACAAAATACACCTTTCCCCATTTTTTACAAATTTTAATTTTTTATTTTTCTCTCAACAATTTATTATTCGGTTTAAAATCTTCATTTAGAGCTTATAGAACTAGTTTACTCTATAAAAATAAAAAAATAATTGGTGTGTACTTTTTACAATTAGTACTTCTTTTGTATTCATAATATGAATATATTATATTCATATTATTCAGAGCAATTTACTAAGTTTGTGAAACGACCCTTATTTTCCAATTAAATAAAATTTCAGTTATAAAAGAGCGCTAATTATAAATATAACAAATATTAAATTATATTTTTAAAATATATTAATTAAATGAAAAAGATTTTAATTGCAAATCGTGGTGAAATAGCTGTTCGGATTATGCGTTCTGCTCGTGAAATGAATTTTGAAACAGTTGCAGTTTTCTCAGAAGCTGATCGTTTATCCCTACATGTACAATATGCAGATGAAGCAGTTTATATTGGTGAGTCACCATCTAATTCGTCTTATCTAAATATTGAAAAAATTATTGCAGCCTGTAAAAAAACAAATGCAGATGCCGTTCATCCGGGCTATGGATTTTTGTCTGAAAATCCCGATTTTGCAAAAGCTTTGGAAAAGGAAAGAATCAAATTAATAGGTCCATCTCCAGAAGCCATGGAGATAATGGGAAATAAATTGTCAGCCAAAGCAGCTGCGTTGCTTTATAACATTCCTATGATTAAGGGAACTAAATCAGCAATAAAAGATATTATTGAGGGCAAGACTCTAGCTGAAGAAATCGGGTTCCCAATTTTAATTAAGGCTGCAGCGGGTGGCGGTGGTAAAGGAATGCGGATTGTAAAAGCCAAAGAACAATTTGAGGAAGAATTGAAGCTTGCTATTTCGGAAGCAAAATCTGCTTTTGGAGATGATTCTGTTTTTTTAGAACGTTATATTCCTTCACCAAAACATATTGAAATTCAAATTCTAGCAGATGATTATGGAAATATTATCCACCTTTTCGAAAGGGAATGTTCCATACAAAGAAGGCATCAAAAAGTCATTGAAGAAGCTCCTTCTGCAAATCTAACAAAAGAACTGCGACAAAAAATGGGAGAATGTGCAATTAATGTAGCCCGGTCTTGCAATTACGTAGGTGCCGGCACTGTGGAGTTTATATTGGATGAGAATTTTGACTTCTTTTTTCTAGAAATGAATACACGTTTACAAGTAGAACATCCCATTACGGAAATGATAACCGGTATAGACTTAGTTAAAGAGCAGATTAAGATAGCAAATGGAAAAGCTTTAACGCTTATGCAAGAAAACATTACTATTAATGGTCATGCAATAGAATTACGTATATATGCTGAAGATCCGGCAAACAATTTCCTTCCAGATATGGGAGTCTTACAAACTTATAAACTTCCTGAAGGCCCGGGAATACGAGTTGATAATGCTTACGAAGCTGGGATGGAAATATCAGTTTATTACGATCCAATGATAGCTAAATTAGTAGCTTGGGGCAATACTCGTGAAGAAGCAATCCAACGAATGAAGCGTGCTATTGATGAATATCAAATCACGGGTATCCAAAGCACATTAACTTTTGGGAAATTTGTGATGAATCACCCGGTTTTCAAAAAAGGAACTTATACTACAGATTTTGTTAATTTATATTTTAATAGCGAACTAATGTCAACGGTAAATAATGGTGAAACTAAAATAGCTGCAATTATTGCAAATACCATTTTTTCTCAAAAAACCTATCACCATCATATAAACTCAAAAACTATAAATTCGAATTGGAAAAAAAACAGATTAAATAAATAAAATATGTTCACTGGTATAATAGAAACAATTGGTGTAGTTACCCAAGTAACTAAAGAAGGAAGCAATTGCAATCTGAAAATAAGATCTTCAATCTCTAATGAATTAAAAATCGATCAGAGTATATCCCACAACGGTGTGTGCCTTACTGTAATCGCAATAAACGATGATCAACATACTGTTACTGCAATTAATGAAACCCTGCTTAAAAGCACATTAGGAGAACTAAAAGTTGGTGATAAAGTAAATTTAGAACGCTGCACCCCCATAGGCGGCAGATTGGATGGTCATATCGTTCAAGGCCATGTAGATCAGAAGGCAACCTGCATATCTAAAAAGGATGAAAATGGAAGCTGGTTATTTTCCTTTGAGTATGATAATTCCTCTGGAAATATTACTGTAGAAAAAGGATCAATCTGCATTAATGGAATTAGTTTAACTGTTTTCAACTCAAAATACAACCAATTTACGGTAGGAATTATTCCTTATACACTTGAACATACCAATTTTAGTCAAATTGATATTGGAAGCAATGTAAATCTCGAATTTGATATAATCGGCAAATACGTTTCTAAGATATTATCCTTAAGAAATTAATCACAAACAATTGAGCTTGAAAGTTGTTCATTAAATAGTATGATTTTAACGAATAAAACACAAACACAAAATGGATAAATTAAAGAAATTTGAGTTGATGGAAAAGATTGTCCGTCAGTTACAAGATTTACAACATAGCCAACAGGCAATTATAGAAAAAATTGGGAAGCTGGAGATTGATAATTTTGATTTAGCAGATAAAAACCTAGAAAAGGTTTTATCAGACATGCATCAACGTACGGCCGACAATTTTGATTCAGTTAATGAATTATTGAATAAATTTACTGATAAAACTGAAAATTTTGGTGAAACAAACAATGTAGATAAACTCAAGGAGCAACAAGAGATTAATGAGGCAAGCGGTACTAAGAACGCTTAATATTTTTCAATATTTTATGGTTAAAAAACTCCACAAATCAATTTTGTGGAGTTTTTATTTTAGTATGAAGTTTTGCTCTTAAACACAATCTATTCAAAATATTACATATCTTTAATTTACGAATCTCAAAAAATCTTATTAAGAGCTATTAACTTAAATGAAAACTATTTCCATATTAAAGTTATTTTTATTTTTTGGGATCACTGTGTGCTGCGCAATTCTGTTTAACATAAAAATTGCTGATGTACCGCCCCTTGGAAAGTTCCTTAGCCCATTCACTGGCTTTTGGCAAACTGCCGAAAACACCAATAGCATAAAAAATTTCATTTTGATAAATTCCGGATTAAAGGAGAATGTTAATATTTTAATGGATGAACAAGGAATTCCTCATATTTTTGCAAACAACGAACATGACCTTTACTTTGCGCAAGGTTATATAACAGCTAAAGACAGGCTTTGGCAAATGGATTTTCAAACTCGTTATGCTTCTGGAAGGCTATCCGAAGTAGTAGGAAAAAAAGCTATCGAACTTGACCGCTATCAACGAAGAATGGGAATGGTATTCGGCGCTGAAGCTATGCTTAAAGAAAGCATTTCTGATTCAAAAAGCCGCCTTATTATAGAAGCCTATTCACAAGGAGTAAATGCTTATATCCAAAAGCTTCCTCCTAAAGATTACCCTATAGAGTTTAAAATTTTAAATTATGAACCTGAAACCTGGACACCACTTAACTCTGCTTTATTATTAAAACTTATGTCGGCAACTTTGGCAAGAGGCACTAACGAACTAGCAATGAGCAACATTTTAAAAAATTATGGCAATAATGTTGTAAATGATTTGTTTCCAAACTATCCATTTAAAGAAGATCCTATAATTCCAAAGGGAACGATTTGGGAATTTGGACAAAATAATGCAAAAGTATCAATTATTAACTCCCCAGTAATTGCAGACATAGAAAATACACACAATAAAAAAAACGATGATTGGCTATTTTCTTCCAGGTTATTAACTTTTAATAAGCCAGAGAATATAGGAAGTAATAATTGGGCCATCTCTGGCAATAAATCAAGTACTGATTTTCCAATTTTAGCAAATGATCCTCATCTTGACTTAACACTCCCATCTATTTGGTATCAAATCCAACTTCATACGCCCAACCTTAATGTTTATGGAGTTTCTATTCCTGGCGCACCCAATGTGATTATCGGATTTAATGAAAATATTGCTTGGGGAGTGACAAATGTAGGATCAGATGTACTGGATTGGTATAAAATCAAATTTAAAGATAATACACATCGGGAATATCTATTTAATGGGAAGTGGCGAAAAACAAAAATCAGAATAGAGGAAATAAAGATACGCGGAGAAAAATCCATTTTTGATACCGTTTATTATACTCACCATGGTCCGGTTAGTTATACGAAAAATACAAAACCTGATCAGTTTAATATGACGAATAATATCCCTGAAAATTATGCTTTGAAATGGGTAGCACATTTGCCTTCAAATGAATTAAGAACATTTTATGAATTAAATAAGGCTAAAAATTACAATGATTATCGTGAGGCATTAAAATATTTTTCAGCACCTGCTCAAAATTTCGTTTTTGCCGACCGGCAAGGAGATATCTCAATAACATCAAATGGTTTGTTTCCATTAAGGGAAAAAAGGCAGGGAAAATTTTTATTGGATGGCAATGATCCTACGGACGAATGGCATGGTAGAATCCCATATTTGGAAAATCCGACTATAAAGAACCCGACGCGGGGTTTTATTAGTTCAGCCAACCAATGGCCAGTTGACCAAACCTACCCCTATTATCTTGGTTGGGAGTTTGCACCTTATGAACGTGCTCACCGAATAAATACACAACTAGATTCTATGCACAATGCATCATTAAATAGTTTCAAGAAATTACAGACTGATGATTATAGTATTTTCGCTGAAAATATTATCGATACCTTAATTAATAGTATAGAAAACGAAACGAATCTAAATGAATTAGAGTCCAAAAGCCTTTCTATTTTAAAACAGTGGGATAACAGATATAGAATAAACTCAATAGCAGCAACTATATTTGAAACCTGGACTACCGAATTGTATAATTCAATATGGGAAGACAAATTCAACAGTAAAGAAAGTTTAATGCGTTATCCAAGTCGCGATCGTACTATTCACCTACTCTTATATGAACCAGAATCTCAGTGGTTTTCAAGTGAAACCGAAAAGCGAACAAGAAACCAAGTCGTTATTGCCGCATTTAAAGCTGCAATTCAACAGTTGAAAAATAATTATGGAAAACAAGAAAACTGGGAGTGGGCTATGGTTAAGAAAACCCATGTACCACATTTAGCAGCAATTGAAGGATTTGGATCTAGGGTTTTAAAAGTTGGGGGTTCAAAACATACTGTAAACGCTAACAGTGAAAAAAACGGCCCTTCGTGGCGGATGGTTGTATTGTTAGGAAAGTCTGTTAAGGCATTTGGAGTGATACCTGGTGGACAATCAGGAAATCCTGGTAGTAAATATTACGATAATCAAATTATAACTTGGGAAAAAGGAGAGCTGAATGAATTGCTTTTCCTAGAGAATGACATACCCAATCAAAAGGGGATTATTAATAGAATTGAATTAAAAAACAATCCCTAAGTTTATAATATGATTCTCTTTATACTTATTATTGTAATCGCCTTTATAACGCAGCTATTTCTTCCATGGTGGATAATTGTGCCTGTGGTTTTATTGTGTTGTTGGGCGAAAGCAAAAACTGCCAGTTCAGCTTTCATAATCTCCTTCATGAGTATATTCCTGCTTTGGTTAGTGATGAGCCTATTTTTAAGTTTTCCTAATGATCATATATTAGCCAACCGAGTTGGATTAATGTTAGGTTTACCAGAAGCATCATACAACTGGGCAGTCGTAGCGTTGATTGCAACATTACCTGGTGCTTTAACAGCGGGATTCTCAGGTGTGAGCGGTTTCTTTTTGAGAAAGATACTCAGTAATAATTGATACCTTTGGGTGTTAATATGGATAAAAATAAAATATTTTCTATTACTAGTGAGACTGAATTCAAAGAAATCGCTCTAGAAGTCTTTAAACTGCAAGCGGAGAAGTGTTCTGTTTATAAACAGTATACGACTTACTTAAACATCAAAATTGATCAAATCAATGATGTATATGATATACCATTCCTACCAATTGAATTCTTCAAAACCCACCAAGTAATTCTTAAAGGTGAAGTAAGTGAACAAATATTTTCGAGTTCAGGAACAACAGGAACTCAAACCAGCAAACACTATGTAAGTGATTTATCGATTTACGAGGAAAGCTTTAGAACCTGCTTTGAGCAATTTTATAGTGATAAAAAAGACATGGCAATATTGGCCCTGCTTCCCTCCTATCTTGAAAGAACAGGTTCTTCTTTAATTTATATGGTCGATGATTTAATAAAGAGCAGCAATCGCCCAGAAAGCGGTTATTTTCTTTACAATCATGATGAATTATATTCAAATTTATTGAGCTTAAAGGAGAAAAAGACTCCTACAATTTTATTTGGTGTTACTTACGCTCTATTGGACTTTATAGAAACCTATGAGATGAATTTTCCCCAATTAATTGTAATGGAAACAGGAGGAATGAAAGGTAAAAGAAAAGAAATCATTAGAGAAGAATTGCATGAAATTCTTTGTAAGGGTTTCGGAGTAGCTAGCATTCATGCAGAATATGGAATGACTGAATTATTATCCCAAGCTTATTCTAAGGGCAATGGGTTGTTTGACTGTCCGCCTTGGATGAAGATTTTAATCAGAGATTTGAACGATCCTTTTACCTATCAAAAAACATATTTTACTGGAGGTATTAACATTATAGACTTAGCGAATGTTAATTCTTGTTCTTTTATATCTTCCCATGATTTAGGCCGTTTAAACACGGATAAGCAATTTGAGGTTCTTGGCCGTTTTGATCAGAGCGATGTTCGAGGATGTAATTTAATGATTCAATAAACATCACTCTGACCTTAAACTATCCTGCTATTAATAAGAAGTAATTTTTCTTACCACGTTGAACAATAATAAATTTGTCATTAATAAGATCTTCAGTTTTTAACTGAGCAGAATCAGCGATCTTTCGTTTATTAATGGAAACCCCACCTCCCTGGATCATTTTACGTGCTTCACCTTTAGAAGGAAATACTCCAGCACTTACAGCAAGGAGATCAATTACATTGATTCCAGAATCTAATTCTTCTCTTGAAATCACGAATTGAGGAATACCTTCGAAAACCCCTAAAACATCTGCATCATTTAATTGATTTAAAAACTCTAAAGAACCGTTTCCAAATAAGAAATCAGTTGTTTTTATAGCGGTTTCGTAAGCTTTTGTGCTATGTGTACGAATGGTTATATCTTCCGCCAATGCTTTTTGAACCAACCGTAAATGAGGAGCCAAATCATGTTCAGTAATGATGGTTTCAATCTCTTCTTTTGGTTTAAGCGTAAATATTTTAATCCAATTTTTTGCATCCTCATCACTGACATTCAACCAGAATTGATAGTACTTAAATGGAGAGGTTTTTATCGGGTCTAACCAAATAGCTCCTCCTTCAGTTTTACCAAATTTGGTACCGTCTGTTTTTTTAATTAATTGAGTAGTGAGTCCGAATGCAGAGCCTCCATCAATTCTTCGAATTAATTCAGTTCCAGTAACTATATTTCCCCACTGATCGGATCCACCCATTTGAATCAGGCAATTTTTGTTTTTCCACAGATAGTGATAATCGTATCCCTGAATCAATTGATAGCTAAACTCTGTAAACGAGATTCCCGTCTCACCTTCTAATCGTTTTTTTACTGAATCTTTAGCCATCATATAATTAACGGTAAGATGCTTACCGATATCACGAATAAAATCCAGAAATCTGAAGTCTTTAAACCAATCGTAATTATTGACCATTTCTGCTTGGTTTTTTTCAGGACCAAATTCTAGAAACTGCTTTAATTGATTTTGTAAAGACGATACATTATGTTGAAGGGTGTTCTCATCCAATAGATTTCTTTCAGCAGACTTTCCTGAAGGATCACCAACCATTCCCGTAGCACCGCCAACTAAAGCCACGGGCTTATGCCCGGCGCGCTGAAAATGAATCAATGTCATGATTTGTGTTAAATGGCCCACATGCAAAGAGTCTCCGGTTGGGTCAAAACCAATATATCCGGTAGTCAATTCTTTATTCAATTGTTCTTCTGTACCTGGCATGATATCTTGCAACATACCACGCCAGCGCAATTCTTCTACGAAATTCATTTATTTTAAAATAGGAATGCAAAAATAATAGAGTGTTTAGTTAAACCTAGGTATCTATTTTAGCATATCTAGCGTTACGCTCTATAAATTCTCTTCTTGGTGCTACCTCATCGCCCATTAACATTGAAAATATGCGATCACTTTCCGCAGCATTGTCAATGGTTACCTGACGAAGCGTTCTAGTTTCAGGGTTCATGGTTGTACTCCAAAGTTGCTCCGCGTTCATTTCTCCCAAACCTTTATAGCGCTGAATATTGACACTTTCTTCTTTACCGGCGCCCTTTAACCGTTGCACAGCCGCGTCACGCTGATCTTCCGTCCACGCATATTCAAATTCCTTACCTTTTTTCACCATATAAAGCGGCGGATTGGCTATGTATAAATAGCCATTTTCAATAAGCTCTTTCATATACCGGAAATAAAAAGTCAGGATCAGTGTATTAATGTGGGCACCATCCACATCCGCATCCGTCATAATAATAATTCGATGATAACGTAGTTTCGCTAAATTAAGCGCCTTAGCATCATCTTCAGTACCTATGCTTACACCAAGAGCAGTAAACATATTCTTAATTTCCTCGTTTTCATAGATTTTGTGTTCCATTGCCTTTTCAACATTCAGGATTTTTCCCCTTAAAGGTAAAATTGCTTGGAACTCTCTATTTCTCCCTTGTTTGGCTGTGCCTCCCGCAGAATCTCCCTCCACTAAATAAATTTCACATTTCACCGGATCATTATTAGCACAATCAGCTAATTTTCCCGGTAAGCCGCTTCCACTCATCACGCTTTTGCGTTGAACCATATCCCGTGCTTTCCTTGCAGCAGCGCGTGCCGTAGCAGCTAAAATGACCTTATTGACAATAATTTTAGCTTCACGAGGATTTTCTTCCAAATAGTTGCCTAAGATTTCGCCTACAGCAACGTCAACCGCACCCATTACCTCATTATTTCCAAGCTTAGTCTTTGTCTGACCTTCAAATTGAGGTTCTTGTACTTTTACCGAAATAACAGCAGTTAGTCCTTCTCTAAAATCATCACCGGAAATTTCAATTTTAACATTTTTCAACAAGCCCGACTTTTCAGCGTATGATTTTAAGGTACGTGTTAAGCCACGTCTAAAACCGGCAACATGCGTTCCTCCTTCAATGGTATTAATATTATTAACGTAAGAATGAACATTCTCAGCATACGTATCATTATATTGCAAAGCAAGTTCAACAGGAACACCTTGTTTCACACCATCAATATGAATTGGCTGTGGAATTAATGAATGGCGATTTCCATCAAGATATCTGACAAATTCACTTAATCCTCCTTCGGAAAAGAATTCTTCTTTTCTCAACGAACCGTCTTCTTGTTCATCCCTTTCATCTAATAGAGATAAGCGGATACCTTTATTTAAATAAGCTAATTCACGTAAGCGACCAACAAGCGTATCATAATTATAAACGTTAGTCAGAGTGAAAATACTTGTATCTGGATGAAATGTAACTTTTGTTCCAGTTCGCTCTGATTCACCTATAACCTTTACCGGATACATTGGTTTACCACATTCATATTCTTGTTTAAAAATCTTTCCCTCTCGATAAACTTCAGCAACAAGTAAAGTAGATAGCGCATTTACACACGAAACACCAACACCATGTAAACCTCCAGACACTTTGTAAGTATCTTTGTCAAATTTACCACCCGCATGAAGCATGGTCATAACCATTTCAAGAGCAGATTTATTTTCTTTTTTATTTATACCGGTAGGAATTCCTCTGCCATTATCTTCTACAGATATGGAGTTGTCTGTATGAATAGTGACGAATATATCCGTACAATAACCGGCCATCGCTTCATCAATCGAGTTATCAACAACCTCGTAAACCAAATGGTGTAACCCTTTTACACCCGTATCTCCAATATACATGGAGGGACGTTTTCTAACAGCCTCTAAACCTTCAAGGACTTGTATATTATCGGCCGAATAATTATTCTTATTTTCTTCGCTCATATATTGATTTTACAATTTACAAATTTACGGAAATTAAGCGGCTTTTTCCAATAAATACGCACTTAAAGAGGGCAATTCTATCATACTTTACAGAACTATCTTTAATTATTCCTGAGACTATCCATTTAAATACTTGGGAAATAACTTTGAAATTTTATCTTTGCCAATATTGTAATTAAATTGAAATGAAAAATACACTTTTAAATGCCGGTGTCGCAATCGTATTAGCTGCAGGCCTTATATCTTGCAACAATCAAGGTGCACCAACCTCTTCTTCTTCAAAAGATAGTTTATCAACAGAGAAAAACTCAATAAATGAAACTATCGTATACGTTAACTCAGATTCTCTTTTGCACAATTATGAATATTTTAAAGATGTGAGAACCAGTTTCGAAGCAAAAGCGAAAAAAGCACAAGCAGATTTACAGTCTAAAGGAACTGCCTTTCAACGGGAAGTTGCTGAATATCAAAAAGGTGCAGGAACAATGAGCGCTGAACAACGAGCTAATACAGAGGAAAGATTGGCTAGGAAACAAGAAGAACTGGGTCGTCTAAACCAAAATGCTAGCACATCCTTAGGACAAGAAGAAATGGAAGAAAACTCGAAACTTTATAACAAGGTTTCGGAATATCTGAAAAAATTCTCTGCTGAAAAAGGTTATAAGTTAGTATTGACCTATTCAACTTCTAATCCGACTGTATTATATGCAGACAAAAGTCTTGAAGTTACGAAAGAAGTGGTAGAAGGTTTAAACGCAGAATACAAAAAGGAGAAAAAATAATATGCTTTTTTTCAATAAAATAGCTTCCTCCTAAAGAAGCTATTTTATTTATTCATCCTTTAAATCATCCCTTAAATTGTCGATTTCACGTCGATCCTTCTTGGTTGGCCTCCCCGCACCTCGGTCTCGTCGTAATATCGGAGCATGAAAAACAGATTTATAAGCATGCGTATCCTCAACAGGGGTTAAATCTTGATAATACAATACAGCAGTTTTTGCGTCAACCCTTTGCTTTAACAAATCAATTACTTTAATAACCTTTCTCTCTATACCCTTCTGAATATGAAAGGTTTCTCCAATTTTAACCGAATAAGAAGATTTAATATTTTGTCCATTTAATTTAACTTTCCCTGCATTGCATGCATCTGTTGCCAAACTCCTGGTTTTGAACACTCGTATTGCCCATAAATATTTGTCTATACGCAATTTTTCTAATTCTTGAGCCATACTACAAAAATATGAATTTCTAATCATGTAACGATTAAAATGAGTGCAATGGTTTTATAATTCGAATTTTTAGGTAAAAATCTTTACTTTCGCTTTAAATAAAATATTGCAATGACCACAGAATTTAAGAAATTAATAGAAGACGCTTGGGAAGATCGTCAATTACTGGAATATAAAGAATACCAAGATGCGATTGAAACTACTATTCTAAAATTAGATAAAGGGGAATTACGGGTTGCCGAACCAATCGGAAGCCGTTGGCATGTAAACGAATGGATAAAAAAAGCTGTAATTCTATATTTCCCCATAAGAAAAATGAGAGTGATTGAAGCCGGTCCATTTGTTTTTCATGATAAAATGAAATTAAAAACAAATTATAAGGAACTAGGTGTTCGGGTGGTTCCTCATGGCCTAGCACGCTATGGAGCTTTTCTCGGCAAAGGAGTAATTTTAATGCCGTCATATGTTAATATTGGCGCTTATGTAGATGAGGGAACTATGGTAGACACCTGGGCTACTGTTGGCTCATGTGCACAAATAGGTAAGAATGTTCATTTAAGTGGTGGTGTGGGTATTGGAGGAGTGTTAGAGCCTATTCAAGCTTCACCTGTAATTATTGAGGATAACTGCTTTATTGGCTCCCGCTGCATTGTAGTTGAAGGTGTTCATGTAGAAGAAGAAGCAGTATTAGGTGCAAACGTTGTATTAACAAGTTCAACAAAAATCATCGATGTAACCGGTGCAGAACCCAAAGAATATAAATCATTTATTCCAGCCCGGTCAGTTGTTATTCCAGGATCCTATACAAAACAATTTCCTGCAGGTGAGTATCAGGTTCCTTGTGCATTAATAATAGGTAAGCGTAAAGAGTCAACAGATAAAAAGACGTCATTAAACAATGCTTTACGTGACCATAAAGTTGCCGTGTAAGTAAATTACTCAAATGCTTATCTTCCATAGGATAAGCATTTTTTCATTCAGTTCAATAAATATAGATTCGAAATATGTTTAAACAGGATATTGAACAAGCGCTTGATGTTTTAAGGAAAGGTGGAATTATCTTATACCCTACCGATACAATTTGGGGAATTGGCTGTGATGCAACAAACGCTGAAGCTGTTGATAAAGTAAATAAACTCAAAGGGCGCACACAAGATAAAAATCTAATTATATTATTGGAAAACGATAATAAGCTGGTCAGCTATGTTCGTGAGATTCCAGATGTGGCCTATGAACTAATTGAGTATACGGATGAGCCATTAACAATTATTTATTCAGGCGCTAAAAATCTTGCTTCAAACTTAATTCCAAAAGATGGGACTATTGGTATCCGGATAGTTAAACACGATTTTTGTGAAGAATTAATTCGTCGTTTCAGAAAACCCATAGTCTCTACATCGGCTAATTTTACAAATAGCCCTGCGCCAAAAACATTTAATGATATAGATCAAGGAATCATAGAAGGAGTAGATTATGTTGTACAATATCAACAAGAAAATCAACAAGAGAATTCTGCATCAACAATTATTAAACTTGGTCCATCCGGACAATTTGAATTAATCCGAAAATCCTAACCATAATTTCTGATAGCTATTTTGTACTTTTGTGGCCAATACTGCTTTTCACAAGCTAGTATAGTCTTTATCTTATGAAAGAACAATTACAACTTCCTATTTTCCAAACCCTTAGCTCTTTAGCAGATAGAAATCACGTTGAAATCTATGTGATAGGAGGTTTTGTTCGAGATTTAATTATGAAACGGGATTTTAAAAATGATATTGATATACTGGTTATTGGCAGCGGAATATCTTTTGCGGAAAAGGTTGGTGAATCGCTTAAATCTAAAGTTGCAGTATTTAAAAACTTTGGAACAGCTATGCTTCGTTATGAAAATATAGATATTGAGTTTGTAGGTGCAAGAAAGGAGTCTTATCGAACTCATTCGCGGAAACCCATTGTAGAAAACGGAAATTTAACAGATGATCAACTTCGTCGTGATTTCACAATAAATGCAATGGCTTTTAGTCTAAACAGGAAAAGTTTCGGAGAACTGCTAGATCCTTTTAATGGACTAGAAGACATAAAAAATAGAATCATACGCACTCCATTAAATCCGGCCGAAACTTTCTCCGACGACCCCTTGCGAATGATGAGAGCTATACGTTTTTCTTCTCAATTAGGATTTGAAATTGATGATAAGGCTTTACTTGCGATAAATAAAAATAAAGAACGAATTAAGATTGTATCCAAAGAAAGAATTATAGATGAATTGCAAAAAATCATCAGCTCTCAAAAACCTTCAATCGGATTCAAACATCTTTTTGATACCGGACTTCTTAAAATAATTTTTCCGGCAATGACAAATCTTTATGGAGTTGAAACCATTAATGGAAAAAGTCATAAGGATAATTTCTATCATACCTTGGAGGTGCTTGATAATGTAGCGAAAGAAAGCAACGATATTTGGTTAAGGTGGGCAGCTATAATGCATGATATTGCCAAACCTGTAACCAAGCGATTTGACGAGGCACTGGGTTGGACGTTCCATGGACATGAAGATCGTGGTGCTAAGATGGTTCCCAAACTTTTCGCTGAATTAAAACTTCCTTTAAATGAAAAAATGAAGTTTGTACAAAAAATGGTTTTGCTTCATTTGCGTCCAATTGTTTTGGCACAAGATGTTGTTACAGATTCAGCAATTAGAAGATTACTTTTTGAAGCAGGAGACGATATTGAAAGCTTAATGATTTTATGCCATGCTGATGTAACAACTAAAAACAAATACAAACGTAAAAAATATCGGGAGAATTTTGAACACGTTCAACAAAAACTAAAAGATGTTGAAGAGCGTGACCAAATAAGAAATTGGCAACCTCCTATTGATGGGGAAGACATTATGAAGCTTTTTAATATCAAACCCGGAAGAAAGGTGGGAATTATAAAAAATGCAATTCGAGATGCAATCTTGGATGGAGAAATTTCAAACGATAAACAGGAAGCATTTAAATTTATGATAAAAACCGCAAAATCGTTAGGATTAGAAATACAACACTCGACTGAATAAAATTAATCTTCGATTTTTATTATCTTATATATTTAGAAAATCGATTAAATTAAACATATTCGCATAAATTTCACTGGTTATGGCTATTTACAGATTTAGAATTTCGTTTGAGGATTATGATGAAATCATCAGAGAAATTGAAATGTTATCAAAACATACATTCCTGGATTTACATTGTGCTATTCAAGAAGCATTAGGATACAATCCAGAATGTGCTTCATCATTTTATGTTAGCAATGATCATTGGAAAAAGGGTGAAGAAATTGCTTATTTACCATCAGAGGTAAAACAAAAGAAGGGGATTAGCTTAATGGAGAATTCGCGTTTAAACAAATTCATTGATGATCCTCATCAAAAGTTTTATTACACTTATAACTTTGATCGCCCATTCGATTTTCATGTTCAATTAATTAAAATTTTAAAAGAAGAAGAAGGAAAAGTTTATCCATTCCTATTTAGAAGTACGGGAAAAGCACCAAAACCGTTTAATCATACAAATATTCTTGATGAAACCAGTCAAGATTTATCCGATGAAGACGTTAAAAGTGAATTTGATTTTCTAAACGATATGGCTTATGATGGAGAAGAGGAAGAAGATGTAGATTTATTGGATGAGGAAGGCCTAGAAACAGATGAGTTCTCCGATCAAACTGGTTCTGAAGATGACCTTTAATGACTAATATCGCTAGTATATATACAAAAACTTTAATCTGTATTGTTGGCCCCACTGCTGTAGGAAAAACTGCTCTGGCAATTCAATTAGCCAAAGAATATAAAACTGAAATAATATCCGCAGATTCACGACAATTTTATAGAGAGATGAATATTGGTACCGCAAAACCAATCCAAGAGGAATTAGCTTCTATTCCTCATCATTTCATAAATTCTCATAGTGTCAATGATGAATACTCAGCTGGAGATTACGAAAAGGAGGCTTTAAATTGCATTGAAAAGTTATTCAAAGAAAAAGATGTGCTAATATTGGTTGGAGGATCTGGACTCTTTATTAATGCAGTATGCACTGGTTTAGATAACCTGCCCAAACCAGCAACCGGCATTCGAGAAAAAATCATTGAATTATTTCAAGAAAAAGGCCTAGACTTTTTACAGGAACAATTAAAGAATGTGGATCCATCTTATTATGCAGAAGTAGATTTAAATAATCCGCAGCGCATAATTAGAGCATTAGAAGTCTTCCAGACTACCAATATTCCATTTTCTGCCTGGCGCAAAAAAGACATGGACCTGCGTAAATTCAATATCATTACAATCGGAGTCAATATAGAACGTGAACAATTATATGAACAAATTAATCGTCGAGTTGACATGATGATTAGCAATGGGTTGCTCAATGAGGTAAAACGTTTACTTCCTTACAAAGGCAGAACGCCGCTCCTTTCGGTTGGCTATTCGGAACTTTTCGATTACTTTGATGGAAAATGCAGTTTAGAAGAAGCGATTGAAAAGATAAAGCAAAATACACGTAGGTATGCTAAACGTCAGCTGACCTGGTTTAAAAAAAACAAAAATATGGCTTGGTTTCAACCTAATGAAGTATCAGCTATCACTAATTATATAGAATCCTTATTAAAAGACAAAAATCCTAATTAAAAATCAGGACTTTTGTTTTAGGTATTAGCTATAATATAAGATAAGGAATACTAACGATACCTACCTTTAAAATCCCTTTACCTTGAAAGTAAATCTTTTAAGGTAATTTCACTCCTTGATATTTATTTACGTCTACATTAGGAAGGTTTGCATCGTATTGTTCATTAATAGCTTTTATAAACAAATTAGCAATTAATGCATTGCCCTTTGGTGTCAAGTGAATACCATCTAATGAGATGGCTCCGCCTGTTATAAAAGTAGCGCTGATACCAGCTCCGTTTATTAATACCCCATTCTTCACTTCATTAAGGTAAGTATAGACATCAGCAACAGCCAGGCCCTTGCTTGCTGCCGCAGCTTTAATGGCATTATTATAATTTGCAACGTAATCTTTTACTTTGGCAACTTCAGATTGATCAAGAATATATTGATCTTCTACTGGATTTAAAGGATGCAGGCCGTAAGGTGCTATTTCGTTTCCTATTATCTTAGGGGTTCCTAATAAACCTCCAGACATAAAAGGCAACACAACAAGGTCTTCATTCGTAGCAGGTCTTACCCCTGGTGGCATTCCTGCAACCGCGGCTGTTTTATCCTGAATAAAAATTGCTTGAAATTTATCTGCATTCTCAGGGCTAGCAGTTTTAGCCGCTTGAAGTAACGCATCAATTGTAACCGTAGTAAAATAAGGAATGGCTGTTATATCTGGGATGGTAGCAACTACACCTTTTTGTTCGCCTTCAGTCAATTTATTAACAAATTGACTATATAATGCAGCAAATTGTGTTTTATCTGTTAAGCTACTGGTTGCGCCTGTAATCACGCCTCCTGCCGTTGCATAACCCAATACATCGTTATTACCTAACCACAAAGAAAAGAAAGTGTGCTCCTTCTCAGTCGCATAATCAAAATAACTTTTTTCTACCCCATCAGAAAGCAATCGTTCAAAATACATATTTGCCTGGCTGAATGGTGCGTAAAAAGCCAAATCCAGACGCATGCCTGGTACGCCAAGATTTTGTATCGGATCTGTGTATTTGATCAAAAGTTGTTCAGCATCTCTATAAGCAAGCTTTTCCGTTACATTCTCTAGTACGGGCGAACCATTGGTTATTGCTTTCAGTCGTAGATAGCCAGAACCATTAGAATGTTCTTCATCAAAAAAAGGGGATGTAAACTCTTCACCTCCAGAAGTCCTCATTTGTTCAGCTAGCATATTGGGGTAGGCTACTTTTTGGCCCTCTAAATATAAACCCCCATCAGCGAAACCTGCTGTTAGTGAATTTCCGATTGCAATGTATTTACTAAAATCAGCTGAACCTGAAGATGGTTTAGGTGTGTCGATGTTAGGTTTACAAGAAACAACAAACAGAACCAAGGCAGCACTATATATATTCAATACGTATCTTCTCATTTCTTTTACTTTAATATTGGAAATTAATTACCATTTATAACCGATTGATAATCCAGGAGCAAAAACATGTGTCTTAAAAGTTCCTGACAAGCCTGTTTCTATATTAGTTTGTGTTCTTGAAAAGATATCTTCATATAAAAAGCTTCCATTTAGCTCCCACCTGCTATTTATATTATATCCGAATCCTGCACTCAGCATGAGACGGTTTGCATCAGGAGCTTCTGGCGTTACATAACCCTCTTTAACCGGAGTTAAAACATAACCTGCTCCTGCCCTGACGGTAAACTTTTCAGTTGCCTGATGTTGAACTCCTAATTTTATTGAACCTCCATTTCCATAGTTTCTTTCAGAACGTGTGTCCTCAAGCACAGTGGTATTTTCTGCATAATCAAAAGCAAGTTCTTTATATACTTTCCAATTTACAAAACTAGCATCCAAAGCTAATGAAGTTCTATCATTGATAGGAAATCCAATTCCCAAAGTTGTAGTAGACGGTAAAGGTAATTCTGCATTAAACGTATTGGGTTGCGGAAAATTAGATGCAGCCGATTCAGGGACGTTAAAGATTGCATTGCCATTATTGAGTTTGGTAACCACTTTTGAATGATGCACTAAAGCGATAGATAATCCATTAGATATCCGATAATAAAGGCCGGCGTTCCATCCATAACCTTTCCCCGTACCTTTTAATTGAGCGTGGGCATCCCTACTGTCTGAATAATTAAGAGGGAGAGCCCGTTGTAAGTCTACTTCACCATGATTGTAAACAAAACCAGCACCAATACCAAAATTTTCTGTTAACTGATAACTAAACGTTGGTTGAATATAAATTGCTTTAAGATCCAATGAGGTTAATGCATACTTACCAGACCAAGAATCGCCCCAATCCACTAAACCTCCAAACGGAGTATAAACGCCTAGACCTACTTTCCATTTGGCCTGATCAGGCCCCCAAATGGCATAGGCTGCAAGCGGTGTTGCAACATGATTTTCCACATATTCACTTTCATTGCTTCCACTCCGGTTAAAAGCTGATTTAAACCATAACGGGTTCATACCTGCACTGATGGCATTATGGTCAACCATACTCATTGCCCCAGGATTAAAAAAAACGGCACTTTCATCCAAGATGAGTGCTGATCCTGCACCTGCCATTCCAGATTGCTTTTGTCCTTGCAAATTCACTTGAAATCCTTGTGCGAAAAGCAAGATAGGTGTTGCCAGTAATATAGTTAATAGAACTTTTTTCATCATGTAGCTTGTCTTATGTAATTGATAATCCTATTTCACTAGGCTTCAGCAGTTGGTCCACCAAAGTTCATTGGAAATGGAGGTCCTTCTTTTGAATTTATACTTCCATTAACATTCTCATACTTATCAATGTTATCTTGTAATGCATTTACAAAGCGTTTGGCATGTTCAGGAGTCAAAATAATACGAGATTTCACCTTTGCTTTAGACATACCGGGCATTACTCTTACAAAGTCAATTACAAACTCAGTATTAGAGTGGGTAATAACTGCAAGGTTAGAATAGATTCCCTCCGCAATTTCTTCCGAAAGTTCAATGTTTAATTCTTGAGGAGTATCGTGTTCATTCATATTTTAAATTTAAGCAAATAATGTAGATAAAAAAAGCCTGCTTGGAATTCCAAACAGGCTTTATAATAATTATTATTTATTAATCTTCTTCTTTTGAAGCTAAAAGCTGATCGTATTCTTCTTGTGAACCAACTATTATTCTATCGTATCTACGTAAACCTGTACCCGATGGAATTAAGTGTCCAACAATTACGTTCTCTTTCAATCCTAACAAATTATCTTGTTTCGCATGAATCGCTGCCTCGTTTAATACCTTGGTAGTTTCCTGGAAAGAAGCTGCCGATATAAACGATTTTGTTCCCAATGAAGCACGGGTTATACCTTGTAATATTGGACTAGACGTGGCAGAAATAGCATCACGAACTTCAACCAATTTCAAATCACGACGTTTCAAACTTGAATTCTCTTCACGTAATCTTCGCGAAGAAACTATTTGTCCGGCTTTCAATTCATTAGAATCACCTGAATCTACCACAACCTTCTTATCAAACATATCGTTAGTTTCTTCGATGAAATCCCATTTACTAACATTATCCTTTTCTAAGAAAATTGAATCTCCTGGATCCTCAATATGAACCTTCTGCATCATTTGATGAACAATCGTTTCAAAGTGCTTGTCATTAATTTTCACACCTTGAAGGCGATAAACCTCTTGAATACCATTCACTAAGTATTCTTGAACGGCTGCAGGTCCCTTAATTTTTAAGATATTTGCTGGAGATATCGATCCGTCAGACAATGGCATTCCAGCTTTTACAAAGTCATTATCCTGTACCAGAATATGTTTAGAAAGAGGTACCAAATACTTCTTGATTTGACCATCTCTAGATTCAATCGAAATTTCACGGTTTGCACGTTTAACTCCTCCAAGAGTTACCACTCCATCGATTTCAGTTACAACAGCCGGATTTGAAGGATTTCTTGCTTCAAACAACTCGGTTACACGTGGTAAACCACCTGTAATATCGCGTGTTTTACCTGTTGAACGAGGAATCTTCGCAATAATAGCCCCTACTTTGGCATTTTCTTTATCGCTTATTGAAATATGGGCACCTACTGGAATATTGTAATTTCGAATTACTTCGCCTTTCTTATCTAAAATTTTGATAGAAGGGTTCTTAGTTTTATCACGTGTTTCTATAATCACTTTTTCACGGTGACCAGTTTGGTCATCTGATTCTTCACGGAAAGTTACTCCTTCAATGATTGCGTCAAACTCTACCTTACCAGCAAACTCTGATATAATTACAGCATTGTAAGGATCCCATGAACAAATAAGATCTCCACGTTGAACTATATCACCGTCATTTACAAATAAGAATGAACCGTAAGGAATATTATTTGTCATTACCACCTTATTGGTATCGGTATCAACAATCCTAAATTCACCAGAACGGCCTAAAATAACGTTCTGTTTATTATCTTCATTATTCTCACGTTCTACGAAACGCACATTTTCAAATTCAATACGTCCGTTAAATTTGGCTACAATCTGAGATTCTGCAGCAATGTTTGATGCAGTACCCCCTACGTGGAAAGTCCGTAAAGTAAGCTGAGTTCCTGGTTCTCCAATTGATTGAGCAGCAATAACTCCTACAGCTTCACCCATTTGAACAGGCTTACCGCTTGCAAGATTTCTTCCATAACAAAGTCCACATACACCACGTTTGCTCTCACAAGTAAGAACCGAACGTATTTCTAAACCTTCAACAGATGAATGTTCAATCTTGTAAGCGATTTCTTCGTTAATATCTTGATCTGCCTTAACCAATAATTCGTTAGTTGCAGGATCATAAACATCATGAAGTGCAGTTCTACCTAAAATACGATCGTATAATGGCTCAACTATATCTTCATTATCTTTTAAGGCTGTAGTATAGATTCCTCTCAAAGTTCCGCAATCTACTTCAGTTACAATCATATCTTGTGCTACATCATGTAAACGACGAGTTAGATATCCTGCATCTGCAGTTTTTAATGCTGTATCCGCTAAACCTTTACGGGCACCGTGAGTGGATATAAAATATTCTAAGACCGATAATCCTTCTTTAAAATTCGAAAGAATCGGATTTTCAATAATCTCACCACCCGAAGCACCTGACTTTTGAGGTTTGGCCATCAAACCACGCATCCCGCAAAGCTGACGTATCTGCTCTTTTGAACCACGTGCACCAGAATCCAACATCATATATACTGAGTTAAACCCTTGGTTGTCTTCAGAAAGAATCTTCATTACTGAAGAAGTAAGACGATTGTTAATACGAGTCCAAATATCAATAATTTGATTATAACGCTCATTATTAGTAATGAAACCCATATTATAGTTATTCATTACTTCATCTACTTCCCTTTTAGCTTGATCGATCAAATCGCCTTTAGCATCAGGAATATTTAAATCCTGAAGATTAAAGGATAAACCACCACGAAATGCCATTTGGAAACCAAGTTGCTTGATATCATCAAGGAAATCGGCAGCACGAGCCATACCTGAAATTTTAACAACCTTACCAATAATATCACGAAGTGATTTTTTGGTTAAGAGTTCATTAATATATCCTAATTCAACAGGTACTTTTTCATTAAACAAGACACGGCCAACTGTAGTTTCTATAATTTTACTTTCAATTGTTTCATCTTGATTTTTTACATTTACTTTAACCTTGATAAAAGCATGTAAATCAACTCTACGTTCATTGTACGCAATCATTACTTCTTCCGAAGAATAGAATGTCATACCCTGACCTTTCATAACACGATTCTCATCAGTTTTTCTACCCTTAGTAATGTAGTATAACCCAAGAACCATATCCTGAGAAGGAACAGTGATTGGCGTACCATTTGCAGGGTTTAAAATATTATGTGAGGCCAGCATTAAAATCTGAGCTTCAAGAATTGCGGCATGCCCTAAAGGTAAATGCACCGCCATCTGGTCACCGTCAAAATCGGCGTTAAAAGATGTACATACCAAGGGGTGTAATTGAATAGCTTTACCTTCAACCAATTTAGGTTGAAATGCTTGAATACCCAATCTATGTAGCGTAGGAGCTCTATTCAATAAGACAGGGTGCCCCTTTAAAACATTCTCTAAAATATCCCATACAACAGGATCTTTACGATCCACAATTTTCTTTGCTGATTTTACCGTCTTTACAATGCCGCGTTCAATCATTTTACGAATGATGAAGGGCTTATAAAGTTCTGCTGCCATATCTTTAGGTAAACCGCATTCGTGCAATTTCAAATTTGGTCCAACAACAATTACTGAACGAGCAGAATAATCCACACGTTTACCTAGTAAGTTTTGACGGAAACGACCTTGCTTACCTTTCAGAATATCTGAAAGTGACTTTAATGCACGGTTACCTTCAGTCTTCACAGCGTTTACTTTACGTGAGTTATCAAATAAAGAATCCACTGCTTCTTGTAACATACGTTTCTCATTACGAAGAATAACTTCTGGAGCTTTAATCTCTAAAAGTCTCTTCAAACGATTATTACGTATAATTACACGACGGTATAAATCATTTAAATCGGAAGTTGCGAAACGCCCTCCATCCAAAGGTACCAAAGGACGAAGTTCTGGTGGGATAATTGGAACGATTTTCACAATCATCCATTCCGGACGGTTTTCGATACGATCTCTAGATCCACGAAAAGCTTCAACAACCTGTAAGCGTTTTAACGCTTCAGTTTTACGTTGTTGAGAAGTCTCATTTGCAGCTTGATGACGAAGGTTATAAGAAAGTTGATCAAGATCTAAACGCTTAAGCAATTCCTCCAAAGCCTCTGCACCCATTTTGGCTACAAATTTTTGAGGATCTTTATCATCTAAATACTGGTTTTCTTTAGGAAGCGTATCTAATACATCTAAGTATTCTTCTTCCGTAAGAAAATCCATATAATTAATGCCATCTTCTTCCTTAATACCGGCTTGAATTACTACATAACGCTCGTAGTAAATAATCATATCAAGCTTTTTGGTGGGAAGACCCAGCAAATAACCTATTTTATTAGGCAAAGAACGAAAATACCAAATATGGGCTACAGGCACAACTAAATTAATATGGCCCATACGTTCACGACGAACTTTCTTTTCTGTAACTTCCACCCCACAACGGTCACAAACAATTCCCTTGTAACGAATACGTTTGTATTTACCACAATGACACTCGTAATCTTTAACCGGACCAAAGATCCGCTCACAGAATAAGCCATCCCGCTCTGGTTTATAAGTCCGGTAGTTGATTGTTTCCGGCTTTAAAACCTCACCACTTGACCGTTCTAAAATCACCTCAGGTGATGATAGACTAATGGTAATTGAGGTGAAATTACTTTTTATTTTACTATCTTTTTTGTAAGACATAGCTCTTTTTTAAGGGTACTAATCTAATGTGATATCTAAACCAAGTCCACGAAGTTCATGTACAAGTACATTGAACGATTCTGGAACAGATGGAGTCGGCAAATTATCGCCTTTTACGATTGCTTCATAGGTTTTCGCTCTTCCTACAACATCATCAGATTTTACAGTTAAGATTTCTTGTAAGATATTAGCAGCACCAAATGCTTCTAATGCCCAAACTTCCATCTCACCAAATCGTTGACCACCGAATTGTGCTTTACCACCCAAAGGTTGTTGTGTAATAAGTGAGTATGGCCCGATAGAACGCGCGTGCATTTTATCATCTACCATGTGACCTAACTTCAACATATAAATAACTCCTACAGTGGTTGGTTGATCGAAGCGATCTCCAGTTAATCCATCATACAAATAAGTTCGTCCAGAAGTAGGAAGTTCTGCTTTATCAATCCATCCCTCTACTTCTTCAGTAGTAGCTCCATCAAATATTGGTGTTGCAAATTTAACACCCAATTTTTGACCAGCCCAGCCTAAAACAGTTTCATAAATCTGTCCAAGATTCATACGTGAAGGCACACCTAGTGGGTTCAAAACAATATCAACTGGTGTTCCGTCTGCTAAGAAAGGCATATCTTCGTCGCGTACAATACGAGCTACAATACCTTTATTACCATGTCGTCCAGCCATCTTATCTCCAACCTTAAGTTTTCGTTTTTTGGCAACATAAACTTTTGCCATTTGAACAATACCTGATGGAAGTTCATCACCTACACTAATTGCAAATTTATCGCGTTTATATGCTCCTAACTCTTCGT
>Ga0160445_100333_pt1 | contig 27983 bp, 21 predicted proteins | sample HID1972M_E1MG_FD_108215 | JGI IMG/M metagenome (GOLD analysis project Ga0160445, IMG submission 108215) | Enriched pill bug-associated microbial communities from UW Madison campus, WI, USA - HID1972M_E1 MG | ecosystem: Host-associated > Arthropoda: Insects > Digestive system > Unclassified ... | reverse complement strand
CCGAGCAGCCGCTGGACATGGCCATCGACGGCCGCGGTTTCTTCCAGATTCTGCAGCCGGACGGCACCACGTCTTACACCCGTGACGGTACCTTCCACCTCGACTCCAATGGCCAGATCGTCAACGCCAGCGGTTTCGCTCTGGAGCCAGCCATCGTTATCCCGAACAACGCGCAGAGCTTCACCGTCGGCGTTGACGGCACCGTGTCGATCACCGTTCCGGGTAACCCGGCCGCTCAGGTGATCGGCAACCTGCAAACCGCCGACTTCATCAACCCGGCCGGTCTGCAGGCGGTGGGCAACAACCTGTTCCTGGAAACCGCTGCTTCCGGCGCGCCGCAAATCGGCACCCCGGGCCTCAACGGTTTCGGCACCACGCTGCAGAACACCCTGGAAGGTTCCAACGTCAGCACCGTTGAAGAGATGGTCAACATGATCACCACTCAGCGCGCTTACGAGATGAACTCCAAGGTGATCTCCACCGCCGACCAGATGCTCTCGTTCGTAACGCAGAATCTGTAATCAGTCTATGAGGCGGCCATGAGGCTGCCTGCAACACCGTGAGGTAGGGTCATGAAACGCTTCGTATCTGTTTTGGCATTGGGTGGGGTCGTCTCGCTCGCGGGCTGTGTCGCACCGACGCCCAAGCCCAATGACCCTTATTACGCTCCGGTGTTGCCGCGTACGCCGTTGCCGGCGGCGGCCAACAATGGCTCGATTTATCAGGCCGGTTTCGAACAGAACCTGTACAGCGACCGCAAGGCGTTCCGGGTCGGTGACATCATCACCATCACCCTCAACGAGAAAACCCAGGCGAGCAAAAACGCCAACTCGCAAGTGGCCAAGAACAGCAAGACCGGCATCGGCCTGACCTCGCTGTTCGGCGGTAGCGGCGTGACCAACAACCCGTTGGGCGGTAACGATTTGAGTCTGGACGTTGGCTACAGCGGCGACCGTGCGACCAAGGGCGACAGCAAGGCTGCGCAGGGCAACACCCTGACCGGCTCCGTCACCGTGACCGTGGCGGACGTGCTGCCCAACGGCATCATCGCCGTGCGCGGCGAGAAGTGGATGACGCTGAACACCGGCGATGAGCTGGTGCGCATTGCCGGTCTGGTGCGTGCCGATGACATCGCCACCGACAACACCGTGTCGTCGACCCGCGTCGCCGATGCGCGCATCACCTATTCGGGCACAGGCTCATTTGCCGATGCGAGTCAGCCAGGCTGGTTCGACCGTTTCTTCCTCAGCCCGCTGTTCCCTTTCTAGGTGGCTACGTTGAATCTGAAAAGCCTTATGGTGGCCGCGCTGTTGATGTCTGCGGCTTTCACTGCACACGCCGAACGGTTGAAAGACATCGCCAGTATTTCTGGCGTGCGTTCCAACCAGTTGATCGGCTACGGCCTGGTAGTCGGGCTTAACGGCACCGGTGACCAGACGACGCAGACCCCGTTCACCCTGCAGACCTTCAACAACATGCTCTCGCAGTTCGGCATCAAAGTGCCGCCGGGTTCGGGCAACGTGCAGTTGAAGAACGTCGCGGCGGTGTCGGTGAGTGCCGATCTGCCGGCGTTCGCCAAACCGGGTCAGCAGGTCGACATCACCGTGTCCTCGATCGGTAACTCCAAGAGCCTGCGCGGCGGCACACTGTTGCTGACCCCGCTCAAGGGTATCGACGGCAACGTTTACGCCATCGCTCAGGGCAACCTGGTGGTCGGCGGTTTTGATGCCGAAGGCCGTGACGGTTCGAAGATCACCGTCAACGTTCCGTCGGCCGGTCGCATCCCCGGCGGTGCGTCGGTTGAGCGTTCGGTACCGAGTGGTTTCAACCAAGGCAACAGCCTGACCTTGAACCTCAACCGTTCCGACTTCACCACCGCCAAACGCATCGTCGACAAGATCAACGACATGCTCGGCCCTGGCGTGGCGCAAGCCATCGACGGCGGCTCGGTACGCGTCACTGCACCGCTCGATCCGAGCCAGCGTGTCGACTACCTGTCGATCCTCGAAAACCTTGAAGTCGATCCGGGTCAGGCGGTGGCGAAAGTCATCATCAATTCGCGCACCGGCACCATTGTCATCGGCCAGAACGTCAAAGTCTCGCCAGCCGCCGTGACCCACGGCAGCCTGACCGTGACCATCACCGAAGACCCGATCGTCAGCCAGCCAGGCCCGTTGTCCAACGGCCAGACCGCTGTGGTGCCACGCTCGCGGGTGAACGCTGAGCAAGAGGCCAAACCGATGTTCAAATTCGGCCCGGGCACCACCCTCGACGAGATCGTCCGTGCGGTGAACCAGGTCGGCGCGGCGCCGGGTGACTTGATGGCGATCCTCGAAGCACTGAAGCAGGCCGGCGCGTTGCAAGCCGACCTGATCGTGATCTGAGGCCGACCATCATGGATATGCGCAAAGGCAGTCTGGTCAGCAACGCCGATTCGGGTTCCTACTCCGACCTTAATCGTCTGAATCAGCTCAAGGTTGGCGACAAGGACAGCGACGGCAACATGCGCAAAGTCGCGCAGGAATTCGAGTCGTTGTTCATCGGCGAAATGCTCAAGTCGATGCGTTCGGCCACCGACACCCTCGGTCAGGACAATCCGCTGAACACCCCGGCGGCCAAGCAATATCAGGAAATGTCCGACCAGCAACTGGCGGTGTCCATGTCCCGCGAGGGCGGTGGTATCGGCCTGGCAGACGTGCTGCTGCGTCAGATGCAGAAGAACAAACCGATGGCGCCGGGTGAGGCTGCGGCAGCGTCCGCCGCCAAGCAGGAAGAAGCGCGGGCGAAAGCCGCTGGCGTGGTCACGCCGATTGCGGCGGGCACCACCGCGATCAACGGCCCGTTGTCGCGGGTCAATGGTGAGCGTCCGTTGTGGGCCTCGCGTTCCGGGCGTGTGTCGAGCACTGATACGTCGCACAGCAATGACATGGCGATGATCAACAAGCGTCGTCTGTCGTTGCCGCCGAAGCTGACCGATCGTTTGCTCGCCGGTTTGGTGCCGTCGGCCACGACCGCGACCAGCGCATCAAATGCGCTGCCGCAAGCGACCGCGCCTGCCGCCATTACCGGCTCCGGCCCGCTGTACAACGGCGACTGGCTGGCCCGCGCCGAGAACGAAAAAGCCTTCGGCGGGCAGATGCAGGTCTACGGCCGCGCGATGGCGCAGATTCCGCTGGCACCGGCGAAAAAAGCCTTCAGCTCTGCCGACGATTTCGTCAACACCATGCTGCCGATGGCCAAGGAAGCTGCCGACCGCATCGGCGTCGATCCGCGTTATCTGGTGGCGCAAGCGGCACTGGAAACCGGTTGGGGCAAATCGGTCATGCGTGCGCAGGACGGCAGCAGCAGCCACAACCTGTTTGGCATCAAGGCGAGCAGCAACTGGCAGGGCGATTCGGCCCGCGCCATCACCAGCGAGTTCCGCAATGGCGCGATGGTCAAGGAGACGGCCGAGTTCCGTTCCTACGCCTCGTACAAGGACAGCTTCCACGATCTGGTGACTTTGTTGCAGAGCAATAATCGCTATCAAGATGTGCTGAAGTCGGCCGATAACCCAGAACAGTTTGTACGCGAGTTGCAGAAGGCCGGTTACGCCACCGACCCGAACTACGCGACAAAGATTTCGCAAATTGCCAAGCAGATGAACAATCTTCAAAACTACGCTGCGGCGGGTGTATCCACCACGCCTTTATAAGGCACAAGGTATAAGGTCTGAACCATGAGTTTGCTCAATATCGGGATGTCGGGTCTGGCGTCGAGCCAGTCCTCTTTGGCTACGACAGGCAACAACATTGCCAACGTCGACACCGCCGGTTACTCACGTCAGCAAACCGTGCAAGGCACCAAAGCCTCGCAGCAGTACGGCACTGTTTTTATCGGCACGGGCACGACCCTCGCCGATGTGCGTCGGGTTTATAACTCGTACCTCGAATCGCAGTTGCACACCGCCACTTCGCTGAACAGCGAAGCGGCGTCGTACCTTGCGCAGGCCACGCCGCTGGACTCGATTCTGTCTGACACCAACACCGGTCTGACCGGCGTGTTGCAGAAGTTTTTTACCTCGATGCAAGGCGTGTCGACCTCGGCCACCGACGACACCTCGCGTCAGTCGGTACTGACCGGTGCGCAAGCGCTGAGCAGCCGCTTCAACGCCCTCGCCAAGCAACTGAATGACCAGAACACCACCATCAACGGCAGCCTCAGCGACATGACTGCCCAGGTGAATAAACTGGCCACGTCGATTGCCAATCTGAACCAGAAAATCGGTGAGATTTCCACCAGCGGCGGCGCGCCGAACGACTTGCTCGACAGCCGTAACGAAGCCGTGCGTCAGCTCTCCGAACTGACCGGTGCGCAGGTCGTTGAACGCGGCACCAGTTTTGACGTATATGTCGGCAGCGGCCAGCCGCTGGTGATCGGCAACACCACCAACTCGCTGAGCATGGTTGCCAGCAAAGACGATCCGTCGCGCATGTCGATTCAGATGGATCGCGGTTCGAGCACCATCGACATCACTTCGGTGATCAGCGGTGGCGAGATCGGTGGTCTGCTGACGTATCGCAAAGACGTGCTCGACCCGTCGCTCAATGAGCTGGGCCGTGTGGCCTTGGTAGTCGCCGATCAGATCAACAGCCAGCAAGCGCAAGGCATCGACAAGAACGGTGACTTTGGCGCGGCGATTTTCAACAACATCAACAGTGCCGCGCTGATCAGTCAGCGCAGCATCGCGCAGGCCGGTAACAGCAGCGGTTCGGGCAACCTTGACGTGACCATCAAGGACACCGGCAAGCTGACCACCAGCGATTATCAGGTGACGTTCACCAGCGCGACCGACTACAGCGTCAAGCGCTCCGATGGCACCGACCTCGGTACGTTCAGCACCACGACCAATCCGCCGCCAGTGATTGACGGTTTCAGCCTCGCCCTCAACGGTGGTGCGTTGAGCGCCGGTGACAGCTTCAAGATCACCCCGACGCGTAATGCCGCCGCAAGCATTCAGACGGTGCTCAGCGATCCGAAGAAGATCGCTGCCGCAGGCCCGCTGACCGGTTCCGCCAGCGCCAACGGTCTGGGCACTTACACCCAGCCGACGCTGAGCGACACGATCAACATCTACAACCCGACTGCCCAGGCTGACATGCAGGCGGCGCTGAAGAATTCGACGCCGGTGAAACTGGTGTTCGGTGACGCCAGCGGCGGCAGCCAGTCCTACACGCTGGTCGACGCCAAGGGGCAGAACATCGGCACCGGCACCATCGTGCCTGGCCAGTCGAACACACTGAACCTGAAAGTCGGCGTCCTCGATGCCAACGGCAATCCAGTGATGGACACCTCCGTTACGCCGAATGTGCAGAAGACTTTCACCGTGCAAACCACGGTTGGCGGCACGCCGAAGTCCGGTGAAACCTTCACCATGAACCTCACCGGTGCGGCGTCTTCGGACAACCGCAACGCGCAGGCGCTGGTCGGTCTGCAAACCAAACAAACGGTCGACACCGGTTCGGCGAGCAAGGGCATCAGCCTGACTGACGCCTACAATAAACTGGTGACCAACGTCGGCACCAAGACTGCCCAAGGCAAGTCTGACAGCGCCGCGACCACGGCGATTCTGGATAACGCGCAAGGTGCGCGCGATTCGCTGTCCGGGGTCAACCTCGATGAAGAAACCGGCAACCTGGTCAAATATCAGCAGTACTACACAGCGTCTTCGCAGATCATCAAAGCTGCGCAGGAAACTTTCGCCACGCTGATCAACAGCCTTTAAGGAGTCGTAATTCATGCGCATTTCCACCGCCCAGTATTACGGCACGCAAGCGTCGGACTATCAGCGTAACTTCAACAAGGCTGTGGCCACCGCGAGCGAGGCGAGCAGCCTGCAGCGGATCAATACCGCATCGGATGATCCGGTCGGTGCCGGTCGATTGCTGCAACTGGGCCAGCAGGCCGCGTTGCTCGATCAGTACAACGGCAACATCAACAGCACCAAGAACGCGTTGTCGGTGCAGGAAACCACACTGGATTCCATCACCACTGCATTGCAGAGCGCCAAGGAAATCGGCCTGGCCGCCAACAACGGCACGCTGACTGATAAGGATCGCCAGGCTTACGCCTCGCAACTGGCGCAGATCCAGCAACAAGTGCTGGGCCTGATGAACTCCAAGGATGCCGACGGCAACTACCTGTTCTCCGGTTCGAAAACCGACACCGCGCCGTACTCGCAGAATCCGGACGGCACTTACACCTACAACGGTGACCAGACCACCATCAATCTGGGGATTGGCGACGGCATGACCGTCGGCACCAACACCACCGGCTGGGACGCTTTCCAGCAGACCATCAATACTGCGCGCACCAACACGACCATGACGGCACCGGCCGTGGATGACGGTCGCGTAGTGCTGTCGAACGGTACCGTTGGCACCGCTGCGACTTACAACTCGAAGTTCACCGGCGGCGAGCCGTACACCATCAGCTTCCTCAGCAGCACTCAGTTGAAGATCACCGATGCGCAGGGCAACGACGTCACCGCTGAAGCGACCAAGGGCGGCGCGATTACCAATTCCAGCGGCGCCAACCAGACCGTCAGTTTCCGCGGCGTCGACATGAAGTTGAACATCAACCTCAAGGCCGGCGACACCGATCCGGACGCAGTTATTGCCGGTCACAGCTTTCAGTTGGCAGCAACGCCTGATTCGTTCACCACGACGCGCAGCCCGGGTAACCCATCGACTGCCGTGATCACTGGCTCGAACATCACTGATCAGGCCGCTTACACCGCCGCGTTCCCACAGGGCGGGGCGGTGCTCAAGTTCACCAGCGCTACCGCGTTCGACCTGTACGCGGCGCCAGTGACGGCTGACAGCAAGCCAGTTTCTTCGGGCACGGTGTCGGGCAACAATGCCACTGCTGCGGGCGTGACGTTCGCGTTGGGCAGTGCGCCGGCGGCCGGCGATCAGTTTTCGATTCAGCCTAATGATCACCAGACCCAGAACATCCTCGATACCCTGGGCCAGATGGTTGCCGCGCTGAACGCACCGATCGATGGCGATGATGTGGCCAAGCAAAAATTCCAGGGCATCATGGAAGGCGGCCTCGGCAACATTGATGCGGCGAGCAATCAGGTCGGCGCTGCTGTCACGTCGATCGGTTCCCGTGGCCAGTCGCTGGATATGCAGGTCGTCACCAACCAGAGCCTGAGCACGGCGAACTCCACGACTCAAGGTTCGATCCGTGATTCGGATCCGGCCGAAGTCATGACCCGTCTGACCCTGCAGCAGACCATGCTGCAAGCGGCGCAACTGGCGTTCAGCAAGATCAGCCAGTTGGGTCTGTTCAACAAGATCTGACAGTAATCGGGCGCGCAGGCGCCCGTTTGCCGTGTCCCTCAGTTAATGTTTTTTAGCGGTTTCAGGGCTCGCTTTCCGAGCAGGCTCGTACCGCCTGTGAGCCCGCCGTGAATTCACTTCCTCTCGTCAGCATCGCCATCCCCGCGTTTAATCCGCGTTTTTTCGAACGTGCATTGCGCAGTGCCGTCAGTCAGGGCTACGGCAATCTTGAGATCGTTGTGTGCGATGACAGTCGTGGCAACGAGATCGAGAAAATAGTTGTCGCGGTGGCAGCGCAATCCGCGGTTGCAGTGCGCTATCTGCGCAATCCACGTACGTTGGGAATGGTCGAAAACCTGAAGGTTTGTCTTGAGCAAACCCAAGGTGAGTTCATCAAATTCCTGTGTGACGACGATCAGCTGTTTGCGAGCTGTATCGAGCGTCAGGCCCACGTGCTGGCCAATCGGGACGAGGTCAATCTGGTTTTAGCTCAGCGTCTGTTCTGGGACGCTGACGATATGGCATTGCCTTCGCGACTGGAAAACACGCCACTGTCACCGATCAGTGGTCTGTTCAAGGGCAGTGATCTGCTGGCAATCTTCGAGAAATTCCCGGCCAATATTCTTGGCGGTTTCAGCAATGCGTTGTTCCGTCGTTGTGACATTCTGGAACTGTTGCCGGCTTTGACCCAGCCGGGTCATTGTTTTGCCGCGAGCCTGGATTTTGCTCTGTTCGTATGTTTGCTGCGGCGCGGCAATGTGGTCGTCTCCAATCATGTGTTGAGTGTCGAACGCTTGTATCCGGATCGCCTGAGTGGCCAACAGGCGATGAAAGATGCGCGAGAGATCGAACAGCAGTGGTTACTGCAGATGCTCAAGGCGCGCGGCGGTGAGTCGGCGCCAGCACCGGGTTGGGTGCGATATGTGCCGATGCCCAAGGCTGATGAATCACCACGGGTCTGGGAAGAGTTGCCACTGAGCCGTACGCTGGGCACCAAGCAAAGTGCGCAGATATGGAGTGTCGGTACCAACAGTCAGAGTTTTTCTCAGCTCTATACGCAATGGCTGGAATGCCGGACGCTGAGTGATGTGCAGCGTCGGCTGCTGCCGGACACTCTGGCCGGTTGGCCGTGTACACCGCGAATAGTGCCAGTGGTTGTTGATGATCAGCACAGTCCTTCAGCGCTTGAGCGGACGCTCGAAAGCCTGGCGGCTCAGGCTTATGCGCCGGAGCTGACGCTGGTGTTGTCTGCTGACTGCGTTGAGCCGGTACTGGATGGGCGGGTGTTCCATTTACCCCTGCAGGAAAACTGGCGACATCAGCTTAATGAGCTTTTGCCACAGCTTGAGGGGGCTGACTGGTTCTATCTGCTGCGTGCCGGTGATCGATTGGTAGTGCCGGCCCTGTTGATGATCGCCGAGCGCATCGCGTTCACTGCTGCACTGACCTGTCTTTATGGCGACGAGGGCAGTTTGCGTCTTGGTGAATCGGTTGAGCCAGCATTCAAGCCTGACTTCAATCTGGATCTGATGCGCACTTATCCCTACGTGGGGCGTGCCCTGGCGTTCCGGCGCGAAACCTTTGTGATGCTGGGCGGTTTCGATTGTGCATTTGCCGAGTTGGCCCCGCATGACCTGCTCTGGCGAATGGTTGAGCGGGAAGGTACGCAAGTGGTCGGGCATTTGGCCGAGATTGTCGTTGAGTCTGCGTTCGATCTGGCCAAGTGGCTGTCGTTGCCCGAGGTGGTGGAAAACAGCCCACTGTTGCTGGCGGCTCACCTTGATCGGTTGAACATCGCTCACGATATTCGGCGTGGCAGCACCGATTTGCTCAATCGGGTCGATTATCGCCATGCGCAACGCCCGCTGGTATCGATCATCATTGCCAGCAAAGACCATATTCCTGCCTTGCAGCGCTGTGTTGACAGCTTGCTGGAGAAAACCGCGTACAGCGAGTACGAGCTGTTGCTGGTGGACAATGGCAGTGAGAGCGGCGAAGCCTGTGAATGGTTCGCCGGTATGGCGCAATTGGGCAGTGATCGCGTTCGCGTGCTGTCATACCCGGCTCATGGCAATATTGCGGCTATGCGCAACTTCGCCGTCGGCCATGCCCGTGGCGAATATGTATTGCTGCTGAATCCGTACGCAGTGATTACCCAAACAGAATGGCTCGACGAGTTGCTCAATCATGCCCAGCGCCCCGAAGTGGGAATCGTCGGTGGCAAACTCTTCAACCCTGACGGACATATTTTGCATGCTGGTGTGATTCTCGGTTTGCAAGGTCCCGCCGGGCTGCCGTTCTACGGCAACGCCATGCAATCCGCCGGGTACATGTTCCGCTTGCAGTCTGTGCAGAACCTCAGTGCTGTCGGGGCGGATTGTCTGATGGTGCGCAAATCGGTATTTGAGGCGGTGGGTTGCCTGGATGAACAGCATCTGCCGAAGACGCTGCACGAGGTGGATTTGTGTCTGCGCGTGGCTCAAGAGGGGTTTCTGGTGGTCTGGACGCCTTATGCCGCACTGGCGCTCGGCGCGCGGCGGAGCGAGGTTGTTCTCGAAGATGAGCAAACCGTGGTCGGACAGCATGAGGAAACATTCTATAAACGCTGGCTACCGGTTGTTGCCCGTGATCCTGCCTACAATCCCAATCTTTCCTTGCAGGGGCATGTGGGGTCGAGCTTCGCGCTGGAACCAGGCCTGTGCAGTGGCTGGAGTCCATTCTCCAATACCTCGTTACCTAAAATTCTCGCGTTGCCGGTCAATGCTTCCGCCATCGGGCACTACCGCGTTACTCAGCCATTGATTGAGCTGGAGGCGGCGGGCAGGGCGCAGGGGCGGATTCGTTACAGTTCGAGTCTGCCATCGATTATCGAGATTGAGCGTCAGTCCCCTGATGTGATCATTCTGCAAGGCCGTTACTCAGAAGCACCGATCAATGAGATGCCGGTGTTGAGCAACTATTTCAGTGCGCGGCGAATCTACGAACTGGATGACTATGTCATTGATGTCCCGCACCGCAATGCGCACAACCGCAACATGCCGAGCAGGCAGGAGATGGAAAGTCTGGTTCGTCGTGCCATTGGCATGTGCGATCGGGTAGTGGTCTCGACCGCCGCGCTAGGTAATGCGTTGGCGGACATGCATCACGATATTCGCGTGGTGCCGAACATGCTCGACGCAAAAATGTGGAGCAACATGCGCAGCCAACGGCGAACGTCGAAAAAACCGCGAGTCGGCTGGGGCGGTGGCACCAGTCACCACGGCGACCTGGCGGTGATCGCTGATGTGGTGCGCGAGTTGGCCGGCGAAGTCGACTGGGTCTTTTTCGGCATGTGCCCCGAAGAACTTCGGCCGTACATGCATGAGTTCCATGGGGTGATCGGGCTGGACGTGTACCCGGCCAAACTGGCCAGCCTCAACCTTGATCTGGCGTTAGCGCCGCTGGAATTTCACATCTTCAACGACTGCAAAAGCAATCTGCGTCTGCTGGAATACGGCGCTTGCGGTTATCCGGTGATCTGCACCGACACCGAGGCTTATCGCGGCTACCTGCCTTGCACGCGGGTCAAAACCAACACCACGGATGAATGGCTTCAGGCGATTCGCATGCACTTGGCTGACCCGGACGCCAGTTATCGCATGGGGGATGATCTACGTGAGGTGGTCTTGCGCGACTATGTGTTGCGTGGTGATAACTTGCGCTATTGGGAGTATGGATGGCTGGCGGATTGATCGGTCAGGCTGTGCGAAAAAGGCGATCTCTTGGATCGTCTTTTTTTATGTTTGCGAAATGAGTTGCAGCCGAGCTTGCGATAGGGTTGGGCGAAGGGCTTGTGGAGCTGGCGCGTTTCCTGCAAGTCCCCCTCAAATCGCCATAAAACGAGCGCTCGCGGTCATTGCGTCAGCGCCCGAATCGGCAAAAGGTCTAGCCAGAAGGCCCGCAAAGCTCAAGAAAGCCAAGCGCAGCCCGGTGACGAACGAGAGGGGAGACGATGAAGGCAGTAATTTTGGCGGGTGGCCTCGGCACGCGCATCAGTGAAGAGTCGCACCTCAAGCCAAAACCGATGATCGAGATCGGCGGCAAGCCAATTCTCTGGCACATCATGAAGCAGTATTCCGCCCACGGAATCCACGACTTCGTCATTTGCCTTGGCTACAAGGGCTATGCGATCAAGGACTTCTTCGCCAATTACTTCCTGCACACTTCCGACGTCACTTTCAACATGCGCGAGAACCGCATGGACGTTCACCAGAACTACAGCGAACCGTGGAGCGTCACTCTCATCGACACTGGCGAGGAAACCATGACCGGTGGCCGTCTGCTGCGTGCCGGCCGCTACCTCAAGGATGAAGACGCGTTCTGCTTCACTTACGGTGATGGTGTTTCTGATCTGAACATCGGTGAGTTGGTGAAATACCATCAGTCTCATGGCCGTCTGGCGACAGTAACTGCGGTACAGCCGCCTGGCCGTTACGGCGCGCTGCAACGGCAAGGCGATCAGGTTCTCGGATTCACCGAAAAGCCTCGAGGCGACGGTGGCTGGATCAATGGCGGTTTTTTCGTACTGTCACCCAAGGTGCTCCCCTATATCGCTGGCGATGAAACCACTTGGGAGGCGGAACCGCTGACCCGTCTCGCTGAGGACGAACAGTTGAAAGCGTTCGAACACGATGGCTTCTGGCAGCCGATGGACACCCTGCGCGACAAGAACCATCTCGAAGCCTTGTGGCAAAGCGGGGAGGCCCCATGGAAGCAATGGGCCTGAGTGCGGATTTCTGGCGCGGTAAACGCGTTCTGGTCACCGGGCATACCGGTTTCAAAGGCAGCTGGCTGACCCTGTGGCTGCAAAGCCTTGGCGCCGAGGTCAGCGGTTTTGCCCTCGATCCGTCGACCGAACCGAGCCTGTTCGAACTGGCGCGCGTACACGAAGGCATCAATGATCAGCGCGGTGATTTGCGCGATCTCGGCGCACTGCTGGAGATCATCGCCGACACCGAGCCGGAGATCGTTTTGCACCTCGCCGCACAGCCGCTGGTGCGGGAAGGCTATCGCGATCCGCTCGGTACTTATTCCAGCAACGTGATGGGCACGCTCAACCTGCTCGAAGCGATTCGTCAGGTCGGTTGCGTGCGCGCCTGCGTGCTGGTGACCACCGACAAGGTTTACGCCAACAAGGAATGGCTGTGGCCGTACCGCGAAGACGAAGCCCTCGGTGGTCACGATCCTTACAGCAGCAGCAAAGCCTGTTGCGAGTTGTTGGCGCAGTCTTACGCCGCGTCGTTTTTCCCGGCGGACAAGTACGCCGAGCACGGTCTCGCCTTGGCTACAGCGCGCGCCGGCAACGTGTTGGGCGGCGGTGATTTCGCCCCTGAGCGATTGATTCCCGATGTACTGAAAGCCTGGTCGGCAGACGAGCCAGTGACCCTGCGTTACCCGCAAGCCGTGCGCCCATGGCAGCACGCGCTGGAGCCGCTGGCCGGTTATCTGCAATTGGCCGCTGGGCTCTACGAGCAAGGCCCGGAATACGCCGGCGCATGGAATTTCGGCCCCGGCGAGGCGGACATGTGCAGCGTCGGCGAAGTGGTTGAACTGCTCGCCAGTCGCTGGCCGCAAGCGCGGGGTTTGCGCATCGAACCGAGTGAATTGCACGAGGCCGGTCTGTTGCGTCTGGACAGCAGTCGCGCGCGGCAACTGCTCGGTTGGCAGCCGCGTTGGTCACTGCAGCAATGCCTGGCGCAAACCCTCGACTGGCATCTGGCGTGGCAGAACGGCGATGACATGCGCGCCGTGACCGTCGGCCAATTGAACCTGTACCGAGGCGCGTTGTGAGCGAGTTTTCCCTTAAGGCGTTGCCGCTGGCCGGACTGTTCAGCGTCCAGCACAAGCGCTTCGAAGATCAGCGTGGGCACTTCGCGCGGTTGTTTTGCGAAGGCAGCCTGAGCGCGTTTGGCGCTGAGTTTCATATCCGCCAGATCAACCATTCCTGCACTCGCGAGAAGGGCAGCGTGCGCGGTTTGCATTATCAGAATGCCAACGCGCCGGAAGCCAAACTCATCACTTGCCTGCGCGGTGAAGTGTGGGATGTGGCGGTGGATTTGCGCCCGGATTCCGCAACGTTTTTGCACTGGCACGCCGAGCACTTGAAGGCTGGCGACGGTCGCAGTCTGCTGATCCCGGCCGGGTTCGCCCACGGTTTCCAGACGCTGACTGAGGACGCTGAATTGCTCTACCTGCACAGCGCTGATTACGCGCCGGAGCACGAGGCTGGTCTGTCAGTGAACGACCCACGGCTGGCGATTGCCTGGCCGTTGCCTGTCAATAATTTGTCAGCGCGCGATTCCAGCCATCCTGCGCTCGATCAACACTTCGCTGGAGTGCGTCTATGAACTGCCGTGGGTGCGCCGCACCGCTGAGCCTGCCGCTGATCGATCTCGGCACCTCACCACCGTCCAACGCCTATGTGCACGCTGATCGCCTGGAACAGGCCGAGCAATGGGTACCGTTGAAGGTCGCCGTGTGTCAGCAATGCTGGCTGGTACAGACCGAGGATTACACCAGCGCCGACAGCCTGTTCGACGCTGAGTACGCGTATTTCAGTTCATTCTCCAGCACTTGGCTGGCGCACGCCGAGCGTTATGTCGCCGAGATGGTCGAGCGTTTTGGCCTGACCGCTGACAGCCGCGTGGTGGAAATCGCTGCCAACGACGGCTACCTGCTGCAATACGTCGCCGCGCGTGGCATTCCGTGCCTTGGCGTTGAGCCGACCCGCAGCACCGCGCAAGCTGCACGAGAAAAAGGTCTGGAGATTCGCGAACTGTTCTTCGGTCGCGACACCGCTGCGCAGTTGAACAGCGAAGGCTGGGGCGCTGACTTGATGGCGGCCAATAACGTGCTCGCGCACGTGCCGGACATCAATGATTTCCTCGCTGGTTTCGCCACGCTGCTCAAGCCGAGCGGCGTTGCCACCTTCGAATTCCCGCAACTGCTGACGCTGATGGCCGGCGCGCAGTTCGACACGCTGTATCACGAACACTATTCCTACCTGTCGCTGACCGCCGTGCAGACTTTGTGCGAGCGCAACGGTCTGCAAGTGTTCGACGTCAGCCAGTTGAACACCCACGGCGGATCGCTGCGCGTGTTCGTCCAGCGCAAGGACGGCGAGCGTCGCCCCGTACAACCCGCAGTGCAGCAGCAGTTGCAGGCCGAACTCGATGCCGGGGTCAAAACCGCCGAGTACTACGCGACCCTCGCGCCCGCCGCTGAACGCATCAAGCATGAACTGCTGCGCTTCCTGTTGCAGGCCAAGGCCGATGGCAAGCGCGTAGTGGGATACGGCGCGGCGGCCAAGGGCAACACGCTGCTCAACTACGCCGGGGTCAAACCCGATTTGCTCGCGTGGGTGGCCGATGCCAATCCGCACAAGCAGGGTAAATTCCTGCCCGGCAGCCGCATTCCGATTGTTGCGCCGGAACGCATTGAAATCGAGAAGCCGGATTACGTGCTGGTGCTGCCGTGGAACCTGCTGCACGAAGTCAGTCAGCAACTGGCGCAAGTGCGTCAGTGGGACGGCCGCTTCGTGATCGCCGTGCCTGAGTTGAAAGTACTGTGAAGTTTCTGGTCACCGGAGCCACGGGCTTCGTCGGTCGGCACCTGGTCGCCGCATTGCTGGCGCGCGGCTGCGAAGTGCGTGCGGTGGCGCGCAACGTGGAAACGGCGCAAGGCATGCCGTGGATCAATGACGTCGAGTTCGTCAGCGCGGATATTCACGCGGCTGAACTGGATGTTGTCGCGTTGACCGATGGCGTCGATGCACTGGCGCATCTGGCCTGGCCGGGTTTGCCGAACTATCGGGCGCTGTTTCATTTCGAGCACAACCTGATGGCCGATTACCGCTTTATCAAAAGCGTGGTCGAGGCGGGGGTGAAGCAGGTTCTGGTCACCGGCACCTGTTTTGAATACGGCATGCAAAGCGGCCCGCTCAGTGAGCAGACCGAGGCGCGACCGGCGAACCCGTATGGTCTGGCCAAACATACGCTGCACCTGTTTTTGCAAAACCTGCAGCAGGCACAGCCGTTCACCTTGCAGTGGGCGCGCTTGTTTTATCTACATGGCGAAGGACAGAACCCCAACAGTTTGCTGGCCGCACTCGACCGGGCGATCGATGCCGGTGATGCATCGTTCAACATGTCGGCCGGTGAGCAATTGCGCGATTTTCTGCCGATCGAAACGGCCGCCGGTTACCTCGCCGCGATCGCGCAACAACGCGATTTCAATGGCGTGATCAATTGCGCCAGCGGTCAGCCAGTTTCGGTCAGGTCGTTGGTGGAGCAGCGACTGCGTGAACGCGGGGCCTCGACCGATTTGAACTTGGGGTATTTCCCCTACCCGACTCACGAACCCATGGCGTTCTGGGCGGTGGTCGAGCGTCTGCAGCAGTTACTGGGGGCGCAGCAGACAAGCTGATGGAGCCCGACGCAAGGCCTTAGGCAACGTGACTTTCAAATGAATTTTCAGTGAGACCGGACAATGAGCGATAACGTAATCAAAGCCTTCGAGGCGGAGTGCCAGGCTGAAGTGATTGCCCAAGGCCAGGACAAGAATCTCAAGGCGCTGGCCCAAGAGTTCTACAACCAGTCGGCCAAGCATAAATACACCTATCACTTTTCGTGGATGGGCCGTCCGATCATTCAGTTGCCACAAGACATGATGGCAATGCAGGAACTGATCTGGCGAATCAAACCGGATCTGGTAATCGAGTGTGGTATCGCCCATGGCGGCTCGATCATTTACTACGCTTCGCTGCTGGAGCTGCAAGGCCATGGCGAAGTGTTGGGTATCGATCGCGACATCCGGGCTCATAACCGTGAGGCCATTGAAAGCCATCCGATGATCAAACGCATCAGCATGATCGAAGGTTCCAGCCTGGATCCGGCTGTTGCCGAACAGGTTCGTCAGGCGGCGGCAGGCAAGAAAGTGATTGTGGTACTCGACTCCAATCACACCCATGAACACGTTCTTGAAGAGTTGCGTCTTTACGCACCACTGGTCTCAACAGACAGCTATTGCATCGTCATGGACACCGTGGTCGAAGACATGCCGGCCGATGCCTTTCCGGATCGTCCGTGGGGGCCGGGTGACAATCCGAAAACGGCGGTCTGGGCCTACTTGAAAGAAAACCGTGATTTCGAGATTGATCAAGCGATGCAGGACAAGCTGCTGATTACCGTCGCCTCGGATGGTTATCTGCGTCGGATTCGCTGAGTCAAATCAACGCCATCATCAAAGTGTTTATCGGGCGGTTTCGCCGGTTGTGGGAGAAGTTATGCAAGGCAATTACGGTTCTGAACACACGCCACTGAGCGAATTGCTGACGGTGGTGCTCATCACCCATAACCGTCCGGCCTTTTTGCGTCGGGCGCTGAAGTACTACAGCACCCTGCCTTGCAAAGTCCTGGTCTTGGACTCTTCTCCCGAGCATCCGGAGGGGGACTTTTCTTCGGTCGACTATCAGCACCTGCCGCAATTTGCTTACTGGGGCATGCAAGCCAAACTGACCTACGGCGTTAAGCAACTGACGACGCCTTACATGGTGTTCGCGGCTGACGACGATTTTATCTTGCATGAGTCATTGGCCGAGTCGGTCAACTTCCTTGAAGCAAACCGTGATTATGGTTTGTGTCACGGCTACTGCCTGATGTACCTGGCGCTTGCCGGAAGTGTCAGCTACTACCGACGCGACAAGAAAATCTGTGAAGACTACTCATCCGAGCGTGCCGAAGAGCGCGTTCTCGATTTCATGCATCAGTACGTGCCGCCATTTTATGGTGTGTGCCGCACCTCGATCATTCAGGACTGGTACGCAGCGTTGCCTGCCGGTACTAGCTTTGAGTGGCAGGAAATCGGCCATAGTTACTATTTGCTGGCTAACGCCAAGGCGCGCGTTCTGCCGATCCCTTATGTTGTTCGCGAGATCAACATCGGCTTCTCTGATCACAACACTGAGGTGTATCACGCGCTGACGTTCGCCGATGCCAAGTCCGTGGCTGAGCGTGAAGCATTTGCCGGGTTTTTGGCATCGCTGCCGACAGGCATCACCCATCTTGACCAGCATCAACGCAAGGCATTTGCCCTCAAAAGCTTCGAGGCCATGACTGATAGCCTCAAGTCCGGTCGTGCGTTGACAGCCGAGCTGGTTTTTCAATCAGTCTGGAATCAACTGCTCAAAGAACCGGAGCGAAAGTTCGGTCCCAAACAATACGTTGAGATGCCTTTTTACAATCAGCGTTTTTTTGATCTGCTGACCCAGTTCGAATTTTTGCTTCACGCAATGCCGGCCGGTCGCGTTCAGCTCGAACAATTGGAAGGCGTCTGGACTCGGCAAGAGCACCTGCTGCGTGCGCGCAATAACGATACGGCTGAAAGTGTGATTGACCGATTGTGGCAAGCCCACGACAGCAACGCATTTAACCGTTCCGTTATCAAGCGTCTGACGGAGCAATTGGACGCCACTGGCGATGAAGCGCAAGCGCAGGCCATGCGCGAATGGAGCGCTCGTCTGGACAATGCGTCGAACGCCGATCATTACCCGGCATTCAGCAACATGCGTTCGGGGCGCCTGCTCAAATGGCTGGACGCTCGCGAGCCTGACGCCGAACAAGCGGCAAAGATTGCCGGTCATCTGGCCGAGAACAACGGTGGCCCACAATTCGGCATCTTCCTGCTGGATCTGGACAACAACGTCGACAAGCTGCAAACCACACTCGACAGCCTCGTCGAAGGCCACTGCAAATCCTTCAAAATAGTGGTGTTCACGACCGGCGAACCGCTTGCCTCCACCACTGCGCAAAATACCTTGCATTTTGTTCGGGTTTCGCCGGGCAATTTCGTAGACAAATTGAACCAGAGCGCCAGCCAGTCGCCATGTGACTGGCTGATGCTGGCACAGGTGGGGGATGAGTTCACCGCGAGCGGTTTGTTGCGCGCCAGCCTGGAACTGATGTCCGCTGCTGATGTGCGTGCCGTTTCCACCGATGAAATTCAGCGCACCGAAACCGGCGCACTGGTTGATGTGTACCGTCCTGGTTTCAACCTGGATCTGTTGCAGAGCCATCCATCGCTCATGGCTCGCCACTGGTTGATTCGTCGCGACATTCTGCTTGAGGTCGGTGGATATCAGGCGGATTTCAGCAAAGCGCTGGAATTCGATTTGCTCTTGCGCATCATTGAGCAGGGCGGTCTTGGCGGTCTCGCACATCTCGACGAGCCCCTGTTGATTTGCCAGGCGCCGCTGCTTGAAGAAAACGCTCACGAACGTCAGGCGTTGCTCCGTCATTTGAGTAATCGCGGCTACAAGGCCAAGGTCGCCTCGGCGTCGCCGGGCACATGGCAGATCGACTATCGCCACTGCGAACAGCCACTGGTTTCGATCATTGTGCCGGCCATTGATGATCTGTCCTTGTTACGGCGCTGCGTGGAAAGTGTTTTGCTCAGAACCCGTTACAGCCGTTATGAAGTACTGATCGCGGCAAACCCGAATCACTCGGCGGCGGTCAACGACTGGCTGGGTACTTTGCGCAATGCCAAAGTGAATGTGCTGCGAGCCGATCAGCCGCTCGGCGAGGTGGCGTTGTACAACGCTGCCAGCGGGCAGGCGCAGGGCGAGTATCTGGTGCTGTTGGCCGCTGACAGTGAAATCGTCAATCCGAACTGGGTTGAGTCACTGCTCAACCACGCCCAGCGTCCTGAAGTCGGTATCGTCGGCGCCAAGCTGGTCGACCGCAGCGGCAAAATTTCCCACGCCGGTTTGATTTTGGGTCTGAATGGGGGCGTGGGTTCACCCTTCGTAGGCGAAAAGCATGCTGCAGAAGGCTACATGCATCGCTTGGCCGTCGAGCAGAATTACTCCGCCGTGTCGAAGGCCTGCCTGATGGTGCGCAAAGAACTGTTCAACGCGGTTGGCGGCCTGGACGAAGTGACCTTCGCCGACGGTTATAGCGATGTCGATCTGTGCCTCAAGGCCGGTCAGGCCGGTTACCTCATCGTGTGGACGCCGCTGGTGCAAGTGCTGCATAACGGCGAACTGCCGCAGGCGCCAGAGGCGCTACAAGCCCTGCGTGAGAAATGGAGCAACGCCTTCGCGCAGGATCCGGCTTACAACGCCAACCTGGCCCTGAACGGCAAAGGTTTTACCTTGGGCGACAAGGCCTCGATCAACTGGGCGCAGTTGCTTGCTTAAGCTCGCCGGACAGGAATCAGCACATGTTCAATGGTAAATCGATTTTCATCTCTGGCGGCACCGGTTCGTTCGGGCGCAAATTCATCGCCCGCCTGCTTGAGCAATACCAGCCCAAGCGCGTGGTGGTGTTCTCCCGCGACGAACTCAAGCAGTACGAGATGCAGCAGACTTTCAACGCGCCGTGCATGCGTTACTTCATCGGTGACGTGCGTGACGCTGACCGTCTGCGCCAGGCCATGCGTGGCATCGATTACGTGGTGCATGCGGCAGCGCTCAAGCAAGTGCCGGCGGCGGAATACAACCCGACCGAGTGCATTCGTACCAACGTCAATGGCGCGGAAAACATCATCGCCGCCGCCATCGATAACGGCGTGAAGAAAGTCGTCGCGCTGTCCACCGACAAAGCGGCCAGCCCGATCAATCTGTACGGCGCGACCAAGTTGCTCTCGGACAAATTGTTCGTCGCCGCCAACAACATTGCCGGTGAACAGGAAACCCGTTTTGCCGTGGTGCGTTACGGCAACGTCGCCGGTTCGCGCGGTTCCGTGGTGCCGTTTTTCAGCAAGTTGATTGCTGACGGCGCGACTGAGTTGCCGATCACTGACGAGCGCATGACGCGCTTCTGGATCACCCTCGATCACGGCGTGCAGTTTGTCCTCGACAGCTTCGCGCGGATGCACGGCGGCGAAGTCTTTGTGCCGAAGATTCCGTCGATTCGCATCGTCGATCTGGCGTTGGGCATGGCCGAGCATCTACCGCATAAAAACGTCGGCATTCGTCCGGGCGAAAAACTCCATGAGCTGATGGTGCCGCTGGACGATGCGCGGATGACGTTGGAGTTTGAAGACCACTACACGATTCAGCCGTCGATTCGCTTCACCAGTGTCGACGTCGATTTCGCCGTCGACAAACTCGGTGAGCAGGGCCGGGCGGTCGGTGAGGACTTCGAATACCGTTCCGACACCAATCCGCACTTCCTGTCGGTCGGGCAGATCGCCGACCTGCACGCGAAGCTGTCGGCATGATTCCGTACGGTCGGCAGAGTCTCGACCAAGCGGACATTGATGCCGTGGTCGAGGTGTTGCAGTCCGACTGGCTGACCCAGGGCCCGACCATCGCGCGTTTCGAGCAAGCGATGGCCGAGCGTTGCCAGGCCGATTTCGCCGTGGCGGTGTGCAATGCCACAGCGGCGCTGCACATTGCCTGTCTGGCCGCAGGGCTGGGCCCGGGCGATCGTTTGTGGACGACGCCGAACACCTTTCTCGCTTCAGCCAACTGCGGACGTTATTGCGGCGCCGACGTCGATTTTGTCGACATCGACCCGCTGACCTGGAACCTCGATGCCTTCGCGCTCGAAGCAAAACTCGATCAGGCCGAGCGCGACGGAACGTTGCCGAAAGTGCTGGTGGCGGTGGCGTTTTCCGGGCAGAGCTGCGACATGCGCCGCATTGCCGAACTGGCCGAGCGCTACAACTTCACTGTGATCGAAGATGCCTCGCACGCGGTGGGGGCGTCGTACGCCGGGCGCCCGGTCGGGTGCGGTGAATTCGCCGCGATGACCGTGTTCAGTTTTCACCCGGTAAAGATCATCACCAGCGCCGAGGGCGGCATGGTACTGACCAATCGTCCGGCGCTGGCCGAACGCTTGCAACGCCTGCGCAGCCACGGCATGACCCGCGATCCGCAGCAGATGAGCGAAGCCAGTCACGGCCCGTGGTACTACGAGCAGATCGAGCTGGGTTTCAATTACCGCATCACCGATCTGCAAGCCGCGCTGGGCTTGTCGCAACTGGCGAAGCTGGACGGGTTTATCGCCCGCCGTCGTGAGTTGGCCGCCCGCTATGATCGCTTGCTGGCGTATTTGCCGTTGACCTTGCCAAGCCCTCAGCCAGAGGCGGAGTCGGCGTGGCACCTGTACGTGGTGCGCGTGCAGACCGAGCGCGTCAATCTCAGTCACCGGCAAATCTTCGAAGGGTTGCGCGCGGCCGGGGTCGGGGTGAATCTGCACTATATTCCGCTGCACTTGCAGCCTTACTATCGCGACCTGGGTTTTGCCGAGGGCGACTTTCCCGAGGCCGAACGTTATTACGCGCAAGCAATCAGTCTGCCGCTGTATCCGCTGCTGACTGACGCACAACAGGACTATGTGGTCGAGCAACTGCGACGGCTGCTTCTTGAGGAGTAAACCCACGTGAGTTGCGTTGCGATCATCCCCGCCCGTGGTGGCAGCAAGCGCATCCCGCGCAAGAACCTGAAACCGTTCGACGGCGTGCCGATGATCGTTCGCTCGATCCGCACGGCGCTGGATTCGGGGTTGTTCGAGCGGGTCGTGGTCAGCACCGACGACGCCGAGATTGCCGACGTGGCGCGGGCTCACGGTGCTGAGGTGCCGTTCCTGCGTCCGGCGGAACTGGCCGACGATTTTGCCGGCACTGCGCCGGTGATCGTGCATGCTTTGCAGCAACTGCCGGATTTCGATTACACCTGCTGCGTCTATGCCACGGCGCCGTTGTTGCAGACGCGTTATCTACGTCAGGGGCTGGAATTGCTGGAGCAGCACCCGGACAAGTCCTTTGCATTCTCCGTGTGCAGTTTTGGCTTTCCGGTGCAGCGTGCATTGACGCTGGACGGGCAGGGCGCGTTGCAGGCTTTGTACCCGGAGTTTCGCAACACCCGCTCGCAGGATCTGCCCGAAGCGTTTCAGGATGCCGGGCAGTTTTACTGGGGCCGCAGCGATACCTGGTTACGCGGTGAAGTGATGTATTCGCCCGCCAGTCTGCCGGTGATTCTGCCCCGGCATCTGGTGCAGGACATCGACACGCTGGAAGACTGGAAACGCGCCGAATACCTGTATGCCGCGCTGAAGGCTGGCGGAGAATTATCGTGAGAGTGCTGATCCGTGCCGATGCCTCGCCGACCATCGGCAGCGGCCACATTGCCCGTTGCCTGACGCTGGCGCGAGTACTGCGCGGGCAGGGCAGTCACGTCGCGTTTGCCTGTCGGCGCTTGCCGGGGCATCGGCTCGATGCGCTGAGCGCCGAGGGTTTCGAGACCTTCGCGCTGCCTGAACGCTATCCCGATGAAGACCCGCAGCAAGCCATCGAAGCGATGTTGCCGTGGCAGGCCGACATCGACGCGCTGGCGCAGCTGCTGGTTGGCCACGCCGCGTTCGACTGGATCATCGCCGACCATTACGGTCTCGATCATCACTGGCAAACCGCTGCCCGGCGCTGGGCGCCACGGATTGCGGCGGTCGATGATCTGGCCACGCGGCGCTACAGCGTCGATCTGTTGCTCAATCAGAATTTGTCCGGCCTCAGCGAAAATTATCAGCCGCTGCTGCCTGCCGACTGCCGCACCTTGCTCGGCCCGCGCTATGCGATGTTGCGCGAGGAATTCAATGCCCCGGCCATCGAGATCAAGCCGCAGGCGCAGCGACTGCTGGTGAATTTTGGCGGTTTCGATGCCGCCCGCCAGACCCATCACGCGATGTTGGCGCTGGCCGATTTTGCCGAACTTGAAGTGGATTTTGTCGCCGGCGCCGACAACCCGGCCTGGACGCAAATGCAGGCGCTGGCCGAGACGCGGCCGCACTGGCGGCTGCACAGTTTTGTCAGCGATTTTCATCAGCGCATGCTTGCAGCCGATTTGTTTATTGGCGCTGGTGGCGGCACCAGTTGGGAGCGCGCGGCGCTCGGTTTGCCGACGATTTGCATTGCGGTGTCGAACAACCAACAGGTCAACGGCGAAGTCATGGCGGCGGCGGGTGCGCATGTGTTTATGGGCGCGCGCGAGCAGGTCAGTGTCGAGCAGTTGCGCGATGCGATCGGTTTCGTCGTTGGCAACTTTTATCTGCGGCAAAGTCTGGCCGAGCGTTCGCGGCAATTGGTCGACGGTCGTGGTGCGTTGCGCGTAGCAGCAGCGCTGGCTGGCGCGGTGCTGAAACTGCGCCCGGCGACGCTGGACGATGCGCAGTTGTTGTTCGACGGGCGCAATGCCGAGGCGGTGCGACGCTGGTCGCAGAAAACCGATGTGATCGACCGCGAGCAGCATCAACACTGGTTGAGCGCGAGCCTGCGCAATCCGCAGCGGCTGCTGTTGATTGCCGAAGGCGATGACGGCCCGGTCGGCGTGTTGCGTTATGACTTGCGTGGTTTTGACGCCGAAGTTTCGCTGTATCTGTTTGAACAGCGTCTGGGCCTCGGTTGGGGCAGGGCGCTGCTCGCTCGCGGTGAGGCATTCGTCACGGCGCACTGGCCGCAACTGACTGCCATCACCGCGCAGGTTTCGCCTGCCAATCGCCCGTCATTGAATGTCTTTCGTGACGCCGGGTATCTGCAAAGTGCCTGTGCGTTCACCCGTGTCTTGAAGGAACACCCGCATGCCTGATTTCAAGATTGGCGATCGCCTGATCGGTGCCGACGCGCCGCCGTTCATCATCGCCGAGATGAGCGGCAACCATAACCAGTCGCTGGACGTGGCCCTGCAAATCGTCGAAGCGGCGGCGAAGGCTGGCGCGCATGCCTTGAAGCTGCAAACCTACACCGCCGAGACCATGACGCTGGACATCGCCGAGGGTGAGTTTTTCATCAAGGATCCGGGCAGCCTGTGGGCCGGCACGTCTTTGTATGACCTGTATGAGAAGGCGCATACACCATGGGAATGGCACGCGCCGATTTTCGCCCGGGCGAAAGAGTTGGGCATGCTCGCGTTCTCGACACCGTTCGACGACAGCGCCGTGGATTTTCTCGAAAGCCTCGACGTACCGGCCTACAAGATCGCCAGTTTCGAGAACACCGATTTGCCGCTGATCCGTCGCGTTGCGGCCACCGGCAAACCGCTGATCATCTCTACTGGCATGGCGAGCATCGCCGAACTTGACGAAACCGTGCGCGCCGCGCGGGAGGCGGGCTGCAAGGATCTGGTGCTGCTCAAATGCACCAGCACCTACCCGGCGACACCGGCAAACAGCCACGTGCGTACGATTCCACATCTGCGGGAATTGTTCGGCTGCGAAGTGGGGCTGTCTGATCATTCGATGGGCGTTGGTGTATCGGTGGCGGCGGTGGCGCTGGGCGCGACGGTGGTGGAAAAACATTTCACTCTCGACCGCGCGGCCGGTGGCGTCGACGCCAGTTTCTCGCTGGAACCGGCGGAGATGGCCAGTCTGGTGGTGGAAACCGAACGCGCCTGGCAGGCGCTGGGTCAGGTGCATTACGGCGTGACCGAGGCCGAGCGCAAGTCGGTGGTTTATCGACGTTCACTGTACGTCACCGCTGATATGGCCGCCGGTGAGCCCTTCAGCGCCGCCAATCTGCGCGCCATTCGTCCGGGTCTCGGTCTGCCGCCCAAGCATACCGACGCCGTTCTCGGCCGCTGCGCGCGCACGCCGATCAAGCGCGGTACGCCGCTGGACTGGTCGCTGATCGAATAGACCGATCTGCAATCGATTCGGCATTTATCGTGACTTGCGAGTCATAACGCGCATCTTCACTGTATTGTATTAATCGGTGAGATGGCGCCTGGCCCGTTATCGGTGGCAGTGATAGCCCTTTGTGCTCCCCGTGGCTGCCCGTTGTGGCGGCCGTTTTCTGTTTGTCGGCGCCCCTCGAAATCCTTGCGAGCGGTGGTCTTGGGCTGTTTTTTATTGGGAAGCCGTAATGATTGGCATAAAAAGCATTGCGAGCTACGTTCCTGTAGCCGGCGTGGACAATTACGCACAAGGTGCAAAATTCGAAAAGGATGAAGAATTCATCCTTGGCAAAATCGGTTCGGCGTTTCTGCCGCGCAAAGACGCTGATCAAGAAACTTCCGATCTGTGCGTGGAAGCGGCCAATGCGCTGTTTGCCAGCAACCCTGAACTGAAGCGTGAATCGATCGACGCGTTGATCGTCGTCACCCAGAACGGTGACGAAGAAGGCCTGCCGCACACTGCCGCGATCGTCCAGGACAAACTCGGCCTGCCGACCAATGTCGCTGCGTTCGATATTTCCCTGGGTTGCTCCGGTTACGTCTACGGCATCTACGCGATCAAGGGCTTTATGGAAGCCGCCGGCCTGAAGAACGGCCTGCTGATCACCGCTGATCCGTATTCGAAAATCGTCGACCCGGAAGACCGCAACACCACCATGCTGTTTGGCGATGCCGCCACCGCCACGTGGATGGGCGAAGATCCGACCTGGGCGCTGGGCAAGGCCAAGTTCGGCACCGACGGTTCCGGTGCGCCGCACTTGAAAGTCACCGATGGCGTGTTCTTCATGAACGGTCGTCAGGTGTTCAACTTTGCGCTGCTGAAAGTCCCGGCGCACTTGCACGAGTTGCTCGACGATTCTGGCCTCAAGGCTGACGACATCGATGCGTTCTGCATTCACCAAGGCAGTGCGGCGATCGTTGATGCCGTGGCGCGACGCTTCGAAGGCGAGCCGGAGAAGTTCATCAAGGACATGGTCGAGACCGGCAACACGGTGTCGTCGAGCATTCCGCTGCTGCTGGAAAAACACGTGATCGATTCCGACTGGCAGCGCATTGCGCTCAGCGGTTTCGGTGTGGGTCTGTCGTGGGGCTCGGCGATTATTTATCGTCCTTGAGCCACACAGCGGCCGATACAAAAATAGCGCTCAAGGGTTAACCTTGAGCGCTATTTTTTTGCCTGAAAGGGAGTGCGAGGCGTCATGAGCGAGTTTTTCCAGGCCAATGCCGAAGTCCTGCAACGACGCTGGCCGGCGCTGTTCGAGCGCTTGATGGCTGAGGACAGTTCGGCCATCGAGGCTGAGCTGACGCAAGGGCTGGGTTCGACGCTGAGCGTCAACGGCATCCAGCTCACCAGTCGCCATGACCGCACGCATGAGGCGCGGATTCAGGCCGCCAGTCTTCCGGACAAAGCGCAACTGCACGTCTACGGCACCAGCCTCGGCGATCTGCCGGGCGTGTTGCTGGAGCGCTCAAACCTTGATCGCTTGTACGTGCACATCCTCAATGGCGCGTTGTTTGCGCTGGTGCTGCAACTGATTGATCAACGGCAGTGGCTGGAAGATCCGCGCGTGGAGCTGTTTTATGCAGGCGATCTTTCCGATATCTGCACGCCGTTTTTTGCCCTGCCGGCCGAGATGCTGCTGGCGGATGACTTCAACGCGAAGATCCGTGATCGGCTGGTCAATGAAGTTCATCTGACTTTCAACAACCGCGAATTCGACGTGCAGTCGCCGATTATTCAACAGCGGTTGCAGGATTGTTTGCCGGTACTGCTGGGCGATGAGGATGTGGCGCAATTGTTCGGCACCTGCGCCGGCCGCGAGGTGTTTGTGATCGGTACTGGCCCGACGCTGGAGAGCCATTTCGAACGGTTGGCGGTGATTCGTCAGCAGGCTGATCGTCCATTGTTTATCGCCGTGGATACCGCTTATCGGCCGTTGCGCGAACACGGGATCGTCCCGGACATGGTGGTCAGCATCGATCAACGTATCGGTTTTCGGCATCTACCATTCGAGGAATCGGACGGGATTACTTTGGTGTACCTGCCGATGAGTGATCCCGATGTACTGACGGCCTGGAAGGGCAAGCGCTACGGTGGTTATTCGGCAAGTCCGGTGTACGCCGGTTTGCGCGGGCAACATCCGCGCGCGCTGCTGCATGTCGGTGGCAGTGTGATTCATCCCGCCGTCGATCTGGCGGTGAAGATGGGCGCCGCGCGCATCACGCTGTTCGGCGCTGACTTTGCGTTTCCCAACAACAAGACCCACGCCGGCTGGAACGACGGCGATCTGGGGCCGGGCGTGAGTCAGTCACGGCACTGGGTGCTCGACGGAAGCGGTCAGCGCGTCGCCACGCAGCTCAACTTTCGCGGTTATCTATGTGTGCTGGAACGCTACATCGCCGCGCATCCGCACGTGCAGTTCTATAACAGCAGTCGGGCGGGTGCGCTGATTGCCGGCACGCAGTTCGATCCGGAGTTCGTGCAATGACCGCTATCGATAAATGCATGGACGAGTGCCGTCAGTGCGCCGGACTGTTTCGGCTGGGCCGTGATGTCGAGGCCGCGCTGGTCATGGTTGACGTGTTTGAAGGCGCGCAGCAGGCGCTCATGTCGGCATCGACCGATGTCCAGCAAGCCTGGGCGAGCTTGCTGACGCAAATCCTTGAATGCCAAGAGCGTCAGGACTGGTTGGGCCTCGCCGATTTCATGGAGTACGAACTGATCGAATTGCTGCAAAGCACGCAGCGCTGAAGGCGACCAACGGCGCTGGCCCGCTGCTTTGCGCCGCAGTCGATTTTATGACGTCATTTTTTCGTGGGCGGGGCGCGGCTAAGCCCTTGTTTTCTCGGGGGTGGCAGGGTGATGGCAAATTTTTTTCAAAAAGCCCTCAAGCAACCTGCAAACCCGACGATAACTATTACGAAGGTTCTCTAGGCCATACCCGGCGGTT
>Ga0160445_100331_pt1 | contig 28107 bp, 20 predicted proteins | sample HID1972M_E1MG_FD_108215 | JGI IMG/M metagenome (GOLD analysis project Ga0160445, IMG submission 108215) | Enriched pill bug-associated microbial communities from UW Madison campus, WI, USA - HID1972M_E1 MG | ecosystem: Host-associated > Arthropoda: Insects > Digestive system > Unclassified ... | reverse complement strand
GTGAATTTTCATAACGAGCAGGAAGAAAAAGTATTAATAAGTATTCTTGATAGTTTAAATTATGATTATGAACCTCAATATACAACCGAGGATGAAAGCTCAATTGCCGAAGCATTAGAGCGCAGTGAAAAGAATTTCAGAGATGGTCTTTTTTCAACACATCAGGAAGTAATAGACCGGGCAAAAAATAAATATGGCTTATAAGGTCATTTGGTCAAAAGAAGCGGAAAATAGTTTTCTTGAAATAGTGGACTATATCATTTTTCGCTGGTCAGAACGTGAAGGAATAAATTTTATAGAGCGTACTGAAGATCTAATAGCTCAAATAACTATCCATCCTTATCTTTTCAGAGTTTACAATAATGATCCTTCAATTAGACAGGGCTTGCTTCATAAGAATACAACAATGTTTTATAAAGTTGTTCCTGAAAATAAAACAATAAAGATTATGCTTTTTTGGATTGTTAAAAAAAATCCTCAATCATTAAAATTGTAGTTTGTCTCCTTAATTTTGTAAAGGAAAATGTAACATAGGTCTTTTTAATAAAAATTTCCTTTCTAAACAATATACAAGCGTTCAGATTCGAACACTTTTTGTCCGTTAGCGGACAATTTATATTTTCAATCGTTTTGTAAGTCGTTGAGATATAGTTTATTGTTATTTTGGTTTTGTTTATGTAAAGGTCCGATATGACTCAAAGCTATTTGAAAATCGCCTGGCGTAGTATCGTAAAGAATAGGTTTTATTCTTTACTTCATATTCTTGGTTTAGGTTTGGGAATTGCTTGCTGTTTATTTATTTATCTTTTCGCTGATTTTCATCTTAGTTTTGATAGGTATCATAAGAAAGCAGAGAGAATCTATCGTGTAGTTCATGAATTACACCTCGATGCAACGTCTTATGATAAAGGCGCTTCGTATGCTATGTATAAGGCGCTCAAAAATGAAAGTACGCAAGTAGAGGATGCTGCGATTTTAATAAGCGATCAGGATTTTACCATCCGCATTGATAACCAGCTTTACCAATCCAATAAAAAGGGAGCCTTTACTTCTTCAGAATGGTTTCACCTTTTTGATTACCATTGGCTTCAGGGCAGTCCAAACCAATTGGATGAACCTAATACGGTTGCATTGACCCGATCCCTTGCGAAAAAATACTTTGGTGATAAAGATCCAATGGGGGAGACGCTTCTTATAGAAAGTAAATATCCTGTTAAGGTTATCGGTATTATAGATGACACGAGAACCAACACAGATCTGAAATCGGACATTTATTTATCCATCTCTTCTTTGAAAATAATCCAACCAGATATATGGGATGGTTATTTCACTAATTGGGCTTATCTTAACTCTACAAATAATGTTTTTATCTCGCTTGAAAGTCAAAAAGATCCTTTTGCTATAGAGCAGGTGATGAAGCGGATGGCAGAGGATCACATGGGTGCAGATGTGTCTGATTATTATACATTCAAACTTCTTCCTCTTCAAGACATTCATTTTGATACGCGCTATGGAGGAACCATGCAAAAATCACTGTTGATCATATTGGCAATTATCGGTTTTGGCATTATGCTCGTGGCAGCAATTAATTATGTAAACATGGTAACCGCTCAGCAAAGTAGCCGAAGTATAGAAGTCGGTACTCGGAAAGTATTAGGTGGCTCTCATTTACAGCTGTTTTCTCAGTTTATGACGGAGTCGGTGCTTATCTCTTTGTTTGCTTCATTATTTGCTCTTCTTTTGGTTGGGCTACTATTGCCTTTGGCGAATCACTCCATTTTAGTGAATGAGCCTATACAAATCGGTTCCTTTTCTAATTATTTTTAATGACAACGGGTATCTGGTTGCTGGTTTGTTTAGGATCAGGTTTATACCCAGCATACTTTTTAGGTCGTTTACGAGTTTATGACGCTTTAAAAAATAGGGTGTCATTTGAGAAGGGACTTGGACGCAAATCGTTGGTAGTTGTTCAGAATGTGGTTGCCCAAGTTCTGATCCTTGCCAGCTTAATTATGGTGGTACAAGTTAAATTTCTACAAAATACAGATAAAGGTTTTGATCGGGAATCTGTAGTGATGGTTCCCTTGCCGAAAGAGACCATCAAAAATAAAACAAGTATAGGACAATATTTAAATGAAGATCCTCTTGTGAAGTCGTATAGCTTTTGCTTTCGGTCTCCTGCTTATGAACGGGTTTGGGGTGGAACCATTTTATTTGATCAACGGCCTGAATGGGAAGCTTGGGCTCCATTGTATGCAATTGGAGATTCTGCTTATATAAAAACCTTTGGCATTTCCATTGTTGCAGGGCGTAATTTTCAAAGTGAAGCCAGTGTGCCAGAATATTTAATTAATGAGACAATGGTGTCTAAGCTTGGTTTTAAAAGTGCAGAAGAGGTTTTGGGAAAACAGCTTTTAGCCGGTGGTTTAAATGATGAAAGCAGCGGAAGGATTGTAGGTGTTGTTCAAGATTTTAATACAAAATCTTTATTGCATGCAATTGAGCCTACGGTAATTGGGTATAACAAAGATCGCCAAAAATTATTAGCCATTAAGCTTTCAGGAAAAGATACCAAAGAAGTAATCCCTAATCTGCAACGTGCATGGCGTATCTTGTTCCCTAATGAAATTTTTAACTATCAATTTTTGGATGATCAAATTGCCGGTTTATATCAAAAGGAAGCACTTCAACAAAAACTAATCTGGATAAGTGCGGGGATAGCCATTATCATAAGCTCCATGGGTTTATTAGGATTGTTATCAATTATGATGCTTAAGCGCACTAAAGAAATAGGAATTCGTAAGGTTTTAGGTGCTTCAATTGTATCCATTGTTCGCTTGCTCTCATCAGATTTTGTAAAGCTCGTTTTAATCGCTGTTCTTATTGCCTCACCAATAGCTTGGTGGCTTATGAATAAATGGTTACAAGATTTTGCCTACCGCATAGAAATCCAATGGTGGATATTTGCACTGACTGGATCATTAGCATTAATAATAGCATTGCTAACGGTTAGCCTGCAAGCTATAAAAGCAGCGGCTGCCAATCCAGTTGATAGTTTGAAGGATGAGTAAGAGGGCAGGCGTGTTGGATGTTGACCGATAGAATTCCTTGGTTCACCGACTTTATAAGTATCCTTAACTATTAATACTTTAATCTACGGTTGGTGGTAATTATATTTGAACATTCAAAGACGAAAATACATACTATTTAAAAAATTAATAAATATACCTATGAAACTAACGCCTAAAATTTTTCTTTTATTGGGAATTTGTGTAATTCTCAATAGCTCTTGTGTTATCGGCACGATAGCCAATCAAATTTCCGAGTCAAACGATAACGGTGATGCTATTTTATTAACGAAAAAGACTTTTCCTATATCATCTATTAAGGAAGTGAAAGTGAATACATCGGGTGGTTCAATATCCGTAACAGGAGATGCTGAGCAGGAAGCTGTTCTCGAAATGTATGTGAAATCTAACAAGAGCCGTAGTTTGTCAAAAGAAGAAATTCAAGAAATTCTTGATCGAGATTATGACATTAATATTGAAGAAAAAAATGGCGTATTGGAAGCACGTGCTAAAAGAAGAGAGAAATTGAGCTGGGAGAACGCAATAAGTATTTCCTTTAAGATCCGTACAGGTAATAAATTAACAACAGATCTCTCTACCAGCGGTGGAAGTATTCAATTAGCAAATTTATCTGGGAAACAGACTTTTAAAACGAGCGGTGGGAGTTTGAAAATAGATAACTTAAAAGGTGATATTACTGGAAAAACCAGTGGAGGCAGCATTCAGGCATCTAATGGTCAGGGCATTATTAACTTAACGACTTCTGGAGGTTCGATTAAATTGGAAAACCTGGATGGGAATGTCTTTGCTTCAACAAGTGGTGGAAGCATAAAAGGCCATTCCATAGCAGGTATTTTAGTTGCCGAAACTTCAGGTGGAAGTATTAATTTTGACGATTTGACATGTAAAATAGATGCTTCAACTTCTGGAGGAAGTGTGACTGCGGAAATTAGGAAATTAGCTGGTGATGTACAATTGTCGACATCAGCAGGAAGTGTAAATTTAACATTGCCAAGAAATGCTTCTGCAGATTTGAATTTAAAAGGCTTTAAAGTAAACACAGATGGTTTATCGAATTTCAACGGCAGTAATAACAAAGGAAAATTGGTTGGGAGTATCAACGGCGGAGGAACGAGCATCTATGCTTCTACCAGCGCTGGAAACGTTAATCTGAATTTTAATTAATAAGTAGAACTAAAATCTATTATACTTATTATGAGCTATGACGTCCTCTTGATTTGGATAGCCGCATTAACCAGATCAAGGGGAATAAGTCTAGTTTAAACGTCCAGTTTTTTGCAAAGTTCTTCAAATTCATCTTTAATTTGTGGAAGGGTAGGCAATTTAAGATGTTCAAGCTCTTTATCAAGTTTTTGTGCTGGTTTTGAATGTGTGTTGCTTAAGAAATTTTCTTTTACTTCTTTGGCTGTTTTATAGCCTTGAAATTTCTTTTTCTCATTTTTAGTCTTTTTTAATATTTCATCGAAATCCTCTTTATCTTTTCCTTTAAATTTATCAGGTGATGTTTTTAAAATCACATTAAAAGCTTTTTTATCAATAAAGTTTAATAACTCATCACGTTTGTCTTTTTCTGATTTCATTTTTTAACCTTTTAAACTGTTATTGCTTGTTAATTTTTCCAATGATTTTCTAACAATTGGAAATTGCTCTTGTTTCATTTTTGTTCTTTATCTTCATAGCAAGCGCTATCGATAACCTATTTATGAACTAGCGTTTTCTAACTTAATCAGAAATTTCAAAACTTATCGGAAAGCGAAATGTTCAATAGTTAAATAAAATCTTAGTTTAATACTTGTTAAATAAAATCATTATGAAAAATTTAATTAAAATTATTCTTTGCTTAGCAGCAATCGGATTTACCGGAAATAGCTATGCGCAACAAAGAAAAGACACATCCAAGGTGAAGCATGAAATTAAAAGAACTGCTGATACTGTAGCAAATAAAACATCTGAAATAGCAGCTAAAGGTGCTGCAAAAATCACGGATAAAACGTATAAAGACAAGGTTGGCCCTAACGGACAAACGATTTACATTGATAATCAATCAAAGTATTATTACATCAATAGTAAAGGGCATAAAGTTTTTGTTACTAAAGCCCAATTGAAAAACAAATCGAACCAATAGAAGTTAATTTTCCGTTAAGTGGAATTGATTTATTTTGATGCTCATACTGTTATTAACATCAGTATGAGCATTTTTAGTTTAACTTATTCTTTTGCCGTTCATTAATCTATCAACAGCTTCATTGAATGAACCGGCACGCGTCACTTCTCCTGCATTAATGAAAAATATCTCATCCGCATTCTCAATAGTATTCAAGCGGTGTGCTATAATAACCAAAGTAGTGTTTGTTGGCAATTTCTTTAGTATTTTATCAAGCAATTGTTCGGTAACGGTATCAATGTTGGCAGTAGCCTCATCCAAAATAAGTACTTCAGGATTTCTTAAAACCGCGCGGATAAATGCAATTACCTGTTTTTGTCCTAAACTAATGCTATCTCCGCCAGAAAGAACTTTGGTTTCTAAACCGCTTTCAAAAATGGCGAGCAAATCTTCAAGACCTGTAGTTTTTATTAATTCTTCTAATTCTTCATGGCCGTAGTCTCGATAATGATCATTCCCATAAAGAATATTGTCTTTTACTGATCCCGTAAATAAAAAGGGTTCCTGTAAAATAAATCCGATTTTTTGAGAGCGTTCTGTTGGCGTATAAGACCTGATATCTTTGCCATCGAGAAGAATAACTCCCTTTGTAGGGTCATACAAGCGTGCCATTAACGACGCTGTTGTTGTTTTTCCTCCTCCGGTAGGACCCACTAAAGCATAGGTTTTACTCCGCTCTAACTTTAAATTAATATGATGTAATATTTCTTTTCCATCAGGGTAAGCGAAATGAACATTTCTAAATTCTATTAAAGAAGTAGAAGGTTCAGTAGGTTTATCTTCAATTGTTATCAGGTTGGTTTCTAAAGACAATATCAGTGAAACACGATCCCAGCTAGCCATGGCTATCTGAAAGCTAGACCATAACGAAGCTAATTGCCGTAAAGGACTGTATAAGTTCGTAGCATAGGACAAATAACTCACCAATAAACCGATTGTAAATTGTCCGACGCTAATCAGATAGATCCCATAAGCCAATACAATTAACTGGGCAAGGTTTGAGAATAGTCCATAAACCGGTAAAAAGATATTGTTAGCTAATCCTGCTCCAATTGCAGTGGCATAATTCTGTTGGTTAGCATCATTAAAGCGTTTTTTGAAATAATCACGGCGATTAAAAGCGATGATAACTTTAAAATTATTCAGGCTTTCCTGTATTTCTGCACTCATGCCACCGGTGCTTTTAAGGTTAGCTGCATTTTTTCTTTTCACCCATGGCGATACAAACTGGGTGAAAACTATTATAAATACAGCGGGAACGAGGGTTGCTGCGCCAAGTTCGATATTAATTACTAATAAAAAGATGGCCGCCCCAATCATGGTAGCTATGCTACCGATAAACTGCATTAATGATTGAGAAAAAAACTGATTTAATTTATCAGTATCATTATTAACCCTGGAAATTAAATCGCCTGCCTTATTTTGATTAAAAAAGGCAACCGGCAATTGTTGTAATTTATTGAATATGGCATTCCGTAGGGTAAATAACATACGTTGACCAATACCACCCATTAATTGGGTTTGTAAATAGCTGGTAAGTAATGCTATCAGATACATTGCCAATAAAATACCTGAAAAGACAAGAACACCATGATATTGTTTGGTAACTACATATTTGTCAATAGTATGGCCAATTAAAAAAGGACCTAATAAATTGAGTGTAGAATTAACTAATATTGCTATAAACGCCATGATAAGATTTTTCTTTTCATGCGCTATCAGCTGAACCAACTTTTTTAATCCTGCATATGTTGACTTTTCTTGTTTCTGCTCAAAAAGCTGATTGAGGTCATAATTCATAATTGCTGGTGCTTTTCTGTGAATTAAATATTTGAACATACTCCGTGCTGGTATTCATTAATTCCTGATGAGTACCGATAGCAATTATTTCGCCTTGCATCAGCAAAATTATTTGATTATAATTTTCAACAGCAGCAATTTTTTGTGTCACCGAGATTAAGGTTAACTCTGGATAATTCTTTTGAATATTAGATAATATTTTCTTCTCTGTCTGGTTATCCACACGAGCAGTAAAATCATCCAGCAATAATATTTTAGGATTTACTGCTAAAGCGCGAGCCAGCATAATGCGTTGTTTTTGTCCGCCAGAGAGGCTTGAACCCCGTTCTGAAACAATTGTGTTTAATTTATCGGGAAGCTCATTTATAAACTCATGTAATTCAGCGGTAGCAATCGCTTTCTCTAATGATTCATCTGTAACCGTATCACTAAAAGCTATATTTTCCCGAATGCTCATATTGAAAATGATGCTATCTTGAAAAACGAAACCCACTTGGCTATGAAAAGTTTCTGAATTAAATTCATCAATTCGATGTCCATCAAACGTTATGGTTCCAGAATCGGGTTGTATTAACCCTGTAAGTAGATAGAGTAATTGTGTTTTACCTGCGGCTGTTGGACCAATAACGGCAATTCTTGATCCAGGGTAAACAGAAAAGGAGATATCTTTCAAAGCTGGCTTTTGTCCGTAATTAACATTGACAGCGTTAAGTTTAATTTCACCATTTAATGTGCTTGTTATCGAACCTGTTTTTATAGATTCTGAGGTTTCAATAACGGTGCTTATCCGTTCATAGGAAGCGGTAGCCTGTGCTATTACATTGCTCATAAAGCCAATAACCAATATTGGGAAAATAAGAAGGGCTAAGTAACTGTTAAAAGCGGCAAAATCTCCCAGGCTCATGCTACCAACAATTACAAAATGACCTCCTAATAATAAGATTGCCAGGCCAGCCATATTAGCTGTAAACACAATTACTGGTATAAGCCCTGCAAAAAGACGAAGAATAGAAAGCCCGAAATCTTTTGCTTTTGTATTCGCTTCCAGGAATTTATTATATTCTAATTGTTGAGAATTGATTACCCGGATTAATGCGGAACCTAATATGCTTTCGTTAATTACTTTATTAAGCCAGTCTATTACTGCTCTGCTTTGAATAAACAGTGCCCGCACTTTACGTAACACTACAAAAAAAGTGATTCCAATAATAGGGATGATAGCAATAACGGTTAATGCCAGTTTCCAGTTGATCGTAATTAACAGAATGCTTGCACCAACAATGATAAATAAAGAGGAAACAATGGATACGATTGCCTGAGAAACGAAGAGCTTGATTGAATCAACATCGGCAGTTAAATTGGTTAACAACTTGGAAGGATTGGTTTTTTCAATAAAAGCAAAGCTTTGTTTCGATATTTTATCAGAAAGTTTGGTTCTCAAATCTCGCGCTACACGTTCAGATGCATACGTTTGTATGATGCTTTGTAAATAGGTAAATATAAATATAATGAATACAACAATAGAAAATTGTACAATAATGGGTTTAAATGAAAAATTCCCATGGGTATAGGCGTCAATGCCATTTCCGATAATTTTTGGTAGCCATAAATTTAAACCATTGCTAAAAAGTGCAAATAGCAATAACAAAGACACCATTCCTGAATAAGGTTTAAGCAGACCGAAAATGCTAGATTTCTCTTTTTTATTATTTGTTTCTGGTTTATTCACGCAGTATGGAGTCTAACTAAAATGATAGTGTTTTGCACAAATATAAATAATGGATGTTCTTTTCAACTAAATTACACCCATTTTTTTCATTATAAATGTGGCACTTTTATTTTGACAAATGCCATCTCTTAATTTATAATCAAAAGATAAATCATTGTTTAATATTTCTACTTCAAAACATTTATTCATAAGAATAGTTGGATATTCATTTGTTGTTAAACAAACTTCTAAATCATGCGTAGCAATTACCCCTATGGCATTTTTACTTATAATTTTTTTTATAACCTCTATTGTACCGCTTCTTTTATCATCAGAATTTGTTCCCCTTAATATTTCATCCAATAAGATGAGGCAAACTGTTTGATCCAGACGATTCATTATTTGCTTTAATCTTTTTACCTCTGCAAAAAAATAAGATTCACTATCATTCAATGAATCTGATAAACGCATTGATGCTAGAATTTCAAGTGGTTGTATGTTAGCAAAAGAGGAACAAATAGGAGCTCCGGTTCCAGCTAAAACCATATTTATTCCTAAGGTTCTTAAAAAGGTGCTTTTACCAGACATATTTGATCCGGTAAGAATAATGAATTTATGTGTGCCAAATTTAACGGTATTAGCTATTCTTGCTTCAGTTTTGATTAAAGGGTGTCCTAAATCATGCAATATGATATCTTCATTCGTGTTAAGGCTTGGAAAAGTAAAATTGGGGTTATTGTATGAGAAGTTGGCAAAGCTATTAAGCATTTCAAATTCACCGATTACATCAAGCCAAGTACTAATATGCGTTGAATATTCTTTTTTCCAATTCAACAGGGCTTTAAGGGAATGAATGTGATAAAGAAAAAAACCATTAAGTAAAATGGCCGCTATTGGATTTAAAATATTTTGCATATCTGCATATAGCGATGATAAATCCTTTATTTGTTTAGTCACCGGACCTGCTTTATATTCTAATTGCTTTTTGAGAGATTTTAATTTAGAAGATTCAAAATTTTCCTTTTCAATAGATTCAATGATTGAGCTATAACTTTTTATCGTTTCATGATTTTTATCCGAGTCTGAAATTTCCTTTTTTATTCGCTTTAATTGTGTTAACAATAACAATATATTGATCAGAAATAAAGAAGCAGCCGAGTAACCATAAATACTATTTTTAGTAAAATAAAATAGTAATAAGCCTATTATTAATATTATGGGAGAACCATAAGAAATCCATATTAGAGTGGAAGGCAGATTAGTTTCTTTTATTTTAGACCAATTTACAAGCCTTTCATAAATGCCTTTATTGTCATTTGTGATTTTTGCAAGAGCTAGCAAATGTTGCCTCCAATTTATCTTTTGAGATAGTTCTTTTATAGCATCTTGATTTGATATAATTCCTTCATCGGGTAATTTAAAAAGCATCGAATTTGAAAGCTTCAGTTTTCCAATAAAAGTGGATGTCCTATTTACATGCTGAAAAAGTGAATTTTCGCCGAAAATATCCAGGTCGTGTGAGTACGGATGCCTATCATCATTGTATTCTATACCGTTAAGAAATGGAATGCGCTCATTGTTAAGATAAGCTATCTCATCTTCATTAATGCTGATTAATGTTTTTGCTATTCTCCTTTTTAAAGTTATTTTTTGATGGATTTTCATTAAAAAGAGGAACGAAAGAAATGTTATAAGCACAAGTAAAAGGATGGTTGAATTGCCTGTTTTTAAACAGAAAAACAAACAAACCAAGAAGCTTACCCCAATAAACAGTCTTATGATACTAATGAAATTGTATTGTTTGTTTAGTTTAAAATGTTCATTTGAATGCTTTTCCTTAAGCGCTATATATTCTTTCATGGTTTGATTAGATGGCTTTGTTTTTATTGGATTTCATGTGAAACTCTTTTCAAAGGTTAAGTTTTTTCTGATACCAATCAAAATTTGAGAACAATTGATAGCGGATAAGAAAAATTGAAGGTTATACTACGTATTGGCCATTCATGCGAAGTATAAATAACCCGAGCTTGGTGTCTCCAATAAAAATCGGTAAAAAGCGAAGACACAACGTAGTGAACACGTTCACTAAACGTTCGCATGTAGAGCGAGTTATATTCTTGTTATATCTAAATTGCATCTCGGTCATATTTCAAAAAGCAATAAAACTTTCAAATCATCGCAAGCTAATTTTATAGATATTTGTTAATTGAGTTATATGGAAAAGATTAAAAATTTACAGATATCGGGTAGTGAAGGAAAACCCATCCTTCTGGATATAAGCTTTAATAAAAAAATGGTGCAGCCTGTTGTTGTTTATGCCCATGGTTTTAATGGTTTTAAAGACTGGGGCAATTTTGATCGTATAGCCGATCAATTTATTGCTGCCGGGTTTGCCTTTGTTAAGTTCAATTTTTCTCATAATGGCACTTCTGTTGAACATCCTGAAGATTTCGTGGACTTGGAAGCTTTTGGTAACAATAATTACAGTAAGCAATTAGATGATATTGAAAAAGTGATTGACTGGGTATCGGATAAGGACAATCCCTACGCACAGTATTTTTATCAGGATAGTATCGGGTTAATCGGACATAGTATGGGAGGAGGTATAAGCATTTTGCATGCGGCGAAGGATCAACGTGTAAAAGCGCTTATCACTTGGGCTGCTATAAGTGAATGTAAAACACCGTGGGGCAGTTGGTCGGATGAAAAAATCAAGGAATGGAAGAAAACAGGTGTTCAATACTATCAGAATGGACGTACCCATCAACAAATGCCTCTTTACTATCAATTATACGAAGACTACCAACAGCATAGTGAACAACTGGATATTCTCCATGCAGCAACGCAAATACGGATCCCCTGGTTAATATGTCACGGAACAAAAGACACCAGCGTCTCTATAGAGAAAGCTGGTGCACTTCATCGTGCAAATCCATCATCCGAATTGTTCACACTTCCCACAGATCATGTGTTTGATAGAAAGCATCCCTGGACGGAAAATTTTTTACCAAAACCTATGCAACAGGTATTGGATAGAAATATTATGTTTTTTCGAGAGGTTTTTGAAACCCAATGAAAATAAGTTATATGAGCATCATTGAAAATTGTATTAATGCCATCCTTTAAGCAGTTTCATTCGGTTTATATTATTTAGTAATCGTAATTAGCTTAAAATTTGACTATTTTTAAGGAGATAAACCCTGTTATGATGAAACATTTACTATTAATTTTACTGGTTTGTTGTAGTTTTTGGACCTTTGGCCAAGAGCAACAACCTAAAACCCTAAAGCCTTTATTAATGGAGGCTGATTCTTTAATGGCTTATTATGAGAAAAACAAAGAAGATTCAATTAAGTTTAATCAAGCATTAGCTGATGAACTATTCAAGATGGTTGAAGTTGATCAGTTAGCGGCAATACATGCTTCTCCTCCAAAAGAATATAAGTATTTTACCAAGGTAGAATGGGAACATTTTAAAGATAGTGTTTATAGAACCCACCAAAAACGCTTGGATCAAATTTTTAAGGAAAATGGCTATCCTGGATATGATTTGGTTGGAAAGGAAGGTGAAAAGAATTTTTGGTTAATGGTACAACATTCAGATTTCGACCCGCAGTTTCAACAACAGGTTTTGAACAAGTTAGAAGTTGAAGTGAAAAAGGGGAACGCAGATAGTAAAAATTACGCTCTTTTAGTTGATAGAGTTAGGGTGAATACCGGAAACAAACAGATTTATGGTACTCAGGTAACTTATGATACTGAAAATTGTCAAGCAATACCAATGCCATTGGAAGATAGTGCTTCAGTAAACGAAAGAAGAAAAAAAGTAGGATTAGAACCTATTGAAGAATACTTAAATAACATGAGTAATATACACTTTGAAATGAACAAGGATATTTATTTAAAAAAGGGTATTACTCAGCCGAAATTATACAAAGCGGAATCCGTTGGGGTGAAATGAATTAAGTAAACAAGTTCGACAGATTAAATTTTCCTTTCAAGATTTAACGTACGTTAAGGAATATTTTTTTCTGATGTTGACTTGCTGCTATCTATGTCTTTCCTTCCAAATCATCGAAGACACCCACTATTAGTGCCATTAGCATAGAAAACCGCGTCCTTGCTGGTAGAAAGCTATAAACTTGGCCTTGTATTAATTTTTAAAAAAAAGTCTATTAATTTAGTAGATATTGAAATACTTTTCTATATTCGCATATTAAATTTAGAATATGGAAAATAGAAATTTTACAATCCTCAAACTTTCTTCTGGTATAATAGAATTGTCTTTGCGATGTTGTTGAAGTAGATATTTAAATTATAAAAAGGGGAATATGAAATTCCCCTTAGTAGTATAATCCATGAAACAGGCATTCAATTGGCGTTGTCATCTGTTTCAATCACTAATTAAACTATTGTAAAGATATGCAAAATTTTGCACAGACATACCATGCACTCTTATACATGGGCATTTTGCGAAGTTCACTTAATGGGCCAACATCTCTTAAAGAATACCTATTTTCGATCTTAACTCCTTATTTATATGATGTCTCCCTCGCGGCAAACAGGGAGAAAATAGTGGCGGATCTCACAGAATCCGGTTAACGCAAAACCGATTCTCACATTGACCTTTAGAAAAATGAAAGCATCAAACATTTTTATTAGTTCATTTAACACTTTTGCTTTCTTACGTAAAAATGGAAACTAAAGATAAATATTGAGTTAACACATGAAGCTTTGCATTTTAAAATTGACGGAAGGAGGATATATGTAATGAAATAGATTTTAACAATTTATATTGAGAATAGAATATAAAAAAAGCTGGAAAAGATTGACGGCTTCCCCAGCTTTTGATTCTAGTTTCTAAAACACTAATCGCAAAACAGCTAATCGCGTTATTAATGATAAAAGTGACCGGTATGTTTACAAATAATCTTTTGATTGTTAATCGAACTTATATATTATATAGATTGTAACTTTTTACTTGAAGATTGTTATCTTGTTTTAATTTTATTCAAGTAAATAAAAATTGGAGGGAAATGTCAAAGTACTCGGATTATTCAGACCAAAAATTAATTGCTTTGTTAAATCAAAGTTTTGAGCCTGCATTTAATGAGATCTATGATCGTTATTGGCCTGGAGTATTTTTAATTGCTAGAAACCGTTTAAAAGATGATTTAGAAGCAAAAGAGGTTGTACAGGATATCTTTTGTAATTTTTGGAGAAAGCGGGCACTTGTGCAAGTAGAGAAAAGCTTGATTACCTATTTTTCCGTAGCAGTTAAATATGAAGTTATTAATCGTTTTGTCAAAAAACGCCGAGAAAATATATTTATCGAACAGTTTAGCCAAAACTCTCCTATAAAAGATTCGTCCACACAAGAGACCATTTACTTTAATGAGTTAGAACAAAACTTGATGGACTCAATCCTCTTGCTTCCTGAGCGCTGTCAGTTGGTTTTTAGACTTAAGTTTGAAAAGGACTATTCACAGAAGCGGATCGCTGAGGAATTAAATATTTCGGAAAAGACAGTTGAGGCACACCTTGCTAAGGCAAGAAAGCATATTCGCACTGGTCTTGGGTCAAGCTTATCTTTCTATATTTTAATGTGTTTATCATAATAAGAATAATTTAAATATATATCTATATTGACTAAGGGATTAGTCGGTTTCAATTGGCATGTATATAAAGACGGTTGAAGTATGTCAAAAGTACCAAATAAGAAACGAATCCAAGACCTTTCAGAAAAGTGGCTAGATGGTACTATTACCATAGCGGAGAAGCAGGAGTATGATCTATGGTATAATTCTTTTAAAGATCATGAGGTCAGTGATTTAGCAGAAGAAGATTTGACTAAATTACAGGTCGAATTGTATCAAGATATCCAACGCCGAGAAAATATAAGCTATGTTTATTTAAAAAATAGAAGAATAAAAGGTCTAAAACGTATTGCCTTATTTGCTGCTAGCATCAGTCTATTTATTTTCTCTGTCGCGTATCTTTATTATTCTTTTATTGGAAATACACAAAAGTCTCAAGAAAAGTATTTTTCATCTGTTTTGCCTGGAAGAGATAAAGCAACTTTAAGCCTTGATAATGGTACCGTATTCGAATTAAATTCCTTAAAAAATGGTGAAATATTGCAAGAAGCTGGTGTTCGGATAGAGAAGACAGAAGCTGGTGAACTAATTTATTCGATTTTAGATCCCCTTGCTTCTGAGAATAAAGAGGTCTTAATGAACACCGTTTCTACGCCAAGGGGAGGTCAATATAGAATATCACTGCCAGACGGATCTCAAGTTTGGCTGAATTCAGCTTCTTCGTTAAAGTTCCCCACAGTATTTACTGGCAAAAATAGAATAGTCGAGTTAGCAGGTGAAGCCTATTTCGAAGTTGCTAAGAATAAAAATAAGCCTTTTAAAGTTATTACCGAAAATGAAGAGGTGGAAGTTTTAGGTACACATTTTAATGTAAGCTCCTATAAAGAAGAAGAAACTTCATCTGTTGCACTTTTAGAAGGGAAAGTTAAGGTCTCTTTACACTCAGCGGCTTCAAAAGTGCTTATACCAGGACAACAGAGTGTGGTAAAAGCTGGATCTATCGAGGTATATCCTATTGACCTATCAGAAGTGGCCGCTTGGAAAAATGGTGAATTTATGTTTAATAACGAAAATATAAAAAGTGTGATGCAAAAAGTAGCTAGATGGTATGATGTAGAAGTAGTATTAGCTCCGGAAATTGAAGATATTTCCATTTGGGGATCTGTATCGAGATACGAAAAATTGGAAGAAGTATTAAAAATAATTGCGTTAACACATGAAGCTTTGCATTTTAAAATTGACGGAAGGAGGATATATGTAATGAAATAGATTTAACAATTTATATTGAGAATAGAATATAAAAAAAGCTGGAAAAGATTGACGGCTTCTCCAGCTTTTGATTCTAATTTCTAAAACAATAATCGCGAAACTATTTATTTAAAACTAAATCAATCAAAGGTAATGAAAAATTACATTTTTTCTATTGGAGGTGAGCTAAATCTCCAATTAACCAAATGCCTAATTATAATGAAACTAGTAGTGCTATTAATTTTAGCGTCTCTTTTTCAAGCCCAGGCAAGGGGCTATGCACAAACGGTGACTTTATCTAAAAATAATGTTTCAATAGTTGAGGTCTTTAGAGAAATCAAGAAGCAAACGAATTATAATCTTATATGTAAATCACAAATTATAAAAGAGACGCCATTGGTAAGCATAGAGTTGAAAAACACATCTTTAAAAAATGCGCTCAATCAATTGTTAATACCGAATGGGTTATCCTATATCATTGAAGACAAGTCTATTATAATAAAAAAAGTTTTAAAGCCCTTGAATATTGAAAGAGAGGCTTCTAAACCTTTAACTATTGCACAAAAAAACGTTACTGGAAAAGTAACCGATGATAATCAAGAGCCTTTAATCGGAGTAAGTGTTCGTGTAAAAGGTAAACCAGATGGCGCTACAACAGACGAAAACGGTGAATTTTCAATTTCTGTTCAAGAAGGCGAAACCCTTATATTTAGTTATGTCGGTTTCGTCTCACACGAGCAAAGCTATTCTGGTCAAGCGCGCCTGGAAGTCATTTTAAAATCTGATATCATGAACATGGATGAAGTGGTAGTAGTAGGATATGGAACCCAAACCAGAGAAGACGTAACAGGTTCGGTATCATCTGTTTCTACAGAATCAATTGGTAATTTGCCAGTTTCTACTATTGACCAAAAAATGGTAGGACAAATAGCCGGAATGCAGATTCGACAAGGCTCTGGCGCCCCGGGTGCAGGTACTTCCATAAAAATTAGGGGTAGTGGCTCTCTGGGCGCTGGAAATGAGCCATTATATGTAGTGGACGGTATGCCCTATTCTTCAGGAATGAACCAGACATTAAATCCCTTAAGTTTTCTAGATCCGAATATGATTGAATCTATTACTGTATTGAAGGATGCTTCCTCTACAGCAATTTACGGATCAAGAGGGGCAAATGGAGTCATCATGATCACGACAAAAAAAGGAAAATATAATCAAACTCAAGTTAATTTTTCTGCTATGACTGGTGTTCAACAAGTTCCTCAAAAAGGCAGGCCAAAATTATTAAATCAAAGAGAATTTGCTCAATTTCAGAGAGATAGGATTGATATAGCTGTCAGGCAAACAGAAAATAGAGAATCTGTCTTGGAAGATTATCCCATTGAATATCGTAATCTAGAGGCTTTAACCGGAAAAGGTACCGATTGGTATGATTTGATTCTTCGGGATGCACCTATCCAAGATTTTAATTTTAACCTTAGTAAGGGCACAGAGGACTCCCGAATTAATTTTAGCCTTGGATATTTTAACCAGGAGGGGGCTGTGCGCTATACAGGTTTAGAAAGGTTTTCCAGTAAAGTAGGCGTAGAGACCCAAATCGGTAAGACAATAAAAATAGGCGCCTCTATACAACCCACTTTTATTAAACAAAAATATGCTAACACTAATTCCAGCAGAGAAGATATATTAGGAGTAAGTATATGGGCTAATCCAATTTCTACACCTTATGATGAAAATGGTAATTTGAAACCTTATATCGTGGCCCCTCAAAGTAGATTTCATTCAGCTTGGAGTTTTGCAAATCCTTTATTTATTTTAAAGGAAAGATCTCAATCTCAGCAAACATTTCAGAATCTTGGGCTTGCCTATCTTGAATGGAATATTTTACCCAATCTAACGGCAAGATCTTCTTTGAATACCATTTTGGAAGCTTCTAAAAGTACGGTGTTTCAACCCAGTACAATAGGCGGTTCGAATAATCCACCCACTCCCGGAACTGCTAGTTCTTCTAATTCTCGAGCGAACAGTTTTAACTGGCTCATTGAAAATACCTTAAATTACAATCAATCTTTTGGAGATCATAGAATTAATGGCCTTTTTGGTTATACTGCTCAAAAAGTCCGATCTAATAATATTTCTTTAAATGCCAATCCTTATTCGAATGACCTAATCGAGACAATTAATGCGGCACAAGCCATTTCGTCTTGGGATGAGGGGGTCAATGAATGGAGTATGATCTCTTATTTAGGCAGAATCAATTATGCCTTTAAAAACAGGTATTTGTTAACAGCGACGTTTCGTTCGGACGGCTCCTCTCGTTTTGGTATTAAAAAACGTTATGCTTTTTTTCCTTCTTTGGCGGCTGCATGGCGAGTTTCTCAAGAAGAGTTTTTTCCAAAGAATAATTGGTTGGATGAATTAAAGATTCGTTTAAGTTATGGAAAGAGTGGGAATAACAATATTGGAAACTATGCTCACTTGGCTGCTATAAGTGCAGGTTCTTATATTTTTGGAAATACACAGGTTACTGCTTCACAGGTGGGTTTATCAAATCCATTTCTTACTTGGGAAGAATCTGGCCAGATTGATGCAGGGATTGACCTTGGTTTTTTTAATAATAGAGTTTCTTTGGTGATTGACTATTATAATAGAAAAAGTAACAATATGTTACTGGATGATGTTATTCCTGCCATTACAGGTTTTAATTCTCAAACTATAAATCAAGGCAATGTACGTAATACCGGTTTAGAAATAGCTTTAGGCGGGAGACCAGTTATGTCTGATTCTTTTTTATGGGATATCAACGCCAACATAGCTTTTAATAGAAATAAGATAATTTCTTTGAATGATAATACTGTCCGTATTTTGGCAGGAAACAATGATGGTAATCCAACTCATATATCTGTAGTTGGAAAGCCTATTGGACAATTCTTTGGATTTATACTCGATGGCATATACACGCCAGAATATTTAGGCAACCCTAATGATGTTTCGTCCCCACAGGTATATGAAGGAAACGTTAGATACCGGGATATAGATGGGGATGGAAATATCAACGATGTTTTGGATTATACAATTATCGGTAATCCTCATCCTGATTTTATTTTTGGATTAACCAATAACTTTTCTTATAAAAATATTGATTTTGGAATCATTATTAATGGGCAATACGGTGGACAGGTAATGAACGGTCTGCGGCAAACTACCGATAATTTGCAAGGTTTTTTTAATATTGACCGGGAATGGGAAAATCGTTGGAGAAGCAGCGAACAGCCTGGTGATGGGATCCATTCTGGAATACCGTTGGTTAGACCCAGCTGGGGCCATCGTGTATCCACGTTGTGGGTTGAAGATGCTTCTTTTCTAAAAATAGCTAATGTTACCCTGGGTTATTCTTTACCAAAAGGTTTAATGAAAAGAACTGGATTTATTCAGAATGCCAGAATTTATCTAACCGTTCAAAATCTAGCTATGTTTACTAATTATAAAGGGGCGAATCCTGAAGGACAGGCAGTGGATAGAAGCAATGTGCTAGCTCCTGGCTTTGATATGACCTCATATCCTTTATCCAGAACGGCATCAATTGGTATTAATTTAGGGTTTTAGATACACCTAAAACTTTTAATTCATTCTAAGTTATCATGTATTTATAGTATTCCAGTTAAAAAAGAAAACAATGAAAAAGATAATCATATTACTAATCATCCTAAGCACAACTGCAGGATGTTCCAAAGACTTCCTGAGCTTATATCCCGAAACCACATTAAATGAAGGTAATTTCTATCAAACAGAACAAGAGTATATTCTTTTGGCTAATGGCTGTTATGTACCAATGCGTAACTATGAAAAAGATGTTCATTGGGTATTGGCTGAGCTTATTTCGGATAATACCAGTTTTCAATATAATATTAATACGGGGGAAGCTGTAAGGGGTGTAATAGATCAATTTATCATCACTGCGGATAACAGGGGATACGCAGATTTTTGGAGTATCTCTTATAATGGCATTTTTCGCTGTAATAAGTTGTTAGCGGAAATTGACAGGCCTGAGGTTGTCTGGTCTAAGCAATCCTATAAAGATCGCTCCACTGGAGAGGCTTTGTTTTTGCGTGCCCTGTATTATTTTAATCTGGTAAGACAATTTGGCGGAATTCCATTAATATTGACCCCTATTACTTCTAAAGAGGCTGTGGATATTAGTAGATCAACAGAGGAAGAGGTTTATGCAAGTATTATACAGGATCTAAAAGATGCGGCTATGCATTTTTCCGCAGCAGAAGACGTCAGAGAAAACGGAAGGGCAAATTTAGAAGCTTCCATGGCTTTATTAGGGAAAGTATACCTTACCCTTCACCGATATCAAGAAACTGTTGATATTTTAAAATCTATCATAGATTTTGGTAAATATTATCTGGTTGCTGAGTATGCAGACTTATTTGATCCTACCAATAAGGATTACAATGAAACCATTTTTGCTATGCAATATTCAGAAAGTAACCGAGAGCTTTCCAACCGGTTTATATTTATGTTTGCTCCATGGTCTTCGAAGGGGGAGATTACCAACCGTCCTAATATAAATATTACTTCAGCAGGATGGAACCAACCTACACAAGACCTTATCGATGCGTTTGAGCCTGGAGATAAGCGGTTTAATGTTTCTATCAAATTTTGGAACGGGCCGGATTGGGATGGTAAGACAAGAGACATCCCTTATTGTGGGAAGTATAACCCTCCTGTATCGGCGCCAGATGACCGCGCGGGGGATAATGTTCCAATTATTCGTTATTCAGATGTTATATTAATGTATGCAGAAGCTCTCAATGAATTAGATAGGACGGGAGAAGCTATTCCATATGTAGAACAAGTGCGCTTTAGGGCAGGATTGACCCAGTCACTTTCTGGTTATGGAAAAATCGCTTTACAAGAGCTGATATCAAAAGAACGTCAGGTGGAATTTTGTTTTGAAAACCAACGATGGTATGATCTGAAAAGGACAGGGAAAGCTTTGGAAGTAATGAGGGAACATGGAATTCGGGAAAAGAAAAGGAAATCCTTTTTGTTCGATATTTCTTTTAATATAACACCTGATAAGCTGCTTGCCCCTATTCCCGCGGAACAAATACTGATTAATAGGTTGGAACAAAACCCGAGTTACTAAGAATAAGCGATCATATTCATTTTATAGATTGAAAACTATCAAATAAAAATTACAAACAAATTGATTTAAACATTTTATTAATAATTTACTATGAACTTTAAAAAGCAATGCTATAGAAGTGTAAAATCAATTATCCTTGGATGCTTTCTTTTATTGGCAGAAATGACTCATGGGCAAACAATAAAGCCAAACATCATATTCATTCTTACCGATGATCATAGATGGGATGCATTGGGATATGCAGGAAATAAAATAATCAAGACTCCTGAGATGGATAAATTGGCACAAAAGGGAATATATTTTAAAAATGCTTTTGTTACTACTCCAATTTGTGCGGCAAGTAGAGCAAGTATTCTGACTGGAATGTATGAAAGAACCCATGGATATACATTTGGTACAGGGCAAATTAAACAAGCATATATTAACAATTCTTATCCCGTGCTTTTAAAAAATACAGGGTATTATACTGGCTTTTTTGGAAAGTTTGGTGTTGAATATGCTGATTTTGCAAAATTGTTTGATGAAGGCGATAGTTATGATAGAAATGGAAAGTATAAAGACAGACGTGGATATTTTTATAAGACAATTGACAAGGATACTGTCCATTTGACAAGGTATACTGGCCATGAAGCAATAGAGTTTATAAAAAATTCACCTGTCAATAAACCTTTTTGCTTATCCTTGAGTTTTAGTGCACCACATGCACATGATCCAGCCGTTGATCAATATTTTTATTCGGATGAATTTAATGATCTTTATAAGGATGTGAAAATAGAGATGCCATTGCTGGGGGAAGAGAAATATTTTAATGCCCAACCGGAATATGTAAGAAAAGGAGAAAATAGAACTAGATGGCATTGGAGATATGATAATCCTGAGAAATACCAGAAAAGTGTGAAAGGCTATTACACGATGATTTCTGAAGTAGACCAAGAGATTGGAAAAATCCGACAAATATTAGTTGAAAAAGGAATTGACAAAAATACTATTATTATCATAATGGGCGATAATGGCTTTTTTTTAGGAGAACGTCAACTTGCTGGCAAATGGCTTATGTATGACAATTCTTTGCGTGTCCCATTAATTATCTATGACCCTCGTCATCCAAATCATAGGGACATTGACGATATCGCTCTAAACATAGACATCGCTTCAACAATTTTTGATTTTGCTGGACTGGAAATTCCTGAAATCTGGCAAGGCGAAAGCTTAGCTACCTATGTGGAAGGCGATAACCCAGTAAAATCTCGAAAGGAGTTTATCTGTGAACATCTTTGGGAGGTAGATATTATTCCTCCAAGTGAAGGAATAAGAACAGAAAAATGGAAATATTTCAGATACAGACATGACATGGATCATGAAGAACTATATGATCTTGAAATTGATCCTTTAGAAGAAGAAAACTTAGTGAATAATGAACAATACCAAAGTAAGTTATTGGAGATGAGAATCAAATTTGATAGGCTTGCTTCTAAGTTGGAAGCAGATAAGTTCATCTCATCTTTGAGTATTAATAATTAAAGAAAATTAAACTGCTTGATATGAAATATATAAGTATTATTTATGTTTTAGGTTTATTGGTGTCCTTTAGCAATACCTTAAATGGAAATGTTGCAGACCGATTAAAAGAAGTACAAACAGAACGACCGAATGTGATATTTGTTTTAGCAGACCAATGGCGAGCTGGTGCGACAGGTTATTCTGGAAACCCTGATGTTAAAACGCCTAATCTTGATAAATTGGCAGGGGAAAGTATTGTATTTAATACAGCCGTAGCTGTTATGCCAGTATGTGCGCCTTATAGAGCAAGTTTACTTACCGGTCAATATCCTTTAACACATGGGGTATTTTATAATGATAAGCCATTGGTGAATGAAGCCTTAACTATGGCTGAAATATTTAAACAGGAAGGATATCGAACAGGATATATTGGCAAATGGCATCTTAACGGTCATGAGAACGGAGAGGACGCCTTCCGTGCTCGTGATAAGCCTATACCTGCAAATCGCCGCCAAGGTTTTGATTATTGGAAAACTAGAGAAGTAACACACGATTATAATAACTCATTTTATTTTGATGAAAATGATCATAAACAATATTGGGAAGGGTACGATGCTTTTTCTCAAACGGATAGTGCAATTAATTTTATTAAAAGCAATAAAGATGATCCATTTCTTTTGTTTTTGTCTTGGGGACCCCCTCATAATCCGTATGCCACTGCTCCAAAAGAATTTCAGCAAATGTACGATCCAAAAGATATTAAGTTAAGACCTAATGTGCCAGAAGCATTGCGTGATAGTGCTAAGCAGATAATTGCCAATTATTATGCACATTGCACTGCTTTAGATAAAGCAATGGGAGACATTTTGAAAGCAGTAGAATCAACGGGGATTGCCAAAAATACAATCATAATTTTCACTTCAGATCATGGCGATATGTTATTTTCAAAAGGGGTACTGAGAAAACAAAGGCCGTGGGATGAATCAATTTTGGTCCCCATGCTTATTCGATATCCATTAAAACTAGGAAAGGACTCGAAGCATATTAACCAGCCTATTAACACTCCAGATATTCTGCCTACTTTACTTGGTTTAAGCAATATCGAAATACCTCATACAGTCGAAGGTGAAGACTTCTCAAAAGCATTAATTGGTGATCAACCATTTGTCAATGAGGCAGCTTTGGTTACTCTTCCTGTACCTTTTCACGAATGGAATTTTAGTAATGGGGGAAGAGAATACCGGGCGATCCGTACAGAAAGGTATACTTATGCACGTAGTCTTAATGGACCCTGGTTGCTTTATGATAATAAAAAAGACCCTTATCAAGAGAATAACCTTATTAACAATGCTGATCAGGCTATATTACAAGCTAAGCTTGAAAAGCTGCTTCAGAAAAAACTTAAAACCACAAAAGATACCTTTCTTCCAGCTGATGTTTATATGAAACAATGGAATTACACTTATGATTATAATGATAGCATCCGGCCGGTTGATTATTATCATTAATAAAAAAAGTATAATGAAGTTACTAAAGAGAATAAATGAAATTCTTTAGCATTAGTGGTAAAGAATTTCATTTATCAAGGAAATTACTAGCGAATGACATAATACACAGATTAACTTAATGCCTTTCTTACTTCAGGTGCTACTTTGGTTCCAAATAACTCAATGGACTTTAAAACATTTTTATGCGGTAAAGTACCTACACTTGTTTGAGCTAAGAAACGCGTATTGCCAAACAGTTCATGCTCATAAAGGATTTTATCAATTACTTGTTGAACACTGCCTACAACTAGAGCTCCTTTTGGTGAGCATGAATAATCGAATTGAGTTCGGCTAAAAGGTGACCATCCTCTTTCTTTACCAATGTGATCCATCATGGTAGAATAAGAAGGGTAAAATTCATCACCGGCTTGCTGAGAACTTTCAGCCACATAAAAATGTGAATTAATGCCAAATGAAAGTTCATTGATATCTCGACCCATTTTTAAAGCCGTTTCACGATATAGATTTACAAAGGGAACAAATTGTTCTGGCATGCCCCCAATGATTGCTAATGCCAAAGGTAAACCTAATTTAGCGGCCCTTACAGCGGAAGCTGGTGTGCCACCTGCAGCTAACCATATTGGAAGTGAAGGTTGATAAGGACGTGGATATACTCCAAGGTTTTCAAATGACGGGCGATGTTTACCTTTCCAAGAGAGCACTTCTTTCTCATTGAGGTTTAGAAGAAGTTCAAGCTTTTCTGCAAATAGTTCATCATAATCATTTAGATTATAACCAAATAGAGGGAAAGATTCAATAAAGGATCCTCTGCCTACCATGATTTCTGCCCGCCCATTTGATAAATGATCTATTGTTGAAAAATACTGGAACACACGGACTGGGTCATCGGAACTCAGGACAGTAACCGCGCTTGTGAGTTTGATGTTTTTAGTAATGCTTGCTGCTGCACCTAATATCACAGCAGGAGATGAAACTGCATAATCCGGACGATGGTGTTCCCCTATGCCAAATACATCTAATCCAACTTCATCTGCTAATTTTATCTCTTCCATTAAATCGCTAATGCGTTGATGAGCATTGATGCCATTAGCAGAGGTGTTCGTTTGCATGTCTGCAAATGTGTATAAGCCTAGTTCCATTGTTTCAGATTGTTTTAATTTTAGGTCCTCATACAAATATACAATTATCCTGGCGTTCTTCGTTCTGTTCGTTTTTGAACGATCCCTGTTCGGAAATGAACAGAGGTATTCATTGTGTGAAGTGTAAAGGGCTGTGAATTAGTGGGTTTTATTTGTGGCATATCGGGTGTATAGCTATTCAGAATATTAAGAACGTCTTTTATATGCATGCATCCCGATTTCAATATTTCGAACGATTTTTATTTTTAACATTTTCTTTATTTTTTATTGTTTTTTCTCTTAGTGCACAAGAGGTAGTTACACTCCAAGCTGCAATAGAGAGTACTGTGAAAAATAATTTGCAAATACAGCAAGCTGATTTTCAATCACAGATTACCGGTCAAGATGTGCTACAATCGCGTATGAATTTGCTGCCAAGCTTAAATACTGGAGTTAGTGGACGCTTAAGTGGCGGGAACTTTTTTGATGAAAAGACAGGAACTCTTAGCAATACGACCAATAAATCCATAGATGGTGATGTAAGTTTATCTGTTACTCTTTTTCAAGGTTTCCAACGCGTAAACCAAATAGCCTATAATAAATATCTTCTGGAAGCGGATAAGCGTGAAGCTGAACGCGTGCGTAATGATCTTCAACTATCGGTTTTTACAACCTATATGGAAGCATTGACAAATAGAGATTTATGGAAAGCAAGTGAACAGCAACTTAAGCTTTCGAAAGATCAGCTTGCAGTGGAAGAAGTAAATATGGAGGTGGGTAATAAAACGCTTGCAGATCTTTCTCAAGCCCGAAGCCAGGTAGCTACCGATGAACTGAATGTCACATCTGCGAATAATGCGTATGAACTTTCGATCCTTGCTCTCAAACAGCTGATGGAGATGGATCCACAACGTGAAATAGTTTTGGAAGTTCCACCGATTCCAGACGTGGACAAGATAACTTCTGAATACTCAGCGCAAGAAGTATATTCAAACGCCGTACAATTATTTCCAGAAATCAGTGAAGCAAAATTCAACACGCTTGCTGCTGAGCGAAATATTAGAATATCCAAAGGAGCTTATTATCCTACACTTTCATTGGCTGCTGGTTTAGGCTCTGGTTATACAACTTCATCCAGAGATATGAATTCAGCTATTTTTCCTTTTCGAGAACAAATCAGAAACAACTTTAGTCAATATATTGGGGTTTCTTTAAATATTCCAATTTTTAATAATTTTAGTTCGAGGATTGGTGTAAGGACGGCGAAAATAAGCTATGAAAATACAAAAGTTGCAGAGCAGCAGGTGAAAAATAACTTGAACAAAGTAGTTAACCAGGCGGTACTTGATTTGCATTCTGCTGAACAGCGGTATCACTCGGCTGAACAGGCATTTATAGCGATGAAAGAAACTTTTAATGTATATAAACAACGCTATGAAGTAGGACTGGCTAATTCTATTGAATTAAGTACGTCGCAAACAAATATGAATAAAGCGGAGTTCGATTTCATTACTTCTAAATACAATCTGATTTTTAGAAGCAAGGTGATTGATTACTATCTTGGAAAATTAATTGAGTTTCCATAGAATGGATAGAATTAAACTGAGGAGTATTTAGAATAAAAATAATACCTGCAATTGATTGTCCATTAACGAACACTAAGCGTCCGTTAATGAACAGCTTAATTCGTTTATTTAATGCATTGCTCTTTGTATCAACAGCTTATGGTTTTGGAATGAATAATGAAATGAAATAATTTGCTTAAATAAATGCTATGCTAAAAAATTACTTAATAACGGCTTTTAGAAATCTTTCAAAACATAAACTATTTACGTTTATTCATATCATAGGTTTAACCATTGCCTTTGCCGTAGCCATCATTCTTTTTCTGACGGCCATGTTTGAATTTTCATTTGATGATTTTCATAAAAAGAAGGATCGGTTGTTTCAAGTTTATTTAGAGTCCAGTCAACCGGATGGAAAGGAGCAATCGGCAACGCTTCCTGTACCTTTTGCTCCAACTGCGCAACAGGAATTAAAAGGTATTGAACTTATTAGCCGGTATGGGGATAGAGGTGTATTAGTGAGGATAGGAGAAAAGGAGATAGGTCTAACATCCCGTTTTATTGATCCGTCGTTTCTAAGTATGTTTTCTTTCCCTTTTTTAGAAGGAAATAAATCTGACGCCTTAAACGAGCTAAATAATATTATTTTATCGAAAGATGCTGCTAATAAATTGTTTGGAAATAAATCTGTTATAGGAAAACAAATTGAGCTGAATATACAAGGAACATGGGAACCGTATATAGTATCTGGTATTGCAAAAGATGTTCCTGCTAATTCAAGTATTCGTTTCGATGCTTTTATACGCTTTGAGAAATTTCCAGGATATGCCGGAAATGAAGACAAATGGAATAACCTGAACCATAGTGCTTTTGTAGAGCTATCTAACAGCGTTTCAAAGAAAAGATTTGAAGAAGAAAGTCAGACCTTTGTTAATAAATTTTTTAAAGCAGCTATCGAAGAACTTAAACGTGATGGAGCACAGCCTTTTGAAAACGGAGCTTATCGATCCATGCGTTTATTGCCATTGACTGATATTCATTTTAGCAATTTGGGTGTCGGAAGAGATGGTATTGGGTCGCTCTTTCCGTGGATGCTATTATTATTGAGTGCGCTTATTTTGTTTATAGCCTGTACTAATTTTATTAACCTGTCATTAGCAGGTTCTTTTACTCGCAGCAAAGAAATTGGTATGAGAAAGACTTTGGGAGCTTTAAAATCTCAATTGGTTTTTCAATTTTGGTATGAAGCGTTGATTGTCTGCCTTTTATCGCTTCTCTTGGGAGGTTTTTTAGCATGGCTCTTATTGCCTCAATTTAATTCTTTAATGGGCTATTCACTAGCTTTTGTTAAGCTTTTTACCGTTAAGAACATGAGCTTGCTTATTGTATGCTTTTTGATCTTGACTTTAATTGCAGGCGGTTATCCCGCATTGGTTATGGCAGGATATAATACAATTCAAGTTTTAAAAGGAAGGCTTAAACTGAGTTCTAAAAATGGCTTGCGCAATGCCTTATCGATCGGGCAATTTAGTATTGCTATTGTCCTGATTATAGCAACAATAACGACCATTAAACAAATCAATTATATTCAAACGAAGCCTTTAGGATACAACAAAGCTGAAGTAATAAGCATACCGATAGGCAATAACATTGAC
>Ga0160445_100329_pt1 | contig 28221 bp, 26 predicted proteins | sample HID1972M_E1MG_FD_108215 | JGI IMG/M metagenome (GOLD analysis project Ga0160445, IMG submission 108215) | Enriched pill bug-associated microbial communities from UW Madison campus, WI, USA - HID1972M_E1 MG | ecosystem: Host-associated > Arthropoda: Insects > Digestive system > Unclassified ... | reverse complement strand
GCCTTCGACTGTCCGCTGACCGTTCTTGTCGCAGGATCCCAGTCAATCTTGGTCCCGAGCGACTCTGCCAGAAAGCGCAACGGCACGTAGATCGATCCATTGAGAATAAATAGGGACTGACCCTCCGGCAGCGCCTTCGCCTTGCCGTTAAAGATCAGCGACGCTTCCTTGACCTTCATGGTCAGCGACTGCGTCGTCTGGCTTGGCTTGCCGCCGCTCGCCGCAAGCAGCTGCTTCTTGAGATCGGCAAGCTCCGCTGCCGTCGGCTCCGAGATGGTCACTTGATTTTTTGCGGGATCCCAGCCTACCTGCTTCAGCAAAGCATAGGAGAGATAACGGATAGGCACGTAGGTCCGCCCCTGATGGATAAAAGCGTGCTGCCCCTTAGGCAGCGTCAGTTCCTTATCGTCGAAGATGAGCCTGACCGGCTGCGTCTTGACCTGCACCGTCGTTTCCTTTTTAGGCTGCGCGGCCTGCGCCTTCACTGTCGCAGCTGCCGCTGCATAAGACACTCCCGCTCCGGTAACAGCGGACGCAGGCACAGCCGCCGCCCGTCCGGTGCCTTCTGCCGCTCCCATTGCCGCTTGCAGAGGTGTCGCCATTAACAACAGGGACGCCATTAACGTCATCCCCCATAATTTCTTCTTCCTTGCCATTCTTTAATCTTCCTCTCCGTCTTAGGGCGTGTCTGAATACTCCGAGGGGAGCAGATTTTGCCGAATTTTCGTTCCATGCAAGGAACTTTTGTGAAGGCGTACCGGGGGTACATCAAGCAAAAGTGACGAAGCAGGGGGCGGAAAGGCGGTGAAAGATGCCCCAGAGCGGGTTTTCAGTCACGCCCTAGTCCAGTGCCGCCGCAATCTCTACCAGCGCCGCCGATCGCGCGTCTTGCTTGGCCCGCTCGTACTCCGAGCTCCAATCCGGCAGCTCGCTTGCCGATAGGCCCGCATCCTTATACTTCGCCTGCGCGTCGCCTACCAGTTGATTAAATTGCGCGTCGCACGAAGCCTCGGCGGCAACAACTTGACCCAGATACTCCGACTGGAGCGTCTCAAGAGCTGCCTCCTTATTCTCGGCAATTTCCGCCTTGATCGAGGACACCAGCTTCGAGCTTGTCGCCTTGCAAGTGCTGCGGAGCGACTCCATCGATGCCGTAACCGCCGCATCAATCTCGCTCTTGCTCGCCTTGCCGCCGCCAGTCGTTGGCGCCGTCGCGCTTGGCTCCGGTTTCGCGGCAGGCGTATCTGAGCCGCTGCCGCCAGAATTAGCCGGCGTTCCCGGCACGCCGCCGCCGCTGCCGACGGTTGACCCCGGCGTTTCGGCGCCCGACTTGCCCGTCTGGCCTTCTCCGCTTGCAGGCTTGTCCGGCGTCACGCTGTCTCCAGGGTTGCCGCCAGGGGCCGGCGAGACGCTTTGGCCATCCCCGCCTGCTATTCCATCCTGATCCCCATCTTGGTCCCCGCCGCCATCGCTATCCTTATTGCCCTCGCCTTGTACTGGATCGCTTTCATCCGGTTGATCCGACTCTGCCAGCTGCTGCTTGAGCTCCTTGGCATCGTTCATCTTGGCTGTCAGTGTCACCACGCCATAAGTCGCCGCGCCCAATACGAGCAGCAGTCCGACGACGATAAGCGATATTCTTTGTTTGGCTCCCATATGTATGTCCTCCTTGCCGCTTATTCTAGCTGTCAACCGCTTCGGCCTTATGTTCGCTCCCGCCCGAGGCTAGCGCCGATCCGTGCCGCCCCCTTGTACAGGAGAATACCGATTGAGGCTCCGATACTATCAATGATGACATCGCTAGCTTGGCCCGATCTGCCCGATACGAATAGCTGATGCAGCTCGTCGGACACGGCAAACAACACGCACACCAGCAGGGTGATCGCCACGCCTCGCCCGCCTCTTACGCCCAGTTTTGTCAAAGTGCCCAAGACAAGCATGCCGAGCACCAGATAGATCAGACCATGGGCCAGCTTGCGAACGACATGGTTCAACTCTCCCGCATCCAGCTCCAATCCTGGCAGCATGACGCGAATCGTCGTCGCGATGGCATCCGAGAGTCCGCTGCTAAGCGCATTGGAATCCGACGCCTGTTGATTAGAGAAGCCGATAATAACCGCCATCCATACAAGCACGGCGGCACCGTACATAAACTTTCGCATAGGCAATTTCCTTTACTTTACACCATAATCCCCCACGTACCAGTCGCGAAGCGCAGCCATCCTGCCTCGCATCTAAGACGTGGAAAAAGACGGAAATGTTGCTCCATATGTCTGCCGTTATTCGGCCTTACACTTCCGTCAGCTCGAACGCTCTGTTCTTGATCCGGGCATTCTCTGTCGCGTGGCCTAGCAGATCCGATACGTGGACACTATTACGAACATTTCGAAGCGTATAGGAAGGAGTACTCGTATCCGTGGATATAATGGTAATATCTCCGAACTTTAGTATTCTCTCAAACAGATTCCGTTTCAGGGAAACATCGCGGATGCGGTACAATTGAATCTCCTCGCGCCGCTTCGTAAAGACGCCTTTCTCGACAATCAGTCTGCGATCCGTCAATTTGTAATGCGTAAACGTCGGAAATCCGAAATTAAAAGGTTTGCCTTCCCACAGCACAGTCTCGTTCAGCATTCCAACAGCTCCTTAACAAACAGATTCGTTCCAGTTCTACATGCTTTCTCCAGTTGAAAGCCTCCGTTAATTGTACCCTGATGACCGCCTGATGTCGACGGGATGGATCAAAAGACTAGACAAAAACTCCGTGGCTCAGGAGCAACGGAGTTTTTGACAATAAACGATTTATGCCTTACGTGTCTTGCACATTAAGCCTTGTTCACCCCATAATACTCCACGTACCAATCGGCAAAGCGCTGCAGTCCTACCTCGATTGGCGTCTCCGGCTTAAAGTCCACCGCCTGTTGCAGCCGATCCGTCGAAGCATAAGTCGCGGGTACGTCGCCAGGCTTGAGGGGTTCGAATATTTTGTCGAAGAGGATCTCCCTGCCCGTCGCCTTGCTCAAGGCTCTCTCCAGCGTCTCGATAAACGTCATCAGCTTCTCCGGACTGTTGTTGCCGATGTTGTACACGCGGTGAGGAACGCCATCCGTTGGGGGTTGCGCAATAAGTCGCTCGATCCCCGTCACGATATCATCGATGTACGTGAAGTCGCGGTACAAATCGTTGTCGAAGTCCCCGTTATTGAAGATATGAATCGGCTTGCCTGCAAAATAACGATCCGCGAAACCAAAGTACGCCATATCCGGCCGGCCCATCGGTCCGTACACCGTAAAAAATCGCAGTCCCGTCGCCGGTATGCGGTACAGGTGGCTGTACGTATGCGCCATCAGCTCATTCGACTTCTTCGTCGCCGCATAGAGCGACACCGGATGATCGACAAAGTCCGTCTCCTCAAAGGGTACCTTCTTATTGGCCCCATACACCGAGCTCGACGAAGCGTACACCAAATGCTCCACGGGAAAATGCCTGCAAGCCTCTAAGATATGAAAAAAGCCGGTAATATTGCTCTCGATATAAGCATCCGGATTCTCAATGGAATAACGCACTCCCGCTTGCGCCGCCAAATGAACAACAGCAGCCGGCTTATACTGCTCGAACAGCGACATAACCGCCGTGTGATCCGAAATGCTGGCCTCGACGAAAACGAAACCCTCATGCGGCATCAGCTCCGCCAGTCGTGCACGCTTGAGATTCACGTCATAATAGTCGTTCACATTATCCAGACCGACGACCATGCAGCCCTGCTCCAGTAGCCGCTTGGCCACGTAATAACCGATAAACCCCGCCGCGCCTGTCACCAGATAGACCTTCCCTGCAGCTATCGTGTGTTCTCCCAATCTACCTCGCCTCCTTCACGCCTTCTCTGATCGCGGGTTCGCGCCCGATCGAATGGTACTCGACGCCTGCATCCTTCATATCCGCGACCGCATACAGGTTACGACCGTCATAAACGAGCGGCGTTCGCATCAGCTTGCGGTAAGTCTCGGGAGCAACGGCCCGGAACTCTCCCCATTCCGTTAAAATAAAGCAGACATTCGCGCCGTCCAGCGCCTCTTCGATACTACTCGCATACGACATATGGCCTCTGGTGCATGGTCCTTCCGGGTACAGCCTCGCGACGGGCAACGTCGACTTCACCACGATCCTTCTGGATCGTCTCGGCGATCTGTCTCGCCACCGTTGCGATGTAGGACAAGTTGTCCCAGCCGTCTGGCTGCCCCGGCGTACCTACACCGATAAATATTGCATCTGCCTCTTTATATGCAGCTACATAGTCGGCGGTATAGTCAATTCTACCTGCCCCAGGAATTTTTCCTCATGAGCTGCTCCAGATCAGCTGCATAGATCGGCGACACGCCCGACTTCATCAGTGCCACCTTGTTCTCGTCAATATCCACACAGGTCACCTGGTGAACCATCTCGGCAAAACAAACAACCCGTAGCCAATTCAGGCTATGGGTTGCTTGGGTAACAAATTTCCATTCTCTGCTTTACATATCTTTCACAACCCCAAAAGCTAACAAACGTTCACGGATAATCTCCCTCTTAGCAGATAAGTAACTACCCGCTTTGACTTCTTCTTTGATATATATAATAAATATTTATATTTTCGAATGGTTTTATGACTAACTGTTCTCATATCTCCACGCATCACGACACATTGCAATAATATCATATTTTGTTTGCCAGCCTAATTCATTTTTTGCTTTTGAAACATCGGCATAACTAATTGCAATATCGCCTGACCGTTTATCAACAATTTCATAAGGAACCTTTGTATCATTAGCCTGCTCAAACGAGTGTATTAATTGCAATACGCTAGTTCCTTGTCCTGTACCTAAATTGTAAATGTGAACACCACTAGATATTTTATGCAATGCAGCCAAATGTCCCTCTGCCAGATCCATTACATGAATATAGTCTCGGACTCCTGTTCCATCAAAGGTGGAATAATCACCCCCGAACACCTTGAGTTTCCCTAATTTCCCCTTTGCCACCTGCGTTACATATGGCATTAGGTTATTCGGAAGACCATTTGGATTTTCGCCAATTTTGCCACTTTCATGTGCTCCAATTGGATTAAAATATCGAAGAATTGCTATCGCGAACTCAGGATTCGATTTTGAGAAATCTTGAAGAATTCTCTCGCTAATAGCTTTCGTTTCGCCGTAAGGGTTAGTGGTTGGTAGTAACTCCATCTCCTCTTTAAACGGAACTTTATTATCACCATAAACCGTTGCTGAAGAACTAAACACAATGCGCAGAATACCATACCTTTTACAAGCATCCGTAATTAGGAGAGTACTTACAATATTATTATAATAGTAGAAAAGAGGGTTTTCTATTGATTCACTAACGGATTTTAGACCAGCAAAATGAATAACACCATCAATACTATGCGTAGCAAAGATATGCTCAACCTCTGCCTTGTTAGTAACATCAATGTTATAAAAAATAAATTCTTTTTTTGCTATGCTCTGAATTTTTTTTAGAATCTCACTGTTACTGTTACTAAAATTATCTACTATTATTAGACTATGTCCTGCCTTTAACAAAGCAACACATGTATGCGAACCTATAAACCCAGCACCACCCGTTACCAATATATTCATTTTATTCCCCCTCATTTTCTAAGGTTGTATCTAAACCAGTACATATCACAATACCTATTACCTTCTTACAAGTATAGGTTTTAATTTTGTTTTCGTTATTTCCTCCCATGAATATTCGATTACACTATCTACAATTAAATTCGCCTTATAGTTTCCCAAATTATTACTAACTACTAATAGCGCATCCCCGAAACTAGTTGCAGAGTCATCACACAAAACCCCATTGACTTTATTAATAATTTTTTTATTTTCAAATGTTGCAGTTGCAATACATATGAGCCCATTCATAAGGTATTCATATGTCTTGGTAGGCGGCTGAAAGTTATAATAGTCAGTAATAGGTACAAAGGAAACACCAACATTATGATCCGCGAGATAACGACCTAGATCCTCATGTTGTACTCTCCCTATTAGATTTACCTTTTCCTTCAATTCAAATTTATCTATAGCGTTTAAAATTTTCTCTTTATCTCGCTGTTCTCCATCGCCAATTATGGTGTACTTACTTTCCATTTGACAGTTATTAATAAATAGAGAATAGCCCTCAATAGTCTCTTCTATTCTTCTGTTTGTCAGCGTCCCGACATAGATGAGATTGACTGACTCAATATCCAAACTATTTTGTTTTACTTCAATCAATTTATCGGAGCCTAATGGCAATATATTATATTTGCTAATACCAAGAGTTTGGGCAACACCAGGACTTATAACAGTTATATGACGAAAGAACAATGAGCTTAGTTTTAATTCAATATTGCTAATCCGCCGTTTAATATTAAACTGACTTACACTTCCCGTTCTAATATCAAGAATCATCTTACTACCCTTAGAGAAAAAAGTTGCCAAAAAGCAAAACCTAAAATAAACCAAGAATATAGCATCATATTGTTGACTTCTAATTTCACTTATAACCTTTTTCACAAAGTAAAGAAACTTCCCGAAAACCCCTCTCTTTGAATCAATATATATAATATTAATATCTTTTGAAAATACTCTTTGTTTTCCCCAATCAAGACACAGGTATGTAATGTCATATTCATCGGATAAATACTTGCAATACTTATATGTATCTATGTGATATCCAAACTGATCCTTGCATGTTATGAGTAATTTTTTTTTCATATTGTTATCCCTCGATTACTTCTTCGATCATCTTCGAGTAATCTTCCATGAATGTCATCATAGTGAAGTTTTCCGAATAAATAACTAGATTCCGTTGTTCAAGCTCCTGAATTTTACTATCGTTAAATCGCATAATATTCTCAATGGTTCTTATTGCTTTTTTTTGTGTATCAAAATAATAAAGCCCATTTTCCTCAAATTTTTTAAAATACTTATTTCCACCGGTTTCAGAAAGTAGAATCAGCTTCCCCAAAGACAGTGCTTCTAATAAAATCAAGTCAAAGTACGTTTCTTGGTTAGGTAATACAAATAAATCTGATGCAGCCATAATGGAATGAGGATCATTAGTCCACCCCACTTCGACCCAGCGTTTATGTGGTATTCCTTTTAAAGGCTCTTCTTTTCCAGCAATTAAAAAATACACATTCTCATGTTTATTGAGTATTTCCTCCCCGATTTCTTTAAGAACATTAAAGCCTTTTGTTTTGTTATGTCTTCCTACGTAGCAGATAACAAATGCATTCTGGGGAATATTAAATCTATCCCTAATCTCAGTTTTTGAGCTTTTAGTACGCGCCTTAATGCAACCAGTAGGTACATACTTAAAGTTTGATTCTTTCTCTCTCTTTATTGTTTTATACTCCTCCCAATTATTGCTGTAAGGTTCTTCAGCATCTTGACAAGGAAATACAATAACATCCGCCCTATTAAAAGCAAATAAATCAATATTTTCAAGTTTTTTAATCATTTTGCTATATATTTTCCGTTCAAAACTACATAATTGATCTTCTACAATTTCAAGATGGGCCGGTTTAGGAGAGTGTGAGGTTAATATAACCTTTCCTTTGTAGCCTTCTAAACTTTTTCTATTCATGTACATAGAGTTCGTTGTATGAAAATGAACTGCTTTATATTCCGAAAAATCAAATCCACTTGAGTATTTTTCATAATATATAGAATTAACCAATCTATAGTTCAATAATATTTTTTTGAATTTATCCCCCATCGATCTTTTTAAAATTCCTCTCAACTTCTCTTTCCAGGTTCTTTCAAGTTTAATATCCTTGATAAAGTGAAAATCGTGTTCATCACTAATTGATGATTTAAGGTTGTATAAATAACCCACTGGCCCACCTGTAGGTTTAAGAACCTTTTCATTCATAAAGATAAGCAATTTTTTCATAGAGCCCCTAACTCCTTGTCAACCATTTTTAATGCATGAGCAATTACATGATGCATATCATAGTATCTGTAATCGGCCAATCTTCCGCCGAATATCACATTCTGTTCCATGTTGGCCAATGCCTTATATCTTTTAAATAATTCGTTATTATGATCATTATTGATCGGATAATATGGCTCATTTCCTGGAGACCAGTCTATTGGATATTCCTTGGTAATTACAGTCTTATCTTGACCTCCAAATTCAAAGTGCTTATGTTCAATAATTCTTGTATATGGCGTTTTATCATCTGTATAGTTAACTACAGCATTCCCCTGATAGTCTTCTAAATCCAATATCTCATTCTCGAATCTTAAACTTCGATACTCTAATCTACCAAAGCGATGTTCGTAAAAATCATCAATCATTCCAGTAAATAATATTTTTTCTGCATTTTTACTAAGCTCATCTTTATATTTAAAAAAATCTGTATTTAATTTCACTTCAATTCCTTCGAGCATCTTTTCAATAATACCGTTATATCCACCTACAGGAATCCCTTGATATACATCATTAAAATAGTTATTATTATAGGTAAATCGAACGGGTAGTCTTTTTATTATAAAAGTCGGTAAATCTTTAGCAGGCTTCCCCCATTGTTTTTCGGTATATCCCTTAATTAACTTTTCATAAATATCTGTCCCGACTAGGGAAATCGCCTGTTCTTCTAAATTTTTCGGCTCATTTATCCCCGCGTTCTTTCTTTGTTCTTCTATTTTATCTTTTGCCTCTTGTGGAGTTATCACTCCCCAAAGCTTATTGAATGTGTTCATGTTAAATGGTAGATTATAAATTTCGCCTTGATAATTTGCAATTGGAGAATTAATAAATTGATTGAATTTCACAAACTGATTTACATATTCCCAAATTTTCTGATTGCTAGTATGAAATATATGCGCGCCATATACATGCACATTTATATTCTCTATATTTTTGCAAAATATGTTGCCCCCTAAATGATCTCTTTTATCAATTACTAAGCACTTTTTCCCCCTCATTGATGCCTCATATGCAAAGGTAGCCCCAAATAATCCGGCTCCCACAATCAGATAATCAAACTCTTTTTGCATAACTTAATCCCCTTTTTATAATTTTACTTGTTGTTTCTTCTTTCAATAATGCTAGAAATAGAAAGTAAGTTCCTATTCCAACAGAAATATTTACAATAAGCTCTAAATAAATGTTAATATTAATATTCGGTAATAATGCTAATATTAAACCCATCACTAAAGTGGATACAATAATTTTATATACATTCTTATTAATTGATAAGAATTGAAGAATATCTCTTGATAAAATAATTTGGATGATTAAAACAACGCTTTCCGCTAATAAAGTAGCTATCGCAGTGCCTATAATTCCATATCGCGAAATTAATATTACGTTAAATAGTACGTGAATTAGGGCCCCTATTAAAACTGAAAAGAGTACTATTTTTTCTCTTCCATAAGGATATAATATTTGAATTCCAATAAAGTTACTAAACCCTAAAAGCAAAATGACTGGCAATAGAATTCTGAAGGCACTTACTGCTTCCAAAAAATCAACGCCAGCAAAGATAATAATAATATCCTCGGCCAAAATAAACATACCAGCTATAGCCGGTAAACCCAACAATAGAGTAAAGTTAGCTGATATTTTTGCCACTCTTCTAAATTCTTCAAAATTTTTATTTTCTATATAGTATGAAATTCTGGGAATTAATACATATCCCAATGTTGTCACCATAACAACAACAATTTTAGTGATTCTAAGGGAGGCAGCATATAACCCTACTTCCCTATTGCTTGTAAGATAACCCAATAACACAGTATCTAGGTTAATATAAATACTTGTACCTACGCTAAATCCAAATGTCAATAATAACGGTTTGATATGCCGTTTAAGGTTTATTTCCTTTAAAGTAATTTTAAAAAATATGTAATTTCTCAAATTATAAAAATTGAGTAACGCACTCCCCGAACTAGCTAATATTAATACGAAAGCATAGTAAATATAGTCTTTTTCTTCTCTAACTAATAGAAAAAGCAAGATCAAGGATATTAATTTAAAGAATATATCGCGTATTGTAATATACTTGTACTGTTCAGTTCCTTGATAAAACCATTCTACTCCTATATTACCTAGAAGTACTGAGATACTTAGAACTAAATATAGTTTTCTTTCATCATAAAGCTGCTGACTCGTATAAGTAAAAAAAACAAAAGCAATAAACATAATGATGGTTGAAGTCACTGAGATCAGCAGTAACTCTTGAACTAATCGCGAGAGCTCAACTTTATTATCTCTTACTTTTGCAACTGCTCGTATTCCATATAGTGATAAACCTAACCCTGCAAGCAGAATAAAGTAACTGGCAATCCCCTGAGCAAAACTAACTTTACCTATGCCCTCTGCAAAAAGAATTCTTGAAGCATATGGGAATGTGATAAGGGGAAACCCTAGATTCAATAATACCCTAATGAAATTCATAATAAAATTTCTTTTAATCGAATTTGTTTTAAACAGAACTCCCACGCCTCGCCAAATATTTTTATTTAGAAAAAACAGTAAGTTTAATCATCTACTCTGCCAAATAAATTCATATGGGTATACATTTTGCCACTCTGGCCTATAGTATAAAATAACAATGTTGTATGCAAGTGTGAAAACAAGTATCGCATATAGTATTATTAGTTTAAGCTTTTCATTTCCCATATATCTCAAGACCATTGGAATATAAATTACAATGAACATAAAAAAGTACATAGTGAATCTATTTACTATGCTAGCATTTATAGAAAGAAAAGAAATAATTGCACCGAGTAGAACTATATGATTTAAAATATTTAGTTCTGAGTTTAAAGATGGGATAGAACTTGATTTCCTCTTTGTAACCATTGCGCCGAATATAAAAATAATAAAGATGATAATAAAATTAACAATACTAGCAACTTTAATATTCCCGTCAAAATATACTGAATTTAAATACATGTTATACTTAGGAATTACTCTTAAAAAGTAAATTAACACTTTATCGAATGTAACAAACAGTACACACCCAATAAATACACTGATCCCAATAAACCTGTAACTAAAATTAATCCTTGACAGTGGATAAATTAAAATGAATATTAAAGCTGATAAATGAAACATCGATGCTATCAAAATTATTAAACAAAAATGTATTACTTTTCTATCCTTTAAAAATTTGTAGCTTAATAATACAATTGCCATTGCGATTGATTGTCTAAGTCCACTTAATGAAAAATAAAATAACCTTAGATTGATGAATAAGTAGACACTGAGCCATGTCATGCTAGAGTATTTATATATATGTAAAACCCAAACGCCTATGACGAAGGCACTTACTGTCGATAAAAGTATTAGGTAATCTTTCGAAATTAAATATAATATTTTATTAAAGAGAATGTACCCTATTTCAATCCTACTTTCGAAATAGGAGTTTGTATCAAAAGATAATCCACTTTTCATCGTTCCGAAAAGTTCAAAAAAGTTAACATATGTAGCAGTATCATTCCCGATATTTATAGATCTAAAAGCAGAAATAAAAAATAAAGTAAAAAAAACAATGGATAAATACGCTTTTTTAGTATGTTTATTTTCTCCATTTGAAAACAAAAACGCTGCTAATATACAAAGAAACAATATTACGCATATATGAAATAACATATATTCACCATTCTTCTCATTTCTAATCATTTTTTTCTTTAATATCAATTTAAACCATTCAACAGCTCTCAATAACTAAATTAATTAATTGGGATTTTTATATAATTTCTCCAGTTTCAAAGTTTGGCTCTTAATATCAAACTCAGAAAAATTCATATTATAGTACCCTTCTTCCCTTTCGCTCGCACTAACTCTGTTACTTTTGTGTTCAAGTATTGCTTTTACCCAATCCTGCCTAGATCTTACACTTAGAAAAGAAACTTGCTTTAATATTTGCAATTCCCTTGTTATTGTGTCTGCAAAGATACAAGGTAATCCACTCACTTGGGCCTCAATACCAACTAGAGGCAATCCTTCAAATACCGAAGGTAAAATAAACAAATCAATTGCGTGCATCAATCTATTGACATCCTGTCTTCTTCCTAAAAACAAAACATTTTTTTCCAAGTCAAGATTGTTAACTTTATCTCGAATTTTACTCTCTAACTCCCCCGTTCCGACTAAGAGTAATAATAATCTATTATCCAGTTTATAGGCCTCATAAAATATGTCTATAATAAAATCATGATTCTTTACTGGTAAAAAGGATCCTACATGTCCTATTACAAAATAATCATCTATCTTCAACCGTTCTCTTATTTGAATTCTCGAATCGTTTGAAAATTTATAATCTTCTAATCTTACAGCATTTCTAATAATGCTTACATTTCCAATACAATTTTGTTTTTTAAATAAGAATTCAGCACTATCTTCACTGCAGGCGATATATTTGTTCGCTAATTTTTTTATTGGTAAAGCCAATATAAAATTCCTAAAGCTTTTTAGGCGGGTGTCTGAATACCTAGCACTGTGACTATGAATAATTCTAATATTAATACCATTCCGTTTAGCAAAGAAAAGACCAAACGTTGCAATATTGGGAGTATGAATATGAATTATATCGTACGTCGAACCATATTTTTCAAAGAACATTTTGAGCTCTTTAATATAACTTATTGCATTACCAATCCCCAACTCCGGAAGAACATAGATACTTCCTCCAAGTTTTTTTACATATTGATCAAATTCTCCATCCGGCTCCGTTGCTCCGACAATATAATCAAACTGAATTTTTTCAGTGTTTAAATGGGAGTGTACATTTTTCAAAAATGTGCCTACTCCTCCTACTGGTCTTTTTCCTAGCATATGAAGAACTTTAATAGTCTGTTTACTCATATAATTTGCCTGTCCTTTATACATTTAATTTAAGATCATTTTTAATTTTAGTCGTAGAAACTTCTGGTGTTCTACTTAAATAAATTACCTCGCAATAGTCCTTGAGATAATCGAATTTTCCTTTCCAGTCATCACCAATTACAAAAGTATCTACTCGGTATTCATTAATGTCTTGAATTTTTTGCTCCCAATTACTTTCTGGAATTACTAAGTCAACATAGCGAATTGATTCGATCAATAATTTGCGAACATCATACGAGAAGTAGGTCTTCTTCCCCTTTTTCTCGTTAAAACTATTAGTTGATAATGCCACAATTAAATAGTCACCTTGTTCTTTTGCTCTTTTTAAAAGCTGTATATGCCCGTAATGCAGCAAATCAAAGGTTCCATAAGTAATGATTCTTTTCAACGTCGCTCCCCCATTATACTTCAATTTTATTTTATACCCACAATATCTAGTATTCTTCTGCAATTTCCCCCATCTTTGAAATGATTGGAATATTCATTTACTCTTTCCCTATCTTCCTTATATTCGTCAACGTCCTGCATCACATTCCGTATAAAATCAAAAAACTGATGTTCATCTTTTATTTTGGGGCCTGGCATATAGTACTCAGGATCTTCAAAAATTAATCCTCGATTGTTTCTATATTGTTCAATATCATCAACAGTAAATCCTATCGGTCTGTTTAAAAGTAAATAGTCAAAATAGACTGAAGAATAATCAGTAATTAATGCATCTGCAGTACCTAACAAGCTGTAAAGGTCAAGTTCCTTATCCTCGAGCTCTTTTTGTGTCCATATTTTAATATTTGTATATTTTCTGTAGGGTAGTCCATTTACATTCTGCATAGGATGTAATTTTATTATTAATTGGATATTTTCAATCTCAAGAAACTTATTTAACTGTTGCATTTTAAAATCGTTATTAAAGATAGGTATAGCCTTTACAAAAGTAGAGTTATCTTCATTTATTAAATCCGACTTTCTGAAAGTAGGAAGCCACATTATTGTTTTCTTAAATACATTATTATTATCTTGAAGCTTATTAAACATTAAGTCATTCCTAGGATGTCCACATATAACCACTTGATCTGAACTACAGTTAAATGCGTCTTTCATAACTTTCCCGAATGCTTCGGAAGTAGCCAGCACATAAGTGAAATAATTATAATCTATATGATTCTTATTATCTTCTAAGTTTCCTATTTTTTTCAATGGCGTCCCATGCCATAAGTTAACTACAACTTGCTTTTTGGATGGCTTAATTGGATATTTACCAAACGAATAAAAAAAATATTTTGAGGTTATGAAGTGAAATATCCCTAAATAATTGTTCACAAAAATTACATTATTCAACTTATTCTTTTTATACTTTTTATAATCATTGACACTACATACTATTTGGTACCTTTTGTGATAATTATGATTCACTAAATAGTCATAAAGCGCCTTAACATTATCTCTAAATCCAAGATTAGAGTACAACACAATCTTAAATTGTTTTTTGTAGAATAAGCTATTGATTAGATTAATAATTTTAAACATTGGTAGAATCAATTTCTTAAGCCTATTATTGATGATTTGACCCATCTCCTTGTGTACTTTCGAATACTGTACTTTCATTCCCCTAATCCAGATTATATGAAAATATCACGAACTACACTCTTTCTAAGACAGCTATCATCAGCTTCTCAATACCTTTTTGTATAACCATTTCCTCATCTTATTAGGAATCAATAGTCTGGTTATAAATCTGATCAGGTTATTATAACAATAAAGGAATATATTAATAACTTTTTTTTCCAACATGTAGTCGAATATTTTTTTTTGAGTCATAAAATAATCCCATCCGCCTCGCCTTAAAAATGTTTCTTCATTGATCCTCATACTAACTAAGGGTTCATCGATATTTGCAAATTCACAGTTGTTTAAGAACATTCTAATCCACAAGTAATAATCCTCGTTTAAATACCAGTGTTTATAGCTTCCGGCTTTTTGAACTTCAGTTTTTTTAAACATAACACTTGGATGATTAAACGGACTTCGTGTTTTCAGATATTCTTTAATCTCTCTATCATTTGTTGGAACTCTCCGACAACTCACAATGTCGGACGGATCGTTTATAAATTCAGAAATTGCAGTTCCTACCATACTTAGATTGGGGTTAACCTGAAAATATTCGAGTTGCTTCTCACAACGATTATTCAAAGAAATATCATCGGTATCCATCCTGGCCACAAACTCATTACTACAATGTTCAAGTCCAATCTCTAACGCTCTACCTAATCCAAGATTATGCTCTAGCGTTATATACTTAATACAAATATTGCAACTAAATTCTTTTAATACCAGTTCAAGTCCTTCTGTTAATGGCCCATCTTTAACTATTACAATCTCATCTGGTTTAACTGTCTGTTGCAACATACTATTTATACTTTCCTTAAGATAGTTTGGGTTTTCTTTATTATAAACCGACATAAGCACACTATATTTCATTCTTGCCTACACTCCCACGCTCTTCTTTATCTTTAATACTACTCTTAAGTAATGTATCTAGATTTTATAAATTAATAATTATCTTACCTCTATCAACAGCTTAATGCGATAACAATCCTATATTGTTTAACAGAAAATGAATATCACTCTTTTTTTTCGCCTTGAGTTGTTGCTACTACTGAATCTTTCAAAGTTCTTACCCAATAATTTTCTTTATAGTAAGATAAACTTTGATCATAAATAAATGTACCAAATAGTTTGTTAATGAAGTTTAGTTTTCTACCGCTTAGATTTATTACTGAATTAAAAAGTTTAGTAACTATTAGGTGTTTGCCATTAGCTTTAGCTATTATTCTAACTAGCTCTGTTATATTGACATACTCCTTATTTTGAGGATGAAAACATCCCTTTTCCTGATGATAAATTATGAGACGAAGAAATTCACAAAGGTTATCAATGTATAATACACTTCGTTGGTTGTGTATATTAGGAAATATCGGAGATATCTTCGCTAACTTTACTAGTTTAGGGAAGTTTCCTTTCGATCCTTTCCCGTAAATCATTGGTGGTCGAACGATAACTATATTAAATTTTTCGTCTTGAAGTTTAATAATTCCTTTTTCCCCCTGCAACTTACTATTACCATAGAAGCCGCTAGGTTCAGGCTTAGAATCGCTTGTAACAACGATATTACGGTTGTTAATATTACTTTCGCCAAAAACGATCATACTGCTTAAAAAAACAAATTGTTTAACTCCATCGACCTTGGCTTTTCTGGCCAAATCTATTGTAAGATCGGTATTGACTTTATAATAAAGTTCACTCTGATCCTCTTTAGCCTCGACATGTGCAATACCTGCTACATGCAAAATAACATCATATTTAGCAAAGGAAGTTTTTTTCCATTCGTCATCACGACAAGTAATAAAGTCAACAGAGTACTCCGGGCGACCACTCACCCATTCAGCAAAAGAATTTCCAATGTAACTGTTCCTTGCAGTTATAAGAATTTTCCTCGCCTCTTTAGAATATATGGTCATTTAGCCACAAACTCCCTGTTTACTACTTTATTATTCGCTCCACCCTCTACCACACCTTCGCTCTTAACTACACTTACGATAGTACCTAGGAAACACTTTGCATCCATTACAATGCCAATTTTCATGACATATTCCCCATCTAACTTTGCTTTTACGTCGATTGGCAGTTCATCTCTACCGTTAATCTGCGCCCAGCCTGTTAATCCAGGAAGCACATTATTTGCACCATACTTGTCGCGTTCCTTGATTAGATCATATTGATTCCACAATGCCGGTCTTGGGCCAATAATACTCATTTGACCAACCAGTATGTTTACAATTTGAGGAAGCTCATCCAAGCTGGTTTTACGCAGAAAACTACCTACTTTAGTGATAAATCGAGCTGGGTCCTGTAACAAATGCGTAGGCATATCTTTAGGCGTATCGGTTCTCATCGTACGAAACTTAAGAATATTGAAGTGGGACTTTCCTTTTCCAACTCGTTTCTGTTTGAATAATACTGGTCCTTTAGATTCCAGCTTTATTGCAATAACTATAATTAGAAGTAATGGTGACAATAATAAAATTCCAATTAACGAAAGGACGATGTCGCTTAAACGTTTTATTCGGATGTACATAATTCCATAACACTCCCTGATGTTGTGACATATTTCCCTTTATTTCCCCGCGTTAGCCATTCGCTCTCTCAACAATGATTCCAGGTACCCCATTAGCTCATCCTTGAGACTGTCATTCTTTAACGCCATCTCAATAGTTGTTTTTATAAAGCCTAGTTTCTCTCCGACATCATACCTGGTTCCCTCGAAATCGTAAGCATACACTGCCTCTTGTTGATTGAGTGTAGCAATTGCGTCAGTGAGTTGAATCTCGCCGCCTGCGCCCGGCTGCTGATTCTCCAAAATGCCGAATATCTTTGGACTTAGAATATAACGACCCATAATGGCAATATTAGATGGAGCGTCTTCGACCTTCGGTTTCTCTACTAGCCCGTTAACACTAAATAAGCGGTCATGAATCATTTTGCCATCTACGATTCCGTATCTGGACACTTCATGTTCATGAACGCTTTGGACTCCAATAATAGAGGAGCTGTATCGATCGTATTGCTCTATCATTTGTTTCAGACACGGCTTCTCGGCTTGAACAATATCGTCGCCAAGTAGTACGGCAAAGGGTTCGTTGCCTATAAACTTTCGAGCACACCAGATGGCGTGGCCTAGGCCCTTCGCTTCCTTTTGTCGAATATAATGAATATCAACCATCTTTGATGATTTCTGCACTTCGCTGAGTAGCTCCATCTTGCCCTTCTCCAACAAGTTCTGCTCCAACTCGAAGGAGTTGTCAAAGTGATCTTCAATGGCTCGCTTACCCTTACCCGTTACGATAATAATATCTTCAATGCCAGACTCGACTGCTTCCTCAACAATATATTGGATGGTGGGCTTGTCCACTATAGGAAGCATTTCCTTGGGCATTGCTTTCGTAGCAGGGAGAAAGCGCGTCCCCAGTCCCGCTGCTGGAATAATAGCTTTTCTTACTCGCACCTTTTTTTCCTCCTTAATAGCTGTTGAAGGCATCAAGCTACTTTTCCTTGGATACCTCTTCATAACTTTTCCCTTGACTCATGCCATATTTCTTAGCAATCTGTATCAGATCATCGTACTGTTCCGGGGTTAATCTATCTAAGATAAGAGTCCGGGCTTCCTTTTTTTCCTCTTTTCCTAGTCCACCACTGGCAAGGTCCTGCAAGGCTTTAATATCGTCAGTGCTCAATTGCTTTAGGAAGACTGAAGCAAGCCTAGCTTTCTCAGCAACCGTAATTTTCTCTTGTACATCCTTTGCTTTATCTGTTGAGATTTCTGCTGTATAACCATTCTTAGATGAGTTGGAGCCGTCATCTGACTGACCGTTTTGCTCACCTGGGGTATCACCTGGCTTCTCTTGCCCCTCTGGCTTACTAGTAGCTGGCTGATCCACGGTCCCGTCCCCGCCACCGCTTGGAGCGTCCGTAGGTGTAGGAATGACTTCCTCCAGCAGCTCGTCCTCCAGACTAGCGGAAAGCTGTGCAATCATTTTGTCCATCACATAGTTAGCCGCGAAGAGTCCTCCTACGCCCAATACCACGATAATAGAAGCTGCCCATATCAGAACCTTTTTCCAAGTTTTCATTTTTGGTTTGCGTTGTCTCATCTAGATCGCCCTCCGATCATGTTGTAACTCAGGCTCAAGGGTAAATGCGACATGTTCCTGTATAAAGAAAGGTACTAATTGTTCAATGGCTGCCTTCACAACTTGCGGCTCGGAGCCGATAATGTTCTTAAGATGCAAAAGCTTGAGCTCCAGCTCTTGGCGATCGAGAGATTGAGCCTTGCCTACGAAGATGCGCTCATGCTGGGTTGCCGTAGTCGCTTCGGCTTCGGTCAGCAGCTCCTCGTACAGCTTCTCGCCTTCGCGCAAGCCGCTAAAGCGGATCGGTATGTCGATATCCGGCTCCAGACCGGACAAACGAATCAGATCCTTGGCCAAATCCAGAATACGGACCGGCTTGCCCATGTCCAGGATAAAGATTTCGCCGCCGCGTGCGAATGCGCCAGCCTGAATGACAAGCTGAACGGCCTCCGGAATCGTCATGAAGTAACGAACCATCTCCGGATGAGTTACCGTTACTGGTCCTCCGGCTTCGATCTGCTCCTTAAAACGAGGGATGACGCTGCCCCTGCTGCCCAGCACGTTGCCAAATCGAACAGCTACGAATTGAGTGAGGCTAGTGTTATTGATACTCTGTATGTACATCTCGGCAATGCGTTTCGTCGCGCCCATAATGCTAGTGGGGTTGACTGCCTTGTCGGAGGAGATCATAACGAAACGTGACGCGCCGTGCTTGTCAGCCGCATCGGCGACGTTGCGAGTGCCGAACACATTATTTTTGATCGCTTCGGACGGGTTGCGCTCCATAAGAGGAACATGCTTATGCGCAGCAGCGTGGAAGACCACTTGCGGCTTGAAGTGCCCGAATACTTGATCCATACGCTCTCGATCCTGTATGTCTGCAATAACAGTCTCTATCGCTACTTGAGCGAACCTTGTTCTAAGCTCCATCTCGATGGTGTAGATACTGTTCTCGCCATGCCCCAGAAGCAATAGCTTGCTTGGAGAGAAGGAGGCGATCTGACGGGAAAGCTCCGAACCGATGGAACCGCCCGCGCCCGTAACCAGGACAATCTTGCCCGTTACATAATCCATGACGCCATTTAAATCAATATTGACGGGTTCTCTGCCCAACAAGTCTTCGACCTCGACATTACGCAACGTCTGGATCGCCAGCTTGCCGGTAATAATATCGTCGATAGCCGGTATGATCTTTACCTTGGCGCCTGTCGTCATACATATATTAATAAGGTCGCTAATCTCCGCTCGCTTGGAAGACGGCATGGCAATGACGATGTCATGAACATGATGCATCTTCACAACATCTACAATGTCGCTACGACCGCCGAACACGGGATAACCCATGACCTGCATATAGCGCTTGTAAGGATCGTCATCGATAAAGCCAACAAGCTTGCTTTGGATAAAGCTGCGATTCGTCATTATTTCCTTGGCAATAAGCGCCCCGCAATCGCCTGCTCCCACGACCAATATATTCGTTTTCATCTCATTCTTGGCTGATCGGTTAACCCGGATAAGCCGCCATACAAAGCGCGAGCCGCCCATAAACAACAGCATGGTCTCCAAAGTTCTAGTCGAGATCGACAACGGCACTCGATTGCCTGTAATCAAGTAAGTCCATAGATAGGCTAGCACAATACCCGTTATCACTGCTTTCACTAACCCAATAATTTCGCCAATACTGGCGTACTGCCACATCCGCCTATACATATCGAAGTAAGCGAACGTTAGGCCTACGGCCAAGGTGGAGGCTGCTGCAAATACAAATAATTGCGAGACATAGCCGGGAGGGATGTCTGCATTAAATCGGAACAGATATGCAATGACTATTGACGCCCATATGATTAGAAAGTCAACCACCAGTATGATAAAATTCCTTCTCCGTACACTCATCCCTTTTCACCTCCGGCTCTCGTATAAGTCCCGCCTATTCCTGTGCTCCGTAATAGTAGTAGTAAGCTTCTTCATTGGCCTTGCGCTTCACGTTGTTCAGTACGACACCCAGTATACGCGCATTTACAGCCTGCAGGTTTTGGATCGCCTTCTTGGCGATGTCGCGCTTTACCTTGCCCTGGTCGACGACCAAGATAGCTCCGTCGCACTTGCTTGCTACGATCTGAGCATCCGTAACGGCTAGCAATGGCGGGGTATCGATCAGGATGACGTCGTATTGCGACTTGAGATGTTCAATAATCGCAGACATCCGGTTAGAGCCTAACATCTCCGCCGGATTCGGCGGGATTGTCCCCGACGTCATGACATTCAGATTCGGAATATCCGTCATCTGGACAACCTCTTCGATGGTGCACTGCTTCGAGATAACGGACGATAGTCCCCATCTGTTGGAAACGGAGAAGGTATGATGGGCAGTAGGCTTCCGCAGGTCGGCGTCAATCAACAGCGTATTGCGCTCTGACTGTGCGTAAGCGACCGCGAGATTCGCAATCGTCGTCGACTTACCTTCGCCTGGTCCCGCAGAAGAAACCATAATGACCTGCAGTTTCTCGTCGATAGAGGAGAAGTCTATGTTCGTACGCAGGGCCCGGTAGGACTCCGATATCGGAGAACGGGAATTCGTAAGGGTAATCAACTGACGTTTATTTTTCGACCGTGACACGCTCTAATTCCCCCCTGACGTAAGGTTTATTGGCTTTCTTGCGCGATTGATCCTGTCCCGAATCCTCCGCACCCATCTTGGATATCATGGCTAGTGTTGGTTGATCCAGATATTCCAACACATCCGCTTCCGTCTTAATCGTGTCATCGAGGTATTCCAGCAGGAAAACGATACCTACGCCTGCCATTAATGAGACGACGAATGCAATGGCGATATTAAGCGGCACGTTTGGCGATACGGGCCCAGGCTCGCGCGTCGGATCCGCCTCATTTAGAATGGACACGTTCTCCACCTTGAAAATATGCTGAATCTCCTCGCGGAACACATTCGACACGGCATTTACGGTCTCCGCCGCTTTACGATATTCCGTATCCTCCACGACCAGCGTCATCACTTGCGTGTTATTAACGGAGCTGACCTTGATCTTTTGCGCCAACTGCTCTGCCGTTAACCCAAGCTCAGGGTAACCCTCTTCGACCTTATCCAGGATAGCCGGCGTCTTGATGATTTCCTTGTATGTATCAATCATGCGAATATTCGTATTTATTTGGTTCAAGTCCAGCTGTCCTGTCGTTAGCTGCGATTGGGTCTGATTAACGATGATCTTCGTCGAGGCTTCATATAGAGGATCCTTAAAGAACAGGCTGAATACGGCCGCAGCCGCGGAGCTGAGAAGAACGAGTATGAGTATGAATGGGAGTCTCTTGCGAATAATAGTCATGTACTGTCGCAAATCTAGTTCGTTTGACACTTAATACTCCTCCATTAGGCACAACACAAATCTCTTTTTCATGCCTTTTGAACTATGAATATCCTAATATTAACCTATGATCCGATATATTACTACAACAATGGCGGTAATCGCGAAAAAATCTTCCTCCCATCCACATGGGAGGAAGATTATTCCATTGAAAACGCCATGCTGAGCTTATGACTCAGCGCAATGTACGATCAACTTTTAATTAAACCTCAAAGTTGAATGCACGGTAGATGATAACTGCAGCTTGAGCGCGTGTTGCGCTTGCGTTAGGAGCGAACTTGCCTCCGTTGCCTACTACAATGCTATGTTCGGCAGCAAACGCCACGCCTTGCTTCAGCGTTTCGTTAATTTGCTCCGCGTCGGCGAAAGCTTGCAGCGCTTTTTCGACATCTTCAATGTCTGCTGCACCGCTCGTTGCTTTTAGACCGCGTGCAACCATCGTAGCCATCTCTGCGCGTGTAACTTCGGCATGCGGATCGAATCTCGTTGCGGAGCGGCCATAGATAATGCCGTTCTCGGAAGCTGCAGCGATGTAAGGAGCGTACCATGCGTCATCTTCCACGTCTGCGAATTTTTCCTTTGCAGCCTGGTTGTTCAGGTCAAGCGCGCGAACGAGCATTTTCGCGAATTGTGCACGGGTTACTTTGGCCGATGGGTCGAATTGACCTTCCAGCTTGCCATGAATAACGCCCTTGGATGCAATAACCTCGATTGCGCGACCAGCCCATGCATCTACGCTTGCCGTATCATCGAAGGAAACCGAGTTCTCTACGACTACATAGGACGAGAAGGAATCGCGGTTCTCGATGATTGTCTTGCCTTTGACGCGGCCGCCGTGGAATTCAAGACCTTCCTCTACAATCTTGGCTAATGTCAGGAGCTCCGTATCCAGGCCTGTTGTATCGCCAAGCGGGAATATAATTTGAACCGGCTTGCTGAAGGTTGTCGTCGGCTTGCCGCCCACAGAGAGATTGAACTCGAATACATCGGATGCCGCTGGCAAACCGCCGGTTACTTCTTCAGTAGCCTCGGATTTGTTGATCTTGAAGTCTACAACATTGGAGAACGTACCGCCAACCGGTAGTTTAACCTCCAAGCCGCTAACTTTCAAAATAATGCCCGTGAGTCCAGCTTCAACAGCTTTCTTCATGACAGCATCGGATAGAGCAACAACAAGGTTATCTTGGGCAACGTTGCCGAAATCGAGCGTTACATCCAGGTTTTCGATTGTTGCACCAGTCGCTTCTTCAAGAGCGGCAACAACTGCGCCAATACCGGCGATGGCAGCCAAAGCCTTGTTCTCGTCCAGTTTCAGCGTTGCTACGTCGCCACTAACTGTTACTGAAGTGCTCAGGTCGGACAGTTTGTCGATCAAAGCTTGCGCCTCTGCAATCGCTTCTGCGATAAGCTCAGCTTTCTCCTCTTCGCTAGCGTTTTCCAGCTTCTCGGCGAGCTCCTCGAACTTCTTTTCCAGCTCTTTGACTTCGGCTGGAATATCGATAGTTGCAGGAGGTACGTAGATGCCGCCGCTCCATGGAGGGGTCGATGGGAATGCGGCCTTGTAGGCCTGGTTCAGCACGCTGTAAGCTGCGAGCAGCGTCGGGAAGGAAACATGTGGGCTATTTTGCAGACCTACATAGATATCGGCGAAATCCTCGCCTGTAATACCAACCTCATCCGCGAATAACTCTACATTCGTGTTAGAATTGATAGCGTTAGTAGCCGCAGTCTTCAATTGCTCCTTGATTGTGGCGATATTATTCAGATCAAAGTCAACCAGCAGCGCGGAGAAATTCACTTGCATCTGCAAGATTACAGAAGCCAGGTCCTCAACGGACAGGGCTGTCAAACCATGCTGTCCGCGAATAGCAGTCAGAAGACCCTCATACTCATCCGCATAGTCTGCGAATGTAGCGGCCGCATCGCTAGGAAGTACATTAGTCAAGAGATCTGTGATCAGGTTTTCGACTTGGCCCTCGATAGTAGAATTTCCGACGGAAATTTTCCCTACCAATGTTGCGATAATCGTGCTGTCGGCCGTCAAAGCATTGTTAATTGCGGTTTTCAAATCGTTGACATTCGATACACCGTTTGTAATATTACTCAATGCGGTATAAAGCTTGTCAGACTTTGTAATCAAGTCAGACAGATTAGTAGCGTAAGCTACATTGTTAAAACCAAGCTTCTCAGACAGCCCCTTGCTGCTGAGAGGAATTCCCGCGAATGCGGACATCGCTACGCTTGCCGCGATTGTCGTTACCGCTAGTTTTCTTTTAAAAGTCACTTTCAATCACCTCTATATTAGAATTAATGCACCCGCCTGTTAGGGCAAGACGCAAATGGAACCTCGTAAAACGGTGTCTTGCGTTTCTTCTCTAGCGCGCAAAGATGGTCGACAACAGCTTCTTGACCTTGCCGCCGGACCTGGTTTGATCGATATACGGTTGCTCGCCAAAAGGTCTGTCATGCAGGATGCCGGCCGCGTTGGTCTTGAGGTAGACGACCCACTGTTCTCCCATTGTTCTCTCAATGAACGAATAGGCTTCGCTCATACGAAATCCTCTTCGCCGCACATGATGTGCATCCGAGGATAACAGATGAATGCAGCCCCTTCTCATTAATTCCATGGAAGTTTGTTCGATTCGTCTTCCGAAGCCCCCAAGCAGCGAATGAGTCGTGACCTGCGCGCATGCGCCGATCTCGATCAGCTCCTCCAGCCGCTCCGGATGTTTGACCACCTCGGCATTGCGTTCCGGATGGGCGATCACCGGTGTCAGCCCCAGTAGAACCAGCTCGTGCACAAGCTCCGACATTCCCTTGGGAATACGGGACGAAGGCATCTCCAGCAGGATAAATCTGGAGCCCGCCAGCGTAAGCAGCTCACCGCGATGCCACGCATCCAGCAAATCATCGTGCACGCGAATCTCCTGGCCGGGATACACCCTTAGAGGTATACCCGATTCTTGCCATTGCTCATTGCATTCTTCTACTAATGTAAGTATTTGTGCAGCTGGGTTGAGATAGGTGCCGTTGGCATGATGAGGCGTTGCAATCAATAAGGTAATCCCGTCCTCGCATGCGGCACGAGCCAGCTCCGCGACATCTTCCGCGTTCGCGGCTCCATCGTCGATTCCGGGCAGAATATGCGTATGTATGTCGATCATGATGGCAACCTCCTTACTACTACTTTATCGGCCGCTGGCTGCTATTTTGAAAGGATATGCGGAAATCGACACTTTTGAATCATCAAATTAGTCAATTCGGCATAAGTAGACAGACTACGACTGGAGGTTCTATCATTAATTACTAGTATATAGCACCTCTTCCGTGCGGGTAAAGGAAGAATCTGTCTATGAAAACGCTTAACAAGCGTTTATGACAACTTTGATGATTAAAATGACTCTTTACTCCTACTTTCGACATGAGTCGACAGGTATATTTTCAGTGCAAAAGATGCATTTTCAGGTATTTATTTTGATAAACTTTTCCATAAATAAAGAAGGATTCAGCCCAACACAACAAAACCGCCCAGCCATACTGGGCGGTCGAATAAATATGTTAGTTGTCGCTGTTGGAATTATTCTCCCGAACGCAGCTCCCGCATATGAGGGAACAGCAGTACGTCGCGGATGGACGGCGCATCGGTTAGCAGCATGACCAAACGGTCGATGCCGATGCCGAGTCCGCCCGTAGGCGGCATGCCATACTCCAGCGCGCGGATGAAGTCGTCATCCATCTCATGCGCTTCGTCGTTGCCTTGATCCTTCTCGACGAGCTGCGACTCGAAGCGTTCGCGTTGGTCGATCGGGTCGTTAAGCTCCGTGAACGCGTTGGCATGCTCGCGAGCCACGATAAACAGCTCGAAACGGTCCGTGAAGCGCGGGTCGGCCTCGCTCTTCTTCGCCAGCGGCGAGATCGCGACGGGATGGCCCATGACGAACGTCGGCTGGATCAGCGTGGACTCGCAGCGTTCCTCGAAGAACGCGTTAAGAATGTGGCCGAACGTCATATGCGGCTCGACCGGAATCTTATGCTCCTTGGCCAGCGCATGCGCTTGTTCGTCGGACATTTCGACTCCGAAGTCGACGCCTGTCACTTCTTTGACGAGATCGACCATGGTTACGCGGCGCCAAGGCGGCGTCAGGTCCACTTCCTGGCCCTGATAGTTGATCTTGGTCGTGCCCAGCACCTCTTGCGCGATATGGGCGATCAGGTTCTCTGTCAGCGCCATGATGTCCTTGTAGTCGGCATATGCCTCGTACAATTCGATCATCGTAAACTCCGGATTATGACGCGTGGAGATGCCTTCGTTGCGATAGACGCGGCCGATCTCGTAGACCTTCTCGAGGCCGCCGACGATCAGGCGTTTTAGATGCAGCTCGATGGCGATCCGCATATACAACTGCATGTCCAGCGCATTGTGATGCGTGATAAACGGGCGCGCAGCGGCCCCGCCCGCGATGCTGTGCAGCGTCGGCGTCTCGACCTCGAGATAGCCGAGCGAGTCGAGGTATCTGCGCATCGACTGGATAATGCGGGAACGCGTGATAAACGATTGCTGCACGTCGGGGTTGACGATCAGATCGACGTAACGTTGGCGATAGCGCAGCTCGACGTCCTTAAGACCGTGATGTTTGTCCGGCAGCGGCAGCAGCGACTTGGTCAGTACGTCGACGTCCAGCGCTTTGACGGATACTTCGCCTGTGTTTGTTTTGAACACGGTGCCCTGTACGCCTACAATATCGCCGATGTCGAGCAGATCGAACGCCGCGAACTTGTGCTCGGCTACCGAATCTTTGCGCACATAGATCTGGATCCGTCCGGAGAGGTCCTGGATGTGGGCGAAGCCCGCCTTGCCCATGCCCCGCTTCTGCATGATGCGGCCGGCGATGCTGACTTTAACCGCCTTCTCCTCCAGCTCTTCTTTGCTGAGGCCTTCATACTCGGTCAGAATGTCCTTGGCATGATGCGTGCGCTCGAACTTCCGTCCGAACGGATCTACGCCGAGTCCCCTCAATTCATCCAGCTTGTCTCTGCGAATCTGCAAAAGCTCGCTCAGCTCCTGCTCGTTGTTCAACTCTTGTTCCGACAATGCTTCCATCTCCTTTTGACCACAAGATGCATAAACGTTCAAAAAGCTTCCTGTGAGGAAGCTTTCGAAATCGGCGTTCACGCCTTATTTCTTGATATCGATGATTTTATATTGAATAACTCCCGCCGGCACGTTCACTTCTACGACCGTCCCCTTCTTCTTCCCAAGGATGGCCTTGCCGACAGGGCTTTCATTCGAGATCTTGTTCTGGAGCGGATCGGACTCCGCCGTGCCGACGATCGCGTATTCCATCGTGTCACGGAACTCCAGGTCTTCTACGGTCACGATCGAACCGATGCTTACGGTATCGATGTCGATGTCGTCATTATTAATGATCCGCGCGTTGCGAAGCATCTTCTCAAGGGTAATGATGCGGCCTTCGATAAAGGCTTGCTCATTTTTGGCGTCCTCGTATTCGGAGTTCTCGCTAATGTCACCGTAACCGATGGCAATCTTGATCCGTTCGGCAACTTCACGACGCTTAACCGACTTCAGATTCTCAAGCTCTTCTTCAAGCTTCTTGAGCCCATCTTGAGTCAGAATGATTTGCTTATCGTTCATCTTCCCGATTCTCCTGTCGCGTGACTAATTTTCATACCGTGTATGAATTCACTGTTACTTAATATATTACGTATTGGGTTGTACAGACCAACGCTCTGATAAAGCGCATTCTATATGAAAACTTTGATTATATTGGACGATTATATTGCAACGTACCACGAATGTCAATCGAAGTCAGACTATTCGGTGTAAGCTGCTCCCGCCGGTCCCGCAGCCCATGACGACACAAAGCGGTTACTGTCGACTGATGTCGAATAACCGCTTGTACGACATATTAATGGGAGGCCGCTTCCCTTAGTGAACAATCTCCTCTGCGATAGCGTGATTCGCGCTTGCGGAAGGCGCCGGAGCTCCTTCGGCTTCATTCTCCAGTGAGGAAATGTACGTCTCCAGGATGGTCACCATACGGTCGCGGCCCGTCTCTTCCATGATGGCGTCCTTGACGCGAGCGCCGCCCGGCAGTCCCTTGAGGTACCAAGCGAGATGCTTGCGCATCTCGCGTACGGCGACCGCTTCGTTCTTGAGCGCGATCAGGCGGTCCAAGTGGAGTATCGCGACCTCCATCTTCTCGCGTGGCGCGGGATCGCCGAGCAGCTCGCCATTTTGCAGATACTGGATC
>Ga0160445_100328_pt1 | contig 28292 bp, 23 predicted proteins | sample HID1972M_E1MG_FD_108215 | JGI IMG/M metagenome (GOLD analysis project Ga0160445, IMG submission 108215) | Enriched pill bug-associated microbial communities from UW Madison campus, WI, USA - HID1972M_E1 MG | ecosystem: Host-associated > Arthropoda: Insects > Digestive system > Unclassified ... | reverse complement strand
AACAGTATTTCCGTTTCAGATGCTATAAAGTTCTTTTCAGGTGTTCAGGTTTTGGATTATGGAGGAATAGGTGGTATGAAAACTATAGATGTTCGAAGTTTAAGCTCCAATCATACATCTATTTTCTATAATGGTATTGCTATTAATAATGCTCAAAACGGACAAGTTGATTTAGGAAAGTTCTCATTAGACAATATTGAATCGATCACTCTGTTTAACGGTCAACAAACTAAATTATTAATTCCTGCGAAAGCTTTCTCTTCGGCATCGACCTTATTATTGGAGGCGCAAAAGCCTTTATTTGAAGAAGGGAAGACTTATCACTTTAAAATAGGCACGCGAATTGGAGATTTCGGTTTGTTTAATCCCTCATTTTTATGGCAACAAAAGGTCTCGGAAAATACAAGTCTGAGCTTTAATACAGAGTGGGTTAAAGCTAATGGCCGTTATGATTTTTATTATGCAAGGGGAGATGTTGATACATTGATTAATCGGCAAAACTCTGATGTGGATGCTTTGCGGTTAGAAGCAGCTCTTACAGGTATGCTGAATGATAGTAGTACATGGGAAGTGCGTCTTTATAATTATATATCAGAAAGAGGATTGCCCGGAGCAGCAGTCGATAATAACTACTATTCTAATGATCGGCAATGGGATAAAGATTTTTTTGTTCAGGGAAGGTGGGAGAAGAGGTATAATGATCTTTATAGTTTGTTAATCAATGCGAAATACGATCGTTTAGATTTACGTTACAAGGATCCCGATTTCCATAACACACAAGGTTTTCTGGAAAATAACTATAATCAAAAGGAGGTTTACCTTTCAGCTGCTAATTTATTTGTTTGGTCCAATTCTTTAAAATCCTCTTTGTCAGCAGATTATTTCTATAATAAATTAGATGCTGACTTAATGGGTTTTGCTTATCCTGAAAGACATACTCTATTAGTTAATGCAGCTATTGAGTGGCAAAAGAATAACTTTCAAATTCAAGCCAATGGCTTAGCAACAATATTAAGTGAACAAGTACAAGCTGGTAATAGTACAAATGGAAAGCAAGTATTCAGCCCTTCTATATCTGTATCGTGGAAACCATTTTTGGATCAGAACCTCTACGTTCGCTCATTCTTTAAATCGATTTTCAGAGCTCCGACTTTTAATGACTCTTATTATACAATTATCGGTTCTACAAGTCTGAATCCCGAATATGTAAATCAATATGACCTTGGTTTTACCTGGCAAAAAGCATTCAATAGCCGGTTTCAACAAGTAACGTTTAAGGTTGACGCTTATCATAATCGTATTAAGGATCGTATTACAGCCATTCCTTTAGCCAATTTATTCAGGTGGTCAATGGTTAATTTAGGACGGGTAGAGATTAATGGTATTGATCTTGGAGTATCGGGTAATGCAGCCTTGGGTGCGGACGTTAATCTCGATTTTGGAGTCAATTATACCTACCAAAAAGCTTTAGATAAGACAGCAAATGGTGCTAATTTTAATCAGTTTATACCTTATGCTCCGAAAAATAGCGGATCGGGTTTTGTCGCAGTTGTGTATAAGGCATTCGGATTGAATTACAATACGCTTTATACGGGAGAGCGCTATAGTTTGAGACCCAATATTCTCACCAATAAAATGGAAGACTGGTTCATTCAGAATCTCTCTGTTTCGTACAAGAATAAATTGGCTAAGATGAATTATAAGGTTTTAGCAGAAGCTAATAACATCGCAAATATTAACTATACTGTTATTAGGAACTACCCGATGCCTGGCAGGAACTATCGTATAAGCTTTCAAATTTCTTATTAAATAATATATATCATCATGAAAATTAATTTTAAAATTTCCCGTTTAGCAACTTTTATGTTGCTGTCTGCTTTTCTTGCTTCTTGTTCAAAGGATAAGCCTTTTACTCCGGAGGAGCAGTTAGATCCGATAAGTGGAGTTTATGTGCTTAATGAAGGAGATTTTCGAGCAAATAATGCTAGTCTTTCTTATATTGACTTTTTAACAGAGAATATCACACTAGATATTTATGGAACAGCAAACTCTTCAGATCCAACTAAACCAAAAGCATTGGGTGACTTAGCCAATGATATGGGCATTTATGGAAGTTTATTGTATGTTGTTGTTAACGAGTCTAATAAGATTGAAATATTAAATGCTTCCAATGCTAAGATTGTAAAAACGATTAACGTTGATCAACCTCGTAGTATAGCTTTTCATAGTGGGAAAGCTTTCATTACTTCGTATAAGAACAATGTATTTGTTTTGGATACTCTCAGCAAAACAGTAATCGCTGAGATTCCTGTAGGCAGAACTCCGGAACAAATTGTTGCCTCCGGAAATAGATTATATGTAGCTAATGCCGGGTGGGCAGATGCTAATACCGGTGGAGAGTATGATAATACTGTTTCAGTAATTGATCCGGTTTTATTGAAAGAAGAAAGTAAGATCACGGTTGCTGGTAATATTGATCAGGTCTTTGCAGATGGAAAAGGTAAAGTGTACGTAAACTCAAGTGATATTTATGATGCAAGTTGGAGTACTATTGTGGAGCCTTCTCGTTTATATAGAATAGATACTAAAACAAATAAGGTAGACAAAGAATATGAATTCGGCGCTCATTTGATGGCATTTACTCAAAATGAGGCATATTTAGTAAGTAGTAATTATAAAGCAGGTGACGAGACCCTTTTAGAAATGGATTTGGCAACTGAGACTTTAAAGGAGTCTGACATTTTTAAAGGAATTGAACTGGATCACATTTACGGTCTGGCAATCGATTCTGATAATGGGAATATCTGGCTTTCAGATGCCCAATATTCACAATTAGGTAAAGTTCGTCGTTATAATAAGAAACTGAATAAAGTTGATCTAACTCATACTGCAGGAGCTTTCCCTTCTACATTTGCTTTTAAAAGATAATTTTTTGATAAGTTTAAAACGAAAAGGGGATCGCCATTAGCGATCCCCTTCTATTTTATTATAATTTTTTCTATCTGCTATTCCTATCACTGCGAGCTCTACTTTGAATCGGCTGTGTGCTTCTTCCAGAAGCAGCAGCTGATGAACCCTTCGATGAACTAGAACTACTAATTGTTCTTGTTGCTGTTGGACGAGTTGTTGCCGCTGCTTGACGAGCAGGTGCACTTCTTTGTGTTGTAGAACGACTCTGTGTTGCAGAAGAACTTCGTGCTGTAGCTTGCTGTCTAACAGGAGTAGTAGCTCTGCTTTGTGTATTGTTATTTTGACGTTGCGCAGGAGCTGTTGAACGTACAGGGTTGGTTGCAGTCGGACGTTGCGTTGTTGGACGAGTCGTAGCTGAAGAACCTTGATTGTTGTTGGAATTTCCAGAATTGCTTCGTACAGTGGTTGAACGACCTTGTTCGGGCCGGGTAACTGTTCTTCCTGTGTTATTCGTAACATTAGGCCTTTCAGAGCTTCTTGGTGCTACTGCTGTTGGACGTTCATTCCTTTTGATATCGCTAGTATTTGCAACACGAGATGGTCTGCTTGTTGTACGAGTAGCTTGATTGATCTGTGGACGGTAAATTGAAACCGATCTTGAATCAATAATAGCTCTGCCAGGGCGATTACTATTATTTACATTATAGACTCTAACAGGAGTACGGGTTACACGAGCTAAATCGTTCCTTCCGGGTCCGCCATAATAATTGCGGTTATTATAAACATATACATTGTTTATAATGGTGGTGCGATTATAGAAGGTATTGTACCTGTTAAATGGCGTGTAATAGCTGTAGATACGTGGACTAAAGAAGTAACGTTGAGGTACGAATACCCAGTGGCTTAATGGTATATTGATGCTAAGACCAAAGCTTACTCCAGGTCCGAGAGGTGCCCAGCCATATTGTCCACCACCCTGACGCCAGGATACCCATGCTGGTCCCCATTCGTATCCGGGAACCCAAGCCCAACCATAACTGTTATCATATACCCAATTGCCATAGTGGAAGGGAGCCCATCCCCAGTCATAATCAGAATACCAGGTATTTCCATATTCTGTATTGATCCAATGTCCATTTGTGGCATAAGGTCTAAAATCTCCTCTTACATCAGGCAGCCAGATATATCCATATTGGGGATCATTTATCCACTGTCCGTAAGGAGAAAGTTCATCATAGAAAAGTTGGAACGAAACTTGATCGTTTTGTGCCTGAACTTGTTTGAGCCCGGTACCTAGAAAGAGGAAGATAACTGAAAGGCTGAGAATTATTTTATTTATGTTTTTCATGTCTTTATCGATTATTATTCAAAGTTTCTATCTCTATGACAAAGTCTATATGATTAAGGTTTAATTATAGTTAAATAATAATTAATATTTGTTAAGTATTTATTAACAGATAAAATTAAATAAGTTCTCTATTTATGCTGTTTTAATAATATAACTTTTAATTTTGCCAGATATTACTGTAGAGCTAAAATTATCATTTTAATGTATGTAAATGATTTCAAAGACGATTGATAAATACCTTGTAGATTTAGCTGAAATACACCGTTTCGTGATGCGCTTTTTTAGAGAGGTTTTCGTAGGGCCTTTTGAATTTAAAGAAATTATTCGCCAGTGCTATGAAATAGGTGTGAAATCTCTTCCATTAATTTCTTTAACAGGTTTTATTATCGGGATAGTTTTCACAAAACAATCTCGTCCTTCCTTAGCAGATTTTGGAGCCCAGGCGATGCTTCCTGCACTAATTGCCATTGCTGTTATTAGAGCTCTGGCTCCTTTGGTTACTGCTTTAATCGCTGCAGGTAAAGTTGGTTCACAGATCGGAGCAGAATTGGGATCTATGAAAGTTTCAGAACAAATTGAAGCAATGGAAGTATCGGGAACAAATCCTTTTAAGTTTTTAGTTGTTAGCAGGGTAGTGGCTACCTCTATAATGATACCCGTTCTTGTGTTTTATACGGCTTTTGTAGCATTGATGGGTGCACAAATGAATATAGCGCAAAATGAGGCAACTACTATAACTGTTTTTTTTACCGAAGTATTTGATGCAATAACCTTTAGAGATGTTTTTTCATCACTTATTAAGTCTTTTGTATTTGGATTTACTATTGGTATTGTAGGTTGCTTTCAAGGCTATACTTCGTCTAAAGGGACGGAGGGAGTGGGTAGAGCTGCTAACTGGGCGGTAGTAATGTCTATGTTCTTGATTTTTATAGAAGAGTTACTCATTGTTCAAATATTACAACTAATACCGCAATAATGAAAAAGGTAAAAGAGTTTATAAAATACGATGAACCAGTTATTACGATTCGTGATCTATATAAATCTTTTGGTGATTTGCATATTTTGCGCGGAGTAGATTTGGATTTGTATCAAGGTGAGAATTTAGTTGTTTTAGGTAGATCCGGAACTGGCAAATCTGTGTTAATCAAAATTATTGTTGGCTTATTACAAGCTGATAGTGGTATGGTTGAGGTTTTAGGGCATTCTTTGAGAGATATTTCCATTAAGGACTTACAAGCGTTACGTTTGAAGGTTGGGTTCTCATTTCAAAGCAGTGCACTTTATGATAGTATGACGGTTCGTGAAAATCTTGAGTTTCCGTTAGTTCGTGTAAACAGAAATTTAACTCGTAAGGAAATAAATACAGCAGTAACGACTGTACTCGAGGCAGTAGATCTATTACAATCTATTGATCAGATGCCATCGGAGCTTTCTGGTGGTCAACGTAAACGTATTGGTATTGCCAGAACGTTGATTCTACGGCCTGAAATAATGCTTTATGATGAACCTACAGCTGGGCTTGACCCCATAACTTGTATAGAAATTAATAAGTTAATAAATGAAGTTCAAGATCGCTTTAAGACTTCATCCATTATTATTACCCATGATTTAGCTTGCGCGAAGAGTGTTGGCGATCGTATTGTAATGTTACTTGATGGAACTTTTGAGAGACAAGGAAACTTTGATGATATTTTTGATACGGATGATCCAAGGGTTAAGCCGTTTCGTGATTATAATTTTATAGAATAATATGAAATCAGAAGAAAGAAAACGTTCGATAATTGTTGGCTTATTTGTCTTTGTAGGCATTGTTATTTTATTGGCAGGAATCTTCATAATTGGAGGTCAGCAGAATCGATTCGGAAATGTAGTACATGTAACAGCTGTTTTTGATAATGTTGGGGGATTGAAGAAGGGTGGAAATGTTTGGTTTTCAGGAGTGAAGATAGGAACCATTAGAGAGGTCAATTTTACAGAAAACCGGCAGGTAGAGATTGATATGGTTATTAATGATGCATCTAAAGAATATGTTCGAAAAGATGCAGTTGCTGTTATTAGCTCAGAAGGCTTTATTGGTAACAAAATGATCGTAATTGAAGGCGGGAGCAGTGATATGCCATTTATAGAAAATGGAGATAAATTACGGTCGAAAGAAGGAAATGATACTGAAGCTATGATGGCTACGCTGCAGGTAAATAATGAAAACCTTGTTTCAATAACTGATGATATTAAAAATCTTAGTGAAAAGGTAAGAAGGGGCGAGGGTACAATTGGTGCATTTTTTACAGATTCAATGATGGCTGTAAATATGAAGGCAATGATGTTGAACTTAAATCAGGCTGCTTTGAACTCAAGGAGAGTTTCAGAGAATCTGGAAAGATTTACTGCTCAGTTAAACAATGAAGGAGGTCTGACAAATGATTTATTAACAGATACTGTAGTATTTAAAAGTCTTAAAGCTTCCGTTGCTCAATTAGAAAGCGTTACTCAAAATGCATCTGATCTGACTAAGAATTTAAGCGATGCAAGTAGTAAACTTAATGATAGTGATAATGCCTTAGGATTATTGCTAAATGATCCTGCTACTGCTGATCAGTTGAAACAAACGATGGGTAATCTGGAATCAAGCACTTATAAACTTGATAGAAATATGGAAGCTTTACAATCTAATTTCCTATTTCGTGGTTTCTTTAGAAAAGAAGCGAAAAAGGCTGAAGCCGCTCTGAAAGATTCAATAAAAAATAGTAATCAATAAAATTTTAAGGAATATTCATAAACTTATGAGTCTGTAATGAAACTTCCCATTTAGGGTTATTCATTACATATTCAATAATAAGTGGAGTCATTTTAGCGGCATTTGACCATTCCGGTTGTAAATAAAGCTTGCAACCAGAGGATACTAGCTTCGCATAATCTTCTGCCCATTGAAAATCACTTTTATTAAAAATAATGATCTTTAATTCATGTGCAAAAGGAGTAATGTCTGGTCGGGGTGATTTGAATTTTTTTGGAGACAGACATATCCAGTCCCATTGTCCAGAAAGAGGATATGCTCCTGAAGTCTCAATAAAGGTTTGTATTCCATTTTCTTTTAACTTCCTGGTGAGATATTCCATGTTATAAATGAGAGGTTCCCCACCAGTCACAACTACTGTTTTTGCAGGATATTGTTTAGCGTGTTCCACTATTTTATCAGCAGCAGTTAGAGGGTGAATAGAAGCATCCCAGCTTTCTTTTACATCACACCAATGGCAGCCAACATCACAACCTCCTAAACGAATAAAATAGGCAGCTTTGCCCGTATTATAACCTTCGCCCTGAATTGTATAAAACTCTTCCATTAAAGGAAGTAAAGTGCCATCTTCTGGAACTGGATTATTCATTAGTAGATTTCCTTTTTCGCCGATTTTAACGTGTTTTTTAATAACCCAACAATAGTCATTAGCCCAACACCACCAGGTACCGGACTGATCCAAGAGCTTTTAGACGCAACATTCTCGAAATCAACATCACCAAATAGTTTATAGCCTGATTTTGTTTCAGAAGATTGTTCCCTATTAATTCCAACATCAATTATGATAGCGCCGTCTTTTACCATATCAGCAGTGACAAAGTTCTTTTTTCCTATAGCTGCAACAATGATATCAGCTTGTTTAATAAATTCAGGCAGATTCTTTGTTTTGCTATGCGTTAATGTAACTGTACAATTGCCGGGCTGGCTATTACGGGCAAGTAAAATGCTCATTGGGCTACCAACAATATTGCTTCTGCCAACTACCACAGCATGCTTTCCAGCCGTTTCTATTTGGTAGTATTCCAACATTAACATAATACCATAAGGAGTAGCGGGAATAAAACAAGGCAGGTTCCGCATCATTCTGCCTAAGTTGACTGGATGAAAACCATCTACATCTTTTCTATAATCAATTGTTTCGGTAATTTTTTCTGGATCAATGTGTTTAGGTAAAGGGAGTTGTACGATTAATCCGTCTACATTTTCATCAGCATTAATCTCTCTTATTTTCTGTAGAACTTCTTGCTCAGAAACACTTTCATCATAGCGAACCAAAGAAGATTGAAAGTTTACTTTTTCACAATTCTTCATCTTACTGGCAACATAGGTTTCACTTCCACCATCATTACCAACGAGAATGGCAACCAGATGTGGCTTTCTGCCATTTTTATTAAAAAAGTCAAGAGCTTCTACAGCAATATCTTCTTTGATTTTTGCTGAGACAAGTTTACCGTCTAATAATTCCATTGTATCTTTTAGTCTAATTTTAATACTGCCATGAAAGCGGATTGTGGAATTTCCACATTCCCTACCTGGCGCATTCTCTTTTTACCCTTTTTTTGCTTTTCAAGAAGTTTACGTTTTCTGGAAATATCACCACCATAACATTTAGCGGTTACATCTTTACGTAATGCCCGAACGCTTTCTCTTGCTATGATTTTCGCACCGATAGATGCTTGAATTATAATTTCGAATTGTTGGCGTGGAATCAGTTCTTTTAGTTTCTCACAGATTCTTTTTCCAAAATCATAAGAGTTACTTCTATGTATTAGTGAAGAAAGAGCATCTACTGGTTCTGAATTTAAGCGAATATCCAATCGAACTAAGTCGGATTGCTGATAGCCAATTTGATGGTAATCAAAAGACGCATAGCCTTTTGATATTGTTTTTAATTTATCATAAAAATCAAAAACGATTTCTCCCATTGGCATTTCGAAAATCAATTCAACCCGATCAGAAGTAAGATAGGATTGATTTATAATCATTCCCCTTTTCTGAATACATAATGACATTACGGGACCAACATAATCCGATTTTGTAATAATACTTGCCTTAATATAGGGTTCTTCAATATATTGAATTTTGCTTATATCAGGTAAATCAGATGGGTTGTTAACTTTTATTTCACCATCTTTTGTTGTGTGCGCAATGTAAGAAACGTTAGGGACAGTAGTTATTACTGTCATATCAAATTCTCGCTCCAGCCTTTCTTGAATAATTTCCATGTGAAGCATGCCAAGAAAACCACAACGGAATCCAAAACCTAAAGCTGCAGAAGATTCAGGTTCAAATACAAGCGACGCATCATTCAATTGCAAACGATGCATACTTTCTCTAAGTTCTTCATAATCTTCCGTATCTACAGGATAGATTCCAGCAAATACCATTGGCTTAACCTCTTCAAAACCTTGAATAGCTACAGTACTAGGTCTTAAGACATTGGTTATGGTATCTCCAACTTTCACTTCTCGAGCCTCTTTTATGCCCGAAACGATATAACCAACATCACCAGTTGATATTTTATCTTTAGGTGCCTGAGTAAGTTTTAACGTTCCTACTTCATCTGCATAATACTCTTTACCGGTAGCTATAAATTTTACTCGGTCTCCTTTTTTTATTTCTCCGTTCTGAACTTTAAAGTAAGCCATAATTCCACGAAAGGAATTATATACCGAATCAAATATCAGCGCTTGTAATGGAGCGTCCGGATCACCGACAGGTGCAGGAACCCTTTTTACAATAGCTTCTAATATCTTATCAACCCCCAATCCGGTTTTTCCTGATGCTGGAATAATATCTTCTCGATTTCCACCTATTAAATCAATGATCTGATCTTTTACTTCTTCCGGCATGGCACCAGGCAGATCCATTTTGTTTAAAATCGGGATTATTTCAAGATCATGCTCCATAGCCAAATATAGATTGGAGATGGTTTGTGCTTGAATACCCTGAGAAGCATCCACAATCAATAAAGCACCTTCACAGGCAGCTATTGAACGTGAAACTTCATATGAAAAATCAACGTGTCCGGGAGTATCAATTAAATTGAAAATATATTTTTGACCTTCAAAGATATAGTCCATCTGAATTGCATGGCTCTTAATGGTAATACCACGTTCTCTTTCTAAGTCCATATTATCCAATACCTGGTTTTGAGACTCACGTTGAGTTACGGTATGAGTATGTTCCAATAAGCGATCAGCGAGGGTACTTTTACCATGATCGATATGGGCAATAATACAAAAATTGCGAATATGCTTCATTTAAGGGAATAAGAAATGAGTTTTAAAAGGCAAAGATAAATCTTTGATTTGTAAAACGAGCAGAATTATTTCCGATGGATGATATTTCATCGCATATCGTCTTTATATGCGGTTTAAATTTCTTGATTTAAACCCATCTTTTATAAAACTTTCTTAAAATTATCAGAATGCTCTTTGGTTAAAATACCTAAAACTGAGTATTGGACGTATAGCACTTATGGAATATATTCGTGAAAAAATAACCTTTAACCTATTTTATTATGAATAAAATGATTGTATGTATCCTTTCTGCAAGTTTAATTTTTTGCGGATTGAGTTTTAGTATAGCTCAAACAAGTCGGCTTCAAAAGGATGAAACAACAAATGCCAGGCAGCTTAACAATCAGGAAACAGATATTGGCTCTAATTTGGTAAAAGTCAACTTGGCAGCTCTTCCGATTAGCAATTTTTCTTTTCAATATGAACGGGCAATTACAAACAAAGTTTCAGCTGCCATTGGTTTACGATTAATGCCACAAGGAAATCTTCCACTCAAGTCGGCTATAGAAAAATTAATTAATGATGATGAAGCCTGGGAAAATTTTCAAAAGCTTGAAATGAAAAATTTTGCCATCACTCCAGAGGTTCGTTTTTATACCGGAAATGTGTTCCGAGGTTTTTATATTGCTCCTTTTGTAAGATATGCAAGTTATAATGCCAAAATGCCGTATAGTTTTGAATATGAAGATACAATTAATGGTTTCCAAGAAGAAGAGATTCCTCTGGATGGCAGAATATCAGCTTTTACAGGAGGATTAATGATTGGTGCTCAATGGCAACTAAGTAAATTTATTTATCTAGATTGGTGGATGTTAGGGCCGCATTTTGGATCAGCAAAAGGTAATATCTCGGGTAATAAATCTCTATCGCAAGAGGAACAAGATGGTTTACGCGATGAACTTGGAAATTTGGATGATGTCTTTTTTATAGATGGTTATGAAGTTAACTCTTCAGGTGCTCATATAAATATTAAAGGGCCTTGGGGCGGTGTAAGAGCAGGCGTTGCTTTAGGATTACGTTTTTAAATTCTTTTACTTTTCCATTAGCAGAATTATTCTTTAGGCGGAATATTTCCTGGTTCTTTCTTAGTGATAGATACTTTTTGTGGTTTTCTTTTGATTATTAATGTAGTTTGAGCCCTTAAATGAATCTTGTCAGGCTCACCGATTAAAAATCCAAAGTGTGAAAGAGATGGAATAGAATCCAATATTACTTTCGTAATAGCAATTAATGGAAGAGCCAGGATTAAACCGGCCAAACCGAACAACATTCCACCTAATAATAGACCAACAATAGACATTAATGGGTTAATACTTACTTTGCTCCCCACTATATTAGGAGTTATTAAGTTGGCTTCTAAGAACTGAACGACTTGAAACCAAATAATAACACCTATTGAATACAAGGCACTGTCTTTGGTAGCAATGGCAAATAATGCAGGTAAGAGAGAACCGATTGCTATACCAATATAAGGAATGAGCATCAATAGGGCAGCCAATATCCCGAAGAACCATGCATAGCTTATTCCCATTACTATCAATCCTATTGTATTTAATATTGCGACAATACCCATTACAGTAATTAATCCTACCAGATAATTTTGAACTACGTTATAGATGTTATTTAAAATAGCATTTACTCGTTCCTTACCGACTGACTTAAAAGAGATTAAGAAGAACTCGCGAAAGAAGTCGCGGTAATACAACATAAAGAATACAAATAATGGGACCAATACTACACTCGACAGAATTCCTCCAATAGAACTAAATGCTGTTTGTATATAGGTAGTTGCGTTAGATAATGCATTGTCTGTAAATTCGTGAAATTTCTGCGAAATAATAACATCGGTTAATCCTAATTTCGTATTTGCCCAGTTTAAAATAACGGTAAGTATACCCTGAAATTTATCGGCCATATCATCGCCATTTTTTCCAATATTAAGTGTTTGGTTTACAATTAGATAAATGAGCCCGGCAATCACGATAATGCCAATAATAACAGCAATAATTGAAGACAATAGGCGTGGAAATTTCCATCTTTCCATCCGTTTTGATAAAGGATATAATGTAATGGCAAATAACATACTAAAGAGCAAGGGCACCAAGACGCTTTGTAAGCAGTACATGATTAAAATAATTAAAACGATGCTAATTAACCGTGCCGCTACTGTAAAGACAGAAGATTGAGAAAGAGGATTTTGCTCCATATTATTAATTCAGTTAGAGTACTACGTAATATAATACTACGTAAAAAAACTTTTGAAATGAAATTGAAAGCTCATTATAAAAGAATAGCCGATAACAAGACCTAAAATCTGCTTATGGGAATTGTTGTATAAATTTTTGAATAGTAATTGTTTAGCCATTTATTTATAAATAAAGCCCGATGGATTATTTTGTGCATCCTATTTTATATAGAACTCCAAAAATCACTTTCCTAACCTCAACAAAAGTTTTACCTATTAGTTTTGAAAAAGAAAATGATCGAAAAAGAAAATGATCCATTGTAAAATCGTGGCATAAAAGTTTTAGTAACTTTATTGTATTAATTTTTAAAAGACAATTCAAGTAAATTATGACAAAGAAATTCATAAGTATAGTGTTATTTTTCTTTTTATCCTTTGCTGCCTTTGCGCAGACAGATTTACTAAGACAACAAATTGAACAAATCCTTATATCAAAAAAGGCAACTGTAGGAGTTGCAGTCTTTGGTTTTGAAAAAGGAGATACATTAAGTGTTAATAACCAGGTGCATTATCCATTACAAAGTGTTTTTAAGTTTCATATTGCTTTAACAGTATTAGATAAAGTAGATAGAAGAGAACTATCGTTAAATCAAAGAATATTAATTAAGAAAAGCGATCTGTTACCAAATACCTGGAGTCCTATACGAGATGATTACCCAAATGGTAATGTCCAGCTTACCTTAGCTAAAATCATAGAGTATACAATTGCACAAAGTGATAATAATGGATGCGATATTCTTTTAAGGTTAATTGGAGGTCCAGAAACTGTAAACGACTATATACACAAAATTGGTGTTAATGATTTCTCTATCAAGGTCAATGAAGAAGAAATGCATAAAGAATGGAATGTTCAGTTTTTAAACTGGACAACACCCATGTCAACAATTGAAGTATTACGCAAATTTTACACAGGCAATATTTTATCGAAAGAAAGCTATGACTTTCTATGGAAAACAATGGTAGAAACCAAGACTGGAGAGAAGAGAATAAAAGGGAAATTGCCGGCAGGAACGATAGTTGCTCACAAAACGGGTACTTCCGATACAAATGAAGAAGGAATAACTGCTGCGATTAATGATATAGGAGTTATTACTTTACCAACAGGAGAACACGTTGCAATAAGTGTTCTTGTCTCCAATTCAAAAGAGAATCAAGAAGTTAATGAAGAGATCATTGCTGATGTCTCAAAGGCAGTATGGGATTGGTTTTTAAATGGAAAAGCCATTCTTAAATAATCGCGAAACTATTAAGCCACTGTCTTGTTTACTAAAGACAAATTGTTTATTAAATAAAATAACTATGGCATTATGGAACAAATGAATGTTGATGATGTATTTAAAATAACGATTGATTTTGAAGCAGAAGGACTACCAAAAACTGTAAAGATATTTCAACCTGTATTGTTTAATGAAGGAGAAGGATTTCGCTGTGTGCTTGGTCCTGATCTGCAAAAAGGTATTGTTGGTTACGGCGATTCATTAGATGAAGCTTTGCTTGATTGGGATGAAAGCCTTAAAGACCGGATTAAGTCTAAGAGCGCCAACGATGAAGTTGCTCAATATGTAATTGATACATTAAATACTTCTGTTAATGATGTTTGGTAATTGTCGGTATTAAAAAAGCCATTCTATGTAATAGAACGGCTTAGTGTGTGTCCCCGACGAGATTCGAACTCATATCATCAGAACCGGAATCTGACATTCTATCCATTGAACTACGGGGACGGTGCGCAAAGATAGAATAATCAACCGTTTATTTCAAACATTGCAGCATTCTTCCGAACAAGCTTTTATTTCCATCCACCGCCTAGTGAACGGTAAAGATCTACAACCGCAGTTAACTGCTCTAAGCGGTCATTAACACTTGAAAGCTGGGCTTGTAGTAAACTTTGTCTGGCTGTAATTACTTCCGTATAATTTGCAAAGCCGTTTTCAAGAAGTTCTTGAGAATAGTCTGCAGCTTTCTGAAGAGCGTCTGTTTGTTTTGCCCGGATCGTTATTTTTTGTTTAGCAGTTTCGTATAAAGATAAAGCATTTGAAACTTCTTGTCCGGCAACTAAAAGAGTATTTCTGAAGTTCAATAAAGCATCTTCCTGTTGTGCCAGTGCAACCTCTAACCTAGTTTTATTCGCACGACGATTAAAAATAGGCTGCGTTAAACCTCCGCCAATACTTGCTATAAAAGCAGCAGGATCTAATAAATTATTTAAGTTCTGTGAATTGAATCCTGCAGATCCGGTAATAGAAAGAGTAGGGTAAAAGTATGCCCTTGCTACGTTCGTTAATTCAAATTGTGTTCTGAAGTTTAATTCTGCCTCCATTACATCCGGACGGTTAGCCAATAATTGAGCAGGTACTCCTGCATTAAGGGAACTCAAGGTCTGTTGATTTATTAATTTCCCTCGTTCAATACCGCCTGGAACAGAGCCTATCAGTATACTTAATGCGTTTTCTGTTTCTTTAATAGATTGTTTAAGGTCAGGGATGGTTACCTCGGCAGCATAGCGTTGTGCTTCACTTTGTACAACTGCTGCTTCTGTAACGGTTGCTGCTTCTTTTAAAGCTTTCATTGTTGTTACAGTTGTATCCCAGTTCACAACAGTCTGTTCAGTAATCTGTAGTTGCTGATCCATTGCCAGTAAACGGTAGTAATAAGTAGCAATAGAAGATATTAACCTTGTTTGTATTGCCTTTGCAGCTGTTTCAGTTTGAAGTAAATTTGCAAATTCTGCTCTTTTACTGCTGCTTAACCTACCCCAAATGTCAAGCTCCCAAGCGGATGATGCACCCAGACTGTATTGTGTTCTTGAACTGCTACTGCCTCCCATGCGTTGAGATTCTGACAGTCGGGATTGAGTAAGCCCTACACTTAGATCCAGATCAGGTAGCAGAGCAGCTTTACTTTGATTAAAATAAGCTTGTGCTTGTTGGATATGAGTATAAGCTGATAGTAGGTTCAGGTTATAAGTTAAACCTCTTTGTATCAGGCTTTGTAAAGCTGGATCTGTAAATACTTCGTTCCAGTTTAAATGTGCAATCGTGTTGGTATCTGCAGTCGTTACATCTCTGTAAAGACTATCCGTATTAATTTCAGGCGTTTGGTAGCGTTTAGTTACCGAGCATGAAGATAGAATGCTGATGAAAGATACGAAGAGTATAGAGCTTAAAACTCGCTTAGTCATAATCTTATTATTAAACATAATCCGTATTACTGTTTGAAATGTCTTCAGTTACTGTTTGAGGTTTTCTACTAATACGTTCCTGTAAACCTTGGAAAATAACAAATAGGGTAGGAATCACAAAAACACCAAAAATGGTTCCGATGAGCATTCCGCCTATTGCACCTGTACCGATTGCCTGGTTACCTACTGCGCCGGCACCACTTGATAATGCCAATGGTATCAGTCCAAATATAAATGCGAAGGAAGTCATTAAAATAGGTCTTAAACGAGCTTGTGCTCCTTCCAGTGCTGCCTGAACAATTGGCATTCCATTTCTTCTCCTTGCCAGAGAGAACTCTACAATCAAGATCGCATTCTTTGACAGCAAGCCCACCAGCATTATTAAACTGATTTGTAAATAGATATTATCTGTAATGCCGAATAGATTAGCGAAAATATAGGTTCCTGCTAAACCCATCGGTAGCGATAGTAACACAGCAAATGGCAATATGTAACTTTCATACTGTGCACTTAAAAGTAAATATACAAATACGATAACCAGTAAGAAGATAAACAAGGTTTGACTACCTGCAGAAATTTCTTCCCGGGTTAAGCCTGAAAACTCAAAGGCGTATCCTACTGGTAAAGACGTTGCAGCCACCTCTTGTATGGCTTTAATCGCATCACCAGAGCTATATCCAGGATTAGGGGAACCTTGGATCCTGATGGCAGTATATAGGTTAAATCGTGAAATTGACTGTGGTCCGTATACTTTATTTAATGTAATAAAACTACTTATAGGAGCCATTTCTCCATTGTTATTCCTTACGAAGATTGTGTTTAAGCCTTCCGGATTAGCTCTGTATTCAGGTTCTGCCTGGTACATTACACGGTATTGTTTTCCAAATTGATTGAAGTTAGAAGCATAAGATCCACCATAATAACCTTGCATGGTATTGAGTATGTCATTAACTGTAAAGCCAGCTTCTTTGGTTTTTTCTACGTTGACTTCAATTTCGTATTGAGGAAAGTTAGGGTCAAAGGAAGTACTTGCTGATTGAATCTCGGGACGTGCGCTTAATGCTGAAATAAAATCGGTACCTACCTTGTTGAAAGTTGTTATATCAGAGCCAGTACGATTTTGCAATTGAAATTCGAAACCTTGCGAGTTACCAAAACCTTGAATAGGAGAAGGGGTAAAGAAAATCACTTTTGCCTCCTGAATATTCTTCGTTTTTGCTATTAACTTTGCAATGATCGATTCTACATCTTGCCCTTTACCCTTACGTTCATTCCAATTCTTTAGCTTAACAATTAACATAGCATAACTACTACCTTGTCCGCTAATTTGTCCATTTCCTGTTACTCTTAAAACACTTTCTACTTCGGGTACAGATCGTACAATTTCTTCTACTTGAATTGAGACTGCTTCTGTACGTTCAGAAGAAGAAGAGGATGGCAAAGCAATATCCACGTTGATAGAACCTGTATCTTCAGTAGGTACGAAAGCTGTCGGAGTTACTAATGTCAGGTAGTAGAATATCCCTCCAAAAGCGGCAATACCTACTAATGCGATCCATTTTCTGTCAATTAATAAGTTAACCGATTTCTTGTATTTATGAGTAGTAGCATCAAAAGCTACGTTAAAGGCAGTGTAAAACCGTTCAACGAAATTTTGTTTTTTATGCTCTTCTGAATGAGGCTTTAGGAAGAGTGCACAAAGAGCTGGACTTAAGGTTAAGGCATTAACGGCTGAAATAATAATAGCTACAGCCAGGGTTAATCCAAATTGTTGATAAAATACCCCTGCAGATCCGGTAATGAAACTAATCGGAACGAATACGGCAGCCATGATCAGTGTAATGGAAATAATAGCGCCTGAAATCTCACCCATTGCATCCTTTGTTGCCTCGAGGGAAGAAGTATAACCCTCATCCAGCTTAGCATGGACTGCCTCGACGACGACAATGGCATCATCCACTACAATACCAATTGCTAAAAGGAGTGCGAAAAGAGTAAGGAGGTTGATAGTGAAACCAAATAAGTTCAGGAAAAAGAAAGTACCAATAATGGCTACAGGTACTGCAATGGCAGGTATCAGTGTAGATCGGAAATCTTGCAGAAAAATAAATACAACCAGGAATACCAAAATGAATGCCTCTACTAAAGTTGTAATAACTTTACTGATAGAAGCATCTAAGAAATCGTTCGCATTTACCATAATGGTATATTCAATTCCTTTAGGAAATGATAGAGAAGCTTCCTTTAATACATTTAAGCTTCCTTCAATAACCTCTTGCGCGTTTGATCCTGCTGTCTGACTAATAGCAACACCCACTGTTGGTTTTCCGTTTGTAGTTGAAGATGTTGAATAATTCATAGCACCTAATTCAACCTTTGCTACATCTTTTAGACGTAGAAACTGCCCATCACCGCCTGCACGAATCACAAGGTTCTCAAATTCCGTAACGTCTTTTAATCGTCCTTTATATTTAATCGTATATTGAAACGATTGCATGCCCTGTTCACCAAACTGGCCAGGCGCTGCCTCGATATTCTGTTCTGCCAGAGCTGCACTAATATCACTTGGAACCAGGCCATAACTAGACATGATATCTGGTTTTAACCAGATACGCATCGTATAATCCATTTGTCCAAAGGCTCTTGCTTCCCCTACGCCTGAAACTCGCTTCATTAACGGAACAAGGTTTATCTCGGCATAATTTTGTAGAAAGGTTTGATCATAGGCAGGATCATCGCTGTATAATGAAAAGATAACTAAGTTACTGCTCTGCGATTTAAAAGTAGATACACCTGATCGGGTAACTTCCTGAGGAAGCAGGCTGGTCGCACGTGCAACACGGTTTTGTACGTTAACGGCTGCTATATCCGGATCAGTACCTGTTTTAAAAACGATTGAAATACGAGCACTTCCATTATTACCTGCAGAAGAGCTCATATAATCCATGTCTTCAACACCGTTTATCTGCTCTTCCAGCGGTACGATAACGCTCGTTAGAACAACATCGGCATTTGCTCCTTGATAAGAAGCAGATACAACCACAGTTGGAGGCGCTATAACAGGATATTGACTAACAGGTAAACTTATCAGCCCCAATATCCCCAGCAATACAATCATAATTGATATTACTGTGGCTAGAACTGGCCGTTCAATAAAGTGATTAAACATAATTTATTATTAAATATCTTAAAACCCTAAATGATGAGAATCTTGTTTATTTGTTAATTGATTGATATAAGCTATCTGTATTTACAGCAGTTGATTTAATAATTAAACCTTCTCTTAAAGTTGCCAAACCTTCCATCACAATTTTATCACCAACAGCCAATCCTGCGGTTACGATATAAAATTGTCCGTCATTACTGTTCAGAACTGTAATAGCCTTACTCGCAACTGATCCATCGTCCTGAACATTATAAACAAACCTTTTCCCTTGTATTTCATAAGTTGACTTTTGAGGAATAACAATCGCTGAATCGTAAGTAACAGGAATGGTTACAACTCCGCTGCTACCACTTCTAATTGTGTTCTCCGGGTTTGGGAAACTAGCTCGTACACTAATTGAACCTGTTGAAGTGTTAATCAGACCACTGGTAGTTTCAATCCTTCCGGGATAGGGGAATTGAACTCCATTTGCTAAAATAAGTGAAACCGGGGGCATTGCTGCCAGACTTGCTTTTGTTGAAGTGCCATTAAATTGACCGGAAATTTCAAGTGCTTCTTTCTCATTGATAGAAAAGTAAGCATAGATATTGGTAATATTTGAAACAACTGTTAGCGGTTGTGTTGTATTACTGCTTACTAAACTCCCGATTTTATAGGGTAATGTGCCAATTACTCCATTTACCGGACTGGTAATTTCTGTATATCCTAAATTGGTAGTAGCATTTACCAGATCTGCTTTTGCTCTGGCCAATTGAGCTTGTTGAGATTCAAGATTAAATTGCGCACCTTCTAACTGATAGCTGCTAATGATTTTTTTCTCCACAAGAGGACGTATTTTATTTACTTCCATTTGTGCAGAATTAACACTGGCTTCTGCAATTTGAATAGCTGCTCTTGCCGATCTGACACCCTGTTCATATTGTGGCGCATTAATTAAGAAGAGAGGCTGACCTTTTCGTACAGTAGCACCTTCATCGACATATATTTTTTCGATAAAACCATCTACCTTAGGCCGGATTTCAATATTCTGTTCACCTTCTATGGTAGCCGGGTATTTGCTATTTAATGTAATTGATTGGGACTCTATGGTAATTACTGGGAAGTCCATAATTTGATTACCCGCTGTATTATCATTGCCTTTTTTTTCACCACATGAAGAAAGTATTAGCAAGGCCGGGATAATAAAAGCTGATAGTGGTTTTATCCTGTTAAACATAAATGAACTGGTTGGTATAGTTAATATCTGATGGATTCAAATGTACAATAAAACAGGTAGTAAATGCGTTTAAAACAGATACCAATCGGTAAATATTGTGTTACAAGCCCTATCCCTCTTTAATAATTTCAATCACACGGTCCAAGCATATTTTAAACCATGGAGTAAATTCTTCAGGCTGTTCTTGCATTGCCAGCTCTAGATTGGATAGGTTTATATATTTAAAATTAGCAACTTCCTGATGGTTTATAATTGGTAAGGAGTTACTGATTCCGAAAAATACATGATCGATCTCATGTTCAATGAGCCCATTCTCAAATGAGGCCTTATACTGAAATCGAAAGCGATGGGTTAAGTCACAACTTAAACCCATCTCTTCCATTAATCTTCTACTGGCAGCATCTTTGGTTTTTTCATTGCTGCGAGGATGGCTGCAACAGGTGTTGCTCCATTTTCCTCCAGAGTGATATTTATCAAATGCCCTTTGTTGAAGGAGTAATTCGCCCTGCTTATTAAAAATGAAAATGGAAAAAGCACGATGCAAAGCTCCCTTTTGGTGGGCTTCTATCTTTTCCATCGTTCCAATCGGATTGTCTTCCTCGTCAACAAGGATTACATGCTCATCCATTCGTTTAAAATTAAAGTGCTTTTAAGGCAGCGGAATAGTTTGGCTCTTGCGTGATTTCAGGAACCTGTTCTTCATAAACAATATCTCCATCGGCATTAATTACAACTACAGAGCGGCTTAATAGTCCTTTTAAAGGCCCATCTGCCATTTGAACACCATATTCTTCACCAAAATTAGTTCTGAAGTCTGATAGCATTTCTACATTCTTTATTCCTTGAGCTGCACAGAATTCTGCTTGAGCAAATGGTAAATCTTTTGAAATACAAAGTACCACGGTGTTGTCCAGGCTTGCTGCCTCTTCATTGAATTTCCTAACAGATGTTGCACAAACACCTGTGTTAACACTTGGAAAAATATTAAGAATTACGTTTTTTCCTTTATAGCTTGATAAGCTTTTGTCAGATAAATCTGTTCCAACTAAGGTAAAATCTTTTGCTTTATTTCCGACTGCAGGTAAGTTTCCAACAGTTTGTACATTACTTCCTTTAAATGTAATTGTGGCCATGATATATAGTTTGAATTTAATTAATGATTAAAAAGATTGTTTTTCAAATATATAATAATTACAAATTCTTTCCAATTAAGATACGTATTATACGGCCTCCAAAAAGTAGATTTGTGATCACCTGATTGTAATCTTTCTTAGATTAATTACTAGCCCTTCATATTCACATCCTCAATGGCTGCTATCTTTGCTAATCTCCTTTGATGACGAGGGTCTTCTGAAAACTTCGCGTTCAGAAAAGCGCGAATTATATCTTCAGCTAACGCAATACCAACTACGCGTTGTCCTATACATAAAACATTGGCATTATCGTGTTCCACAGATTGATGTGCAGAATAAGTGTCGTGACAAACAGCAGCTCGTATTCCTTTAAATTTATTAGCTGCTACACTTACACCAACAGCACTCCCACAGATCAGAATTCCTCGCTCACCTTCCTTGTTTTGAAGAGCTATTGCAACTTTGGCTGCATAGTCTGGATAGTCATCTACAGGCATCTCAACATGAGCACCCAAATCGTGAATCGAATAACCCTCCTCACTCAGCATTTCTGCTAAAATAGTCTTGTAAGCGAAACCTGCATGATCAGAACTTAAAATAACTTTCATGATTTCTTATTAACCATTTCTTTTACCTTTTGAACGATATGTTCAGATGTAAATCCATAATGTTTAAATAACTCTTTTGCAGGAGCACTTGCTCCAAATATTGAGATACCAATTACTTCTCCATCTTCACCAACCCATTCTTCCCAACCCTGTGGTGAACCGGCTTCTACTGCAAGACGTAATTTGCAGGCCGGATTAAGTACAGAGTCTCGATAAGATTGAGGTTGCTTTCTGAAAATTTCCCAACTTGGCATACTAATGACACGGGTATTGACCCCTTGCTCAAGAAGTTCCTTTTGTGCTTCAAGGATAAGTTGAACTTCAGAGCCTGTTGCAATTAAAATAGCATCAGGTTCATTGGCTTGCTCTTTCGATAAAATATATGCGCCCTTTAATACTCCATTGACGCTAGCGACCAGATTCCTGTCAAAAATAGGTAACTTTTGTCGAGTCAGCACCAGCATAGTAGGTCCATCTTTCTTCTCCATCGCATATTTCCATGAAATAATAGCTTCGTTGGCATCTGCCGGACGAATCACACACATATTTGGCATCGCTCTGAAAGATGCCAGTTGTTCAATAGATTGATGAGTTGTTCCATCTTCCCCAAGCCCGATTGAATCATGCGTCATCACATAAATAACAGGTAATTCCATAATACAGGCCAATCGTATTGCAGGCCGTGCATAATCTGTAAAAATGAAAAAAGTTGATGCAAATGACCGAAGTCCTCCATGTAGTGCCAGCCCGGAACTTGCCGCACACATTAAATGTTCTCTGATGCCCCAGGCTATATTCCGATTCCCATAATTTCCTTTTTCAAAGTATCCTGAACTTTTAATCATTGTTAAGGTAGAGGGCTCCAGGTCACCGCTACCTCCGATTAGCCAGGGTATTTCATCTGCGATTGCATTAATAAAACTTGAATTTATTTCTCGCGTTGCTTTCGGGCCGTCTTTCGGTAAATAAACGGGTAAATGCTTATCCCAGTCATCGGATAATTTTTGCTCCAAACTATTTTCTAATTGTTGGTAGAGCTGTGGGTATTTTGCTTTATAGCTATCCCTTAGAGTATTCCATTCTTCCTCCTCTTGCTTTCCTTTATCTATTAATGTGTGCATATGGGTTTTCACATCGTCCGGTACAAGAAATTTTGCATCTTCCGGCCATCCATAAAACTTCTTGACAAGCTTTATTTCATCATCACCCAACGGTGATCCATGTGCTTCGGGAGTATCTTGTTTATTGGGTGATCCATAACCAATATGTGTTTTCAAAATGATAATTGACGGTTTGTCTGTTATCTTCTTTGCATGCTCATACGCACTGGATATCAGGCCTATATTATTTCCTCCGTCGGTTAATTCCTGAACATCCCAATGATAGCTTTCAAAGCGTTTAGCGACATCATCCGAATAGCTAAGAGATGTTTTCCCTTCAATCGTGATATGATTATTATCATATAAACAAATTAATTTTCCCAGCCCTAAGTGCCCGGCAATGGACGCTGCCTCATGAGAAGCCCCCTCCATGAGATCTCCATCGCTGCAAAATACATAGGTATAGTGATCAATTAATTTCTCTTCCTTATTATATACAGCTGCAAGGTGCGCTTCGGCCATTGCCATTCCTACGGCAGTCATAATTCCCTGTCCCAGTGGGCCGGTAGTTGTTTCTATTCCGGGCGTTAGTCTAAATTCCGGATGACCCGGGGTATTACTGTCCCACTGCCTGAAATTCTTCAGATCATCAAGTGAAATATCGTAGCCGCATAAATGCAGCATGGCATATTGTAGCATAGATGCATGCCCATTTGAAAGAATAAAACGATCCCTGTTTAACCACTGAGGATTATTAGGATTAAATCGAAGATGGTTCATCCACAATGCAAATGCTGCAGGAGCCAGAGCCATGGGTGTTCCCGGATGACCGGAATTTGCCTTTTGTACTGCGTCCATTGCTAAACATCGTATAGTATCGACACATTTTTCATTTATGTTCATGAGAGTATTTAATTAGGATTTGTTATTTATTTACAATTGTAATTACCTGTTGTTTTCACTAATGACTTATTCCATGCTCACGTTATAATCGCCTCGGTTTGCCGCACTATTGTTAGAAGAACGATGGAGTAAAGCTTGTTGCGCAGCTTCTGTGTTTTCTTTTATACCACCCCCATATTTCTATTGCAGGGTATTGAAGAGCTCTTCCGAATGAAAAGCTAAGTTTCCAGGGTAGAGGTGATTCATTTAAATGCATAGCATTTAAATGTTGAGAGGCTAATTTCCCGGATTGGCCGCCCGATAGAAAAGTAATTCCAGGAACAGCGGCAGGAACGGATTCCAGTAAGCACTTTATAGTAAAGTCAGCAACGGTATCTACATCCTTTTGGTCTAAAGAATTTAGACCGGGTACAATCATATTGGGTTTCAGGATAAGTCCGCCAAGGTCAACCCGTTGCTTATAAAGTTCGTTGAACAACGCATGTAAGGTTTTTTTTGTAACGTCATAGCATTTTTCTATACTATGACTGCCTTCCATCAGTACCTCTGGTTCTACCATAGGCACGATGCCATGTTTTTGACAAGTTGCAGCATAACGAGCCAATAGATGAACATTTGCTTCTATACAAGCCCAGCTGGGGATATCTTTGCCGATGGTAATAACAGCTCGCCATTTTGCAAAGCGAGCCCCCATGTTATAATATTCCTCCATGCGCTCATCTAAGCCGTCCAACCCTTCCGTGATCTTTTCATCCGGAAAACCTGCTAAATCTATAGTGCCCAAATCTACTTTGATACCCGCCAGGATACCGCCTTTTGATAGTATTTCGATAAAGGGTATGTGATCTTCTGTCTGTTGATGAATAGTTTCATCACTTAAAATAGCACCGCTAATATACTGTTCTAGTCCGGGTGTAGTAATTAGTAACTCACGGTAGGCGCGACGGTATTCTACTGTCTGTGGAATATTTAATTTGGCAAAGAGTTTATTACAACTTTGGATGCTTTCGTCCATCGCTAAAATGCCTTTGTCGTTAGCAATCAGAGCGAGTGCTGTTTCGGTTAATTCTTTTGATTTCATTGAGATTAATTTACGGGAAGTCCTAATCTCCTTTCTATTTATTCAGGACATTTATATAAACATTTCCTATTTTACATTGTTTTAAAAAATGCTGGAATGTCATGAATACTCTCTTCTCAAAGTAATTTTCTTAACGTTTTCTTGAAATTTTAATCTTATTTGCAAAGAATTCGATGTATTATATCTTTTTGTCTTTTATTTGTATGAAATTAGCAGATCATTTCGGCATGGCGTTTATAACGTTAATTTTATAGTCACATAATGAGTAATTCGAATAATAGAAAGTATGTCATAGGAATGATTGGTTTGGGTACTATGGGCCGTAACCTATTGCTTAATATGGCTGACCATGGATTTTCTGTTTCGGGTTTTGACTTAGATCCAAAGAAGGCTGCTCAGTTAGAAAAAGAGGGAGCTAGAAATGAGGTGAAAGGTTTTACTACCATCAAAGACTTCGTTGAAAGTTTAAAAAGTCCGCGAACTATCATGATGCTCGTGCCTGCAGGAAAGATCGTTGATAGTGTTATTGAAGAACTATTGCCTTTAATTGATCAAGGAGATATCATTATTGATGCTGGAAACTCTCACTTTATCGACACAAATCGGCGGGTAGAGAGTTTGGAAAGCAAAGGCTATCACTTTTTCGGTATGGGTATATCGGGCGGTGAAGAAGGTGCCCGTCGTGGTCCAAGCATGATGCCTGGAGGAGATAAAGTAGCATACAAAGTAGTTAAGCCAATTTTAGAGGCTATATCTGCCAAAGTTAATGGGGAATCCTGTGTAACCTACATTGGGCCGGGTGCATCTGGCCATTTTGTAAAAATGGTTCATAATGGCATAGAATACGGGTTGATGCAATTAATTGCTGAGACTTACGAAGTATTGAGAAAGGGATTAAAGATAAATAATGAAGCAATCCATCAGGTCTTTAAAGATTGGAATGAGGGTAAATTGCAATCTTATCTATTAGAAATTACGCGTGATATCTTTGCCTTTAAAGATAAAGAAACAGGTAAGCTGCTCGTAGATTTAATTAAAGATCAGGCAAAAGCAAAGGGAACCGGTAAGTGGACCTCACAAGTAGCGATGGACTTAATGCTGTCCATTCCGGTGATTGACACAGCAGTGTCCATGCGTGATTTGTCCAGATATAAGGAACTGAGAACCCGTGTTGCAGCTGTCTATTCAAAAGAAGAATTAAAAGGCTTGCAATCTGAAGATCAGCAGGTCTTTATTGCGAAACTAGAGGAAGCATTCTATTTCAGTATGATTATTACCTATGCTCAGGGTATGCATTTATTGATGCAGGCTTCTGAAGAATATGGTTATGAATTAAATCTGGCTGAGATCGCTAAGATCTGGAGAGGGGGATGCATTATCCGTGCTCATTTCTTAGACACAATCTATAATGCCTTTCAGGAACAACCAAATTTACCCCATTTATTGCTCGATAGCAAAGTAGAATCCCTTATTCAGGAAAGCTTGTCGGATACTCGCTCGATAATATCGAAAGCGATAGAACAAGGAATAGCAGTGCCAGCCTATGCTGCTTCCTTAAGTTACTTTGATGCTCTACGAAGTGAATCAATGCCCGATAACCTGATACAAGCACAACGAGATTTTTTCGGTGCGCATACCTATGAGCGCATCGGGAGCGAAGGAAGCCATCATACAAATTGGGAAGAAAATAATTAGATAAAAAGAAAAATAATTAGATATTTAAAAATTAAATAACAAAACGATAAATATAAAATAGTTCATGGCTTCAAATATTGTACACGATCAACCTACTATATTCATTATTTTTGGTGCAACAGGTGACTTATCCTGGCGCAAACTCGCACCAGCACTTTATAACTTATTTCTTGATGAATCTATGCCGCACAGCTTTGCAATTATTGGAAATGCACGCGCTAAGATGACAGATGAGGAGTTTCAAAACAAAATGCTGGAAGGCGTTAATCAGTTTTCCAGAAATGGCAAGGCTGATGAAGCAATCTGGAAAGAATTTGCAAAACACATCTCGTATCAAAGTTCTGATGTGCAAGATAATGCCAGTTATAAATCGCTGGCTGATTATATTGAAGCATTTGAAAGAAAGCATAAATGTACGGCTAATGTAATTTACTACCTGGCGGTATCTCCTCGTTTTTTCCCAATTATAGCTTCTAAACTCGCTGAAAATAATTTGGCAAGTGATCCTAAAACCAGTAGGGTAGTTATCGAAAAACCTTTTGGACATGATCTTGAATCGGCAAAGTCCTTAAATGTTTTATTGTCGACTTTATTCCATGAAGAACAGATCTATCGTATCGACCACTATTTAGGTAAAGAGCCTGTACAAAATATCATGGCTTTCCGCTTTGCGAACTCAATTTTAGAACCAATCTGGAATCGTAATTACATAGAACACGTGCAAATCTCGGTTACTGAACAACTTGGAGTTGAAAACCGCGGAGGTTATTACGAAGGGGCGGGAGCAATGCGAGATATGATTCAAAACCACCTGTTGCAACTACTTTGCTTGGTTGCAATGGAAACACCTATCAACTTTGAAGCTGATGAAATACGAAACCGCAAGGTAGATGTGTTGCATGCCATGCGGAAGTTTAGCCCTGATGATGTTCAAAAATATGTGGTAAGAGGACAATATGCAAAAGGATGGCTTGATGGAGAAGATGTAGAAGGTTATCGTAAAGAACAAGGCGTTGACCCACAATCTAATACAGAAACCTTTGCTGCGGTTAAGTTTTTTGTAGATAACTGGCGTTGGCAAGGCGTACCTTTTTATGTACGATCAGGAAAGCGATTGCATCAAAGCACCTCTACTATTATTATTCAGTTTAAAGACGTTCCACATTGTGTTTTTCCAAGAAAGGTAACAGATAATTGGCAACAAAATCGACTGGTTATCAGTATTCAGCCTGAAATGAGTATCCGCCTACAACTGCAGGTTAAGAGACCGGGGTTAGACATGGTTTTGAATACGGTAGATATGGTCTTCAATTATAAAGGAACCTACCAACATGGAGAACCGGAGGCATATGAAACTTTATTAACGGATATTATGGAAGGCGATCAAACGTTGTTTATGCGTGGCGATCAAGTTGAAGCAGCCTGGGAATTGTTGATGCCTATTTTAAATGCATGGAGTAATCGCAAGAGTTTAAGTTTTCCGAATTACCAGGCTGGTTCCTGGGGCCCGGAACTTGCTGAAGCATTAATTGCTCAAGATGGTTTCCATTGGTTTACTCTGCCTTTTAATAACGATTAAGATTTCTTTTTATAAACAGAATCCTTTTTTT
>Ga0160445_100325_pt1 | contig 28697 bp, 27 predicted proteins | sample HID1972M_E1MG_FD_108215 | JGI IMG/M metagenome (GOLD analysis project Ga0160445, IMG submission 108215) | Enriched pill bug-associated microbial communities from UW Madison campus, WI, USA - HID1972M_E1 MG | ecosystem: Host-associated > Arthropoda: Insects > Digestive system > Unclassified ... | reverse complement strand
TTTAGATTCAGTATGGTCTTCGTATAGTTTGAAGCCATAACAAATTAACTACTTTCAGATAAAAGATTTTGTGTATCCTTTATTATGATTATACATAAATCAGATTATATTTGTCGTATTATGAGTAAAACTGATGATATCTTAAAAAACGTAGTATCGCATGCCAAAGAATATGGCTTTGTGTTCCCATCAAGTGAAATCTATGATGGCTTAAGTGCCGTTTACGACTATGGCCAACTTGGTTCTGAATTAAAAAATAATATTAAGACCTATTGGTGGAAATCAATGGTTCAACTCAATGAAAATATTGTCGGGATAGATTCGGCGATATTTATGCACCCGAAAATCTGGAAGGCATCGGGCCATGTTGACGGATTTAATGACCCGATGATCGATAATAAAGATTCAAAAAAGCGCTACCGTGCAGATCAACTAATAGAAGATAAGATAACACGTTATGAAAAAGATGGCAAAACTGAAAAAGCAAATCAATTGCAAAAAGATTTAGATCAAGCTATTAGCGATGATAACCTACCGAAATTAAAAGAAATAATTGAGGAACATGGAATTGTGTGCCCGGTTTCAGGAACGAAAAACTGGACGGACGTTCGCCAGTTTAACCTAATGTTCTCTACAAGAATGGGTGCCATGGCAGAAGATTCTGACGAGGTATATCTTCGACCGGAAACAGCGCAAGGAATCTTTGTCAATTTTCTGAATGTCCAGAAAAGCGGGAGGATGAAAATTCCTTTTGGGATTGCCCAAATTGGAAAAGCATTTCGTAATGAAGTTATTGCCCGGCAGTTTATTATGCGAATGAGGGAATTTGAACAAATGGAACTACAGTTTTTTGTACGCCCAGGTACTGAAATGGAATGGTATGAGAAATGGAAAGCAACGCGCTTAAAATGGCATTTAGCTTTAGGCTCCAATCCAGAAAAATACCGTTTCCATGATCATGTTAAGCCAGCTCATTATGCAAACGCTGCCGTTGATATCGAATTTGATTTTCCTTTTGGCTTCAAAGAAGTTGAGGGTATTCACTCAAGAACGGATTTCGATTTAAAACAACATCAGGAATTTTCAGGCAAAAAGATGCAGTTTTTTGATCCGGAAATCAATCAAAATTATATTCCATATGTGGTGGAAACTTCAATTGGACTAGATAGAATGTTCCTTACTATATTATGTAATGCCTTTGAGGAACAGGATTTAAGTACGGAAGATAAAAAAGATAGCCGTTCGGTTTTACATTTACATCCAGCCCTGGCTCCCATTAAAGCAGCGATTCTGCCATTAACAAAAAAGGATGGTCTGCCAGAAAAAGCGAGGATATTAATGAATGAGTTAAAATTAGATTTCAATATCCAATACGATGAAAAAGATTCTATAGGAAAACGCTATCGTCGTCAGGATGCTATAGGCACTCCCATCTGTATCACCATCGATCATCAAACTCTTGAGGATAATACGGTAACCCTTCGTCATCGAGATAGCATGGAACAAGAACGAATAAATTTAGATCAAGTAGCCCATATCCTTCAAACAATGACGGGCTGGAATAGCCTGTTAAAGGAATTGATATAGCACTTGATTAAAAAGTAATTGAGTTAAATTAACATAGCTGCTATGCTGTTAATTCAACTCAATTATTTTATAGTATTTGTTTTAAAAAGGCTCATAATAGCTTTTATGTTAATTAACATATTGCCTTTGATAGGTATAATTCTTTCTTGGTAAATCTGTCATTACGGTTTTAAAACCAAACATTCACTTAAAAAATCTGTTCTATTAACAACAAAACAGATTAAATGAATTATACATCTTTCAACATTGATAAAAAAGACTCTCCAATTATAGCACTTGCCCTACACGATGGGCATTTTATTACGCCTGAAGTTTTATCTTACATGAATCTTAAGGAACATGAACGTTTTCGTGAAGAAGACCCCTATACTGCTTATATGGCAGATTTACACGTGAACAAAGTAACCGTACACACTTCGCGTTTCTTGGTTGATCTCAACAGATTAGAGAATAAAGCGATTTACAAAGTTCCTGAGGACGCATGGGGCTTACAGATTTGGAAAAATGAATTTCCAAAAAAAATTGAAAAAAACTTACTGGAATATTATCAGAGCTTCTACAATAAAATAGAAGAGCTTATTAAAGAAATCATCCAAAAATTTGGATATTTTTTGATATTGGATATCCATTCCTATAACCATAGAAGAGAAAGTCCGGATAAGACAGCCCCAGAAATCGACAATCCTGAAATAAATATCGGCACTGCATTTAATCACTCCAAATGGCAACCGCTCACTAAAAATTTCATGGCATACCTTTCACAGTGTTTAATTGCTGGAAAGTACCCGGATGTGCGTGAAAATATCGTCTTTAAAGGAGGGGGCCTTTCACAATGGGTTAATAACAGCTACGGGGAGAACGGGTGTGTTCTATCCGTTGAGTTTAAAAAAACTTTTATGGATGAATGGACAGGAAGAGCATTTATCAATCATATACAAGAAATCAGAAAAGCTTTATTAGGAACAATTCCTATTCTAACCCATGACCTAAAAGCTTTAAAAAATAACCAATCATGATAAGTACCTCTGAAAAGAAGATAATTAATCGGATTTTAGATAAGATTAAGAAAAATGAACCCTTGCGAATCAATATTCCAGGCAACGGTTTGATAAATATGGAAAAGCCAGTTCCTTTTATGGTAGTTTACAGAATTCCTCCGAATGGAAAGGATGGCTTTACCTCGAGATTGGGGAAAACAGAATCTTCCTATCTGTATGCCGAAGACAGTGCGGAAAACAGCGAAATCATCAAAAATGTAGCAGAACACTTGTCGGATCAATTTAAAGGCTTTTTATTGCTGGAAGTTTGGCTTTCTGAAAAAGAATCTGCGTCTCCTTTCACCGTACATGTAAGTCAAAAAAGCGGATTGAAAGTTGCCGAAAAGCTAAAAGACGAACTTGGCAAAATAAACGTTCTTGGCAATCTTATGCAAACCGATTTAAATAAGGGGAAAGATGTTGTGGCACCACCCTATTATAAACCCTTAATTAACGATAAGGAGGCTAATAAATCAGCAATTACATTGATTGGGCTTGAAATTGCACCCATCTATATGAATGTATCTACGGGTCGTGCTTATCCTTTATTTTTACGTGACCTTCGGGCTAAATTCAGTAAAGCTATCCGAAAAAGTTTCTTTGAATTTATCAGAATCCACACTTCTTATAATGCTACGAATTTTCAAATGCTTGGTACAACGAGCTTGAAAAAAAATGTATTTGAAATTGATGAAGAATTGGGTAACTATAGTAACCTTTTTGATTTCCTTTTGTTGATAACACCCATTAACGTTGATGAGGCTTGGTTAGAATTTCGAAAATCAAATTATTTAAAAGCTCCTGTTTTTCATTATAGACCCATGCCCATTGATCCGGAGTTGATTAAAAGGAAAATTTATAATTTACCAATAGAAGATATTTCAGACCCAACCATGGCCTTTCTCTTTCGTGATAAGCGAAAAGAAATAGACCGGATGTTAGATATGATGATGGAAAGGGAGAAACCTGATTTTATGCTAACCAGCATGCAGCTATTCGGACCCATTGATGACAAACTATTAGAAACCGCAAAGGCGCTATTAATAGCTATTGATGTACCCGAAGAACCACCGAAACGAAATATGATAAAGGCTCCTGAGTTTGCAAGGATGGCTGAAAAGGAACTGGAATGGCTTAAACTGCAAGATCCTTCTATTTCAACTGCTGTACGTATACGAGATGATATTGATGGTATCTTAGTTAACCGGGGAACCTTAAATATCAATAAAAACTTTCAAGTATCAGAAAACCGCGCCTTTTCTTTATTGCAACATGAAATAGGCACGCATGTTGTAACTTATTATAATGGGAAAGCACAACCCTTGAAATTATTCTATATTGGCGTTCCAGGCTATGAGGAATTACAGGAAGGATTAGCGGTTTTTTCAGAGTATTTAACAGATGGATTAACGCCTAACCGTTTACGTACAATTGCAGCACGTGTAGTCGCTGTACAGCAAATGGTATCTGGCAGTTCATTTGTAGACACCTTTTACCTATTGGTAGATAAATATCAATTTTCAAATAAAGCGGCCTTTACCATTGCGATGCGTGTTTATCGCGGCGGGGGATTAACAAAGGACGCTGTATATTTAAAAGGGCTACTTAATATTATTGAGTACCTTAAAAAAGGTAAAAGTTTGGAACCACTTTTAATCGGCAAAATCAGACAGGATTATATCCCTGTGGTACAAGAATTAATTCATCGGCAAATACTAACTGCAATTCCAATAAAGCCAAGATATTTAGATGAAAAATATTTATCTAAAATCGCAAACATTCGATCAGGAGGAAACGTTTTCAACCTAATTCATCGTATTAAAAATTAAATACCTTAACCTTAAAATAAAAAAGAATGAAAATAGGATTTGTAGTAAATCAAACCCCTAAAGAAATACCTGTGTATACAACAACCGGTTTAGCCATGCAAGCCATTAAAATGGGCCATGAGATATACTATATTGGTGTTGGAGACCTTGCTTATTTGCAGAATGAACAAATGGGCGCACATGCCAGAAAAGGTCCTAAAAAAGTATTTCGCAGCAATGAAAACTTTCTTGATGAAATAAAAAACACAAAGAAAGAACTTATCACAGCAAAAGACTTAGATATCTTGATGCTTAGAAATGACCCCTCAATTGATTTTGAACGCAGGCCATGGGCACAAAATGCGGGCATTGTATTCGGTCAACTAGCACAGCGACATGGAGTGGTGGTTTTAAATGACCCGGATACGCTCTCAAGTGCTTTAACCAAAACATATTTTCAGTATTTTCCAAAAAGTGTACGCCCAGAAACAATTATTACACGTGATATTAATGATATCAAAGCGTTCTATAAAGAATACAACAATCATATTATTTTAAAACCGTTGCAGGGATCTGGGGGTAAAAATGTCTTTATGATTAAGGAAGATATTAAAAATCTTAATCAGATTGTGGAAGCTATTTCCCGTGACGGATTTGTTGTAGCCCAGGAGTATTTACCAGATGCCACAAATGGAGATATCCGTCTATTCCTTTTAGATGGTCAACCCATAGTTGTAAATGGAAAAACTGCTGCAATTCACCGAACTCAAGCAGAAAATGACATTCGAAGCAATATTCATCAAGGAGGAACCGCTAAAATTGCAAAACTGACTAAACGCTGTTATGAGATTGTAGAAGAGGTTGCACCGAAACTGATTAAAGATGGAATGTTTTTAACAGGTTTGGATATCGTTGGAGATAAATTAATGGAGGTGAATGTATTTAGCCCAGGCGGTTTAGGCAATTCCGGCAGATTGAATGGAGTTGATTTTTTTGAACCCGTTATCAAGGCAATGGAAAGAAAAGTTATTTAAGGTATTAACCAAAAACTTCTTCCAGGATATAATGCGATTTAATATTTCCAAAATTATCCACATGCAAGGCGTAATAGTCCAGAATATGATTTAATAAAATTCTTCGCTCTGATAAAGAAATTTGCAAGGCATGGGGATCTGTAAAGGAACTCGACAATAAAGATAACCATTGTTGAGTTTCTTTATTTTCTAAAAAAAATTGATGATGGGGAGGAAAGCAGCAAAAAACTCCATCCTTTAGGTCAAAATAAGGCATTCTATCTTGAGGCAAAGCAGGAAAGAATCCCATAAATTTGCTTAATCGAAGTAGAAAATAAAGGTGAAAATTTGGAGAAGCTTCCTCTGCATTATCTAACCAAGAAACAGCATGGTAGATATATTCAAACAAGGGCTCATCAGCACTTTGTTGCTTCAAGCATTTCTGGAGAACTTCGGTAAGAAAAATGACTAGAGCACGCTTTTTATCATCATAAGGAATACTTTGAAAAAGTGGTAGCTGCCTTGCCTCTGAAACGCGTTGTATATCACCAGATACTTTATGATAAACTACCAGATCAAGTAAATGTAAAGGCTGTAAAATGTTGATGTGTATTTTAGCTCTGTTTCTTTTTACCCCGTTAATAATATATGACTGCAGGCCGAATTTATCAGTAAAAATCTGACAGATTACACTGGTTTCACGGTGATTAATGGTTCTTAATACAATTCCTCGAACTTTATGGAGCATCTTATCTTAAAAAAAAGTCGCTATAATTTTTGGAAGAAAAATGATTAACCCGCAAATCAGAGCAAAAATAGCTATTAGGAGTACTGCCCCTGCAGCAGCATCTTTTGTTTTTTTAATTAAAGGATGATAATCAGGGGAAACTAAGTTTGATAAAGATTCGATTGCTGTATTCATGATTTCAGCTGCAAGTACCAGAAAGATGGCCAAAAAGATCCATAACCATTCGCTGGAAGAAATTTTAAAAAACAACCCCATGCCAATTGCTAAAGCAGCAGCAAAAATATGGATCTTTAAATTAATTTCACTCTTTATGGAATTGCCAATACCTGCAAATGCGCAGTAAAAACTTCGATAGACGGAAGGCTTAAGGGGTTTCATCTATTTTATTATGGCTTTCTTCTGTTTCATTATGTTGATCGGTACGTTCTCGAAGAAGACTTTTACGTTCAATTTTTCGAATTAAACTATAAACGATCGTAAGGAAGCCAATTCCGAAAATAATGACAGCTACTATTAATACCCATTTATAAATACCATATTCCTGAGCCTGCAAGAAGCTGCCGAATATTCCAACCAATATTCCTAAAATGGTTAATACAAGTCCTCTACTTAAATATTTATTCATTTTAATGCCTTTAGGTTATAGAATACAAAAATAGGCATAGCTTTTTGATTTTTTGTATTAAGTTATAGTGCCAATTTTTAGTCTTTTCTAATCATTTCTAATTTAAGCATTTATTCTTAACTTTGCATCCTCAATTTTAAGCGGCAAATACCTGATGTACAAAGAATATAAACATTTAAATTTATCAGAAATAGGAAAAGAGGTTCTAACTGATTGGAAGCAAAAGAAGATCTTTGAGAAAAGTATTCAGAATAGACCTTCATCCAAACCTTATACCTTTTACGAAGGTCCGCCTTCGGCCAATGGAATGCCGGGAATCCACCATGTTATGGCCAGAGCTATCAAGGATATTTTTTGTAGATACAAAACCTTAAAAGGCTTTCAAGTTAAACGTAAAGGAGGATGGGATACACATGGGTTGCCTATTGAGTTAGCTGTTGAAAAAACGCTGGGTATAACCAAAGAAGATATCGGAAAAACAATAACTGTTGAAGAATATAATGATTATTGCCGTAAGGAGGTAATGAAATATACCGATGTATGGAATGACCTTACTGAAAAAATGGGTTACTGGGTTGATTTAGAGAATCCGTATATTACCTATGAAAATGAATACATTGAAACCCTATGGTGGATATTAAAAGATTTTTATAAAAAAGACTTATTATATAAAGGCTATACTGTTCAACCTTTTTCGCCTGCCGCGGGCACGGGCTTAAGCTCGCACGAGCTTAACCAACCCGGAACCTATCAAATGGTCAAGGACACCACAATCGTTGCAGAGTTCCGTATTCGTAAAGACCAAGTTCACCCCTTATTAAATAGTTTATTTGAATACGAAGAAGAAGATACCGCTTTTATTGCGTGGACAACCACACCCTGGACTTTACCAGGAAATTCGGCTTTAATAGTTGGTAAAAACATCAATTATGTAAAGGTTCGCACCTTTAATGCTTATACTTTTGAACCGGTTAGTGTTATCCTGGCAAAAGATTTAGTTGGCAGGTTCTTTAAACCAGAAGCATTGGCGGCTGATTTCAAAACCTATAAAGCAGGTGATAAATTGATTCCCTGGGAAATTGCAACTGAATTTAAGGGTGAAGAGTTATTAAATGTACGCTATCATCAACTGATGCCTTATGTTACCTCAGAAGAACTTGAGGAAAATGCATTTAGAGTGATTTCCGGTGACTTTGTAAGCACAGAAGACGGAACAGGTATTGTCCATGCTTCTCCAACGTTTGGGGCGGATGACTTTCGTGTCTGTAAGGAAAATAACATCCCTGCCATCCTGGTAAAAGATGAAAATGGAAAAGATGTTCCTATTGTTGACAGGCAAGGCCGTTTTGTAAAAGAAATTACTGACTATGCATTTGATTATGTAAAAGAAGAATATTATAGCGATGATGTACGCAATCAGAAAGACTTTAAAGCTACTGATGTACGTATTGCAATTCAATTGAAAGAAGAGAACAAGGCTTTCGATGTAAAGAAATATGAACACAGCTATCCACATTGCTGGCGTACAGATAAACCAATTCTTTATTATCCGCTAGACAGCTGGTTTATTAAAACCACTGCAGTGAAAGATAAACTGGTTGCCCTAAATAATACAATTAACTGGAAACCTGAAGCTACAGGTTCAGGCCGCTTTGGCAACTGGTTAGAAAACTTAGTTGATTGGAACCTATCGCGCTCCCGCTATTGGGGAACACCGCTTCCTATTTGGCGAAGTGAGGATGAACGTGAAGAAATATGCATTGGGTCAATAGCTGAATTAAAAGAACAGATTCAAAAAAGTTTGAATAGCACTATTTTATCTCAGGAAGAGCAAAATCATTTAACAGCATATTTAACCAAAATTGATGCGAAGAAGTTTGATCTTCATCGTCCTTACGTTGACAACCTCGTTTTAGTATCAGAAGGAGACCAAAAGCTTTTTCGTGAACTTGACCTAATTGATGTTTGGTTTGATTCAGGGGCAATGCCCTATGCCCAATGGGGATTGGATCAGGAAAAGGTAGCAGCCGGTGAAAAGAACCCTTTTAAAGAAGGATTTGAATCTGCCTATCCAGCGGATTTTATTGCGGAAGGTGTTGACCAAACCCGCGGTTGGTTTTTTACACTTCATGCCATATCAACCATGTTAAATGGATCTGTGGCTTTTAAAAATGTAGTTTCAAACGGATTGGTTCTCGATAAGAATGGCAATAAAATGTCTAAACGCTTAGGAAATGCCGTTGATCCGTTTTCAACAATTGAAAAGTATAGCGCTGATGCTACCCGATGGTACATGATCAGCAACGCATCACCCTGGGATAATTTAAAATTTAACGAAACCGGCTTAGACGAAGTTCGACGTAAGTTTTTTGGTACCCTTTATAATACCTACGCGTTTTTTGTGCTATATGCCAATATTGATAAATTTACCTATTCAGAAGAAGAGATTGCTTTCGCTGACCGCCCGGAAATTGATCAGTGGATTATTTCCTTGTTAAATAGCTTAAGCCAGGAAGTTGATCAGTATTATACCGATTTTGAACCTACGAAAGCGGCACGGGCAATCCAGTCCTTTGTGGATGAGAACTTAAGTAATTGGTATGTTCGATTATCACGTCGTCGCTTTTGGAAGGGTGATTATACAGCAGATAAGATTTCAGCATATCAAACCCTATATACCTGCTTAACTACCGTTGCAAAACTGATGTCACCAATTGCTCCTTTCTTTAGTGACCGATTGTTCCTTGACTTAAATGCAGTGACAGGTAAAGAACAGGTAGAATCTGTGCATTTGGCTGACTATCCAGAAGCCAATCCTTCATTAATCGATAAAAGTCTGGAAGAAAGAATGTCGTTAGCTCAGGACATTTCTTCATTGGTTCTTTCTCTTCGTAAAAAAACAGGGATTAATGTACGCCAACCACTTAATAAGATATTGCTTCCCGTTTTGGATAATTTATTCATTGAAAAGGTTGAAAAAGTGAAGGATTTAATACTTTCTGAAACGAATATTAAAAATATTGAGTATATTAAGGACGCCGAAGGGATTATTCGGAAAAAGATAAAGCCCAATTTCAAGACCTTAGGACCAAAAGTGGGAAAAGATATGAAGGTGGTAGGATCTGCAATTACAGAATTGAATGCCTTTCAAATACAAGAGTTAGAGGCTAACAAAATATTAATATTGCCTGGATTAGACTACACCATTGGTTTAGATGATGTGGAAATTACAGCAGAAGATGTTGAAGGTTGGCAGGTAGCAAATCTGGGCAGATTAACAGTAGCACTGGATATTCAGATCTCACCGGAGTTGAAACAAGAAGGAATTGCCCGGGAACTTGTAAACCGTATACAAAATTTGAGAAAGAATATAGGATTAGAAGTTACAGATAAAATAATTGTTAATATTAGCTTTCAAACTGAAATTTGTGAGGCACTTGAAAACAATTTAGATTATATTCGCAGCGAGATTCTTGCTGAAAAGCTATCATGTCAAAATGATCTCAATGTAGGCGAGGAAGTAACTATAGGTGACCAAAAAGTAAGTATCAGTATTCAAAAGAATTAAATTATGGAAAATAAAGAAAAGACTCGTTATAGTGACAGTGAATTACAAGAATTCAAAGATCTTATTACTGAAAAAATTCGTGTTGCGAAAGAAGAATTAGGCTCTTTAACACAATCGCTTAGCAGTCCGAATAGCAATGGGACTGATGATACAGCAGGAACATTTAAAACACTGGAAGACGGTTCTGCTACTTTGGAAAAAGAACAAATCAACCAACTTGCCGCACGCCAAAAAAAGTTTCTTGAAGGTTTAGAGGCCGCATTGGTTCGAATTGAAAATAAAACATATGGCATTTGTAGGGTAACTGGAAAATTAATTCAAAAAGAACGTTTACGTGCAGTTCCGCATGCTACGCTAAGTATGGAAGCGAAATTAAATCAACGTAACTAAACAATCGTTCTTGGATGTAATGAAAGGATTTACAAAACCTCTGATATTAATTTTTGCGACCTTACTTCTAGATCAAATTTTAAAGTTCTGGATTAAGTTAAACATGACTTTAGGCCAGGAATTTCATATTATTAAAAATCGTGTAATTATTCATTTTACCGAGAATAATGGAATGGCCTTTGGATTAGAACTGGGTGGTGAAGCAGGAAAATTAGCCCTTTCATTATTTAGAATTTTAGCCATTCTTGCAATTGCTTACGGTTTGTATTATATGATCCGTAATAAGTATCATCGTGGATTGATTTTAAATGTGTCATTAATATTTGCCGGCGCATTGGGCAATATTATCGACTCTGCTTTTTATGGAGTCATATTCAGTGAAAGTACCTGGTACGATAAAGCACAACTTTTCCCGGCAGAAGGTGGTTACTCATCCTTTTTGCATGGGAAAGTTGTTGATATGTTTTACTTTCCAATAATAAACGGGAATTTTCCTGCCTGGCTACCGGTATGGGGAGGCCAAGGCTTTACCTTTTTTCGTCCGGTTTTTAATTTGGCTGATGCTGCCATTTCTGTTGGGGTTATCCTAATCTTATTAGGTCAAAAACGATATTTCAAAGAAGAGATTCCTGCAACCTCCAATCTGCATAATGAAATTGTAGAAGAGTAACCTTCTTAGTCCTTCTTTAGTCTCCTTTTGTTATATTACTAAATGGCTGATTGAAATACCAAACCCTTGGTATCGCTATTTAAAAACAATTTGCTTAAATTGAGCTTTATTGTAATATAATAAAATCTAAAATCATGAGTTATAAAATTGCCTCCCTTAGAAAACTTCAGGAAGAAGGTAAGAATATTCACCGGCTTCCATTTTCCATTCGTATATTATTAGAAAATGCCCTTCGGAATCACGATGGTTTTGCCATTACCGATGAGCATTTGGAGACCTTGATAAACTGGAAAGCGGAAGGCACGGATAAGGATATTCCCTTTAAACCAGCACGTGTTTTAATGCAGGATTTTACCGGTGTCCCGGCTGTAGTTGATATAACGTCAATACGGGCTGAAGTAATTCGAAAAGGTGGTGATGGCTCAAAAATTAATCCGGCAATCCCGGTTGATTTAGTAATTGACCATTCAGTTCAAGTGGACTTCTTTGGAACAGATTATTCTTATCAAAAAAATGTTGAACTTGAGTATGAGCGAAATTCTGAACGCTACCAACTATTGAAATGGGCACAGCAAGGCTTAACAAACTTAACAGTAGTTCCTCCGGGAATGGGGATCTGCCATCAAGTGAATTTAGAATACCTTGCAAAAGGTGTTGTTGAAAGAGATGGATGGGCATTTCCTGATACCTTGGTAGGCACCGATTCTCATACCCCAATGGTTAACGGAATTGGTGTATTAGCGTGGGGTGTTGGCGGGATTGAGGCTGAAGCTGCGATGCTTGGGCAACCGATTTATTTTACTTGTCCGCAGGTCGTAGGATTAAAATTAAGTGGTGAAATTCCACAAGGATGTACCGCAACTGATATGGTATTAACCATCACCAAATTATTACGGGAAACAGGTGTTGTAGGAAAATTTGTTGAAGTATTTGGCGATGGACTAAACAAATTAACTGTTACTGACCGGGCAACAATTTCAAACATGTCACCTGAATTTGGATGTACAGTTACCTATTTTCCAATTGATGATCAGACCCTTGATTATATGGAACGCACCAATCGTTCAAAAGAGCAGATTGAATTAGTTCAGGATTACTGTAAGGAAAATATGTTATGGCGACTTGGCGATGAAGAAATTGAATATTCACGCATTGTAGAATTAAATTTAAATACACTTGAACCAACTGTTTCAGGACCAAAGCGCCCACAGGATAAAATTCTAGTAAAAAACCTTGATAAGGCTTTTTCATCTATTTTAGAAAAAGATTTCTCGAGGGGTTATATTCCCTTTGATAATCGAAGAGAGCATGCATGGCTAAATGAAGGTGGATCAGGAACTGAATATACACGAAAAGATACTGATAAGCATAATTCAACTATTGAAATTGAACCAAAAAATGGCTTACGCTCCGTTAAAATAAAATTAAAAAATGGTGAATATCGATTAAGTGATGGAAGCATTGTCATTGCAGCGATTACTAGTTGTACCAATACTTCAAATCCGACTGTAATGGTTGGCGCAGGTTTAGTAGCTAAAAAGGCTGTTGAGCGCGGTTTACGCACGAGATCATGGGTAAAGACTAGTTTGGCTCCAGGATCAAAAGTGGTTACTCGGTATTTAGATCGTTCGGGTTTATCTTCTGACCTGGAAGCCCTCCGTTTCCATACAGTAGGTTATGGCTGCACTTCCTGCATTGGGAATAGCGGTCCTTTACCTCCTCACATTGCAGATGCGGTTGACAGCTCCGAAATGATTGTAGCCTCTGTTTTATCAGGAAATAGAAACTTTGAAGCTAGAGTGCATTCACAAGTTAAGATGAATTTCCTAATGTCACCCATGTTAGTAGTAGCCTATGCTCTTGTTGGAAGGGTGGATGTGAATTTAATGGAAGATCCATTATCTTATGATCCAAATGGAGAACCCGTTTACCTACGAGACATTTGGCCTTCACAGGAAGAAATAAATCAAACTATTAAAGATGCCATGCGCAAGGAAGACTTTAAAGAAGTATACGATGTTATTTTTGACGGTGAAGAAGAATGGAAAAACTTATTTGCACCGGAAGGGAAAGAATATACTTGGGACGATACGTCCACTTATATTCGTGAGGTGCCTTTTTTTCAGGATATCAGCACAGAGCCATCAGCACTTAGCGATGTAAACAACGCTCGCGTTTTACTCTTCTTAGGCGATTCAGTTACAACTGATCATATCTCTCCTGCAGGCTCGTTTAATGAACATAGTGCAGCAGGCCAATATTTATTAAGCAAAGGCGTTGAAAAAAAGGACTTCAATTCTTATGGTTCTCGCAGGGGAAACCATGAAGTGATGATGCGTGGAACTTTTGCTAATGTGCGTATCAAAAATAAGATTACAAATAAAGAAGGAGGATTTTCTACCTATTTCCCAAACAATGAAACATTAACCGTTTTTGACACTGCAATGAAGTATAAAGAGGATAACACACCTCTTATTGTATTAGCAGGAAAAGACTATGGAAGTGGTTCATCACGTGATTGGGCAGCTAAAGGACCCAATTTGCTAGGGGTAAAAGCAGTTATAGCAGAAAGTTTTGAAAGGATTCACCGCAGCAATCTTGTAGGTATGGGAATTTTACCTTTGGAGTTTCCTGAAGGCCAAAGTGCAGAATCTTTAGGTTTATCCGGAAAAGAGGTCTTTACCATTACTGGTATTGTTGAAAACCTTGTTCCTTTTAAAAAGATAAAAGTTAGTGCATTAAAAGAAAGTGGAGAAAAGGTTGAGTTCGATGCTAAAGCTCGACTGGATTCAGCGATTGATGTGGAGTACTTTAAAAATGGAGGTATTTTGCAATATGTATTGAGAGGACACTTAAATAAAAGTCATTAAACTTTAAATAAGTTAAAAGGAAAGGCTGCCAAAATTGACAGCCTTTCCTTTTTAGTTAATAAATTCAAACCTGGTATAAGGTTGTAAGACTTCAGGAACACGAACTCCCTGATCGGCTTGAAAGTTCTCCAAAATTGCAGCCACAATTCTAGGCAGGGCCAATGCGCTTCCATTTAAAGTATGTGCCAATTGCATTTTGCCATTTTCTCCTTTAAAACGTAGTTTTAAACGGTTACTTTGATAGGTTTCAAAATTAGAAACGGATGAAACTTCTAACCAGCGTTTTTGTGCAGCACTCCAAACTTCCATATCATAAGTTAGCGCTGATGTAAAACCCATATCTCCACCGCAAAGACGCAAAACCCGATATTTTAATCCCAACTTTTGTAAAAGGGATTGAACATACAGGCTCATTGCCTCCAGGGTTTGATAAGATTCATCAGGATGAGTGATTTGTACAAGCTCTACCTTATCAAATTGATGAAGACGATTTAAACCACGTACATGTGCTCCATAGGAACCCGCTTCTCTCCGAAAGCAAGGTGTATATGCACAGTGCTTAATCGGAAAACTTTCTTCCTTCACAATCGTGTCTCGGTATATATTCGTTACCGGCACTTCAGCAGTCGGAATTAGGAACAAATTGTCTTGTCCGATAAAATACATCTGCCCCTCTTTATCCGGAAGTTGACCTGTTCCAAATCCTGAAGCCTCATTGACGACAACCGGTGGTTGCACTTCCTGATAACCTGCTTTATCAGCTTCGTCTAAAAAGAAATTAATAAGTGCACGTTGAAGCTTCGCACCCTTTCCTTTATATACGGGAAAACCTGCCCCAGCGATTTTAGTACCTAACTCAAAATCGATAATATCATATTTTGAAGTAAGCTCCCAGTGTGGCAAAGCTTCCAAACTCAAATCAGGATTCTCTCCATATTGAAAAACAACTTCATTATCTTCAGCGGTTAGCCCTTCCGGAACAGATTCGTGAGGAAGATTCGGTATACTAACCAAAATGGCATGTATCTTTTCATCCAATGCATTTTGCTCTTCCGTAAAAGCTTTGATTTGTTCTTTAAAATTTGATGAATTTGCTTTAATTGCCTCCGCTTCTTCACGTTTGCCATTCCGCATCAATTCACCTATTTGTTTAGCAGCAGCATTCGCTTGTGACGCAATATTATCCGATTGTGATTGAATAGAACGTTTGTTTTCATCTAAAAGAATCAATTCATCAATCTTTTCAATCTCCGTAAAGCCGCGTTTTTTTAACGCCTCAATAACTTTATCTTTGTTTTCTCGGATATAACTAATCTGCAACATATATTTGTGTTTTAAGGCAAACTTAGATAAAATAATTAAAAAAAAACAAAAATGCTATACCTTGTTCCTACTCCTATCGGAAATCTGGAGGATATGACTTATCGCGCAATTCGAATATTGAAGGAGGCAGACATCATATTAGCAGAAGATACACGTACTAGTGGCCCATTATTGAAACATTTTGGAATTGATAAGCGTGTATTTGCACATCATCAACATAATGAACATAAAGCTTTAAATGAACTAATCCGCTTTTTAAAAGAAGGACAGGTAATTGCATTAATATCTGATGCGGGTACACCCGCTATCTCAGATCCTGGCTATTTATTAGTTAGGGAGGCAATCAAAAACAACATTGAGATAAACTGCTTACCTGGTGCAACAGCATTTGTACCTGCACTAGTGAATTCAGGGCTGCCCACCGATCGCTTTTCATTTGAAGGCTTTTTACCAGTAAAAAAAGGCAGGCAAACCCGATTAAAATCATTGGTAAATGAAGAGAGAACCTTGATTTTTTACGAATCACCCCATCGGATCATTAAAACGCTAAAGGAATTTACAGAATATTTTGGAGAGGAGCGTCAAGCTTCTGTATCAAGAGAACTCACTAAAATTTATGAAGAAACTGTTCGTGGTACTTTAAAAGAAGTGCTTTACCACTTTGAAAACAATATTAATAAGGGAGAGTTTGTAATCTGTGTACATGGTTATACATAATATAGCGAACACATCAATTTTACTTCGTCTTAAACCTTAGATAGTTGCGCCAACTACAGAATACACATTACAAAATCAACAAATTCATACAATTAAATGAAAAAGATAATTTTATCAGTCATAATTTTATTAATCACAACTGCATTATCTGCACAAAAAAAAGTTAATTTTTCAGAGGAATTCAAAAAAGAAAATCAAGGAAAATACAAAGTTGAAGTAAATGAAGTAAAAGAATTGCTCATTATTATGATGTCAATAACTGATTATGGATTAGGGAATGATGATATGTTTGAACAAAAAGGGGATTATTATCAACGTGTTTTGACACATTTCAAACCTTACAAAGATGAACCCATTATTAAAATAATAGACTCACTGCTTCAAAAGAGTCCTCTAAATTACATCTTCTTTAGCGGAAACGCTCAATCCTACAGTTTTAAAAACAACATTTTAATACCAAGTGCTATTTATTTGCTACCAGCAGACAAAGTTGGAGGAGAAGAAATTAAAGAGAATCCAATTAAAACCTATAAAAAAGAGATCGAAGATTTCGCTATAAAATCTAAATTTCATGATTTTTACAAATCCGAAGAACCATTTTATGAGTACATTATTTCTAATTACAAAAAATATGCAGACATAGGAAAACAATGGACTTGGCTTGAAAAAAATTTTGAAGCTAAAGTCAACGGTTACATTATCTACACTTCTGCATTAATTAATGGTCTAAATTATACTGGTGGTTATAAAAACAATGATTTCCATCTTATTGAAATGGTTTTGCCGACGATAGATAAAAAAGAAAACAGGTCCGAAAAAGAAAGTGAAGCGTTTAATACAAGAGGAATGTTTACAGAGATCGACCATAATTATGTAGGAACTCCAAGCGAAAAACACAAAAGCAAAATTAACAAGGCTCTAAAAGACCGGGAAAAATGGGTAAATACCACCACCTATGGGACAAAATATTATTATGATGGCGTGCGTTCAAGTATTTAATGAATATATGACGTTTGGAGTATTTATATTATATATTGAAGATATTTATAAAGATGACAGCCAGCTCCTTAAGGAAATAAACAATGAAGTAGTAAGCGTAATGATTGGCAGAGGGTTTATAAAGATGAAGGAGTTTACCGAAGAACTTAAAAGTTTACGAAAAAAACATAAAAATAAGAAAATAGACAAACTATATCCTCAATTAATTAAATGGTGTGCTAATCAATAAAAGTATACGAGTTGCAAGATAAAGCTCCATTTATTGCTATCGTTACGCTAATAAATATTTATAATAACTCGTGTAAGCAATTATCATCAGTAGAATCGAACCAAAATAAGTATATTAGTAAGGAATAATTTTAACGATATGAACATAGATCGATACATCAACGAAGACCAGGATCCTAAAACAGTTGAAAAAATTTTAGGAAAATTACAAGACATGCTTGATTCGGGTGAACTTGTAACCTATATCGCTGTTCAAAAGAAACCAGCAGTAACCCTACTGCCTGATAGTATAGTGCTTACTAACAAACGTATTTTCTTATGTGAGGCTACCAATCTGGGTTTGAGTACAAACTTTGAAATATTTAATTGGGCGGATTTAAAGACGATCACCTTTAAAGAAGAATTTTTCGGATCCAAATTTACTATAGTACCTGTGGATAATGAAAACTTAACTGTTGATTATATTCCAAAGATTCAAGCTAGAAAATTATACCAGCTTGCGAAAGAAGCTATGGAAAAACAACAAAGTCAATCGCAGATTATTGACAAAGCACCTGCAATCATTGAAAAAACTGAAGATCGCGATTCTAAGGAGTACCAAAGCTTTCCTTTACAACCTGAAGAAGAACCAGTAATAAAAGAAGAACCCATGCTAATAGAGGAAGAGGACGAACTGACGTTGAAATTAAAAAAATTAAAGATGCTTTTCGATAAACAATTAATTACAAAAGAAGAATACGAAAGCAAAAAGCTTGACTTATTAAGTCAGCTCTAAAATAATTCAGCTCTAAAGTGAACAAAAACTATCTATTGGCTTTATTAAGCGCGTTTCTATTATGGTTGGCCTGGCCGCCTATACCTTATACGGCACCACTTTTACTTATAGCTTTTATACCCTTGCTTTTTGCCCTTGAGGATATCATGCGCAATAATTACGTAAAGAAAGGACAAAAAATATTTTTAACGGCCGGACTTACCTGTTTAGTTTGGAATGCAGCAAGTATCTATTGGGTTTTTAATGCAATGAATGCAGTAATGCCTACTCTTGTTGCAGCATTGATATCTTTAATACCTTTTGGTTTAGCTGCTCTATTAATGGCTTTGGCTTTTCGTTTATACTATCAACTTCGAAAAAAACATAGCTTCCTGATAGCTGCTATCGGACTTGTTTCCTTTTGGATCAGCTATGAGTTCTTACATCAAAGCTGGGATCTGGCATTTCCCTGGATGACTCTCGGAAATGGCTTTGCAGAAACGCACCAATTGATTCAGTGGTATGAATATACCGGAGTATATGGAGGTACCATTTGGATATGGGCAAGCAACCTACTCTTATTTCAATTGTTATATACCTATCAAATCAGCAATAGAAATTTTAAAATCAGGCTTCCCTTTGTAGGTTGGGCCGCTATGATCTTTATTCCAATTGCAATCTCACTTACAATTTATACAAAATATACAGAGCATATTAACCCTAGCGAGGTTGTTGTCGTTCAGCCCAATGTAGATCCTTATGCTAAATATGGCAGCATGTCAATTGAATCTCAGATAGAAAGCTTAATCCGCTTGTCAGATTCTATCGCACCCATAAATACAGAGTTTTTTATTTGGCCGGAAACTGCAATTCCTGAAATGACAAATGAAGAAACGATTCGTAGCTCCCGAACTTTTTATCGCCTGGAAGAGTTTTTAGATCGCTATAAAAATGGTAATTTAATATCTGGTATAGAAAGCTATTTACTCTATGACTCTGCCAAGACCAATACCGCCAGGTCATTAGAAAACGGTGAATTTGCAGATTCATTTAACGCTGCTGTGATGTTGGAGAACTCAGGTAGGGTACAATTTTATCATAAATCGAAACTTGTACCGGGTGTTGAACAATTACCCTTCAACGATGCACTTTCATTTATGAAACCCTTATTCGCAGCTTTTGGTGGCACTACAGGTGGCTATGGCCGTCAGGCCGAGGCATCCGTTTTTTATTCCCAAAGCGGCATCGGAGCTGCGCCAGTAATATGCTATGAATCTATTTGGGGCAATTATGTTGGTGATTATGTTAAGAAAGGTGCTCAATTTATTGCCATTGTTACTAATGACGGCTGGTGGGGTAACACTTCCGGGAAAGAACAACATTTAGCTTATGCAAAGCTCAGAGCTATTGAAACCAGAAGATGGGTTGCCCGATCTGCAAACACAGGTATATCTGCTTTTATTAATCAACGTGGAGATATTGTTCAAAAAACTAAATGGTGGGAGCCTACTGCTTTAAAACAGGAAATAAACTTAAATGAAGAAATAACATTTTACACTGCTAAAGGAGATTACCTTGCGTATTCAGGTTCAGGCGCAAGCATTGTCTTCTTGTTTTTATGTTTGATTAACTTTAAAAAGAAGTCTCGTTAAAAGGGGAAACCCTTCTCTTAAGGAGGCAGCTTCTTTTAAAAACCTAGATTTCTACTTGACTTATTCTTATTTGACTTGTTCTTTATTTAGTATTTACAAGACATTTTCTTTGAATTACTTTATAGTATGCTGAAATGTTTTTATGAAGATATGTATTAGGCAATAAGAACATATTAACCGGTAATATTTTAATTAAATTTTGCAACTAAAGGTAATTTAAATCCACTTCCAAAAGCACATGGAGACACGCGTAGGGCTGGAGGAGTTTGAAAAAGCTTAAAGCCTACTTTACTCATCATCTGCATTATCCGATTAACTTCTTTCTTATCAAATCCCAGGTTAATGACTTCTTCCCCGCCCAATCCCTTTTCAATAAGTTGAAATAAAATGGGATCTAATATGTCATATAAAGGAAGAGAATCGCTGTCTTTTTGACCAGGAGTTAACTCCGCAGATGGCGGTTTTACAATCGTATTCTGAGGTATAATTTCTTTTTCACGATTGATATATTTAGCTATTTCGAATACCTGCGTTTTATAAACATCACCAAGAACACTTAAAGAGCCAATTAAATCGCCATATAGCGTACCATAACCCATGGCAGCTTCACTCTTATTCGATGTATTTAATACTACATACCCTTGCTTATTTGAAATAGACATCAGGATAACCGCCCGAACACGAGCTTGAATGTTTTGTTCCGTAACATCTTCTGCTGCACCTTTAAAGACAGATTCCAGCATCTTTTTAAATACCTCGTAGCCTTCCTTAATGGGAACAATCTCGTATTCACAACCTAAATTTTTTGCTAAATCTTCAGCATCTTTTATGGAATGACCTGTCGAATACATTGATGGCATTAAAACTCCCTTTACATTTTCAGAACCTAAAGCTTCACATGCCAAGGCGGCTACCAATGCAGAATCTAATCCGCCTGAAAGCCCAAGCAAAGCCTTTTTAAATCCATTTTTAATAAAATAGTCCCGGATACCAAATACTAAAGCATTATAAATTGATGCCGATTCAGAATAAGATGTAATATCTTGCTTGGGTTGCAAAGCCTTGATTTGTAAATTAGTTAATGTATAAAAGCGCAAATCTTCTTCAAAAGCATTCAACTCATCAAAATATTCACCATTATCCTTCATAATAATGGAACGGCCATCAAAAATAAGTTGTCCTTGTGCCCCAACTTGATTGATTTCTATAATAGGCAACTGATGTTTAGTTGATTGATCACGTAAATTTTTAATTCGATTTTCGTGTTCCAAATAAGAGAAAAGGTCGTTATTTAAAGAAACGATTAGATTAGCATCGTTTTGAGCATCTGAAAAAATTAAATCATCACCAAAGGCAATTAATATTTTAACGCCATTAGATTCTATGGTTTGACTACCATCTCCAGATTTAAAATAAGGCGTTTCAAGAATTTCACCTTTATTTTTTAATTTCTTTTTTTTAATAACCCGTTGTATCGCTCTCTCTTTTATAAATATCGCAGCATTGAATAAATCACCTGTTGTTGTATCCACATATGGTGCACCTATAATACAGTCTATTGATGAACAATGTAACATAATCTCTTGAACAGAGGCCTTCACCGATGCTAAGAATTTTGAAGATTTTAAGAAATCAAAAGCAGGACTGCCTCCAATTGCTAATTCAGGAAAGACAATAAGTTTTGCCCCTTCGGCTTTTGCTAAATTGATCTGACTAATGATTTTTTTTGTATTGATTTCAAAATCAGCAATTTTAAAATTCAATTGGGAAATAGCAATATTCATAGCTCAATTATTAAAAGAAAATACCAAAGTTAAAAGCAAGATAAGAGTTTTTGGCATTTCCATCTCGAAGAACCTGCTTAAAACCATTATTGAACGTGAGGCCAGTCATCATCCTTAAATTATGATCTAATTGCCATTCAATTCCTCCTCCAATTTGAAGAGCCAATCTAAAAACCTTAGCAGCCGATCCTAAATCTACCTTTTCCTCCGACTCTACCGTCTTATCTGCACTCATTTTAATCCCTCCAGTAAACCCGAACTGTCCATAATAACTTCGAAAATAACGTTGCGAACTTTTTAATTTAAGTCCGAATGGGATTTCAACATATTGTAAATCGTAGGTTGTGGAGGCGTAATCAGGCCCTAATTCAGAAGATGCTTTTAGATTATTAATCAGAAAACCTGTAGAGAAAGCATAGTTTTCAGCAAGTGAAAAATCAGCAAGCAATCCATAGCCATAACCGATCTCGGCTTTTTTATCAACTGTAGCGCGATTTCCATAACGTAACCAACTTACATTTGGAGAGAAAGTTAAACCCAAACTAACCCGTTTGTGAGAATAACTAGAACCATAATAATCTTGTGCTTTTAGGAGATTAAAGGGAAAGACAGATAATAAAACAATCAATAAAAAGAAAGTAATACGACTAGAATTCATCATTTTTTTAATGGCTTAATGCTAGCCGCTAATTTACCCTTTTTTGATTTAAATTCTTAGAATCCGTTGACTTCTTTTATTTCACTTTTACCGTCTATTCCTGGAGAACCAGAATAAACCTGCCCCTGTGGCAATTGACCTAATGGGCGCGAGCCCCTACCTATCTGGCTATAAATAGTATACAATTCGCTATGAGCATTCACAGAATAACCACCAGCTCTTGTGTCAATTTCTAAATAATGATTCTGCTTTTTATCTTCTTGCTGTGGTTTTATTCCATCAGCTATATAATTAAAACTTACTTTGCCTCCATTTCCATTCGGAAATGTCTTAGAACCATTATTAGCATCTCTGCCACCGGCTAAGACATACAAATTTCCTAACTCTTCAAAGCGGATGGTAATATCAAAATCGGCCGCATTATTCTTTCCATCTGAACCCGAAATATAGGCACGCTTAGGAATAATGGCATGTTTTACTTTCAAGTTAACCTTCTTCTTACCATAGAACTCTAAATGTGCACGGTCATTCATAATTAGCGTATCGATAATTAAGGTGACACTTGAATCAGCACTAGTAATATTTGTGCGTTTCTTTTTTTTTATTTCCAAACGGGAAATATGTTGAATCGAATCGTTTTGAGCTAAAACGATATCTACAACAAAAAAGCTTAAGACGAAAACTATGATGTATTTCATACATCTTTAACGAATGGAAATGAAAAAGGTTTAATCAAACACAAAGAAGGCCGAACATTTGTTTTCTCAACAATTGTTCGGCCTTTATAGTTAACTAGAAACTTCTAGCTTTTACCTTATTTCATGATCTGTAAAACCGTTCTGATTGCAAGCACCGCTGCTACTATTAATAAAATATTGGCAATAGCATTAACTAAAAAAGAATCTTGAATAAATCTTCCGAACACCCCAGCTAAACCAATTGCAATAGCGATAACAAGGGTTATATAATAATGAGTCTGATTTGCATTATTATCAGTCTTTACATGAGGTCTTGGTTCTACTTTCGAGTTCATAGTATTTGATTTGAAGCAAAAATACAAAATATTTAAATGATTGGAAATCTAAATTGGATAATAAAAAAACCTTCATAAATTTTGTTGAAGGCTTTTTATATTATTTTAACCGTTAGAGAGAGCTGCTGCACCACTTACAATTTCTGTAAGTTCGGTAGTAATTGCAGCTTGCCGTGCCTGATTGTAAGAAAGTTTTAACGCTTTCAGTAAGTCGCCAGCATTTTCAGTTGCTTTATCCATTGCGGTCATACGCGCTCCGTGCTCTGAAGCATGAGAATCTAATACAGCTTTATAAAGCTGTATTTTAATTGCCTTAGGAATTAATTCCCGGGTTATTTCTTCTTTAGAAGGTTCAAATATATAATCTACTTCCGTTTGGTTTTCATCTTTTATTGTTGCTTCTAACGGCAACAATTGCTCTGTGGCTAGATATTGAACCGCAGCATTTTTAAACTGATTATAAACAATTTCAACACGATCAAAATCCCCCTCTACAAAGCCTTTCATGATCGTTTCTGTGACCAACGAAGTATTTTCAAAATTCAATTGTGAAAACAATTCAGTATGATTACCGATTAAAGAATAACCCTGTCTGGAAAAGTGATCGTGACCACGTTTACCAATTGCTAAAATGCTAACATTACCTTTTTTATGCTGTTCCTTATATTTCTGAGAAATTAGTAGATTAGTAGCTTTAATTACATTCGCATTAAAAGCACCAGCCAATCCTCTATTCGAAGTAACCACTACTAGTAGAACCTTATCTGGATTACGATTATCCAGGTAAGGTGATGCATTACCTTCAATACTAGCAGAAAGGTTTGATAAAATATCTTTTAACTTATTGGCATAAGGGCGTAAATCAACGATTGCATTGGTAGCACGCTTTAACTTAGCTGCCGATACCATTTTCATAGCATTGGTAATTTGCTGAGTGGATGATACCGATGTAATTCGGTTTCTTACTTCTTTTAAGTTAGCCATTTCTTAGTATTAAAAACTTTGATTCTTAATATTTCGATGCTAATTCCTTAGCAACCTTATCTAAAACACTCGTCAATTCATCATTAAATTTACCAGCTTTAAGCTCCCTTAAAACTTCAGGATGACGAATTTCTAATTGTTGAAGGTATTCCTTTTCAAATTCTCGAACTTTATTAACAGGCACTGACCGAAACAAGCCTTTAACTCCAGCATAAACAATCGCTACCTGTTTTTCAACAGAAACCGGAGAAAATTGAGCCTGTTTAAGTATCTCCACATTACGAACGCCTTTATCCAATACTGCTTTTGTTGCAGCATCTAAGTCAGAACCGAATTTTGAGAAAGCTTCAAGTTCACGATATTGCGCCTGATCTAACTTAAGGGTACCCGCTACCTTCTTCATTGATTTAATTTGAGCGTTACCTCCTACACGAGATACTGAAATTCCAACGTTAATAGCAGGACGAACACCGGCATTAAATAAATTGGATTCTAAAAATATCTGACCATCAGTAATAGAAATTACATTGGTTGGAATATAAGCAGATACGTCCCCAGCTTGCGTTTCAATAATTGGAAGTGCCGTTAATGAACCTCCACCTTTAACAATTTCTCTCATTGATTCTGGCAAATCATTCATCGTTTTTGCAATAGCATCATCCGACGTAATTTTCGCAGCACGCTCTAATAAACGACTGTGAAGATAGAACACGTCTCCAGGATAAGCTTCACGACCTGGTGGACGACGAAGCAATAAAGAAACTTCACGGTAGGCAACAGCCTGCTTCGATAAATCATCATAAACAATCAAAGCCGGCCGACCAGAATCTCTAAAGAACTCTCCGATCGCTGCACCTGCCATTGGAGCATAAAACTGCATAGGTGCTGGTTCAGCAGCCGATGCGGCTACAACAACTGTATAAGGTAAAGCTCCGTTTTCTTCTAATGTACGTACGATATTTGCTACTGTAGAATTCTTCTGCCCGATAGCAACATAGATACAGAAAACCGGCTCACCTGCATCATAAAATTCCTTTTGGTTAATAATAGTATCAATACAAACTGCAGTTTTCCCAGTTTGACGATCACCAATTACCAATTCACGTTGTCCACGGCCAACCGGAATCATGGCATCAATTGCTTTAATTCCAGTTTGTAAAGGCTCAGTTACAGGCTCACGAAAAATAACACCAGGAGCTTTACGCTCAATTGGCATTTCATATGTTTTTCCTGTAATAGGTCCTTTACCGTCAATTGGTTGACCCAAAGTATTTACAACCCGGCCTAACATACCTTCACCTACCTCAATTGAAGCGATTTTATTTGTACGTTTAATCGTATCGCCTTCTTTAATTTCATCAGATGCGCCTAACAAAACAACCCCAACATTATCCTCTTCTAAGTTTAACACGATACCTTTTAGTCCGCTTTCGAACTCAACAAGCTCTCCTGACTGAACTTTTGTTAATCCGTAAATACGAGCGATACCATCACCTACTTGTAATACGGTACCTACTTCTTCAAGCTCGGCCTCTGATTTAAAGTTTGACAATTGCTCTCTGAGAATTGCAGATACTTCATCTGGTCTTACATCTACCATAACTTTATATTATTATTAATATATTTTAAATTCTATATTTAGCTTTACGCTATACCAATTGTTTTGAAAAATGCTGTTCCAATTTGTTCAATTTTCCAGCAATGCTTGCATCAATTTGCCTGTCTCCTATTGTGAGAATAAAACCAGCAATTAAATTTGAATCAATCTCATTGGAAAGAATAACCTGATTGCCAAACTCCTTTTTGATCAATTCTCTAATTTGTTCCTGATGCTCTTGAGATAGGGGCGTTGCCGAAACAACAGATGCTTCAATAATTCCTTTTTCCTGATTATATTCAGTTATGAATTCCTTTGCTGTAGCGAATAATACACCTGCTCTTCCTTTTATAATCAGCAAATTAAAAAAAAATAATAATGCAGGATGAGCAGTTTTGCCAAAAATTTCTTTAAGTATATTTTCCTTTTTATCAAGTTTGATAATTGGATTTTTTAAAACTGCCTGTAGCTGGGAATTTGATCTTATTACATCAATCACTTTCAGCATATCTGCATGTATAGCCTCAAGTGCATTTTGCTCACGAGCTAAGTCAATAAGTGATTTTGCATATCTCGAAGCTACTTTAAATTCTGACATAGTCTTTAATTTAACTTAATGTCTTTCAACAACTCATCAACCAATTGTTCTTGGTTACTTTGATCTTGAAAGTTTTTATGTAAAACTTTACGTGCAATATCCAATGCTAACGTTGAAACCTCATTTTTAACTTCTGCTAAAGCTAAGGCTTTTTGGTGTTCTATTTCTTGGCGTGCCTTCTCAATCATTTTAGCTCCTTCTACCTCAGCAGAAGTTTTGGCATCTAATACAATTTGATCCTTTAACTCCTTAGCTTCTTTTAAGATCTCATCACGCTCTGAACGGGCCTGAATTAATAATTGCTCATTTTCACATGTTAAACGTGCCATCTCATCTTTTGCTTTTTCAGCAGAATCTAATGCGTTTTCAATTGAGCGTTCCCGCTCACTGATAGATTTAAGAACAGGTTTCCAAGCAAATTTTGCTAAAATGAATAATAAAATTAAAAAGGAGATCGTTTGCCAAACGATGGTACCAACTTCCGGAATAAGTAAATCCATTATATCTTAAATATGTGTTGTTATAACTAAATGATAATAATAACGGAAGTTGTAATTGGCAACCCCAAAACAACTTCCATTAAGGTTTTAAGCTCCCATTAAGGCAACAACTACGGCGAATAAAGCAACCGCCTCAATAAGGGCAGCAGCGATCAACATCGCAGTTTGAATTTTTGAAGCAGCTTCAGGTTGGCGAGCAATACTTTCCATTGCAGAACCACCTATTCTTCCGATACCTATTCCAGCGCCTATGGCTGCTAGTCCGGCTCCAATTGCAGCTAATGTTCCAGTCATTTTGATTTAATTTATATATATATTTAGTTTAACAATTATTGTTCTGATTAATGATGTTCTTCTATGGCAAGTCCAATGAAAAGAGCAGATAATATAGTAAAAATAAAAGCTTGTATAAAAGCTACCAAAAGCTCAATCATTCCAATAAATACCGCAAAAGCAAGAGAAACTGGTGCAATTGAAATTGTATTAAACACATAGATTAGACCCAATAGAGATAATACCAAAATATGTCCAGCAGTAATATTGGCAAATAAACGAATCATTAAAGCAAAGGGCTTTGTGAATAATCCAAGAATTTCTACCGGTACCATTAATGGATATAGCCACCATGGCACATTCGGTTTAAAAACATGCGCCCAATAATATCTATTGCCACTAAATGTTGTAATTAAAAATGTGATCGTCGCCAATACAAAAGTAACAGCAATATTTCCTGTAACGTTTGCTCCTCCTGGAAAGAACGGCACTAGCCCAAACATATTATTAAACCAGATAAAGAAAAATACAGTCAATAAATATGGCATGTAACGCTCATATTTATAACCAAGATTGGGTTTGGCGATATCATCCCTTACAAAAATTATGATCGGCTCAATAAGTGATTGAAATCCTTTTGGCGCTTTCCCTTCTCGCTTTTTATAAGAAGAAGCTACAGAAAGGAAAAGAATGATCAAGATTGTAGTAGAAAGCAATATAGTAAACACGTTCTTTGTAATTGAAAAACTTAAAGGCCTTTGATTAGCCACGCTCGTTTTTCCTTTTTCATTGGTTACTAAAGTTAAATTTGAACCTGCTTCAGCATTTGAAGCATAGTAAACCTTACCTTCATTCCTTACAAATTCATTCCCGTTTTTTTCAACAATTACTTCACCATGATTGTCATGTTTAAACTCTTTAGAACTAAACATAGTCAAGCCATTGTTCGTCCATAAAATGATAGGTAGGTAAAGTCCTCTCCAACTTTCACCATGGCCCCAAAAAGTAAATTCGTTCGCATCTCCAATATGATGAAAGATAAAGCCTTTAATATCAAACTTTCCTTCTTTCTCTTCTGAAGAATTATGAGTTTCCATACTGTTTGTAACAATATGGGCACTACTATCAGAATCATCACTTGCAATAGCATTAACTGTAAGAAAAGCGAAGAAAAGGGCGAAAAACGCAATAATCTTAGTACTCTTTGAATTAAAAATATGGCTGAATTCCATTTATTCCGTGTTTTTACGTTTTATTTTGGTCGCGCAAGTTACGCAACAA
>Ga0160445_100324_pt1 | contig 28718 bp, 24 predicted proteins | sample HID1972M_E1MG_FD_108215 | JGI IMG/M metagenome (GOLD analysis project Ga0160445, IMG submission 108215) | Enriched pill bug-associated microbial communities from UW Madison campus, WI, USA - HID1972M_E1 MG | ecosystem: Host-associated > Arthropoda: Insects > Digestive system > Unclassified ... | reverse complement strand
CCCCATGGCGGTCATCCGGCCCAGACCGAACTGCTGACCGACAGGGCCATGTTTACCGAAGCCTATGCCGTCATCCCCAAAGGCGTCATGCGCGATATCGTCACCAGCTCTCTGCCCTTTTGGGACAACACCCGGCTATGGGTGCTGGCCCGCCCCCTTTCCGGTTTCGCAGAGACCTTCTCCCAATATATTGTTGAAGTTGGCCCAGGCGGCGGCAGCAGCCACCCCGAACAGGACCCCCAGGCCGAAGCGGTGCTCTTCGTGGTAGAAGGCCAGCTCTCGCTCACCCTGGCCGGCACTGAGCACTCCCTCACCCCCGGCGGCTATGCCTTCATTCCCCCCGCCTCGGACTGGACCGTGCGCAACAGCAGCGATACGCACGCCCGCTTTCACTGGATCCGCAAGCGCTACCAGGCCGTCGAAGGCATTGCCTACCCATCGGCCTTTGTCACCAATGAGCAACAGCTCACCCCCGTGGCCATGCCGGACACCGAAGGACGCTGGGCCACCACGCGATTCGTCGACCCCTCCGACATGAGCCATGACATGCATGTCAATATCGTGACCTTCCTGCCCGGCGGCGTGATCCCCTTTGCCGAGACGCATGTCATGGAACACGGCCTGTATGTGCTCGAGGGCAAGGCCGTCTATCGCCTGAACCAGGACTGGGTCGAGGTCGAAGCGGGCGACTTCATGTGGCTGCGCGCCTTCTGTCCACAGGCCTGCTACGCAGGCGGCCCCGACAAGTTCCGCTACCTGCTGTATAAAGATGTCAACCGGCATATGAACCTGACTCTGGGCACACCGCGGTAAGCGCCGGACGAGCTGGAACGCCATATCGCGGATTACGGCCTATTCAAGGCTGTTGTCACAACGCCAGACAAGCCAGCGCTGGCCCGACTAGCGGGCTGGGTCATGCATGAGCGATTGCACCCCCGATCATATCCCGGGGTACACGATGAACAACGACGGATCGTGCCTGCAGGCTATTGGCCCGGATTGCGGGTTTCAGCCTGACGGCACAGTAGCAAGCGCTGTTAAAGGCCCGCTGCGGCCCGTGCGCAACGCGCTGCCGCCAGATCCCAGGCGGCGCAGCCGACGGTCTTGAACATGATGGGACGGGAATAGTCGATGTCGCTTTCAATGGCTTGGGCCAGGGTGGTCACCTCGCTCCAGTCTTTTTTCGCCAGAATGTAGTCGCCGGCTTCATGCTGTGCGCCGACCAGATCGTCGACATAGCACACGCTGTTCATCACCGTTTCCGGTGCAACTTCCACCATGTGCGATCGAAAAGCACCAACGCCGATAATCAGGCGTCCGGCCAGCGGTGGCGCATGATAAACCGGTTCAACAGCCGTGGTCAGCGTAATGACCGCGTCAAACTGTTCCGGCAACTGGTTCAGATCGGTCACTTGCAAGCGCAGGCCAAGGGCTGCGTGGCGTTCGCAAAAGGCCTGTGCCTTTGCCCAGGATTGCTCGCGCGCAGCAATATGCACCGTGGCTTCGGGATACAGCTCGGCGATGGCCTGCACGTGCCCATCGGCCTGGCTCCCGGCACCAATGATCACGATGGTACGCGGCTCATGTTCCAGAAAAAGCTGCAGACCGGCCATGGACAGTGCGGCCGTGCGCCTTGCCGTCACGGTGGGGCCGTCCAGGACGAACAGCGGGACACCGGTGGCGCTATCGAGCACCGATACCATGCCCTGTATGGTGGGCCGATCCTGCGCAGGATTGTCCGGTAGCAGCGAAATCAGTTTATGTGCGCAAATGTCCTGGGCCGTGCAAGGCATCGATAGCAGCACACCGTCACGGCTGCCGGGCACCGTCAACACCTGGCGATCGGGGCTGTGGATCTGGCCTGCCGCGTATTGCAAGGCCGCATCCAGGATATGCTGGCGCAACGGCCCGAAAGCGATCAACTGGCGCGTTTCTTCGGCACTGAACACACGTGGTACCGGACTACTCATTTACTTCTCCTGATTCTGCCTCGGGGCGCTGGGTCGCCATCCAGAGCACTTGTGCATCTTCCTGGCTGACGCTGATGCAACGATGCCCCATGCGGCTGTCGATATAAAAGCTGTCGCCCGGGCCCAGCCGTGCCTCGGCATAATATTCCGTATGCAATTCGATTTCGCCACTGATCACGTAGACGAATTCTTCGCCCTCGTGACGATTCCAGTCGGCAAAGGCCGTCAGGTCCCGGGCCGTAATTCTTGTGAGAAACGGCAATATCCGCTTGTGCGAGAGCTGCGAGCACAGCAGCAAATGCTCATAGTACCGCGTCTTGTGCACTTTCCCCTGTCCGGCGCGGTCAACGACGCAACGACCTGCCCCCATCGGTTCGCGAGCCGGCGTAAACAGCTCAGAGACATCCAGCGACAGGCCGATGGCCAGCTTCTGCAGCACATCATAGGTAGGCGACATGAGCCCATTCTCGATTTTCGAGAGCGTCGAGGCTGCAATGCCACAGGCGCGTCCGGCCTGCTCCAGGGTCAGGTCATTGGCCTGGCGCACGGCACGCAGACGCTGCATCAGCGGCGTTTCCTCGCGGGCAGCCATCCTAATGACTTCCCAGATAAGCGTCGCGGATTTCCGGATTGGCCAGCAGCTCTGCGCCGGTGCCCGTCATCCTGATCTCGCCGGTCACCATGACATAAGCCCGATCGGCCAGCTTGAGCGCGTGGTTGGCATTTTGCTCAACCAGGAAAATGGTTTTACCGCTTTTGCCCAGTTCCCGCAGCACCGAAAAAATCTGGCGCACGATCAGCGGCGCCAGCCCCAGACTGGGTTCGTCCAGCAAAATCATGTCGGGCCGGCTCATGAGTGCCCGGGCAATGGCCAGCATCTGCTGCTCTCCGCCCGATAAGGTCCCGGCACGCTGATTGCGCCGCTCTTTCAGACGCGGAAACAAATCAAACATATGCTGCCGGTCTTCATCCAGATGTGCGTCGCCAATGGGCAGCGTCCCGATCATGATGTTCTCTTCCACGGTCATTTTCGGGAAGATGCGGCGGCCTTCCGGCACCTGGGCAATGCCCTGGGTGGCGATCTTATGCGGCGGCAGGCGCAACAAGTTATTGCCTTTGTACAGGATCTGGCCGGTGCGTGCGCGCGGCGTGCCGAAAATGGTCATGAGCAGCGTGCTTTTGCCGGCACCGTTGGCGCCGATCAGCGTTACGATTTCACCCGGATTGATATGCAGGGACACGTTTTTAAGTGCCTGAATCTGTCCGTAGTAGGAGCTCACATCCTTGATTTCAAGAATTGGGGTGTCTGCCATGCTTAGTCCTCCACTTCGGTGCCCAGATAGGCAGCGATCACCACGTCGGAATTGCGAATGTGTTCCGGCGTACCGGCGTCGATCACCTTGCCCTGATCCATCACAATGATATGCTCGGAAATCTCCATGACCAGGCCCATGTCGTGCTCAATCAGCAGAACGGTCACGCCATGCTCGTTGCGCAACTTGCGAATGAGCGCTGAAAGCTCCCGGGTTTCACGCGGATTCAGGCCGGCGGCCGGCTCATCCAGACAGATGATTGCCGGGTCGGTACACATGGCGCGCGCAATTTCCAGGCGGCGCTGGCGGCCATAGGATAGTTCGCCGGCCAGCCGATTGGCGTCTTCGGACAAATTGACGATCTCGAGCCACTCGAAGGCGCGTGCCAGGCTGGCTTCTTCCTTGTCAGAAAAATCAGAAGTAACCAGCAACCCGGAAAACAGGTTACGGTTCTGCTTGCGATGTTGCGCCACCAACAGATTTTCCAGCACGGTCATATCCTTGAACAGGCGGATATTCTGGAACGTGCGGGCGATACCGGCCCGGGCTACCAGATATGAACCACCGGTCACCTTGCGGCCCAGCAGTTCGCCGATTTCCACTTGTCCTTCGGGCCGGGTTAGGTAGATATGTCCAGCCGAGACCGTATAAAAGCCGGTAATGCAGTTAAAGACCGTGGTTTTGCCGGCGCCGTTGGGGCCGATCAGCGCCGTAATCGATCCCCTGCGCACATCGAAACTGACATCATTGTTGGCAATAATGCCGCCGAATCGACGCGTCAGGTGCTGAACCGATAGCATGGCGTCCTCTTTGACGTCCTGAGCCATTATGCCACCTCGCTTTTTCTGAATACGGAACGTTTCGGTCGCAGCAGTCCGTTGGGCCGCCAGATCATCATCAGGATCATGAGCAGACCGAAAAGCAGCACGCGGTACCCGGCAAATTCGCGCAAGAACTCAGGCAATAGCGTGAGCGTAAAGGCGGCAATGATCACGCCGATGGATGACCCCATGCCGCCCAGAACCACGATGGATAGAATCAGCACCGACTCGAAAAAGTTGAACGATTGCGGGCTGATAAAACCCTGCGCCGTGGCAAAAAACACGCCGGCCAGGCCGCCGATCATCGCACCCAGCATGAAAGCGGACAGCTTGACCGTCACGTGATTGATGCCCAGCGAGCGGCAGGCGATTTCATCTTCCCGCAAGGCTTCCCAGGATCGCCCGATGGGCATGACACGCAACTGGGTAAAAAAGCGCAGCGCAATCATGCTGATCACGAACAGCAGCAGATAGACAAAGAGATAGCGGTAATCACTGTTGTATGGCAAGCCAAAAAAGTCGTGAAACGGCACCGCGTCACCACGGGCCCGCCGCACGAACTCCAGATTGAAAATAGTCGGGGCCGGAACCGATGCGCCATTGGGGCCACCGGTGAAATCGATCCAGTTGACCAAAACCAGGCGGATAATTTCCCCAAAGCCCAGTGTCACAATGGCCAGATAATCCCCATGCATCTTGAGCACCGGGAACCCCAGCAGCCCGCCGCATAACGCCGCCAGCAATGGTGCGAGAAACAGTGCGGACCAGAAACCGATACCCAGGTACTCGGCGCCCAGCGCCAGAAAATAGGCTCCGACCGCATAAAACGCCACAAAACCCAGGTCCAGCAGGCCGGCCAGTCCAACCACGATATTCAGACCCAGTCCCAGTAATACATACACCATGGCCAGGGTCAGGTTGTTGATCCAGCTTTTGCCGAACCAGCCGAAGTAGAAGAACAACAGCGGCAACAGCAACCCGACCAGAAACAATACCGGCAACGCGCCCTTCCATGGGTGCTTCTTGCCGCGACGCTTCGGGATACGCACACCCATGGCAATCATGACAAACAGCACGACCAGCACCAGGGCAATGCCGGCACCCCGGTAAATAATGCCGGACAGGCCCAGCGCCAGGAACACCGCCATCAGGCCGCCGCCCCAGAGCAGTATGCGTCTTAAGCGCTTGCCGCCATCGGCATATTCATCTTCCACCTCGACACCGTGTTCGGTCTTGATGAAATTCTGAATGAAATTCTGCCCGGTCTGCGTCTGCGCGCCCACCGATACGAAAAAGCGCACGAACGCGACAATCAGGCCGATAGCCACACCATTCAGAAAGAACGGACTGCGGAACCAGTCCAGCGTGAAGGAGTACTGCTTGAGCACGAAATTGGTAATCGGACTGAATACCAGCATGGTCAAGATGCCGGCAACCACAGCGTCGCGCAATGAATGGCCAAAATCGATGGTTGAGGTTTGCGTGGTACTCATTACACTTTCTCCACGGCAGGCCGGCCCAGCAGGCCACTCGGTTTGAAAATCAGCACCAGCACCAGCACGCTGAAGGAAAACACATCCTTGTAGTCGCTGCTCACAAAGCCGGCGAACAGCGATTCGAGCACACCCAGGATCAGGCCGCCCAGCATGGCGCCGGGCAGCGAACCAATCCCGCCCAGCACAGCCGCGCTGAATGCCTTGATGCCCAGAATAAAGCCGATATGAAAATCGAAGGAGCCATAGTTGAACGTGACCAGTTCGCCGGCCACCGCCGCCATCACGGAACCGATGACAAATACAGTTGAAATAATCCTGGTGGTGTTGATGCCCAGGATGGTCGCCATCTTGCGATCCTGTTCAACCGCCCTGCATTGCCTGCCCAGGCTGGTTTTCTGGATCACCCAGGTAAGGATCATCATGGCAATGAAGCTGACAACCACAATCAGCAGATCGATATAGCGAATCTGGAAGAAGCCGGTATCAGACCCGATGGTAAAGCCGCCCTGAATAACCGAAGGCACGCCCTGGACGTAGGGGCCCTGACTGACCTGCACATAGTTTTGCAACAGCAGGGAAACACCAATTGCCGTAATCAGCGGGGCCAGGCGGTTGGTGGTGCGTAGCGGTCTGTACACGGTGCGTTCAATATACCAGCCATACAGCCCGGTAATAAACATGGTGACCATCAGGGTAAGCAGCAAGGAAAGCGCCAGCGAATCTATGCCAAGAAATGTGAATACGGCAAATGCAATTGCAGTGATATAGGCGCTGATCATGTAGATTTCGCCATGGGCGAAGTTGATCATGCCGATAATGCCATAAACCATGGTGTAGCCAATTGCAATCAAACCGTAAATAGCGCCCAGCGTGACGCCATTCACCAATTGCTGGCCCAGAATATACCAATCCATGATTGTACCTTTTCAGGGTGAAGACAAAGGTCTGGTGTTTTGCGAAAAAACAGCCATCGCTTCTTGGAAATGTTGAAGCAAGAAATGCAAACGGCGCATGGTGATGTCATGCGCCGTCCGTTCAGACCTTACTGTTTGTACTCTACGTACTTGCCTTCTTTGTTCCAGACGTACAGAACGAAGTCATTGGATTTAAGGTCACCCTTCTCATCCCAGCCCTTGTTACCCGTTACCGTAGGAACCGGGTTGGCCTTGAGCCAGTCAGCCAGCTTGGTGCCGTCTGTCTCGTCCTTGTTGGCTGTCAGCGCCGCTGCGACAGCCTGTACTGCAGCATAGGAATACAGCGTAAAGCCCTCGGCATCGCTGCCGGATTTTTTCAGTTCGTCAACGACGCCTTTGGAGGCCGGATCATTGCGTGGGTCTTTCAGAAAGCTCATATAAACGCCTTCTGCATTCTGCACACCGCCCGCGGCAGTCACGAAAGCGGGATCGGCAATGCCATCATCGGAAATGAATGGCGTTTTCAAACCTTGCTGACGCATCTGCTTGACCAGCACACCAGCCTCGGCATACAGACCGCCGAAGAAAACGGCATCCACATTGGCGCCCTTGATTTTTGTGACCAGTGCATTGTAGTCACGCTCGCCGCGTGTCACGCCGTCTTCAAGCACCACTTCGATACCCAGTTTTTTGGCAGCATCGCGCGTGGCATTGGCCAGGCCTACACCGTATGTGTCTTTGTCATTGATGATCGCAGCACGCTTGACCTTGAGCACATCCTTCATGAATTTTGCATCGACTTCGCCCTGCTGATCGTCGCGTCCGCAGGTGCGCAGAATCGTTGACAGATCACGCTCTGTGACCTTGGGATTGGTGGATGCAGGAGTGATGTTCAGGATATTGGCTTCGTCATAAATTTCGGAAGCGGGGATGGTGCTGGATGAGCAGAAATGACCAATCACAGCCGTGACTTTTTCCTGGTCGACCAGGCGGTTGGCGGCGGCGACCGCCTGCTTGGGATCACATGCGTCATCAGCAGTAACCAGCTTGAGCTGCTTGCCGTTGACCCCACCCTTGGCGTTGATGGCATCAATGGCTGCCTGTGCGCCTGTCTGCAACTGCTTGCCAAAAGCTGCACTGCCCCCTGTCATGGGCGCACCCAGGCCGATTTTGATTTCATCTGCGGCCAGCGCGGGCGTACCGAAGGCAGCGGTAAGCGCGGAGGCCAGAAATATTTTCTTCAACATTTTATTCATGCTTTTCTCCTGATCGACGAGCATGGGTCCTGCACGAGGCAAAACCAATTATGAATATGCGACAGGCACACGCCGGCCACACTACTTACCACCATTACCACACATTCTGCTCCACAATGGGCTGATTGTTTAAAACTCGTTCCCAGCTCATGCGTGAGAGGTCAAGACTGCGATACTTTCCAAATTCGATAAGCTCGGCCAGCCCGCGACCAACAGCGGGTGATTGTTGCATACCATGTCCGCTGAAACCATTAGCGTAAACCATATTTTCTACAGCAGGGTGGTACCCCAGAATCACATTCTGATCGAACGTGTTGTAGTCGTAATGGCCCGCCCATGCGTGCTCGCAGCGCAGGGCCTCGAAGGCCGGCACGCGTGCAGCCAGAATCGGCCATAGCAGCTCGTCGAACAGTTCATGCTGCACGTCATAATCAAAACACTCAGGATCCTGATCCTGGGGGGGCTGTATGCCGCCAATGAAGCCTTCACCCTCGGGATGAAAATAAGCGCCGCTCGGATCAATCACCATGGGACAGTCGGCAATCTTCTCGGGGCAGGTGAAATAGAAAACGCAGCGCTTGCGCGACTCTTGCGGCAATACCACGCCCACCTGTGCCGACAGCGTCGCGGCCCCTGTCCCCGCTGCATTGACCAGCGTAGCGCAGGCAATCTGCCGGCCGCTTTTGAGGGTCACGCCTGTCACGGTCCTGCCTTTTTTATTGATGGCAAGCACTTCATCTTCAAGGTAGGTCACGCCCTGGGCAATGGCCTTGCGTCGGAACGCACGCATCATGCCATAGGCATCCAGCCAGCCTTCGCCCTTCACGCCATAAGACCCAAGCGCCAGGTCATCCACATTCAGCCACGGCCACGTCGCCTTCAGTTCGGCAGGCGTTTTCAAAACGATATCGGCCCCCAGACTGCGCTGCAGCGCATTGTTTTCACGCATGACCGTCTCGCCCCCGGGGGTGGAGAGAAACAGATAGCCTTTTTCCTGGAAGCCCACATCCGGACGTTCGCCATCGACGGCCAGTGTGTCGCCGAAGTGACGCAGGAACTCTGTGCCAAATTGCGAGAGCTGAATATTTTCCGGCGTTGAAAACTGATGTCGGATGGAAGCGGCAGACAAGGCCGTTGCGCATTTCTGATAACTGGCATCTTTTTCAATCACCAGGATTGAACCGTCGAAGGAAGCCGATGCGCTCAGGAAATAGGCCAGCGAACTGCCCGTGGCTGCACCACCAACGATCACGACATCATATTGACTATTCACACCGAATTTTCCGGGAAGAAGTTAAGACATATATCTAAATTCTCATAAGAAAAAAAATTCGTCAATATTTTTTTTAAATTTAAACGTAAGTTTTTAACCTGTATTTTTTATTGTTATAAATCAATTACTTACATTGCTTGAAAATCAGCCCGTTCCTATGGAAAACCCTTATCTAAAAATAATTCCGACAGGAAATTTATAATTATCACAACTGAAATAGCGGCAATTTAACGCGGCATTTCGCTTTCCGGCATAACCGTAACAGAGGTTTTCAGGCTATGTGCACTGCTTCCGTACATCATGCCCCGAATTGGTGAGACATCGGAAAAGTCGCGGCCCCAGCACAGGGTGATATGCTCCTGGTCGGGAAACACATTATTGGTCGGGTCAGAATCGACCCAGCCATGGCCTGGAATATAGACCGAGACCCAGGCATGCGAGGCATCGGCGCCGATCAGCCTGGGCTGACCGGCCGGCGGATGGGTCAGCAGGTAGCCGCTGACATAGCGCGCCGCCAGGCCGATGGCGCGCAGGCAGGAAATCATGAAATGCGCAAAATCCTGGCATACGCCACGACGCTTCTGGAAGACCTCAAGCACCGGCGTGGCGATAGTGGTGGCCTGCGGATCGAAAACAAATTCATTGAAGATACGCGCTTGCAGTGCTCCCACTGCGGCCAGCACCGGCATGCCCGGAGTAATAGCCTGGCGTGCCCACTGGGCAATGGCGGGCAGCAGCCGGATATGGTTCGATTCAAAGCGAAACTGAGTAGCTTCAAAATCATAGGGCAGATACGTCCTGCCCGACATATAGCGCAAATGATTCACGACCTCTTCCCACGGCGGCGTGCTGTCACTGTCAGGCAGCCGGCGATGGGTCAGGCTGACCACGGAATGCGCGCGTACCGCCAGCCTGTTGTGATCGCCCATCAGAGTGAAATACTGCAGCGGATTGCCAAAGCAGTCCAGCAGAAAGTCGATCTTGTCTGGGCACGGATCGATATTGATGACATGGGACTCGGGTCCCTGCCAGGGCAAAATGCGCGGGGAAAGGCGCAGTATCTGCCGCGACTGGGTCACAGCAGAGTAGTAATCATATTCGGTGTCATGCTGAATGTGATAAGTCACCATTACAGGAACTCCTTGTTGACCGTCTCAAGTCCGGTATCGCTCGATATGGTTTCGGTAACAAGAAAATACTGATGGCTGATGCTGTTGGCGTAAATGGACAGCCCGTAAGAAATATCGGCGCATACACTGCCCAGTTGCTGGTAAATCTGCCCGGCTGCGGGCGTTCCCACGGCAAACCGCGCCAGATCAACAGCGTCCAGATCGCCCAGCGCCTTTTGCAGGATTTGCCTGCTTTGCGCTTCCTGGACGTTGAATGCAGCGCTGTTGTCCAGCAGGCTATGGCACAGGTAGCGCAGTGAATAAGGATTGCTGCGGTCGAACACCAGCAGATACAGCACTGCCAGCATCTCTTCTTCGCGATGGTAGCGGGCGCGATAGGTCACGATACTGTAGGCAATTTCCAGCAGCGACTCGAGCATCATGGTTTTGTCATGCTCGCTCTGCCTGAGGAAAAATCCCAGCGTGTCGCTCATGCGACCCAGCTTTTCGATCAGACGGCCAAGCAACAGAAAGCTCCAGCCCTCGTCACGCGTCATCTGTTCATGCGTAAAACCAGAGAGGATCGAGCAACTGGCGAACAATTCCTGCATGCGCTGCTGCACCACGGTCAGGTCCAGTTCGGCCGAGCCCAGATAGGCAGGCATGTAATTGACTACCCACCATGCATCCAGAGACAGTTTTTCCCGTATGTTGAACGCACACTGATGCAGATAGTTCACATTGTTGGCCAGCGCGCCGTTCAGCGACGAAGGCGCAAGTGATGCCCCCATCTGATGGCGAATGAAATTGATGTCATAGCTGCCGTCTGCGCCGATGGCTTCTGCCGACGGCGCAGGCAATACATGCAGATGCGTACCCAGTTTATACAGCAGCGTGATCAGCGTTTCCTTCTCGGTCACGCGCTCGGTCAGGTTGCGGATGATGGTACGCAGCAGCAGTACCGACAACTCAGAGCGGATGCCATAGCGCCCCATCCAGAACAGATTCTCGCCGATGCGAGCCGGAGTGGTCGTATGTGCCGCCAGCAACTGCTCGAGTGTCAGCGGCTTTGCTTCAAACGCGTCCGATGCACTGCGCACCCGGTCGCTGGCCGGAGGGACCGTGACCACTGTGGGCGACGCGGGACGGCCCACGCGACAGACCCATAGGTCCTTGTTGATCTGCCGGTTGCGCGAAGACAGTACCGGCGTATTGCTTTTGTCTTCGACCCGCACGACACCGCCGGGCATGACCTGATAGGAACCATCAGGGGTCAGGGTGGCAAACACCCGCATGGTAAAGCGACGCATCTGCAACTGCTTCGATTCAAAATCAATTTCCGGAATACGCGCCAGCGGCATCACCTCGTGCGCCACCAGCGAACGCGGACTGGTTTCCAGTCGCTGCAACAGTGCCTCGCGCTGCGCCTGATTCATGTCAGGCACGTATTGCGGACTGGCACGCATCGACGAAAAGCTGGATTTGAACATCAGAGAATCAAAGTGCTTGCGGGCATAATCCAGATTGGACTCGTCACCGCACCACCAACTGCGGATCGAATCCATCAGCAAGGGTTCACCGCGCAGATGCTGGCAGATGCCGGGCAAAAACTCCAGCATGCCTGCAGATTCGAGCACACCCGACCCCAATGCATTGCATACCGTCACAGTGCCTTTGCGGATGGCCTGCAACAAGCCCGGAATACCCGGATAGTCGCTGCCATATAGCTCCATCGGATCGCATTCGCTGTCTTCCAGACGACGCAACACCACATGCACCCGCTGCAGGCCCCGCAGTGTCTTGAGGTACAGCAGATCGTTGCGTACGGTCAGGTCCAGGCTTTCGGTAATGGGCACACCCATTTGCCGGGCCAGGAAAACATGTTCGAAATAGGCGGGGTGTTTGGGTCCGGGCGAGAGCAGTACCGTGACGACGTTGCCGTCTTCGGCCGACATGCTCGATAAAAGAGTCTGGCGCAGGGCGCGGAAATAATCGGTTTGCGGATGAACCCGCAACTGGTTGAACAGTGCCGGCAGTGCCGTACTCATGATCTGCCGGTTCTGCAGGGCATAGCCGGCGCCCAGCGGCCCCTGGGTCCGATCCTTCAGCACCCGCCATTGCCCTTTTTCATCGCGGGCAATATCCACTGCGTACATATGCAGGTGATTTTCGTGCGCATCCAGGGTATTGATGCAAGGCCATAGAAAGCCTCGCTGCCCGAAGATAAGCGAGGGCGGAACCAGGCCCCGCCGAATCAGTTGCTGCGGACCGTAAATATCGCGCAGCGTGTCGTTGATCACCGCCGCACGCTGGGCCACTGCAAGCTCGATGAAATCCCACTCCTGGGCGGAAATCACATACGGAATAACGCTGAGCGACTCCCAGGGCTCGGTGCTGCCGTCTTCGCTGTAGGCGTTGTAGATGCTGCCCCGGTTCTGGATGTTTTCGGAGATATACGCCAGAAAGCCCTTCAGATCATCGGGAGCAAGGTTCCTGAGCGCCGAGAGCACGTAATCCCACTCCGGCGCCAGGCCTCCGGCGTGGTCACGCAGCTCGGAAAACGCTCCATCCGGGGAAGGGCTCAGTAATTGATCTAGGGAAAAGTCCATGCAACCGTTGATGATGACTTTACAATGGGTCATTGTACGCAATTTCGACCAGACGCCTACTATTGTCTCGACTATTCGGCGACAACGATGCACATGCACCACACCCTTTGCCGGCTACAGCTGCGGCGCACGCATTGCCACACAGAACGGCATCATCGGCGCCGCTGGCTCCTGCCGGCTCACACCAGGACCCGATGATGCTACTGGACCGCCTGCCACAGGAAATCATCGTTGATGCCCTGGCCAATCACCTCCATTTTCTCCAGGTACCGGGTCAGCCAATCGTGCAAACCCGCCTTGAAAATTTCTTCGATCGTGGTATAGCGCAGGTCCGCATCCAGCCTTCCGGCCAGGCGCAGCGTTTCATCGGACTTGGCATTACGCACTTTTTGCAAATGGGCCAGCAGCTCGCGCGAGGAATGGGCCAGAGAATGCGGCATATCCGGGTGCAATACAATCAGCTCGATCACGCGTTTGGGGTCGACGGTTTCGCGAAACACCTGACGATAGATTTCCAGACCGGAGAGCGAGCGCAGCACAGCGGTCCAGTGATACAGCTGGGTGACCAGCTTGCGCTTGTCGTCGGCCGCGTTTTCCAGGTAGAAGCGGATTTCTAGCATGCGCGCAGTATTGTCGGCGCGCTCCAGATAGGTGCCCAGACGCATGAAGTTATATGTTTCGTTGCGCAGCATGGTGCCTTCCTGCGCGCCCAGCGTCTGCAGGGAACGGGTCTTGATCCACTCGAAGAACCGCGTCGGGTTACTGGCCAGTATCGGTGTCTTGAGCAGGCGGTTCATCTCCAGCCAGGTAAAGTTGATCGTTTCCCATATTTCGGACGTCACGGTACCCCGGATCGCCCGCACGTTTTCCCGCGCCAGCCGGATGCATGAGGCGATGGACGAGGTGTAGTTCTTGCTGTTGACCACGAAATCAATCACCCGATCGGCACTGATGGCGCCGCATTCGGCCTCATACTGCTCCAGCGTTTCCAGCGTCGTCAGCACGCTGCGCCAGCTATAGTCCGAATGATCCTCGTCATTGGTCATGAGGGTAGTCTGGTAACAGACCTCCAGCAGACGCACGGTATTTTCTGCCCGCTCCAGGTAACGGGACATCCAGTAAATATGATCAGCGGTACGACTTAACATGATTCTTCCTTATTTTTCATTCGACGATAATGCAGTCTGCTGCGGCGTGATCGCGCACTCATGCAGACGGCATTGACCCGCTTTGCGCCCGGCTGGCGACCCTAGCCGCGCCGGTTGATGACCCAGGTATCCTTGGTGCCGCCTCCCTGTGATGAATTGACCACCAGCGACCCCTCTTTCAGTGCCACGCGAGTCAATCCGCCCGCAGTCATGCGGATCGTCTTGCCAGACAGCACGAACGGTCGCAGATCCACGTGACGCGGGGCAATGCCGGCCTCTACAAACGTCTGGCAGGTGGACAATGCCAGCGTGGGCTGAGCAATATATTTGGCCGGATCCTTTTTGATCAGTTGCTCGAACATGGCCAGTTCATCCCGCGTGGCCGCCGGTCCGACCAGCATGCCGTAGCCGCCGGCGCCGTGCGTTTCCTTGACCACCAGTTCCTTCAAATTGGCAAGCACATAGGCCTTGTCCTCTTCGTTGCGGCACATATAGGTAGGCACGTTGTTCAGCAGCGGCTTTTCGCCCAGATAGAAGCGGATCATTTCCGTGACATATGGGTAAACCGATTTGTCATCGGCGATGCCGGTGCCGATGGCATTGCACAGCGTCAGGTTGCCCGCTTTGTAGGCCCGCATCAGGCCTGGCACGCCCAGCGCCGAATCCTTGCGAAACACCTCGGGGTCCAGGAAGTCATCATCCAGGCGGCGATACATCACATCCACACGCTGCGGCCCTTGCGTGGTTCTCATGTAGACATAATCGTCCTTGACGAACAGGTCCTTGCCTTCGACCAGTTCCACGCCCATTTGCTGCGCAAGAAATGTATGCTCGAAGTATGCGGAGTTGTACATACCGGGGGTGAGCACGGCAATAGTGGGCTTGTCGATGCCTTCGGGCGCTGACTCGATCAGGGTTTCAAGCAGCAGATCAGGGTAATGCGCTATCGGTGTTACCTTGATTTTGCTGAAAAGATCCGGGAACAGCCGCATCATCATCTTGCGGTTCTCCAGCATATAGCTCACGCCGGACGGCACCCGCAGGTTGTCTTCCAGGACGTACAGCTCCCCTTTGCCGGCGCGCACAATGTCAATACCCGCGATATGCGCATAGGTGCGGTGCGGCACATCCAGACCGACCATTTCCGGGCGGTATTGCTTGTTATTGATGATCAGGTCAGCAGGGATGAGCCCGGCACGAATCATGTCCTTGTCATGGTAGACGTCATGCAGGAACATATTCAGGGCCTTGACACGCTGCTCGACGCCGCGTTGCAGGGCATTCCACTCCCTTGAGGGGAATACGCGGGGAATGATGTCAAACGGAATGGTCCGCTCCGTGCCATCGCCATCGCCCGATACCGAGAAGGTAATCCCGACCTGCTGAAACAGCGCCTCGGCTTCTTCGCGCTTGTTCAGCAGCAAATCGGCCTCCTGTCGCTCCAGCCACTTGAGGTATTCTTCGTAGTGCTTGCGGGGGACCGGCTTCTTTTTCGTCTCTTCCAGCCATATCTCATTATAAAACTTGGGAGCCATAAGCCTGTTTCCTTTGTTAACTGGTTGCGCAGGGTTGCCAAAGCAAAATTGATGCCACTTTCGGGCTGCCGCAAGCTAAGGCGGCAGCGCCAGGGCAGTATTCGGTCACGACGAACAGGGGAAAGTACGAATGGGACACCACCTCCGTTAGTGTTAAATTTCCTTTAAGAAATTTTTTGACTTTAAGAAAGGATGGAAGTACGCTACACAATTGAATGAGCATTGCCTGTGCTGTACGCACCCGGCCAAGCCAGCATCCTGCCGGCATCGCCGCCAGCAATTCAAGTGTGATAGCACCTCCCGTTCAAAGCTGTGGTTAAAGCACGGTTAAAGCACTGTTAAAGCACGGTTAAACCAATGGTCAAAGGTCAAATTGAAGCAATTTTTGCAATTATGGCCAAAGCATGCTCAAACAGTATTGGTTGGCAATTTCACTCGCAATTATTTTTTTGTGTTAACAATAGCATATAAGACAGAATCATCGTCAAGCTGCTCTGCTTAGGGTTCGTTGGCAATTATTGACAGTTCAGGCTCTGTCGTCTGTGCATCTGTTGTTACCGTCATACATCCCGGTTCTGCCGGCAAACAAGGAAACCGAAAATGGATTCAGTCAAGGAATTATTCAGCGCGCTGGGCATCGCCCAGGAATCGGTCACCGGTGGTTCACTGCCGGTTCACTCGCCGGTAGACGGTGCACGCATCGCCGATGTCAGGGAACACACGACACAGCAAACGAACCAGGCGATTGACCAGGCAGCCGCAGCCCAGAAGGCATGGCGCAATATTCCTGCACCGCGCCGTGGCGAGCTGATCCGGCTGCTGGGCGAAGAGCTGCGTGAGCACAAGGCAGCCCTGGGTCGCCTGGTGTCTGTCGAAGCAGGCAAGATCACCGCCGAAGGCGAAGGCGAAGTGCAGGAAATGATCGACATTTGTGATTTCGCGGTCGGCCTCTCGCGCCAGTTGTATGGCTTGACCATCGCCTCTGAGCGCCCCGGTCACCGCATGATGGAAACCTGGCACCCGGTGGGCGTGGTCGGCGTGATCACCGCCTTCAATTTCCCGGTGGCCGTATGGTCATGGAATACCGCTCTGGCGCTCGTATGCGGCAACGCGGTCATCTGGAAACCCTCGGAGAAAACCCCGCTCACGGCACTGGCAACCCAGGCGCTGTTTGAGCGCGCCCTCAAGCGCTTTGGCGATGCACCGGCTCATCTGGCCCAGGTGGTCATCGGTCAGCGCGATGTGGGCCAGGTGCTGGTAGACAGCCCCAAGGTTGCCCTGGTGTCGGCTACCGGTTCGACCCGCATGGGTCGCGAAGTCGGGCCGCGCGTGGCAGCCCGTTTCGGCCGCAGCCTGCTGGAGCTGGGCGGCAACAATGCCATTATTGTCAGCCAGTCGGCCGATCTGGATCTGGCGGTGCGCGGCATTCTTTTTGGCGCTATAGGCACCTGCGGCCAGCGTTGCACGTCCACGCGCCGCATCATTGCGCATCGCGATGTGGTGCAGGAGCTGACCGCCCGCCTGAAAAAAGCCTATGCATCGGCCACGATCGGCAGCCCGCTGGAAGCCGGCACGCTGGTCGGACCACTGATTGATAAAGCCGCTTTCGAGGCTATGCAAAACGCGCTGGGCCAGGCCGCAGAACAGGGCGGCACCGTAACAGGGGGCGAACGCGCACTGCAAGAGCGCTTCCCCGATGCATTCTATGTCCGGCCGGCGATTGTGGAAATGCCCGGACAGACAGATGTAGTGCGTCACGAAACGTTCGCGCCCATTCTGTACATCATGAGCTATGACACGTTCGAACAGGCTATAGAGATGCAGAATGACGTACCGCAGGGCCTGTCTTCTGCTGTCTTTACCACAGACCTGCGCGAGGCAGAGCAGTTCATGTCTGCCTCGGGTTCCGATTGCGGTATTGCAAACGTGAATATCGGAACCTCCGGCGCAGAAATCGGCGGCGCCTTCGGCGGTGAAAAGGAAACCGGCGGCGGTCGTGAATCAGGCTCCGATGCCTGGAAAGCCTATATGCGTCGTGCCACCAATACCGTGAACTATTCACGCGAACTGCCGCTGGCGCAGGGTATCCGCTTCGGCGAAGACTGAGCACCAGCGCATACGATAGCCACTGCGAAACTGCGTCGCTGACATCCGGGCGTAAAACCCGGTTTCCGGCGACGCAGCTTTCATGCAATGTATGTCATATGCAATACGTGTCCCCTGGCCGTGCCTGCTATATGCTGTTGCTTTGCTGTTGCTTTGCTGTTGCTTTGCTGTTGCTTTGCTGTTGCTTTGCTGTTGTCTTGCTGTTGCTTTGCTGTTGCTTTTTCTGCTGTTGTCTATGGGCCGGCTGCTGAATCTGTCTGACCGTTACGCCGTCCGAACATTACGTTTACCGCGAGCACTTTTATGGCATTTACCTTCCGCTTTGCCGAACCCTTTGCACAGGTCAAGGGCTCGCCTATTCGTGAACTGTTCCGCTACCTGTCGCAACCGGACATGATTTCCTTTGCGGGCGGCTACCCGGCGCCCGAGCTGTTCGACGTGGCTGGTCTGCAGACCTCGCTGCTTGCGCTGGCCCACAGTCCGGGCACAACGCTGTCCTATGGTGCCACAGAAGGCTGGCCCGCACTGCGCGAGTCGTTTGCACGCCTGACTACAGCGCGCGCAATACCTACCGAGGCCGAGCAACTGATTGTCACCAGTGGCTCTCAACAGGGTTTTGATCTGCTGTTGCGCGCCTTTATCCAGCCTGGCGATACGGTGGTCGTGGAACGCCCCACCTATCCTGCCGCCCTGCAGGGATTGCGCCTGGCCGGCGCGCACATTGTCACAGTTGGCAGCGACCCCCATGGGCCCGATCTGGCAGAGCTGGCAGCAGTATTCAAGCAACATCAGCCCAAACTGCTTTACCTGGTGCCCACTTTCGCGAATCCGACGGGCGCCACCATTGATCTACAGGGCAGGCGCCGCTTGCTGGATCTGCTGTCGGGCACGTCCTGTGTCTTGATTGAAGACGATCCCTATGGCCAGTTGCGTTTTGGAGGATCACCGGTACCAAAGCTTGCCCAACTGGCACATGGTACGCCCGTGGCCGACCAGGTCGTGTATTTGTCCAGCCTGTCAAAAACCATCGCCCCGGGCCTGCGGCTGGGCTGGATGCGGGCGCATGCTGATATTTTGCGCAGGTGTGTGCTGGCCAAGCAGGTTGATGACCTGTGCTCAGCGCCCTATTTGCAGGCCGTGGCGGCCCACTATCTGGATTCGGGCCGTTATGAGACTCACCTGCCGAAAATTGCCCAGTCCTATGGCGAACGCGCCCGCCTCATGATTGCGTCGCTGCGGCAGCACTTTGGTGACAGTCTGACCCTGCTCGAGCCCGAAGGCGGCATGTTCCTTTGGGGACGTCTGCAAGACGGTCTGGATGCCGCCTCGCTGCTGCCGCTGGCCATACAGGAGAATGTGATGTTTGTTCCAGGCAGCGCTTTTTACGCAGCACAGCCCGATCCACAGGCCTTCAGGCTTAGTTTTACCATGAGTACGCCAGAACAGATAGTTCAGGGCTGCGCACGCCTGTTTCACGCCGCGCAGCGACTTGCGCAGGGCGAAACAGCGGGTTAACAGGGCAGGCGAGGGCCGGGGCTGGCCGTGCTTTGCATACCCGCGCTCAGGATCGCGGGTCAGCCTGATCTGCCGAATCGCTCTTGGCCGGATCTGCCTTGCCTGAGCGCGCTGGCGTCACACGCTTGTCTGTGCTATCGGTGCTGTCCGCGCACGGCATGGCGTCGCTACCTGCAGCGAGCGGGTCCCGCAACGACGGCTGATGCCGGTCAAGGTTAGCGTCATGATCGTCTGCTGCCGTTGCCTGCGGCGTCCCGGACAGTCGATGCACATCGACCTCGGTGGTGACCGGCTGCAATGCCGGGATGGTCTTGGCAGCCTTGGCCGACAGGCTCTGGAAACGGTCTACCTTGCCCGTCAGCCCTTGATTGCCCGCGAAACTGCGCACGACGGCATTGTAATGCGTGCTGAGCGTGCCGATTGTGCCGCCCAGTTTGCTCAGGTGCTCGGCAACCCGCGCCACCTGGTTGTACACATCGCTGGCGCGTTCGCCGATAGCCTGCGCCTGTTCATTGCTGTCGGCCATCATCCACAAATACGACACGGTGCGCAGAATCGGCATCAATGTCGTATGTGATACAAGAATGACGCCGCGCTCATACCCATACTGAAAAATATTCTGGGCATGGCGCAAGGCCTCGATATAGGCGCCTTCTATCGGCATGAACATCAGGACAAAGCCCGGGCTTTTCATGCCGGCCAGTGCGGTATAGTCCTTGGCCGCAAGCTGATCAATATGCGTGCGCACCGCTCGCAGATGCGCGTCCAGAAACGTCTGGCGCGCCGGCTCCTCGGTGGCATTCACGGCCTGTTCATAGGACACCAGCGACACCTTGCTGTCCAGCACGATCTTCTTGCCATCTGGCAAAAAGACGATGAAATCCGGGTAGTTGGCGCGGCCGTCCTCGCTGCGAAACAGCACCTGCGTATCAAAATGGTCGCCCTTGTGCAGTCCGGCCGCTTCCAGCGCACTTTCCAGCTGCATCTCCCCCCAGTTGCCCAGGGCCTTTTTATCCCCCTTGAGCGCACGCGCCAGCGCCTGCGCGTCATGAGTCATTTTCATACCCATGTCCATCAACTGGCCGATCTGTGAGCGCAGCATACTGTGCCCCTGCAGCGATTGATCGTGCACCTCATTGACCCGCGTCTGAAACCGGTCTATCTGTTCGCGCAGAGGTTGCAGCAGCCCTTCGATGGACTGGCGGCTGTTGCGCGAAAAGGTTTGTTCCTTTTCCTCGAAGATGCGGGTCGCCAGATTGCGAAACTCGGTGCCCAGTTGCTCGCGGGATGCGTCAAACTGCGCCCGCATGGCTTCCAGACTCTGCGCCTTGTAGGCGTAATCGGCCTGCAGGGAAATATGCTGTTTTTCAAGTGTATTGCGCGCTGTCTCCAGCTCCTGCACTTGCGCTTCGAACTGTGCCAGCCTGTCACTGTGTTGCTCGTTCTGCTGCCGCGCATGGGTCACGTCACTGCGCGCGGCCGCCAGTTGTGCAGCGAACTCATCCTTTTGCGTATCCAGTTCTCGATATTGCATCTGCAATTGCTCATAGCGCTGTTGCTCCTGCTCGTGCAGCCGGTCGCGCTCGGCCAGCAGATCCTCAAGGCCGGCTGCCCGGGCCCGGGCAGTGGCAAGCCGATAGTTCATGAACAGGGCGCACAGGAGCGCACCTGCGATGGCGCCGGCAGCAACCAGCATCCACAGCAGGGGCAACGCCTGCAGGGCGGCGACCACTTCATTCATGCACGCACTCCGGCAGCGACCATTGGCAATGGCCTGGCCGACATAGCAGGCGCACAGCGCCTGTTCACGTTTGAAGCATGAACCACAGACAGAGCGGACAAATACATAACGACAGAACCCCGGAAAGCTGCCCGACAATCTGGGCATGTCATGCATTCTAGCGCAAACGCACCACAGTCGCACCCGGCCAAAGGGCTGTGCCATGGTCCAGGGGGCCGCAGCGCAGGTTCCGTGTCGCCTCGCGTTTGCCAGTTAAATCTGCCGGCGCGTTACCTTGCAGGACCAGGCAAGAGCGGCGCCGATCTCTGCCGCCAGAGGGGGCGCTAGCTGGCGTACCGCAAACCCTCCTCGCCCTTGAGCCGAGACCTGCACGCCCCCTTGGTTCTCCGTGCTACAGTTGCCGACGCTGCATCTGATCAGCGATGTATTCGGCCTGGCGAATGGCCAGCGAGACAATCGTCAACGTCGGGTTCTCTGTTGCGCCGGAGGTGAACTGGCTACCGTCGGAAATAAACAGATTGGCAATGTCATGCGTTTGCCCGTGTTTATTGCAAACGCCATCTTCGGGCCGGGCGCTCATCCGACAGGTGCCCAGGTTGTGCGTGGAGGGGTATGGCGGTGTGCGAAACGCCTTGCGGGCGCCTGCCGCTTCATACATGGCAATCGCCTGGCCGAATGCATGTTCGCGCATCGCGTGATCGTTGGGATGATCATCAAAATGCACATTCGGCACCGGCAGACCATGCTGGTCTTTCTGATCATGATTCAGGGTAATGCGATTGGTTTCACGCGGCATATCTTCGCCCACGATCCACAACCCCGCCGTTCTTGTATAGGCATCCATATACGACGCAAAGTCGCTGCCCCAGCCGCCAGGGTTGAGAAACGCGGCATAAAACGGCAGCCCAAGCGCGATGGTTTCCAGCTCATACCCGCCGACAAAACCACGCTTGTCATTATGCCCGGCCTCGTCCTGTACGATGCCGGCCATGGTGGTACCGCGGTAAAAATGGACCGGCTCGTCAAACACGGCATACACCGACCCGGTCGTGTGGCGCAGGTAATTGCGTCCGACCTGGCCGGAACTGTTGGCCAGCCCATCGGGAAATTTCGACGATGCAGACAACAGCAACAGGCGTGGCGTTTCAATGGAATTGCCGGCCACACAAACGACGCGGGCAGACTGCCGCTGTTCGTTGCCGTCCTTGTCAAAATACACCACGCCGGTGACCTTGCCTTGTGCATCGTGCTCTATGCGCGCCACATGACACTGGCTGCGCAGTTCCAGTTTGCCGGTTTTTTCCGCCTTGGGGATTTCGGTATACAGCGTTGACCACTTGGCGCCCATCTTGCAGCCCTGGAAACAGAACCCCTGCTGGACACAGGCGCCGCGACCATCACGGGCCCGGCTGTTGATGGCCATGTGCCCGGTGCTGACCTTTTTATAGCCAAGGCGGGTGGCGCCGTTGTACATGATCTTGAAATTATTGTTACCGGGCAGGCCGGGAATGCCGTTAGTGCGCGTAACCCCCATTTTGTCTTCGGCCCGCGCATAGTACGGTTCCATATCCTTGAGCGTGATGGGCCAGTCCAGCAAGTTGGCATCCTTAAGTTGCCCATAATGGGTGCGCGCCTTGAATTCATGCTCCTGGAACCGCAGAGAGGCGCCCGCCCAGTGCGTGGTGGTGCCGCCTACCGTCTTGCAGATCCAGGCAGGCAGATTGGGAAAATCCTTGGCAATGCGCCAGGTGCCGGATGTGGTCCGCTTGTCCAGCCAGGCCAGCTGGCTGAAAGACTTCCATTCATCCTGAACAAACGATGCAGTGCTTTGCCGTGCGCCGGCTTCCAGCAACACGACGCTGATTCCCTTTTGACATAATTCATTGGCCAGCGTGCCACCGCCTGCGCCCGAGCCGATAATGACAACAACGCTGTCGTCCTTGTGATCAAAACTTGTCATAATGCTTATCTCCTTAATCCTGCCTGTCTCTGTCTGTGCGCGTCGTTGCGCTTTATGATTGCATGGAAGGACTGGCGCTCTGGGGCGGGTCGGGCAGCCACTTCAGGTCGTCAAAACCACGCGCAAGATAGCCGCCTTTGCTCCACACTTCCCCCTCGTAGCCGAAGTGACGGTAGGCCATATCATTGTCGTATATGGACGTGATGCATTGGCCGCGTACGGCCTGAAAGAATGGATCGGCTTGCATGTGCTGCAACAGTGCCGTTTGTTTGTCCAGAGCAAGACGTGCGAAAGCGCCTGCCGCCTGCTGGTTGAGTTTTGCCACGCCGTCGGCCACCAGCGTGGCCTGTGCGCTATCGCCCATTTGTGTGTCCATGTCCTTGACCAGCAAGGCGTAGACCGCATCGGGCAGATCCTTGTGCGGATACAGTGCCTTGCCCATTGCCAGCAGCGTCTCGGCCTGTACCTGGTTCAGGTGCTTCGTTTCCAGCGCCCAGGCGCGCGACGGTGCAAAGGTCGCCAGTACAGAGCTGGCGGCCAGGGTGCCCGTCAGTATTGCGGCACCACGCAGAAATTCACGCCGAGTCAGTGCGCCAGTGGGACTTGTCTTTCTTAATATGATCGGTGTATCCATCATTCCTCCGGTAAGCAGTCGCATTCATCCGAAGCGCAACCGAAGGCCAATGCCAGGGCGCGCTTCGCTTAGTTATGCGAACATTATGTGCTTTACCGATAGGTCCGGGTAACACCCATTTACTACATACATAGAGGAAAACCCCTATTCCTTCTATGGTTTTCACGATACCGATATAAGCAGTCGGCCACCGGCCAGAGTGCCTATCAGGCCGGGCCAGGAGCCATCGCGGCCCGACGCATCGGGTTGATATCGTAAAGACCGCAGCAGGCAATAACGGATCTGGACGCGATATAGTTAGTGAGCATGATCAACTCACCCGGGCAGGCCAACGGCTCGCCCGTCAGGCGATCAGCATCGCAAGGGGAAAAAAGCAATCAGCCAACCAGGGCCATTTTCTCGGCACGCGCCATTTTCAGCGGCGGACAGGGCTGTACTGCTACCGGCTCTGCGCCTGTCGTGGCGTAGCGCACGGCCTGGTAGCGCATACAGGTAACGCGCAGAAAAGAGGTGAAGTTCGTGGCTTCACCGCGATAGGCATAGACTTCGTCGTAAAGCGTGGCAATAAGTTGATTGGTGGTCGTGCCATCGCGGCGCGCCAGTTCTGCCAGCACTTCCCAGAACATATTTTCCAGCTTGATGCTGGTTACGACTTTGGCGATACGTACCGAGCGGCTGCGGCACTCGTACATGATGGGATCAGTGTGAGAATAAATGCTGCACATAGTGTCTCCTGCTGCAGACGGCCGACAGGCAGGCCGGTATAGAACCCGGTCTCGCCTGCGTTGCCGGACGGAAAATGGCATCCGCACGGAACGCGTTGGCGCTGCAATTGTTATGGACCTGACCACGGTCATCCGTGTGGTTATATAGTACCACTTTGGCACAATCGTCGGCCGGTCAAGGCACGACCACTGCCCGGGCCTCGAAACCGCCCCTGCCTATGGGCTATTGATAGTGTCCGTGCCTTTGCAGGACTTCGATTTTATAGCCGTCCGGGTCCAATATAAAAAAGAACTTGGCCAGCAGGGTGTCGCCCTCATGGAAACGCTTGATTTCCAGGGGGGACAGGCCTGCCTGCACAAGACGGGCATGCTCGGCCTCCAGATCGTCTACACAGACCGCCACATGGCCATAGCCATCGCCATGCGAATACGGCTGCTGGCGACCCTTGTTCCAGGTCAGCTCGATCTCCATGTCGTTTTCTGCGTTTCTCAGGTACGACAGGGTAAAGTCCGGGAAATCCAGCTCATGTGCCGGCTCCAGGCCGAAAGCGGTTTTGTAGAATGCCTTGGATGCTGCCAGATCAAGACAGCGCAACATGACGTGTATGATTTTTGCCAAATCGTGGTCCCCCTGTAACCTTTTATAAACCGATGCGCGAGCCCGGCGTTGATGCCGCCATTGTCGCGGCCCTTTGATTATGCAGGACAGTAGCCAGGCGGGGGTAATAGCGGATTACTACAGCGCCCTGGCGGCGCGCAAACTCGCATATATTGACAGAGCGCGCCAGGCTCGCCTGTAGACGGACACCCGGCGTTGCGGGTATCTGTCGAGGCTAAAGAGACAAAAGCTAAAGAGACAGAAGCTAAAGAAACCGAAGCGACAGAGACCAGAGCTGCAGATATCCGAGGCAGACATCCGCAGCAGGCATTGAGGCGGCAAGCGTCGGATCTGCCGCCGCTGCAGCCCCGGTTCTCAGGCGTGCAAAGCGCCGTTATCAGAACGCAGGTACAATCGCGCCCTTGTATTTCTCTTCGATGAATTTTTTCACATCATCCGTCTGCAGCGCCTTGATCAGCTTCTCGATTGCTGGAGACTTGGCTTTGTCTTCCGTCGTAGCCACCAGATTGGCGTAAGGCGAGTCGGCGCCTTCAATGAACAGCGCGTCTTTGGTGGGATTCAGGCCCGCTTCCAGCGCATAGTTAGTGTTGATCAGCGCCAGATCCACGTCATCGAGCACACGCGGCAATGTGGCGGCTTCCAGTTCCTTGAACTCCAGTTTCTTGGGGTTTTCTGTTACATCCCTTGCCGTGGCCAGCAAATTGGCGGGGTCTTTCAGCTTGATCAGACCCTGCTTTTGCAACAGCAGCAAGGAGCGCGCGCCGTTAGATGGATCATTAGGAATGGCAACGATTGCGCCGTCCTTGATTTCGGAAACATTTTTGATTTTCTTGGAGTAGGCGCCAAACGGCTCAACATGAACCAGGCCGACTGAAACCAGTTTGGTGCCCTTTTCCTTGTTGAACGTGTCCAGATAAGGCTTGTGCTGGAAAAAGTTGGCATCCAGTTGCTTGTCGGCAACTTGCTGGTTGGGCTGCACGTAATCGGTAAATACCTTGACAGTCAGGTCAACCCCTTCCTTGGCCAGAACAGGCTTGATGTGCTCAAGCAGCTCGGCGTGCGGTACCGGCGTAGCGGCCACAGTCAATTTTTCATTGGCGACGGCTGACAGGCTGATCAGGGAACTGGCCACAAGCAGGCCACCCAGAATGTGTTTTAAGTTCATTTGCAATACTCCTTATTGCTATTTTCGGTTGAAATGTTGAACCAGATAATCACCCACGGTCTGCACCAGCTGGACCATGAGGATCAGAATAACCACGGTGATGATCATGACTTCGGTCTGATAGCGCTGATACCCGAAGCGGATAGCCAGATCGCCCAGGCCGCCACCGCCGATCACCCCGGACATGGCCGAATAGCTGATGAGCATGATCGTGGTCACCACCACTGCACTGATGATGCCGGTTGTGGCTTCGGGCAAGAGCGCCCATAGCACGGTCTGGCGTGAATTGGCGCCCATGGCCCGGCACGCTTCGGATATCCCCGGATCCAGTTCGCGCAGAACGTTCTCGACCAGGCGTGCAAAGAACGGCGCGGCGCCAACGACCAGCGGCGGTATCGCCCCGCCGACCCCAAGCGCACTGCCCATGATCAGACGGGTAAACGGAATCAGCACAATCAACAGAATCAGAAACGGCACCGAACGCAAAATATTGACCAACAGCGATACTGACTGGTAAATGGGCTTGTTAGCCAGCAGCTGGCGGTCACTGGTGAGAAACAGATACACCCCCAGCGGCAGGCCGATCGCCACTGTCCACAATAGGGACCAGCCGGTCATCAGCAGGGTATCGATCGTGGCCTCTCCAATCAGGGGCCAGTCCAGCGTACTCCAATTCATGCTCTCAATACCTCGTAATTGACCTGATTATGCCGAAAGAACGCCTCCAGCGGCTCATAGCGCGACGGATCGGCGTCAACGGCCAGCACCAGTTGCCCGTAGGGCGTATCCTTGATTTTGCCGACCGCGCCCTGCAGAATGCTCAGGTTCACGTCCAGATCACGGCTGGCCTGGCTCAGCAACGGACGCGCCGTGCTGTGCCCGCGGTATGTCAGGCGTACGATGCGGCCCGGTACGCCTTCGATCAACTCTTTCCAGCCGTCGGCATCCACGCCGCTCTCCGAGAGCAGCGACAGCGTGGTTGCGTGTTGCGGATGCAAAAAGACCTCGACCACCTCTCCCGATTCGGCGATACGGCCGTTGTCGATAATCGCCACGCGATCACAGACACTACGGATCACATCCATGCTGTGGGTGATCAACACCACGGTAATGCCAAAGCGCCGGTTGATATCGAGCACCAGGTTCAGGATCGACTGTGTCGTTTCCGGGTCCAGCGCACTGGTGGCTTCGTCACACAGCAGCAGCTCCGGCTCGTTGGCCAGCGCTCGCGCTATGCCTACCCGCTGTTGCTGGCCACCCGAGAGCTGTCTGGGATACTTGTAGGCATGGTCTTGCAGTCCAACCAGCTCCAGCAGCGCCAGCGCCCGCTCGGTCCTGGCGTTTGCGTCCATCCCTGCCAGACGCAGGGGAAATGCTACATTCTGCAATACAGTGCGGCTGGTGAGCAAATTGAAATGCTGGAACACCATGCCGATCTTGTGGCGCAAGGTCCGCAGCGCGGCTTCACTGATTTTGGTGATGTCCTGTCCATGCAGCAGAACGTTGCCGCTGGTGGGACGCTCCAACAGGTTGAGCATGCGTATGAGGGTGCTTTTGCCCGCACCGGAACGGCCAATAATGCCGAAAATCTCGCCCTGGGCGATATCCAGACTGACGCCAGCCAGCGCCTCGACCACTTTGTCGCGGGACGCGTAGGATTTATGAATATTCTTTAGCTCAATCAACGTGCATACTCTGAAAAGCGGTGTGGTTAAAACGAATTTTATATTACCTGTATAAATTTGTTTTTATTTGAATATTTCTTTTAGGAATATAGAATTGACGGAAAAGCAGGGCATCAACAAGGCAATTGGGCACGACATCCGGATCCTTCACGAGAAGTGGCCCGTCGGCACGATCGGCCTGTTCCCATGTCGACCTGCCTGAAGCCACGCCGACACGGCTGCGCCGGAACTGCCCGACGCTGGCCACTACCATAACCGTCAGGCCGATTGCGGTTTACCTATCACGGACTGCTTACTGCCTGGTGCAAGGTACAGATACAGATTGCCCATTGCGCTATTCTGCCACAATCGCACCGGCCGCAGGATTGCGCGCATAAACCATTCCCGATCTGCGGTCTGCAGCGAGGCCTCCATTGCGCGCGACAGCGCGCGCGGCGACCCGATACGCCCTTTGCTTGCCGTGGACACAACTGACGCGCCGTTCATCGTTGTCCTGAAAAGAAAATACCGTGCCTGGGCACGGTATTTTTTATGGCCAGCGAGCCATCGCCAGAGCGGCAGATCAGACCGGCCAATGAACAACCATATGTCTTATTGCAGTGCGATTTCTACATCAACACCAGCAGGCAAATCCAGGCGCATCAGCGCGTCAACGGTTTTATCTGTTGGATCAACAATGTCCATCAGACGTTGGTGCGTACGGATTTCGAACTGGTCACGTGATGTTTTGTTCACGTGAGGTGAACGCAGTACGTCGTAGCGTTTGATGCGCGTTGGCAGTGGAACTGGGCCACGGACAACAGCACCGGTGCGCTTTGCTGTATCCACGATTTCAGCAGCTGACTGGTCGATAAGCTTGTAGTCAAATGCTTTAAGGCGAATACGGATTTTCTGGTTTTTCATGGGAATTCCTAAAGAACAATTATAAAGAACGAACTACCTGATCAGGGTAGCGACAAAGACGCCCGACAGCCCGAAGACTGCCGGATGCATCTGTACATATTACTTCGTGATTTTAGCAACCACGCCAGCGCCGACGGTACGGCCACCTTCGCGAATCGCGAAGCGCAGACCTTCTTCCATGGCGATCGGTGCGATCAGCTCTACGTCCATTGATACGTTAT
>Ga0160445_100321_pt1 | contig 28819 bp, 23 predicted proteins | sample HID1972M_E1MG_FD_108215 | JGI IMG/M metagenome (GOLD analysis project Ga0160445, IMG submission 108215) | Enriched pill bug-associated microbial communities from UW Madison campus, WI, USA - HID1972M_E1 MG | ecosystem: Host-associated > Arthropoda: Insects > Digestive system > Unclassified ... | reverse complement strand
TTATCCATTCTTCATCGACTTTTCTTTCAATTATGAATTTATCACCAAAATTTATCGATATGTCAGAATTATTGGATATGCGATAAACACCACTAATTCCCTCCTCATTTGCGGTGAACACATGAGGAATAACAGTTATTTGTACATCCACAGCGGTTTGATGCATTTTATCTGGTTCTGCTTTTTTGATGTTCAATAGATTTGTATCCTCATTCACTGTATTCCTTTCGTTTTTCTCAAAATTGTTTTGACAACTAATGCATACAATGCTATATTGTTCTTATCTAGCAAAAAGCGAGAAAAAAAACAAAACCTGACACAGGAAGAACTTGCTTTGCGTGTTGGCACAACAAAGAACTACATTTCGCGAATTGAAAATAATGCAAGCGATGATAGATAGTTTACTAGACGGTTTTTTCGGAAATCTTACTAGTTCAAAATGGGCGAAAATGACGAAAATATCATCCGATACAGCTCTAAGAGATATACAGGATTTGATAAACAAAGGAATGTTAATCAAGGAACAAGATGGAGGAAGAAGTACCAATTATAGTTTAGTGATACCTGTAAAGCAATAATTCAAAGTGATTTTTCTTGAATCGTTCATTTTATCTGGAGTATAAAGATATTAATCAGAACTTTATTAAGGATTCTTTGATCTATCGTAAAATTATAAGAGGAAGGCTAAATAATAGTTATCAAACGAGTTTGCAGTATGTTGAACCATTGGGTACTTTTTCTCAGCTAGAATTTATTGCTCAGGTTAATAATAACAGTTACAGCAATAACAGTATCACGAACAATATTGAATCTAATGGAAGTCAATTAAAGATAGATTCTTTAAGTAATCTATATGATTACTCTTTCCGAACAGGGCGTATTACAACAAACTATAATATTGATAAAGTAAAATATAAGCTATCGCTAGGGCTAATAGCCATTCCTTCTCATTTTGAAAGTACAGACATTCATAAAGCTGTTTCAACGAGTCGCAATGATTTTCACTTAGTTCCCATGTTTCGTTTTCAATATCTTTGGTCACTTTTACATAATATTTCATTGAATTATATAGGGACTCCAATCGAACCTATATTTAGTCAAATGCAGCCTGTACCTGATTATACAGATCCCCAAAATCCAGTATTTGGTAATCCAAGGTTAAAACTTCTTTTATTCATACACTAATTACTTCATATAATAATTATGTAGCGAATTCAAGATTCAACCTATCAGCTACAATTGCTGCCAGTATTATCGTGAATCAGGTAGTATCTAATACGCTGCAAATAATGCAACTAGAATCGCATAGTTTTTTAAATGAAACGCATTATATGAATATGAATGGCAATTATAATGTACGTGGTAACTACTCTGTTTCAAAGCAGTTAAATGATCGTAAATATAATTTGTCGCTTAATGGCTTGGTTTATTATGATTATGGTGCTGCTGTGAGTAATGGAATAAAGAGTTTGGTTACTAACTGGAGGCTTAATCAGCGATTGGGTGTGCGAGTAGACCCTGGTACTTGGTATGAAGTAAACCCTTTTATCTCCTATGATATAGATAAATCAAATAATAGACTACTAGGTGCTTTTAATAGTGATATAAAGACAATAGCTTTAACAATTGATGGTAGATTCTATGTTAAAACTTGGCGTATGGGTTACAGTGCCAGTAAAAATTACGTGAGAGGTATAAATTCCAATATCTCTAAAGACCCTTTGGTCGTGAATGCCTATATTGAGAAATCTTTTTTCAGAAGACAAAATGGCATTTTAAGGATATCTGCATTTGATGTATTTAATCAGAATAATTTTATTAACCGTATCGTAACTCCAATTTCCATTATAGATACTGAAACAAACGTTTTAAGCAGATTTGTAATGCTGAGTTTTACACTAAAACTCCAAAAATGGAGCGGTGTTGTTAAAAGGAATGGAAAGGAATTACAGCGTAGAGGTGATGGAAGTTTTATATATGAGTTCTAATGTTATCCAATTATTTTTTTGTCTGAAAAATAGATGTTCTACTACTTAGATTGACAACAATAAATCAATAACAATCTGATATATTGGGTTATAATCGTTTAAATTATTATTGTGAATTTAATTCTGGGGTTTTAAATGTCGCAAATGGGGCTCATCCCACAAGTCTCTTTTAAATTTTTTATTAAATTTCTCAATCTCCGATATAGTGTATTTATACATTAGATGTTTATTTAAGGTAGTAAGTGTACTATACCCAAGATGTTGAACCAGGCTAGAAGTAACTAAAATGTGTTGAGCATTAAATGACTTCAATTGTTCAATAGTAGAGTTGTCAGAACACCAAAAAACAAAATATCTTATTGCTACGGGGCAACAAGAGTTGTTAAAGCATTTACTTTCAGTTCCCGTGAAAGCAGTTGCTCATAAACTTTTAATGGAATCTTTTCATCGTTATGCAATTATTGGCGGCATGCCTGAGATTATCAAGACTGATGTCAAGCAAGGTAGTCTTTCCGATTTACCACGAATTTACGAAAGCATATGGGAAACCTATAAAAATGACGTTGAAAAATATACATCTAGTGATCTTGAAAGGAAGATTATTAAACATCTAATGGACAGTTCACCGTTATACATAGATGAGGGAGTTAAATTTCAAGGATTTGGTAATTCTAATTATCGATCACGGGAGGTAGGAGAAGCTTTTAGAACGCTTGATGATGCAAAGATTATACGCTTGATTTATCCTACAACTGATTTACATGCACCTTTGAAAACCGATCTAAAGAAGTCACCTCACTTGCAATTTTTAGATACTAGCATAGTAAATTATTCGCTTGATATCCAAGCGAATATGTTAGCCATGGAAGATCTGAATAATGAATACAAAGATGCAATAATACCCCATTTGGTAACCCAAGAAGTTATCTCCCTGCAAAGTACCTCGGCATATAAACCTAATTTCTGGGTACGTGAGAAATCTCAATCGAATGCAGAAGTTGATTTGCTTATGCTTATCGGGACATGGTTATTCCAATTGAAATAAAATCGGGTGCTACAGGCAGTTAAAATCGCTACATCAATTTATTGAGGCATCAGATCACCCCTATGCTATTCGTATGTATGCTGGGCAGTTTAAGGTTGAAGAGGCGGTTACCCCAAATAAAAAATCTTATCTGTTAATGAATTTGCCCTATTATACTGGTACGGTATTGCCGACATATATTGAGTGGTTTATTAAACAGAAACTCTAATTTAAGAGAGAGATCAATGAAAGCGGAGCGTAGGTTAACCTGGATGTTTATTGTTCCTGCATTTTCAGCTTTCATAATAACCTTTTTTACTAGCAAGTGCATTAGTAGCTAATCATTACTAAGTATAAATTATTGAAAAACTTTCTTCTTATTATCCTTCTATTCTCAACTGCTCTTTCCTGTATGCGGAAAAAGGATTCTGGCGTCCATTTTTCCGGGGAATTCCCGGCATCGTCTAACCCAGACTACGCTGTAATGACCAAGCCGCAGAATAAAAATCAAATACCCTTGTACAAAGCTTGACAAAGAAATGAGAGAAAAGCTTAAATTTGTAGAATGAATATAGCAAGTAAAATAAAATATATCGGTATCGTCGTATTAGCCTCGGTACTTTTCACTGCTTGTAATTTAGGCAATAAGGATAACGAAACATCTGCAGAGCAAGCAACAAGTGCCCCTCAAATAGGAGACCATGTTCCAAACAATCTGGTCTGTATGGTCAACAATGCCTATATGGCCGTACCACAATTAGAGGTGCCTTTTGAAGGAAAGATGTATTATGGTTGTTGTGAAATGTGTCAGGAACGCATACCGAAAGAGAAAAAAGCTCGCATTGCAGTAGATCCATATACCTTAAAGGATGTAGACAAGGCTGATGCGTACATTGTCCTAATCGGAGACGGTGGAGAAGTAGCATATTTCGAAAACGAGAAAAGCTATAAAGATCTCATTGCAAAAAGTAAACTTAATCAGAAGTAAAAATTGAAAGAGCTGGAAAAAAACGGCAAGATTAAATCTTTCTTTCTACTTATGTCAATGATCAAATAGACAATATAAACGCCTAAGCTGATTATTGAAAGTCAAATAAGTATCGTCTTGAAATTTCCTTCACGGAGTAGGGAAAAATAGTAAGTGATTTAACCTCTTAAATAAAAACCCTGGTTCCTGAGTAATTTTCCCTGAATGCTTTCGGCGTATCATTCTTTCTGCGTTTAAACAGCCTGTTAAAATTCGACATATTATTAAAACCACATTTAAATGCAATTTCAGCAATCGTTTCTGTGGTATTGATAAGCATACGGCTGGCATGTCCTAGTCGTATTTCGTTTAAACAATCGATAAATGTTCTGCCCGTCCTTTTTTTTATGAAGCGGCTAAAAGAAGCTTCAGGCATATTGGCTATCTTTGAAATTTCTGCCAGAGTAATTTGCTGGCTATAATTAAGGTTCATATACTCATACACTTTTTGTATCCTTCGGCTGTTATACGTGATCGTCTCATAGTTATGTGCAGCATTTGAAAGTGTATGCATGTGCCTGGAAGTGGATAAATCATGTAGTATGGAAAAAAGTTCCAAAACGGAATCAAACCCACTTCTCTGATTTAACGAGATAAGCCGAGATTTAATGGCTAAGGTTGTTTCCTTCGAAAACAAAATCCCTTTTTGTGCACGTTCAAACATACTCCGTATAAAGCTAAGCTGGTTTCTTCGCAACATGCTCTCGCAAAAAAGATCCTCATGGAACTGGATCGTGATTTCCATGATCTCTTTACTTTCACACTCATGATTAAACCATCCATGGTTTAAATTTGGCCCTACAAATACAAGTTCTGCGTCTCCGATTACATCAATATGATCACCTACAATTCGTTTAGCCCCTGCTGCGTTGATGATTAAATTGAGCTCATACTCTTCGTGATTGTGAATAGGGAAATCAAATTGCTTTTTATATCTTGAAAATAAAGTAAAACAATCACTTTGTGTTAATGGGGTAATTTCTCTGACAACATTATGGCTCATGATATGCAGTGTTTTAGATTACAATTTATTTGATTAAATGTATAGATTATAACTCATATTAGGCACATCATTTACAGGAACTGATTTAAATGTACTAAAGAATGTTATAATAGTATTAATGAATTGGTCAATTTGAAACTACATTTGAAACTTATTGATTAAACCAAATATATATCTAGGTAACCCAATTGAATGAACTTAAAATTAATCGATATCCTGATTATTGTCGCTTATCTGATCTCCACTATAGGAATTGGCTTATGGTATCGCAAAGAGGCCCGGCAAAACAAAGAAAGTTATTTGATGGGAGGCAAAAGTCTCCCTTGGTATAAATTGGGATTGAGTGATGCTTCTGATATGTTTGACATTAGTGGTACCATGTGGATGGTCAGCCTTTGCTTTGTTTACGGATTAAAAAGCATCTGGATCCCATGGTTATGGCCGGTATTCAATCAGGTGTTTATGATGATGTTCCTGAGCAGATGGTTACGAAGAAGTAATGCCAATACCGGTGCAGAATGGCTGTTAATCCGTTTTGGTGCTGTAGGAAAGGGAGTAAAAGGGTCGCAGGTTGTTATAATTGCTTTTGCTTTGATCAGTTGCTTTGGCTTTTTAGCTTATGGCTTTGTTGGCCTGGGTAAATTCATTGAGGTCTTTGTGCCCTGGGATATGGTAAAAGACTACATCCCCTTTGAACTCCCAGAAAAATATGCACCACATTTTTATGGCATTGTCTTTACACTGTTTGCAATGTTCTATTCCATTTTGGGTGGACTGCACAGCATTGTTTTAGGTGATGTTATTAAGTACTGCATCATGACCATCGCCTGCATCGCTATTGCTATAATTGCCATTATTCACCTGGATGGCAGTACATTAAATGTTCCGAAAGGATGGGACGATCCCTTCTTTAGCTGGCGTCTGGATCTTGACTGGAGCAGGATCGCTGCCGATGCGAACCAGAAAATTGTGGATGATGGATTCAGCCTTTTTGGATTATTCTTTGGTATGATGATAATGAAAGGTGTTTTTGCATCATTGGCGGGGCCTGCACCAAACTATGATATGCAAAAAATATTGAGTACACGCAGTCCGGAGGAGGCGAGTAAAATGACAGGGTTTGTCAGTATTATTTTATTGCCGGTACGCTATTCTATGGTGATGGGTTTAACGGTGCTGGCTTTGTTATATTACGATCAGCTTTATTTGAAGGGACCCGATGGCATTACTGATTTTGAACGCATCCTGCCGGCTGCCATCAATAATTTCTTGCCTGTGGGCGTGCTTGGCCTTGTCCTCACCGGTTTACTTGGGGCCTTTATGGGAACTTTTAGCGGCACATTAAATGCCGCGCAGGCATACATCGTTAACGATATTTATCTTAAATATATTAATCCTGAAGCGAGTACGAGCCGGATTATTTCCATGAATTATTTAGTAGGGGTGCTCGTTGTTACTATTGGTGTCATTCTCGGTCTTTTTGTAAAAGACGTAAACACGGTACTGCAGTGGATAGTATCCGGGTTATACGGCGGCTACGTAGCCGCTAACATGCTCAAATGGTTTTGGTGGCGCTTTAATGCCAATGGATTCTTTTTGGGAATGATTTTCGGAATAGTGCCGGCAATAGCACTGGCAGTACTGAAATCGCTCCACCTGCTATCAGGCTTGGATCTCTATTACTGGCCTTTGTTATTTGTATTGTCGCTGGCCGGTTGTATCGTTGGAACTTATACAGCGGAACCAACGGATATACACACATTAAAGTCTTTCTACACAACTGTAAGACCCTGGGGCTTCTGGAAACCAATAAATAACCTAATGCTTATTGAAGATCCTTCCTTTCAATCGAATAAAAATTTTAAACTCAATATGTTTAATGTCGTATTGGGTGTTCTTGCACAGCTATGCTTGACCATTTTACCCATGTATCTGATTATGATGCAGAAAATGCCCTTATTGATCACTATAGTTATTCTTGCCATTGTCATTGCTATCTTGAAGAAAACTTGGTGGAATAAATTAAATGATTATTAGATTTATCCATATAACGAATGAATATTTTTGAAAAGAGGTTTAAGCTCTTAAACGACACCTACAGTAAACTTTTGACTACAAAAAATGAGCAGATAGAAGAGGGAAACGGCATTTATAACCGCTATAAAAACCCTGTTCTCACAGCTGCACACGTGCCTTTAAACTGGAAATATGATTTTAATCCGGAAACCAATCCATTCCTGCTGGAACGGGTTGGCATTAATGCCGCCTTCAATGCGGGTGCCATTAAATTTAATGGTAAATATGTGCTTGTGGTCAGAATAGAAAGTTCAGACAGAAAATCATTTTTTGCTATTGCAGAAAGTCCGAACGGCATTGATCATTTTATGTTATGGGACAAGCCTTTGGTTATACCTGAAACAACAATTCCAGAAACAAATATTTACGACATGCGCGTTGTTTTGCATGAGGATGGTTGGATTTATGGGCTATTTTGTGCCGAACGGAAAGACCCGTCAGCACCTGCAGGCGATCAGACTATGGCTATTGCGCAATGTGGCATTGTGAGAACAAAAGATCTTAAACAATGGGAAAGACTGGCTGATTTGAAAACGCCCTCTCGCCAACAAAGAAATGTAGTACTTCATCCTGAATTTGTAGATGACAAATACGCTTTTTATACGCGCCCTCAGGATAGTTTTCTTAGCACAGGAACAGATGGAGGAATAGGTTTTGGATTATCTGTCTCAATTGAAAACGCAGTAGTGACTGAAGAATTCATTCTTGACAAGAAGGTTTACCATACTGTGTTTGAAGAAAAAAATGGTCAGGGTCCGGCACCTATAAAAACGACTTATGGCTGGCTTCATCTGGCTCATGGGGTTCGGAATACCGCTGCTGGATTAAGGTATGTGCTTTACATGTTCATGACGGATTTAAATGATTTAACAAAAGTTATATATAAACCAGCAGGATACTTCCTGGCTCCGGAAGGTGAAGAACGCATTGGAGATGTTTCAAACGTCGTTTTTTCTAATGGTTGGATCAGTGATGATGACGGAAAAGTTTATATCTATTATGGCTCATCAGACTCCCGTTTGCATGTAGCCATTAGCACCATAGAGAAATTGATCGACTATGTAATAAACACCCCCGCTGATGGCTTAACATCAGCTTCCACAGTAGAAAAGATCATTGATATGGTGGATAAGAATCTGACACATTCACGATAATAGAGTACTATGGACACTTTTGACAGCTATAAACGGGAACTGGAAAACATATTGCAATACTGGAGTAGCGTGGTTTTTGATAAAGACCGTGATCGCTTTTATGGAAAAGTTGACGAAGATAACCATCCGGATGAACATGCTCCTTTAGGCGCTGTGATGTATTCCAGGATTTTATGGTCCTTTTCAGCAGCCTATCAGTTGGTACCTGATCCCAGATACCTGGAAATGGCTCAAAAAGCTTATAATTATTTAATTACTGCATTTTCTGATGAGGTGTATGGCGGGGTATTCTGGACTATAGATTCAAATGGTAATCCGGATGAGGATAAAAAGCAGATTTACGCACTTGCTTTTGCCATTTATGGCCTCTCAGAGTTTTATAGGATCAATCCTCAGAAAAAAGCGGTTGAACAGGCAATAGCCCTGTATGAGCTCATTGAAAAATATAGTTATGATCCCATTAAAGAAGGATACTTGGAAGCTTTTAACAAGGACTGGTCTTTGGCAGATGATCTGAGGTTGAGTAAAAAGGATAGCAATGAAAAAAAGACTATGAATACGCATTTGCACATTATGGAAGCCTATGTGAACCTTTATAAGATCTGGCCGGATGAAAATCTGGCGAACAAAATCAAAAATATTATCCATATTTTCAGTAAGTATATAATTGATCCCCAGACTAATCACCTCGGCCTTTTTTTTGATGAGAACTGGAAGTCTAAGTCCAATATTGTTTCCTACGGGCATGACATTGAGGCCTCCTGGTTGCTTTGTGAAGCCGCTGAAATTTTAAAAGATGAAATCTTACTATTTAATATCCGGGAACAGGCAATAAAGATAACAAGGGCAGTTGCAGAAATCTTGACTGAGGATGGAGGATTGAACTACGAGTATGAGCCAGATCAGGGCCATCTCTTTACAGATAAGCATTGGTGGGTTCAGGCTGAAGCATCCGTAGGGTTTCTCAATGCCTGGCAAATTAGCGGGGACAGGTATTATTTTACTTTATTTGAAAAGAGCTGGAATTTTATTGACCGACATATCATTGACAAAGTGAACGGCGAGTGGTTTTGGGGAATTGACAATAATCATCAGCTTATGCCCAAACAGGATAAGGCAGGAATCTGGAAGTGTCCTTATCACAATACCAGGTGCATCCTGGAAATCATTAATAGATTAGTAACCAATTAGAGAAAGCCTTTCTTTAATGTTCTGTAAGTACCATACAATGCTAAAAAAGTATTAATAATTGCAGGACATTGATTGTAAATTTGATTGTAACAATTATAAACTAAAGAATGCTTACCACATTGATGAAAAATCATTATAAATTAATTTTTGCACTGCTATTTCAAAGTTGTTTAGCACTTACTTCAATTAATGTATCTGCCCAGGAAAAAAAATCGGAGCAAGTCGATATAGACACGCTAACGCATAGGTTAGTAGTTAAAGCTCTGGAAGAACACCTGAGCTGGGATCGCACAACCAGTGATATGTTACCTGATGGTAGTTGGAAAGATATCAACTATAAGGATTCTGTTCATGTTCAATGGCCTACACATATTCAGCGTTTGAAAACCATGAGCCAGGCTTACCGGGATCCGTCCAACCAATTGTACAATTCGGAAGCTCTGCTTGAAAACATACTCAGCGGCTTTGATTTTATTTATGATAAAAAATATAAATCCTGGAATTGGTATGATGTTTCCATAGGGGCGCCCAGTAATTATATGGTCGCGCTGATTTTATTGAAGAATAAAATTAGTCATGAAAAGTTATTGAAATATGCGACCTTCCTGAAAGATGACATCGGCAATAAAGCGCACCAGGGTCAAAATCGCATCTCAGTGTCTATTATTACCATCTATAAAGGCTGTATTGAAAATAATTTCGCACTTATTAACAGGGGTTTTGCATCAGTTGCATCGACTCTGGTTATTGAAGAAAAGCAGGGTGTTGAAGGTATTAAAATAGACAATAGCTTCCATCAGCATAGACCGCAGCTTTATTCTGGAGGGTATGGTATGGGCTTCGTGAAATCAATTGCCGAGTTTATGTCACTTTCAACTAATACGTTCTTTGCCGATACTTTTACACCCGAAAAAAGAAAACTGTTTTCTGATCTTCTGCGCAAAGGTCACCAGTTATTTGGATATAGGGATGTAATTGACTTTGGAACTATTGGCAGAGGCATCTCCCGCAGGAACGCAATGGGCAATATCGATTCTGCAACCTTGAAAATCATGATGATCATTGACCCGGCTCATGCAAACGATTATAAGGAATGGAAAAACAACCTTAGCGGTGCGGCCTTTTCTAAGACCTTTCAGGGAAATAAGTATTTTTGGAAATCGGACATTATGACGCATCATGGAGCCAATTATTATTTATCAGCAAAGGTAATATCGAGCCGCTCCGTGGGAACGGAAATGCTGAACGGCGAAAATTCAAAAGGATATAATTTGCCGCTTGGCGCAACCAATATCACAACAACCGGCAAAGAGTACCGGAATATTTTTCCTGTATGGGACTGGACAAGGGTACCTGGAACAACAGCAGTCAACAATCCTTCATCAGTACTTTTATCCTGGTATTTATATGGCTCTAATGTATTTTCCGGAGGAATAAGCGATGGAAAAAATGGTGCGATTGCCTATGACCATAGCTACAATGGTGTACAGGCAAAAAAGGCTTATTTTTTTATGGATGATGCTATGCTTTGCTTAGGGTCTGGCATAAACGCCTTAGGAGTGCAGTCTGTCAGAACCTCAGTCAACCAGTGTTTTTTAACAGGTGACGTAATGATAGATACTGGAAATAACGCGCAATTGTTAACGGAAAAGAGGCACATTTTTACTGACCTGAAATGGGCCTATCATGACAGTGTTGGTTATGTATTTCCGGATAAAGCAAATATAACCATTCAAAAAGATACGCAGGCTGGCAGCTGGAAAAGTATCAGCGTAACAGGTAGCGATTCCTTGGTCAAAAAAGACGTTTTTAGCATATGGTTTAATCATGGTACTGCTCCTGAAAATGAACACTATAGCTATATTGTTATACCTGGTAAAAGCCTGGCCGATTTTAAAAATGAGGCATCAGATAAGAATTTTAGGATTGTCCAAAACACAGTTGATGTTCAGGCTATACGGTACAAAAATTATTATGCAATTATATTTTATAATCCCGGTGCAGCCAGGATGGACGATGGCTTAATCATCAAATCAGAGAATAAAGCCCTGGTCTTGCTGAAAAAAAAGGATAAGGGCTATTCAATTTCAGTTTCGGATCCGGTTCACATTCAATCAGCAGTTAAATTGATTTTAAATAAGAAGATCTCTGGTCCCGATGCCGCTTATTCCGGGCAAAATACCGAGATAACGTTTATGCTTCCTGTGGGCAATGATATTGGAAACAGCCTCACTCGGCAGTTTTCAGCAAAATAATACAACCAATAGCTGCGCTCTTACTAAATGTAATAATATAACCAAATACAATTAAACCCCAATATTTATGAAAAGAGATTTTATTTTATTTTTTCTGGCGCTTGTTTTTTATGCTGCCAATTCTTCGCAGGCAGTTGCGGCCCGCAATAACAACAAGGAAAGTTTAAAAGTTACGAGGTCAGTTCAAAAGGGAGTTAAAGGCATGATCTTAGATGAGAACGGTCAGCCGGTACCGGGTGCTACAATCATGGAAAAAGGCACGAAAAATGGTGTTTTAGCAGATAGTAACGGTAATTTCAGTATTACGATTACAGATAACAATGCGGTATTAGTGATTACATCCATCGGTTACGATACGCAGGAAATAGTCATCGGAGATCAGGGTACAATCACAGTCAGGCTTAAAGAAAATAGCTTGAGTTTGAATGATGTAGTGGTGGTCGGTTACGGTACGCAGAAACGTGGAGATGTTACTGGCGCCATATCTTCCATAAATGAAAAAACTTTACGTGAAGTGCCGGTAACCAATCCGCAACAATTGTTACAGGGCCGTATCGCAGGTGCGCTTGTAACACAAAACTCCAATAAGCCAGGTGCTTCACCAAGCGTTTTACTTCGTGGAAACAGGTCTATTACAGCAAGTAATAATCCGTTATATGTAATTGACGGTATCCCAACAACTGATGGTTTAAACGATGTCAACCCAAATGACATTGTATCCATGGATGTTTTAAAAGACGCTTCTGCCACCGCCATTTACGGATCGAGAGGAGCTAACGGGGTTATCATCATCACTACGGCACGCGGAAAGGAAAGCAAAGACGGCAAGCCTGATGTGAATTATAACGCCTATGTTGGAACAACAAGGATCAGCAAATATATTGATGTTTTATCCGGATCGGATTACGTTGAATTCAGACGCGATGCTAACAGGTCATTAGCCCCTCCTAATAATTATAATGACAATGATCCTGCAGGTTCAGACGCGAAAATATTTAATTCGACCGAACTCGCTGCCATTGCTGCCGGTCAGTATACAGATTGGCAAAGGGAAGTTACACAGAATGGTTCACAGCAAAATCACCAGTTGAGTATACTGGGCGGTGCAAAGAAAACCAGATATAACATCTCGCTAGGCTATTATAACGATAAAGGTTATATTAAACTTCAGGATTTTTCAAGGTACAACCTTCGCGTGAACTTAGATCAAGATATAGGAAGCCGTATAAAAATGGGTATATCCATGTTGGGTTCTTACACAGAAAGAAATGGCGATAATTTCAATCCTATTGGTGCCGCTGTAGAAATGAATCCTATAGGCTCTCCTTATGACGAAAACGGCAACCTTATCCCGCAGCCCAATGGTGATGCTGCGATGTACAATCCGCTTAGCAATTATATACCGGGTAACCTAATTAATCTGGAAAAGAGAACACGTATACTGAGCAGTATATATGCGCAAGCTGAAATTATAGACGGCTTAAAGTTCAGGATAAACTTCGGCCCTGATTTAATCAATACCCGAACCGGCAATTTTACAGCGTCCAATACGACCGCTTTGAAGAATGAAAATCTGCCTACTGCCAGCACGTCGAATGGGTACACGTTTAATTATACTTTAGAAAATATACTGACCTATGATAAAAAATTGGGAAAACATTCACTCAATTTTACTGGCTTATATAGCATACAGCAGCGGGTAAATGAGTCTGGTTCGGCTAGTGTTATCGACTTGCCCATTGCCTCTGTTACTTACAACAACCTTGGGTCGGCAAATGAAATTTCAGGGGTGGGCAGTGGTTATTCAAGACTTGACATCTTGTCGTACATGGGGCGGGTAAATTATGGTTTTGACAGTCGCTTTCTGTTTACCTTAACGATGCGGGCTGATGGATCATCTGTTTTTGCGCCAGGCCATAAATGGGGCTTCTTCCCTTCAGCGGCATTTGCCTATAACATGATCAATGAAAGCTACCTGAAGAATATTAGCTATATCAGTAACCTGAAATTAAGACTTAGCTATGGCAGAACCGGTAATACTGCCGTAGGTTCCTATCAGACATTAGCCAACTTAGGCGGAACCAATTATGATTTTGGTGGTGTACCTGCCTATGGGTTTTACCCAAATTCATTGCCCAACTCAACCTTGAAATGGGAAACTACAGAAGCATTTAATCTGGGTTTAGATTTTGGATTTTTAAACGATCGCATTACCGGGTCGTTTGAAACCTATCGCAGCAGAACATTTGATCTGTTATTACCCTTTAATTTGCCAAATTCAACTGGTTTTGGATCCGTTATTACAAATATAGGAAGTACCCGGAATACGGGTTTTGAAACTACCATATCATCCAGGAACATCGTCAATCAGGACAATGGTTTTCAGTGGAGTACGGATATCACGGCGGCTTATAATAAGGAGGCAATACTTGAGCTTTCAGCAGGTAAAGTGGATGATATAGGCAACGCCCGGTTTATAGGAAAGCCTATACACGTCTATTATGACTATCAAAAAACTGGTATTTGGCAAATCGGTCAGGACGCTGAAGCAAAACAGTATAGCTCATCCGTTGGACAGATAAAAGTGGCCGATAGAAATGGTAATGGGAAAATTGATGCGGATGACAGGACGATAATCGGCAACCAGACCCCCGACTGGAACTTTGGTATCAACAACCGTTTTTCTTATAAAAACTTTGATTTAGGTGTGTTTATGGTGGGGATCACCGGCAGAACATTAGCCAGCACTTATTATACTGCTCCAGGTCATAATTCCATTGCTTTTGGAGGCAGATACAATATTGTGAACGTTGATTACTGGACCCCTGATAACCCAACCGATGCTTATCCGCAGCCTAAAGCCGGAACTTCGGGAAATCCTGGCGTTCTATATGGTAGTACCCTGAAATTTTTTGACGGCTCCTACTTACGTATAAGGAACATTGATCTGGGTTATACCCTTCCTAAAACATGGGTTTCAAAGATAAAAGCACAATCGGTAAGAATATATTTTGACATGACTAATCCTTATACTTTTTCATCGTACGTGCATAAATACAATGGAACAAATCCGGACATTTCGGATGCTCCATCTACTATCAATTATTTGCTGGGATTAAATGTTAGATTTTAATTAAAATGACCATGAAAAAATTAGTATTAATTGCCTTTACAGGTATCATCATATTGTCTTCGGGCTGTAAAAAATTACTCAATGAGGATGTACGGAGTCAAATATCAAATTTATACCTCAATACTCCAGCTGGAATTGAGGATGGAACAAGAGCGGCTTACAGTTATTTACGTAGCTGGTACGGGCAGCAAAGCGCAGGCTGGATGACCGTTTATGGTACCGATGAATATACAGTTGGAAATGCAGATGCTGTTTTTGACAATTACACAGCAAATTTAAATGCTGCAAGTGGAGTTGTCAATGGCGTATGGAACAGTCTTTACGGTGCTATCAATACCTGTAACTCGGTTATTGATGCTGCAGCAAATGTAACAGATATGGATACCAAACTTAAAGATGCCCGTATTGCCGAAGTCAGGTTTTTAAGGGCGCATTATTACTTTTTATTAGTTCAGCAATTTGGTCCTCTGCAGCTTTCACTTGAGCCAACGGTTACGCCTTCTACTGTTGCTACCCGTTCGCCTATTGCCGATGTTTATAATGCTATCATTGATGATCTTAACTTTTCGATTGCAAATTTACCACCTACTCCTTCTGAATACGGCCGCGCAAGCCTTCCTATTGCTCAGCATATGCTGGCAAAAGTTTATTTAACCCGTGCAAGTACGACAGCTGCAGAAAACAACGATTATGCAAATGCAGCCGCCCTGGCAGAGGAGGTAATAAACACCAGCGGAGCTAAACTGCTGGATGATTTTGCTGACTTATTTGTTCAGGATGAAGGACAAAAAAATAGCGAAACTTTATTTGCCTGTCAATTTAGCACCGATGTTTTGACCAATGGCGCAGGTAACCAGGCACACTTGTTTTTTTGTAGTGCTTATGATGTGCAGGTTGGCATGAAAAGAGACCTGGCAAATGGTCGCCCCTATAAACATTACAGACCTACGAATTACATGCTCAATTTGTACAATAAAAGTATAGACAGCCGTTTTGATAAGACTTTTAGAACTGTTTGGTTCTGCAATAAACCAGGTAATTTCACCATCAATGGCAAAACGGTAGCACTAAAACTGCGTGACACTGCTTTTGTTATGCTTGACCATGAAATAACAGCTGCGCAGCGCGATGCTTACACAAAGTACCGGGTTTTTGCACCAAGTGAATACACAACTGATATTTGGCCAATGAACAAAAAATTTCTTGATTCATTAACAATTGATAACAACATGGCTAACGGGGCAAAGGACTTTATTATTTACCGCTTAGGCGAAACTTATCTGATTGCAGCCGAAGCCTTGCTAATGAGCGGGCATGCAGACCAGGCTGTGCTGTACATTAATACCTTAAGGAGAAGAGCCGCAAAAATTGGTGCTACCCCGGCCATAACTGTGGCCAACAAATTAGCAATGGAAGTTACCGCTGCACAGCTGAATATAGATTTTATTCTTGACGAGCGTTCAAGGGAGCTTTCAGGAGAATATATGCGATGGACGGATCTGGTACGAACCGGAAAGTTAATTGAGCGGGTTAAAAAGTACAATCCGGCTGCGGCTGTATTGATACAACCTTATCATGTACTGAGACCTATTCCGCAAAATCAAATAGACAGAACAGAAGGCACGATGACAGCTTTTCCTCAAAATTCGGGATATTAAAAACAGAAATGGATATATACAACAATGTAAGAACAGTAACTTTAAAAACGGTGTCCACTATTCTATCTTTCATAAATAATAACTCTAATAAAATAAGTATATGATCAAAAAAAGTCTGGTTTTAAGTACAATACTCTTCAGTTTGCAATTGGCCTTGTTTGCGCAGCCCACTCCTTCAGCGCAGGCAAATTCCATCCTGTCTCTTATGGATAAGGTGGCGCATTGGCAGCTCAATGAATGGGCCGAAGGCAGAATCATCAAACTTCCAAAAACGGAGTGGGAAAATGCTGTTTTATATACAGGGATTGTGGCGTTGAAAACAATTCATAATGCACCTGAGTATGATCGTTTTCTGTATAACATTGGTGAAGAATACAAATGGAATACTGGAAAACTAAGGCTGTTTGCTGATGATTATTGCATAGCGCAGATGTACACTTCCATGTATTTGGAACACAGCGACCCTAAAATGATTGCCAACTGGAAAGCCCTTGCGGACACCATTGTAAATCATCAGTTCAACGAATCGCTTAAGGTGGTGCCAAACATTAACCACAGGGAATGGGCATGGTGTGATGCTTTATTTATGGGCCCTCCTGGATTGGCCTTACTGACTAAGGCTACCGGAGAACAAAAATACCTGATCAAAGCGGATTCTCTCTGGTGGAAAGCCTCTGCTTATCTTTATGATAAAAGCGACAGTTTATACTATCGTGATAGTCGTTTCTTTGATCGTAAGGAAGCGAACGGAAAAAAGGTTTTTTGGTCCAGAGGTAATGGCTGGGTATTGGCCGGGTTAGCCAAGATGATGGAAAATATGCCGGAAAATTTTGTCAGCCGTAAAAAATATGAAGCCCAGTTTAAGGAAATGGCTGCTAAGATTGCCAGTCTTCAACAGCCGGACGGAAGTTGGCATGCTTCTCTATATGATCCTGTAACTTTTAATCTGAAAGAATCAAGTGGTACCGGATTCTTTTGTTATGGTTTGACCTGGGGCATTAACAATGGCCTGCTTTCCAAAAAGCAATATCTGCCGGTTGTAGAAAAAGCCTGGCAAGCTATGATCAGTTCTGTTCATCCTGATGGAAAGCTTGGATTCGTACAGCCTATTGGCGATAAGGCAGTAACCGCTGGCTATGAAAGTACAAATGTATATGGAGTTGGCGCATTTTTACTAGCTGGCACTGAATTATATAATTTATATAAATAGCAACCCTTGCTGAGCTGATAAAGACGTGGTGGCCATTAAGCTATTTGAAGGTTCAGTGTTGCAGAAGCCAATCTTGATGCAGTCATTGCCTGGAGAGAAGGGTACTTTTATCTGGGCAATGAAAACATCGAAAAAGCTGGATGTATTCAATACAAAATAGGGAAGGAGGTTACTGTAATTTGTTAATCACCACGTTTTAAGACCAGAAATGTCTAAGAATGTAGACAAGGCTGATGCGTACATTGTCCTAATCGGAGACGGCAGAGAAGTAGCATATTTCGAAAACGAGAAAAGCTATAAAGATCTCATTGCAAAAAGTAAACTTAATCAGAAGTAAAGAAAAAAGGGGTGACAAAAATTGAAAGAGCTGGAAAAAAAACGGCGAGATTAAATCTTTCTTTTTTTCTTTCTACGTATGTCAATGATCAAATAGACAATATAAACCCCTAAGCTGATTATCGAAAGCCAAATAAGTACCGTCTTAAAATTCCCTTCACCCGCTGTAAAAGCTAAGATGGCAATTACAGGGCCAGAGCCAATCAGCGTTGCAACAATAAATTTTTTATAATTTATTCTTAAGAAGGCTGGAATAAAGCTAATAGCTTCATTAGATAAAATGGGCGAAAGCCTAAATAAGATAATAGCCCCTACTCCATACTCCTTAACCAATTTCGTGAGCTTAGCAAGCGCCTTGTCCTTTAAAATCCGTTTTAAAATGGCTGGCCCTATCCAATATCCAATGAGATAAGCAACTGTAGAAGAAACAAAAACGGCAACAATTGAAATCACAGAGCCCCATAAAGGGCCGTAGCTTAACGATGATATAATTAACAATAAAAGATTAGGAACAACAAAAAGAAACATAGAAGCAACCATTGCAAGAATAATAACCAAAGGTCCCCACATTCCGAAGCGAGAAACCCAATCTCTTATCCTGTTTTCATCTCCACTGATTAATACGCTAAAGGCTTCCCGTATAGAGTCATTAAAAGAAGGAATAAAAAAATAGCAAATAAAGAAAAGAAACAACAATAATAAAGAAATGATTAAGGGAAGCTTTCGAGACAACATACGTTAAATTTATCTTTCAAATAAGAACATCCGCTTACTTAATTTGTTTAATGCACTTAACAATATGATTCAAACCTTAAACGACTAAACTTTATATTATGAAAGATTTATCAAAGCAAGTGATTCTAATAACGGGTTCTACAGATGGTTTGGGAAAAGCTGTTGCCATTGAATTTGCAAAGAAAGGTGCCACAGTCTTGTTGCAGGGAAGAAATCCCGAAAAAGGTCATGCCGTGCTAAATGAGATACAAGAAATCACTGAAAATGAGAAACTAAGCTACTACAATGCAGACTTTTCTTCTCTTAAAGAGGTGCAAGTGCTTGCTGATGAAGTTTTGGATAAGAATTCTAAGTTAGACATGTTAATCAATAACGCAGGCATTGGTGGTGATGAACAAAAAAATACACGGGAATTGAGCAAAGAAGGATTTGAACTGCGTTTTACTGTAAATTACCTCGCTCCCTTTCTCCTTACCATGCGCTTATTGCCTTTATTAAAGAAATGTGCTCCTTCGCAGATTGTAAATGTATCATCGGGTGCGCAGGAGGCAATTGATTTTGATGATGTGATGTTAGAAAAGAATTATAATGGCTCACGTGCATATGCCCAAAGCAAACTCGCCTTGGTTATGTTTACTTTTTCATTAGCTCAGGAATTAAAAAATACACAGGTTAACGTCAATTGTCTTCATCCAGCTTCTATGATGGATACCAAATTGGTTCGTAAGGAAGGAGGCGAGCCGAGAACCTCTGTTAAAGAAGGTGTGGATACAATAGTGTATGTAGCCACTTCACCTGATACAGAGCATATTACCGGTATATATTTTGATCATCATAAACCGACAAAAGCTGAGCCACAAGTTTATGCTTCAAAAGCAAGAGACAAATTATATGAATTAAGCTTGAAACTTACAGGTGTTTAAAAATGCTAACCTTTGACCATACTTATTTTTGGCTTGTTGATCTCTATGCAGAACTGGAGATCTCGATATATCCCACATTAGCGTTTATTATTTAAATATACGTTCTGGAACACCCCATTTTCATCTTCCTTACCTTGAAAATGAAGTCCTGGTCTAGGGCTTCTATCCCAAGGAGAGATACCGTCAATACGCGTAAGACTGCTATCCTCCGGTACGATTTCTATCCAGGTAGATGACTGCTTATAAAACGCTCGACATCGCAGATCAGCACTAAGTTCCAGTTTTATTTCAAGGCTTTCTATACCGCTGGAAAGTTCTTTCTTCTTTATCCCGGACTTTTTACCGTCTTTCACCAACCAAAATTGGATGTTATTTCCGACAATTCCTACGCCTATGGATCGGTCTTTGTCACCGTATAGCACGATCCCTTTTTCGGCTGTTTTACTACTGTTTATAAGATCAACTACAGCTCCCACTTCATAAACTTTTGTACTTGGGCGCCAGGTCAATACTATCCCCGTTGGATTATCCGATGTCACAACTCCTCCTAATTGAAGGCCCTTTGCGGTATACTGTATCTCGGGTTTTGAATAACGAAAATCCCATTGCCAATGCGGTTCGATCTCAGGATTGTTCTTTAAATTAAACTGTATATCCTGTTCTTTATCTAAATTAGTTGCCGGTATAAATACAAAGGAAGGTTCGCCCGATAATGACCATTGAAGTTCGGCTAGCAATCCTTCCCGGCCAGTATAAGTTGTACCTATTTTATTGTATCCATGAAACAGATAATATAGTTTATCGTCTTTTCCTTCTACAAATGTACCATGACCCATGCATTTCCAATCTGCATTTTCTCCAAGAAGAACTTCCGTACCTACTCGCTCATAAGGTCCTTTGAGGGTTTTGGAGCGCACGGCTTGCACATGATAATCACAGCTAACCCCGCAACAGTTTCCGGCCGAATAAAACATATAATAATAGCCATCTTTTTTCACAAAACTCTGACCTTCTATACCAACTGCAGCCGTATCTAAAAGCAAAGAAAAGGGCTCGCCTTCAAGTCGAAACCCATCAGAAGATAACTTGCTGCCAACCAGTTCTATTGGACGATCATCAAGGCCGTAGGCTTTCCAGGTCATATAGAGGTCGTCGCCTTCTTTTACCACAAAGGCATCGATAGATTCAGTGCCATAGTCGACAACAATTCCATGATCTACAAAATCACGATCAGGATAACGCGAAGTCGCTACACCGATGCATGAGACCCCGTCTTTTTTCCTTTTTGCTGAATAATAAACATAATAAAGTCCGTTATGATAAAAGTATTCTGGTGCCCAAAATGCGGATTGCGTCCATTCAGGAGCTGACGAGAAAACAAAGCCTGTCTGTGTCCAATTCAGCAAATCATCGGATGTGTAAATCGGAAAATGCGGTCCCCATTCACTTGATGTACCAGTACTATAATATTTACCATCTGCATAAATGATAGTAGGATCAGGGAAATCGCCATTTATAATCGCCTTTTGTTGGGCAAAGCTGAAAAAGGAACAGCATAAAAAAGAAATTAACAATAATAATGTAGACGGGCACTCTTTTGTATTTATGGGTAGCTTCATATCGATTTATTAAGTATAGCATTGCAAAATACAAAAAAACCATTTATCATGGCCCATTTAAACGTCGGGTATCCCAAAGAGTTCGAGTTTGTATCAAAGGGACACTTATAAGCCTTAACGAGAGTTGAGTCTTATTTTTTATAAATGCTTGTATGTCAATGGCTTTTGTATTTGTATTCATTTTCAATTATTCCCAAAAAATGAACTTATCAAGAGAACGAACTCTTTACATAACCCTTTGGATAACTTTAAACCATGGTAATCAGTATAATATACCTTAGTTCAACCATTATTTATATTGATAAGATGTGCTAGTACCAACAGGGTGACCTCTTGGGACTCGAACCTCATAATTTACAAGCGTCGAAGGCGATTTACCGTTCATCGACCTACTGAAAATTACCAAAATAAACCATTTCTTTTAAAAAGCTATTATTTGAGGAATTTGTCTCAAAATATCGAACTCGCTTTATCCCTTTCGAGTCCGTTCCCTTCATTAGGGTCTGTTTTATTATTTATTGAATAAAAGATAGCGCTGGGATGTTGACAATCGTTCACAGGCTGTTGGAATAGAATGGCTACTTAATGAGCTTAGATTAGCGCATTTGGTGACGAGGAAGCCATAAAACTATGATACAAATGCATATAGTGTTGATGTTTTTCGATTAATGTTTACATGGAACTAAAAAACATCAACACTATAACAATGCACTTGAAAGAGTATTCGAAATATTATGTTCTCAACTCTTTGAAAATTAGCTAAGAAGAGCACATTCAGATACAAAGTATTTTTCTGTCGTAAATGAAGCTGGTGAAGATGGAGGTGTAGAAGCGTATGTAGTTAGAGAGGATGACAGCATCATTGGATTACAAGCTAAATGGTTTATTCCGTCTATAGGCACTAATTAGATTAAAAAATTAGAGAGTCAATTAGAACGGCAAAATGAGTCCAACCCAGATTAACGAAATACATTATTTGTATTCCTAGAGATACCCATTTAAAGAAAAAAATTATTGATAGTAAAGCCACTTCAAACACAGAAGAACGACGATTAATTATCCTTTCAGATAAAATAAAAATAGAATTTCCTGATGGAGAAATCCTATTTTGGAAACAAAACCAGTTGATTTATGAGCTAAGGAACCCTGAGAACGAAGGTTTGATTAGATTATGGTTTCAGAACGAAGAAATATCATTTGAAACACTTACGACCAGATTTCAATTAGCTAAAGCCAGCTAGCTTTCTGATAGATATTTCCCGAAACTTTAGCAGCCGAAGCACACCTAAATCGTAAAGTGAAATCAATATAAGAAGTTATTAATGACTTAAAAAAGGCAATAGTGCCGATAAAGGACTATTGTTCAAAAATCAAAGTAAAATACCTCAATAGCTTTTTGGTAGAAAGTGAAAAACGCGCAAAAAGGATGGGAAAGGCTTCTGAAAATAACCGGACTGTCCTTTGATGTTATTGAGGCGGTGCAGGAAGCTGTAGTGATAGCACGCGAAAGCGTTGTAGGCACAACCTTTGAAGGCTTTGCTGATGGTATTGTGGAGATGCTGGCACGTGAAACCGCTTCGGTTTAAGAGTTTGGGAAAGGCTTTGAGAAAATAATGAAAATAGCTATCTTGCGCAAGCTATGAGAGCTCCCGTAAGCACCACATGGAACCTTAACCCAGACCGATATGATGATAAGATATACCGACTACACCCTTCAGAACCTTAATGCAACGCTGCAGATTGAAAGGAATACGCATAGGACTGCAAATAATACCGACTGCCTGGCAAACATAGAAAGCCGCCTTGTAAGATTAGCGGGGGAAGCCAATGTCGGATCCATTGGAAGGGGAAAGGGGCTTATGTTATGAGTTACATCCTGCATAATACGGACCTTGCCACGTTCAGTTTTGTAGCGGGCCGACAGCCGGAAAGCAACATCGGCCTGAAAGGGCATTTGGATATGCCAGCACTTTCCGGTAAAACGTTCCACAGCTGGCGGGATAGCAGTAGTATTGAGCCCTATGTTTCTGCTGGGGAAATCAGCTTTGGAGGCCGCGACCTTTCGCTGACAGGTTTTATTAAAGGTGCAAACCGGAAAGACTGTTTACAGAAAGCAGAAATCCTCGAAGCATTTATCGACGGCTTGACTGATCTGGTTTTACTGGAATGCAAGTGGGGCAATTTTTCGGTCTATGTTAAAATGATAGTTGGCGCTTATAAAAGCGATGGAGTATTGCGGACCACCATTGTGATGCGTGAACCGATTGTAGACATGAATGGGGTTGTTCCAGATCCCACTGATTCTGTGTTCGGTATCGATGGAATTTCCTTTAATAGTTTGGGGGGCATAGTAATGACCATGATCTATGACCGTTATAGTCGACCGCAGATAAAAGAGCAGTATTTCACTGCTTTTGAGAATGAAGGTTTTCAAGTATCACGCGCGGAGGCCAAACGGCTAAACATGAGCGTGTTTATAAAAGCGGACGGGTACGTAAGATTCAAGGAAAAGATACTGACTCTGATGGCTCTATTTGCGTCCGAGGGTATCCGTAAAATACATATCCCAAACGACCGCGAGCGTTCCGTCTTCCTGACTGATGGTTTTACGGTTTCGCGTTTCTATTCATCGCCCGAACGATGTGTTGGAATTGTGGAGTTCAGCGCGTTGGAGGTAGAACCGCAAAACGATAAATCGGATGTTGATTACTACTTTTACGTAGATGACGATCGTTTCTTATCAGTAACCTATCCTGATGGGGCTTCTTATAGTTTCGAGCTTGATGAAAATGGTGAATTATTCATAACCGATGGAGTGACCACGAGTTTAGGGCGCGTGGGGATTAATCCACGCGGTGACTGGTCTGCTATGGAAGCTTACAAGTATTTGGATTTGATAAGCTATGAAGGCTCATCCTACTTAGTAAAAATAAAAACGAGTACCGTGCCGGCGGGAACCTCACCACTGAATACTATTTATTTTCAGACGTTTGCCCAAGAGGGGGATAAAGGGAATGATGCTTAATAAACTTTCGATAAAAAATATGCCAACAATAAATTTAGGTAAAATAGGAATAACACCAAGAGGTGAATGGAGCGCGGGAATTGCGAACTATTCATTTTTGGATCTGATCGCCTATGAAGGCGGAAGCTATTTAGTTAAGATTCGAACTGGTAATGTCCCATCGGGAACGCTGCCGACTAATACGACTTACTTTCAACAGCTTTCAAAAAAAGGAGAAAAAGGTGCTGATGGAACCGGTTCGGATACACAGGTATTAGGCGCAACGGTATTGAGTATTACGGCTAAGACAGAAGCTTCCATTACGCTTAACTGGACAGTGGTTCCAAACGCAACGAGTTACAAGGTAGAACGCGCCAAAAACGCGGCATTTACAGCGGATCTAACAACGGTTTATACCGGACCAATCTTGACGTATATTAATACAGGTTTAACACCGTTGACAACCTACTTCTATCGAATACAAGCTACGGCAATCGGAACGAGTTACGCGGCAGGGCCTTTCTCTACAGCTTCAACAAATACGAACGAATCGGGAACACCAAAATTAGCAAGCCCGGTAATGGTTGCAGATACCATTACAGCGTTATCTATTTCGCTTCTTTGGTCGAGCGTGGCAAACGCCACCTCATACCAAGTACAGCGCGCGACGAATGCTTCGTTTACAACCGGTCTGGTTACGGTTTATACAGGCTCTAATCTTGGTGTAATGAATACCGGTTTACAGCCTAGCACGGCTTATTGGTTCCGTATCAAAGCGACTGCTGCCGGATATTTGGATAGCGATTATCAAACCCTGAATGTTACTACAAAAGCACCCGAAATGCCAAAATTCGGTATTGTCAATAATACAGCTCGGACATTCGATTGGACAAATTCGACTGGGTACAATGCCCTTTCGGATTACGAATATACCCTGAATGGAGGAACAACCTATCAACAAGTAACCGCGAAACCGATTGTTGTTGGTGATGGAGCTTATGCAGCCGGTCAAGTTGGCGTGAGGGTAAAAGCGATTGGTTCATCAAGTTTTTCAGATACCTTATTTGATGTTATCGGGTTCACAGAAAAACCTGAAATTCAATACGTAACACTGACCGTAAACATAAACGGATTATCGGCAGGCGATGAGGTTAACGCAGTGACAATAAACGGGGTTCCGCGGGAGGGTAACGTTTTCATTTTTGTTCAGGGAACAATCCTAAACAACATCGTTGCAAATATTTCGGGATATGCTGTAGAGCCGGCAAGCGCCATTTCACTGGTAATGTCTGAAGACCGAGTTTTAAATTTCGATGTCGTGGAAGACCCGAATTATATTTCAGGATTTACACCGATTTCATTAACCATCACTTCAGGATGGACAGAAAATCCATCAGGAAACTATAGGAAAAACGCAGGAAGCGGGTGGTTGGCTGCACTTGCGGGAATTCATAAATTATCAGTGGGTTCATCATTTGCGATGAAGATCGTAAATTTAAATGCGATGCAGGCAGGTTTTAACAATACAGGAACACTTGAAGGTGATGTCGAGCAAACCAAGTTATTAACTTATGGTATTAAATTAAATTCAACAGGGTTAAGACTGCAAATTTTAGCTGCAAATAGTAGTTATTTACCGGTACCCTTTGCGAATAAATATATTGTTTTTGCGCGTGATACCGATACACATATCAATGTGATTCTGTTTGACGGAACGACAAAGGTTTTGATTGGCGAACTGAATATGCCGACCTACAATTCCGAGCCGTTATTCATTTACGGGATGGTCGATAGCGGCGTCATTTCATATCCGCAGTTAAGTCCTACGCTTATGATTCCTGATGGCGGCGATCCAGATCCCGAACCCGTTGGCAACTACATGCCTGTTTTTAATGCATCCCCCTTGGTAATGACTACGGGATGGGAGCAGAATCCTACAGGTGTTTATCGCAAAGGAACTAGCGGATCTGCATGGATCGCTGCCCTACATGAACCTGATAGACTTGCAGTAGGCGATGAATTTGCGATAAAACTTGTGAATTTATCTGCGAGTCAGGTTGGAGTCAACAATACCGGACTTCTACCGAGCGATACCGAGGTTACAAAATTAAGTACCTATGGCTTCAAGTTAAATTCAACAGGGTTGCGGCTGATTAGCTTAGCTGAATTGACCGATTATATTCCAGGTTCTCTACAAGGTGCATTTTTAATCCTTTCAAGAAATAGCGCGACCCATATGAACGCTTATCTATCAGATGGAATCACACGCGATATAATTGGTCAATTTACATTGACTGGCTACACAAGTGACCCGCTATACATATACACCATGGTTGCATCCGGTGATGCAAAAGTTTCATATCCACAAATCAAAAAAGCATAACCGAAAATGGCAATATTAAATTTAACATGGAACGGACCACAGCCATACATCGCAGAGGGGCAACCTTTTGTTGACACTATAAACTTATTTCAGGGTGCCGTAACAACGGATGGCTTTTCGGTAAATGCAAAAATGACTGATGTAGGTCAGGTGAAACTTGTCGTTTACAGTGATGAAGCAAGAACGTCAAAGGTTAAGGAATCCCCTTTATTTAGTATCGACTCTGATTCCGTTGCGAAGTTGAAGATTACCGGACTTGCAGCGAATACACAATATTACTGGGCTATTGAAGTCAGCGGTATGAAGTGTTCGATAATGGGTAAAGCAAAAACTTTCCCAATAGGAGCAGCGAATTATAAAATACTTGCTTCGTCGTGTGCGCGCGGCACGGGGGGAGAAGGAGGCAGTGCCGGTAGTAATCAGGGCGTAAGTAACCATTCTGTTTTCAATAATATGAGAACGGCACATAGTGATGCGTTGATGTTTTTTCACATGGGTGATTTGCATTACAGAAACATTAATTCCAACAATGTGAATCTATTCCATAGCGCATATGACGATGTTTTACGGCAGTCCAATCAGCAAAGTTTGTATAAGGATATGCCGTTGCATTATATGTTTGACGATCATGATTTCGGTCCTAACGATTCAAATTCTACAAGTCCCAGTAAACCGGCCGCTATCAAAGCCTACAAATCCAGAGTTCCACATTATCCTTTGGTTTTCAATGGAGAGAATGATCCAACTACACAATCGTTTGCTATTGGAAGGGTCAGATATATTATGCTCGATGTTATTTCAGCAAAAATATTCAATCAAACCATACTAGGTCCGGTACAAAAACAATGGTTGAAAGACACTTTATTGACCGTTACCGAACCGGTAATCTGTTTAATGGCACAAGACCCCTGGATAACCACTTTGGAAGATAATGGCTGGAACGGGGCACCTAATGAACGAGCTGAATTAATATCCTTTTTTCAGACCAACGGATTGACCGATCGCATTTTCATGGTGTATGGCGATACCCACATGGCCGCTATGGATGACGGCACGCATAGTGGCGGTTTTCCGTGCTTCTTGTTTTCATCGCTTGACAGCGGGGGAACCCTAAAGGGTGGGCCGTATTCACAAGGGTACGCGCTTGATGCTGCCGGTGGTCAGTATGGAGCGATTGAAATTGCCGATACCGGAACGACTATTTCGGTTAAAGCAACTGCCTACAGATTTAAAGGTGGAATTCAAACAGAATTAATAACCTACACTAAATTGTTTTCGACATGAGTACCTAACCTTTTACCGAGGGTTAACCGGCTTAGCTGAAATTGATATTTTTGATGGGTGATAATTTGATTGTTTCGACGTTCATAAGTCACACGCCTGTTTTCTTTCAACTTGTCGATTATGTGCTATTCAGGAATGAAGCCGTACGTAACTAATCTGATGCCTCAGTACGTGAAGACAAACAACGATTCACCGGTACACCGTAAAGCTTGAAAGTCCTTTGTATGGCTTGTATTCCGATTACATGAAACAGTTAAACGAAACAACGTTTAATTTTTTCGGAACAGCTGAAGAACATTTACAATTACTGATATTATTGTCGCCAATACGCGCTGCTGCAAAAAGTGAAACATCGTTACCTTCCAGTACTATACGGATGTAATGCGGTGTTAAATATGTTTTTTCTTTTACTGTTAAAACGGCCTGCATGAGTTTAGACTGGTCACTCTTATTATTTTCCAACATAAAATTTATTGTTTTTATAAATGCAAAGTTGGCAAAAGCCATCGTGTTAAGTATGTAACTTTACATCAATTATTGGTACTTTTACATAATCAACAAGCAGATGACAGTAAAAAAGAAGCAATGCAATTTGAACCATTTTCCATTATTCATGAAAAGATTGAAAACTAGCCTTCTATGTCCATGAGCCATGATTTTCATGAATTTATCTTCATATATCTAGGGCGAGGTATTCATTTCAACCAACAGTTCAGTACGCCATTTGGAAAAGGCGATGTGTTTTTAGTGAAACCGAATGAGGAACACGCCTATATCATTGAAGAGGCAACAGAGATTTACATTGTCCGGTTTACG
>Ga0160445_100318_pt1 | contig 28924 bp, 26 predicted proteins | sample HID1972M_E1MG_FD_108215 | JGI IMG/M metagenome (GOLD analysis project Ga0160445, IMG submission 108215) | Enriched pill bug-associated microbial communities from UW Madison campus, WI, USA - HID1972M_E1 MG | ecosystem: Host-associated > Arthropoda: Insects > Digestive system > Unclassified ... | reverse complement strand
TTACTAATGGTTATCAATGGGCTAAAACTTTTAATGATGCTTTCAGTTCATGGAACGACTACAGCGCTTTTCCGCAAAAGGCAAATGCTTATTTTCCTTTTTCTCAAGATTATTTAGAAGAGTTCAGAAAAAGAGATGAGGCAGGAAATGTGCCGTCTGTAGATATTGATCCTGCTACCGGCAAATACATTTATTATGGAAGTACCGATTGGCTTAATAAATTATATGCCGATAAAATGCCTGCTATGGAGCAACAAATAAATATTTCTGGAAGTGCAGAAAAAACTTCTTTTTATCTTTCTGCAAGGTACAACAGTCAGGGAAATCTATTTCGTTATAATCCTGATAAATACAAAATGTACAATGTTCGTGGAAAGGGCACTATTCAGGCGCTCGATTGGTTGAAAATTGAAAATGATATTTCATTTAACCAAATGAGTTATTTTATGCCGGTTTTAAATCATGCCAGCAATACCCCGGTTTGGAGAAGAATATCTGATGAGGCTTTCCCAATGGCTATGTTAAAAAATCCAGATGGTACCCTCACTGAAAACGCGTCCATTGTTTTCGGTAGTTTCATATCGGGCAATAACCATTTTGATGAATTGACCCGTCAAACCAGAAATACTACCCGGCTTACAGCAAACTTTTTAGAAGATAGATTAACGGTTAATACTGATTTTACTTTTGATAAAATTTCGCGAACAGAGGAAAGAGTATATACTATGGTTCCTTATAGTACTGCTCCGGAAATTTATTTGGAACGGGGAATCAATAAATTAAATAACCAAATAGATGAGTCAACGTATCTCGCCTTTAATACATTTGCTCAATATAAAAATCATGTAGGAAAACATAGTTTTCAAACTTTGCTGGGTTATAATTATGAGAAATCTACCCTTGAGCGAAGGTTTATGGAGCGTGATAATCTTATAAACCCGCTTTTACCTGATTTTTCACTGGTTGACGGACAAAATATTATATTGACTGGTGGAGGGAATGAGTGGGCTACATTAGGAGGTTTTTTCAGAATAAATTATGATTACGATGGTAAATATCTTTTTGAAGCCAGCGGTCGTTATGATGGGTCATCAAAATTTCCAAAGGGACAACAATATGGGTTTTTTCCTTCCGCATCTGCAGGATGGCGTATTTCTGAAGAGGCATTCTTTCAAGGATTAAAAAATACAATAAATAATTTTAAAATCAGAGCATCTTATGGAACATTAGGGAACGGTAATATTAATCCCTACCAATTTCTTGAAACCATGTCTGTTAGCCGGTCTGATAGAATGCTTAATGGTATCCGCCCAAATTATACACAAAACCCTTCTGTAATTCCTGCAGGTCTTACCTGGGAGAAGGCTACAACAATAAATTTTGGTCTTGATTTAGCTCTTTTTCAGCATAAACTTAATGCTACTTTCGATTGGTATAATAGGGCAACAAAAGATATGTTTACTGTTGGTTTACCATTGCCCGGTGTATTTGGAGCTTCTGTCCCAAAAGGAAATTATGCCGACCTGGAAACGAAAGGCTGGGAACTGTCTGTTGCTTGGCACGATCAAATTCATACAGCTAAGCCTATAAAATATGATCTCCGGTTAAGTTTATCTGATAACAAATCGTATATCACTAAATTCAACAATCCACTTGGTTTAATTGATACCTATTATGAAGGTATGGAAGTGGGCGAGATCTGGGGTTTTAGAAATGACGGATTTTTTATTGATGAAAATGATATCGTTAATCATGCAGATCAATCTTATGTTCGCGTTTCGGCAGCAAATAAACCTTTGCCTGGCGACATTAAATTTAAAGACTTGGATGGGGATGGAGTGATTGATTATGGTAATAGTACACTTACTGATCCAGGTGATAGAACCATTATCGGGAATTCAAACCCTCGCTATTCCTTTGGTTTTAATGCAAACATTGATTGGAATAATTTCTTTATCGGAGCTTTTTTTCAAGGAGTTGGAAAAAGAAACTTCACTCCCGGAACCGATAATTCCCTTTTCTGGGGACCCTATAATAGGCCATACAGTTGGCAACCCAAAGATGTTGTTGATAATATTTGGTCAGAAGAAAATCCCGATACCTACTTCCCGCGCCTAAGAGGTTATACGGCGTTGAATGAACGGGGCGAATTATGGTTTAAACAAGATCGCTATATACAGAAGGCAGCGTATATACGTTTGAAAAATCTAACCTTCGGTTATAATATTCCCGCTGCTATCTTGAAGAAAGTCAATATTTCTAAACTGAGTATTTATTTTACCGGTCAAAATTTATGGACCTGGTCTCCTATGTTCAAATATACTTCCAATATGGATCCTGAAAATATTGAAAGAGCCGATCCCGAACTAAGTTCAGGTGCGGGACAGGGAATGGCTTATCCAATGTTGAAAAGTTATTCAATTGGTTTAAACATCACCTTCTAAACATCATCTTCTATCTAATTTATATAAAATGAAACGATTACTAGTTATTCTTAGCATTATTTGTTTAACAAGCTGCAAAAACGAGTTTGATCTCTATCCTCCTGATAAATTATCTCCTATCACCTCTTTTAATTCAGAAAGCGATCTCCAGCTTTATGCAAACTCTTTTTATAATATTTTGCCTACAGGCAGTAGTATCGCCAGATCAGATGTTTTTAGTGATTACATTGTGAATTCCACCGTAAATCCGTATTTATCGGGCTCCTATAATTCTTCGCAGTCGGGAGGGTGGAGCTGGACTGCCTTACGGAATATCAATTATTTTTTAGCACATTTTAACCAGGCTGATATTCCTGAAGCCTCTTTAAAGCATTACGAGGGATTAGCACGCTTTTTTCGGGCATGGTTCTATTTCGATAAGGTTAAGCAATTTGGAGGAGTGCCTTGGTACAGTGACGTTTTGGATGTGAACGATACCGAAGGTTTATACAAACCGAGAGATTCGAGGGAATTTGTAATGAGCAAAATCCTAGAAGATTTAAATTTTGCAGCAGCGAATATTAATCCGAATAAAGACGCTACGGCTTCTCTAATAAACAAGTGGGTAGCACTTGGTTTTAAATCGCGGGTTTGTTTGTATGAAGGCACCTTCCAAAAATATCAAAATGGTTCACTGTCAAGCGAATGGTTTACTGAAGCAGCCAATGCAGCTGAAGAGGTTATGAATGCAAGCGGATATCAATTAAATATTGAATCTGATTTAGCAATGAGCTACAGAAACTTATTTATTTTAGAACAACCAAAAACTAATGAAGTGATGTTGGCTACTGTAAATAGCCAAAGTTTGCGGGTGATGAACGATGCCAATTGGGTTTTCACAAGTGCGACGTATGCCGGGAGACCAAGTTTTACAAAAACCTTTATTAATACGTTTTTAATGTCTGATGGAACCCGGTTTACTGACCAATCGAAGTATAATGAAATTCCTTTTTGGAAGGAAGTCGAAAATCGGGATCTGCGTCTAAAACAGACCATACGAATGAGTGATTATAAAAGAGAAGGAATTTTGACCCCTCCTGAATTTGTTTATACCTATACAGGTTATCATCCTCTTAAATTCACCTTAGATTCAAAGAAAACGGATGGAAATGCCGAAAACTCAAACTCTCTGCCATTAATGCGCTATGCTGAAATATTGTTAAATTATGCAGAAGCCAAAGCTGAACTTGGCATATTTAATGAAAGTGATTGGAATAAGACTATCCGTCTTTTGCGGGCAAGGGCAGGAATTGACAATTCATCAATGCCTGTTATTGCAGATACTTACCTTCAGAATACACATTATCCGGATATCTCTGATCCTGCACTTCTTGAAATCAGAAGAGAGCGAGGTATAGAATTGTCTCTTGAAGGGTTTAGGTATGATGATTTAATGCGGTGGAAGCAGGGCGACTTATTGCTGAGACCCTATGATGGAATATACGTTCCTTCCATGGATACTCCATTAGACTTAAATCAGGATGGAAAAGACGACGTGGCTTTTGTGAGTTCCACTCCGGCCAATCCAGTAAAAGGCATATTCTATTACATAGTTAATGGAACACAAAATCGTTTATCTAATGGAACCAGCGGGATATTATACACTCAGATAAATCTCCATCGTGAGTTTAAGGAATTTCAATATTTACGCCCAATCCCTTTAAATGAATTAACATTAAATCCAGCATTGGACCAAAATCCAAATTGGGATAATTAAAACGATATTCCTATCATAACAGTTGCTTAATATTTAGTTTATAGCCAAGTGATAACTTTGGTCAAAATCAAAAACATGAAAACTTTTCTTACCTTATTATTCAGTATTATTTTTTATTATAACCTTCATGCTCAGAATAAAGCTTGTGGCTATGTATATCAGGATGACAATGCTAATGGAAAAAAAGAAAAAAAAGAGAAAGGCATAGCAGCCGTATCTGTAAGTAACGGAATAGAAGTGGTTAAAACAGACGCGTCTGGATATTATGAATTACCTGTAGGTAATGATAATATTATTTTCGTGATAAAACCGAAAGGCTACAAAGTACCTTTGAACGAGTTTAACCAGCCTGTTTATTATTATATTCATAAGCCTTTGGGATCGCCTGCAAACTTTAAATATGCAGGAACAAAGCCCACCGGAAAATTGCCAAAATCGATAGATTTTGCATTGATGCCCTATAATGAGCCGGAGAATTTTACTTCTTTGATTTTTGGTGATCCACAAGCTTATACGCAAGAGGAAGTTCAATACTTTACCAAAGGCATTGTTTCTGAATTAATGGGTATAGAAAATATTGGATTTGGATTAAGCTTAGGCGATTTGGTAGGGGATGATTTGGAACTCCACATTCCTTATATTGATGCGGTAAGTAAGATAGGAGTGCCATGGTATAATTTGTTGGGCAATCATGATATGAATTATGACGCACCTGTAGATTCACTTGCGGATGAAACCTTTGAAGCTAATTTCGGTCCGGTCAACTATGCTTTTAATTATGGGAATGCTCATTTTATAGTACTTGATAATATTTTATACCCAGATCCAAGAGACGGAAAAGGTTATTGGGGCGGTTTTCGAAAAGATCAACTTGCATTTATTGAGAATGACCTAAGGCATGTTGACAAAGACAAGCTCATTGTGTTGGCTTTTCATATTCCCTTATTTACAGAAAAAGAAGATAGTTCCTTTCGACTGGAAGATCGGCAGCAATTGTTTAATCTATTAGAAGGATTTTCAAATACGCTTTCCCTGTCGGCACATACACATATACAACGTCACAATTTTTATGGAAAAGAAGATGGTTGGAATCAGGAAGAGCCGCATCATGAATATAATGCCGGGACGACTTCCGGGGATTGGTATTCTGGGAAGTTTAATGAACAGAACATTCCTGCCTCGACAATGCGTGACGGAACACCAAAGGGTTATGCTTTTTTAAGCATTAAAGATAACCAGTACACAATAGATTATAAGGTAGCCGGTAAAACCAAAGATTATCAAATTGAAATTTTCAATCCAAAGGTAATTGCAAAAGGACGTAATACAGGAGCTGGAATTTATGCGAATTTCTTTATGGGTAAACAAGGTGATAAGGTACAATTTCGCATCAATGACGGTAGTTGGAACGATATGAAATATCAGCAGGAGTTAGATCCTTCTTTTGTGAAAGAAATATATGATTGGGATATGATGGAAGCATTAGTACCTGGGAGAAGACCTTCAAATGCAATTAATAGTACTCATTTATGGAGGGCAAATATTCCAACAAAACTACCCGTTGGAGATCACCGAATCGAAGTTCGGGCGACAGATATGTTCGGACAAACTTTTACTCAAAAGAGTTCTTTCAGAATTGAAGAGGCCATTAAGCCATAAGAGCGTAAAACTAGTTCAAAACATCTTTCTGTTTTCTGTGTTTCTTTAACAGATTCGCTTACTTATGAAAAGATCATTTCTATTTATCGTCCTCATACCATTTGCCGTGGCTTGTAATTCTAACAATACTAATAAAGTACAAGGCCAGGCCGATACTGTTGAAACAAAAACAAATCAGGAAATTAACTTACCAGCTCCAGACACCACTGCTTCAAAAACCAAATTTAGCAAAGTAATTGGGTGGCCCGAAGGTAAAACACCAATAGCCCCTGCAGGGTTTACTGTAACTAAATTTGCAAGTAATATTAAAAGTCCGCGTAATATTTATATTGCACCAAACGGCGATATTCTTGTTGCACTTGCAAATTCTGAGCGTTCCGGCAAAGAGAAAGTTATGGATGCTGTTACTGGTAAATCAAAATCTGAACAAGGTGGGGAAAGCGCCAATACAGTTCTTTTGTTCAGGGATACAAATAATGATGGGAATCCAGATATTCAATCTGCTTTTCTTACAGGCTTAGATCAGCCTTTTGGATTGCTGATTATAGGTAACGCATTTTATGTAGCTAATACCAACGGTTTATGGAAATATCCATACCATACAGGTGATGAAAAAATAACCGGTACGGGAACTAAAATTTTAACCCTTCCGGCTGGCGGTTATAATAACCATTGGACGAGAAACTTAATTGCTAACGAAGACAATTCTAAGATCTACGTATCTGTAGGATCTGGAAGTAATGCAGCAGAACATGGCATGGAGAACGAGGTAAGAAGAGCTAATATTTTAGAAATTAATCCTGACGGATCTGGCGAAACTATTTTTGCTAGTGGTTTAAGAAACCCTGTTGGATTGGCTTGGGCTCCGGGTACGAAAATGTTATGGGCTGCAGTGAACGAACGGGATGAACTTGGTGATGAACTGGTTCCTGATTATATCACAAGTATTAAAAAGGGCGGTTTTTACGGATGGCCGTATTCTTATTATGGACAGCATGAAGATCCACGATTAAAAGGTCAAAAACCAGAATTGGTTAAATCTGCAATTGTACCTGATATTGCTGTAGGCGCACATACTGCTTCTTTAGGGTTGGCTTTTTATAAGGACAATAAATTTCCATCTAAATATCAGGGTGGTGCATTTATAGGGCAGCATGGCTCTTGGAACAAATCAGAACTTGCAGGTTATAAGGTAGCTTTTGTTCCATTTAAAAATGGTGTAAATACAGGTCCGCTGGAAGATTTTCTTACTGGTTTTATTGCCGATAAGGAAAAGGGAGAAGTATATGGAAGACCAGTAGGTGTTGCCGTTGCAAAAGACGGCGCCTTATTGGTGGCCGATGATGTGAGCAATACCATTTGGAGAGTTGCATCGAAATAAGTTAACCGAGTTTTTCCTTTTTATTATCATATTTTATTCTCTTTCTCTATCTTAGAGAATAAAATATGATATGAATAAATCAACGATATCGGAGATCAAAGAGCGTTTTGATAAAGATGTAGACCGCTTTTCAAACTTAGAAACGGGTCAGGTTTCAACCATCGATGCAACAATATCTTTGGAATTAATTACGGAAGCAGCGAAAAAGATAAGGCCTCAAGCTAAAAATTTATTGGATATAGGTTGTGGGGCAGGGAATTACACGATAAAAATGCTAACTAAATTACCGGGCTTAAATTGTACACTGATAGATTTAAGTAAACCCATGCTGAAGAAAGCTTATGAAAGAACCTCAAAAGCAACAGATCATAAGGTTGAAACCATACAGGCCGATATCCGGGATGTTGATTTACCAGATGAGCATTATGATATCATTTTGGCAGGAGCGGTATTGCACCATTTACGTGAAGATGCAGATTGGGAATTTGTATTTAAAAAGCTTTATGCAACTTTGAAACAAGGAGGGTGCCTAATGATATCTGATTTAATAACACAAAATTCAGAGTTGATAAACGATTACATCTGGAAAAAGTATGGTGATTATTTAGAGAACATTGGCGGTGCAGATTATAGGCAGAATGTGTTGGATTACATTGAGAAAGAAGATTCTCCGAGATCGTTGAATTATCAATTCGATTTAATGAAAAATATAGGATTCAGTTCCACTGAGATACTTCATAAAAATCTATGCTTTGCTGCCTATGGGGCTGTTAAGTAATTGATAGATTAAGATAGTAAAAAACACAATTGCCAAATATGAAAAATAGTAATCTCGTTGAACTGTATAAATTTTATAGAAATAATTTATCTTACTTTGCATTAGTTAGTGGAGGACAGTATTTAAGATACAAAAGACAATTTATAATATTGCTTGTATCACCTTTTGCTTCCATGTGGCTTGTCGGTTTTTTTGCAGATAGATTAGGATTTTTAAATTCAGTTATCTTAGTTATTGTTGCTTTTAGTTTGCTTATTTATGGAATGAAGGTTCTTAGGGAAAAAGAAAACAAAAACCTTCTGAAATTTCATCCTCAATTTTTTGATGAGAATGGAAATACAGATATAGCAAAAATTAATTCATTTAGAAAAATAGAACTAAAAAAACAGTTTCAGCAATTGGATATATTACAAGCTTCGAAACTTAAAAAACTTATCAAAACAGCTAAAAAGGAAATAAAAAAAGCTGTTATTTCGGTGGGGGTGTTCTCTGCTATCTATGCTGGAATAATTTCTTTAATTTGGGAGGACTTAAGAAAGGTACTTATTGGCAGAGGAGAACTAGATCCGCGTTTCATTGTTTTTTGGGGATTGATATTTGGCTATGCTGTATACCTGATCGTGATAGAGTACCGTGATTTGAACTTTGGGAAATGGCCTCTTTATAAAGAGCTTTTAACACTATCAAAAGAGATACAAAAAGAATCGAAAACTTCATGGCATTTGGAAGATAATTTTAATCAGCTCGACCAATTATTAAATATACAATCAAGCAAAGATGAAAATTAACCTTTAATGATTTTTTTGGCATATTAAGTAAGCTCTTCTTTAGCATCAGAAACCACCTCTTTTATCCCCCAGTTTCATTAGTTCCAGCACAAAAAGATACAAACTGGCATTAAATATGGATGCAGCGATACCGCCTATTACGATAATGACTGTAAACAAGACAAATGCACCAGCAGGTAATAAACCGGAATAGGCCAATGAGACACCCAGCAATAAATGCGTACAATTATTAGTAACAATAATTTTTTTATACTTTTGCATACTTAACCACAAATAGCACAACATGTAGGATATATTTTCTTTCAGAAAATAACAGAGCCAATCTAGAGGGCTCTGAATTATTCACTCTTTAAAAGAAGGAAATATGCTTATTCTACAAGGTGTTACTTATATACATCCCAATAGAGATTTATTGTTTGCAGATATAAATCTCGTCATTAATAAACAAAATAAAATTGCTTTAATAGGCAATAATGGTACAGGTAAATCCACCCTTCTAAACCTTTTGGCCGGAAACTTATATCCATCAGGTGGATTGGTAAGTGCCAGCTCGAAGCCTTATTACGTGCCACAGATATTTGGCCAGTTCAATGAGTATACTGTTGCTAGGGCCCTCCATATTGAGGATAAACTAAAGGCATTGAAAGAAATTCTCAAAGGCAACGTAACTGATGCAAATTTGACCATATTGGATGATGATTGGTCGATTGAAGAACGTTGCAAAAAAGCCTTCGTGCATTGGCAGCTTGATGGAGTAGATTTGGCTCAAAAAATGGAAACATTTAGTGGCGGACAAAAAACAAAGGTCTTTCTTGCTGGAATCTTAATCCATCGTCCTGAAATAGTGTTATTGGATGAGCCAAGCAATCATTTGGATATACTCAGCAGAAATATTCTTTATGACTATATACAGACCACTAAAAATACGTTAATGGTAGTAAGCCATGACAGGACTTTATTGAATCTTCTTGATGTTGTTTATGAGCTCAACAAACGGAGTATTACGGTTTATGGCGGCAATTATGATTTCTATGCATAACAGAAAATGATTGAAAGTGATGCATTGAATCAGGATGTGAAGAGCAAAGAAAAAGCACTTCGTAAAGCGAAAGAAACGGAAAGGGAATCTTTGGAACGACAACAAAAGCTGGATGCGCATGGAAAGAAAAACTTGGAAAAAGCGGGCTTGCCAAAAATTGTCGCCAATACTTGGAAAAACAATGCAGAGAAAAGTACCTCACGAATGAAGGGCGTTCATGCAGAAAAGGTAGATACTATTTCACAGGAACTAAGTCAATTGCGTAATGAATTGCCGGAGATAGATAAAATGAAAATGGATTTTGACAATTCTGCGCTACATAGGGGAAAGATATTGATTGCTGCGAAAGAGGTTAATTTTGGATACGATGGTCAATCGCTTTGGGAACAAAATTTGAACTTTCAAATTACAAGTGGTGAACGTATTGCAATTAAAGGCCTCAATGGCTCTGGTAAATCAACCTTAATTAAATTGATTTTAGGTGAACTCCAACCCAAATCAGGAACTATTAATAGGGCAGTGGTCAATGCAATTTACATTGATCAAGACTATTCCTTGATCGATAATAAACTAAATGTTTATCAGCAGACACAGGAGTATAATTCAGGCGCATTACAGGAACATGAAATTAAGATTCGTTTAAATCGGTTCTTATTTACAAGTGATTATTGGGATAAACCTTGTGCTGCCCTTAGTGGCGGAGAGAAAATGCGATTAATGCTTTGTTCATTAACAGTAAGTAATCAAGCTCCAGATATGATTGTATTGGATGAACCGATAAACAATCTGGACATTCAGAACATTGAAATTCTTACCGCTGCAATTAATGAATATCGGGGAACGCTTTTAGTGGTGTCTCACGATGAATATTTTCTAAAACAGATCAATGTAGAACAGTCAATTGTTCTGGGATAATAAGGACGTTAATAGCTTCAACCTGCAATCGTAGATTTATGATAGGTATTGTTTAGGGTACAGTCTTTCCTCCACGACCATTTTTAGAGAATGCTTTAATTTTAACTGAAGGGTTATTAGCAATTGGTCCAGTATATTTATTGCTTTGCATATTTGGTTCCGAACCATCGGTCGTATAATAGATACCCCATAAAGGCGATGCTGTATTACACACGATTTTATTATCAATAACCTTTATGCCTACATCGGGTATTCTATAGGTGAATCCTCCACTTAAGTAATCAAGTTTTTGAAATTCATTGCGGTTAACCTGATAGGCGAATTCAAGCCAGGCCTTATTATACAATTCGTTCCAATTCTTTTCTCCTTCATTTTCCCATTGCGGTTCAGGTGCCCATGCTTTTTCAGCCACTGCAAGCAAACGGGGTAACAACATATACTCCAAACGGTTATCATTATCTATTTTCTCAGACCATAATGCACCCTGTACACCAATAATATTCGCTTTTCCTTTTTGCGTTAAGCGTTCTTTGGAGTTAATATATCCTTCTTTTAAGGGAACACCCTTCGAGTCGGATTTTAAATTCCTGAAATAATTTGTGGGCATAAAACTAAACGATCGTTCAAGATTGATGTATGCGGCCCAGGTATGCCCAGGCTCCAGGTACGTATCGTTCCAAGCCTGATCCAGGTAGAAATTATTAGCACTTGCAAAAATAACTTTATAGCCTTGGTTAGCAAGTTTGTATGCAAGGTCTTCGGCGCCTTCACCTACTACGTTATTCCATACATCAAGCTGAATATTGTCGTTGGAGAAGTTCGGATTGGGTTTCATGCCTTTGCCAGAGTTTACCATTCCCATTTCTTCCCAGCCCGCCAATTGTAATCCTTTTTTGTTGAAAATGGTTTTTAATTGATTTACATAATATGGCCATACTTCATTAACCGACTTCATTGACAAACTATCCAGTAATTGAATAATCTTGGGTGATTTTTCCCATGCACCCCGAGGAACTTCATCTGCTCCTAAATGCACCTTTTTAAGCGTTAAACCAGCCTTTTTATACATGTTTTCAAAAGCGTCCAACACGGTTTCAATAAAATGAAAGGTAGAGGGAAGCGCAACATTCATTACATTATCGTTCCAATCTTGAGCCGATATGTAAGTAGATTTATCTTCTAAATCGCGTAATAAAAATTCATTGGCTTCCTCTTTCTTTCCAAGTTTTATCAATGCATTGTAACGAGCATCCATTGATTTTATAGCTGCCCTTGCATGTCCGGGAGTCTCCAATTCTGGAATTACAGTGATATGGCGTTCATCGGCATATTTAAGAATTTCTATAAAGTCATTTTCCGTAAAAAATTGCTTTTCAGGCGTTCTTAGCCCTGATCCGTAAGAAGGTTGAATGGAAAGTCCATTTTTAAAATCTGCTGATCGTTTGCTTCCAACCTCAGTAAGTTTCGGTAAGCGAGGTATCTCTATCCGCCAGCCTTCATCATCGGTTAAATGAAAGCGGAAAATATTAAGTTTATAAGAAGCCATTAAATCCAATATTTTAAATACTTCTTCTTTTGAATGAAAATTGCGTGCCACATCCAACATGAATCCTCGGTAGCCAAATCGAGGTTTATCGTTAATATTTACAAGAGGAATTGAAAAGGAAGATTTATTATCTGCCCATACTTCAGCTGGAAAAAGAGATTTTAGGGTTTGAACCGCATAAAAAGCGCCTGTTGAAGTAGAAGCTTTTATAATAATATTTTGTTCTGTACTTTCTAGTATATAAGCTTCATTTCCTAATCCGGCTTGGTATATAATATTGATCTGGGAGGATTGGTTTAGGGTATTGGATAGCAGCCCTTTCCCAATTAATTTTTCCAATAGCAAATCCAATTCCTTCGCTTCCTTGTTAAAACGCTGATCGGATGATAAGGATGTTTCCGTAGATAATGTGAAACTACCTATATTTTGCTTTAAGGCCAGTGGTTCTGGAATAATACGAAGTTTGGCGCTGTTAGCCATTGTTTCAAATTTCTGGTTAAGATCATATTGTGTTGATAAAACTTTAAGTTGTTCTTTTTGATCTCTATTGTATGGTAATACTGTATAGTTTTCGATTGCCTGACTTGGTATTTTAGAATCGTCATATGCGATATACAAGCCGGCCGGAGCATCAGAAAAGTTGATGATTCTACTAGCAAATGAAAAAGGAATAAGAATTGAATCGGAAGGAGCAATTCCAGTGAAACCACCTGCAAATGATAAACGATATAAATCACCGTTTTCATGACTTAATGAATAAGGAAGCTTGACACTTTTAGTATCAATTGTATGCAGTGAACTAAACCACAAACTCCACCCACTTCTTTCAATAGGTTTTTTAGCGTTATTCCGTATTATAAATTGGGATAGGGATTTTCCATTTTGAGTATGATTGTTGATGAGCTGCCAACTCACTGAAGTTTCCATAGGTACTTGAGCGTACAAATGATTAAAACTATATGATATAATAAACAGGAGCAAACAATATCTAATTAACAATAGATATTTCTGGGATAGGTTTTTTAAATTGAAACTAGTTATTTGTATTGGCATTTTCTCTCGATGTTTTTATTGAATTCCTCTTTGGTTTTTTTTGTATAAATATATAACATAAACTACTGATTTAAACCTAATTGATTTTGATTTATTTTAAACAAATTCTATTTATCTGTTTTTAAGTCACCGATTAGTTCGGTGCTAAAGAGATAGTTTCCTGCTTCGGCAATATTTCTCCTGTTTTCTTCGCCATTAAGAATTAAAGAGCCACTTAAGGATTTATTCAGATATTCTATTAAACAAAAATAATTTTGAAAAATTGACACCGAAATAATTAATAATCTAATTGATGGAATAATCTTTTATATTTGTTTAAATGTAAAATTATTAGTCCTAATATATCAATCTGAAATTAATTTATCCAGCCTTCAGTAAAGGTTGTTCTATCTATTCAAATTGCTTGCTTCTAACGAGAAAACCGACTAAGGTTTTATCGATTTTTTCCTATTGCCTTTTATCACACAAGATGTTTCTTGTGTGCTTTGCCAAATTTTAAACAGAAACAACCACTACCTAATATGCCTAAGATACTTCTTAGTATTTTTATCTTTTTGACTAGTATAGCCGTTCATGCACAGACAGTTTATAAAACTCCTTCTGGCAAGAAGTACCATACAGCTACCTGTCGTTATGTCAAGAATGTATCGCAAAGATGACGATTGCAGAAGCACAGCGTCTAGAATTAGATCCATGCAGCCAGTGCAATCCCAATAAGCAGCAGGCCTCTATCAAGTCATCATAAATGAAGCTAAAGGTACTTTAACTACAGCTGTGCAATGCAAGGGACAAACAAAAGCAGGTGCTCGCTGTAAGCGAAAAACAAAGAATGTGAATGGATATTGTTTTCAGCATGAGGAGTAGGAGGTTAAGGAGAGATGGAATGTTATTTACATAGGGATGCTATTTTAAAGGATGCGAAGTAACTATGAGACTTGGTTTTCTTCAAGATTACACATAAAGTAAATAACTTTTTACTGGATATTTTGTTAGATAATTATAGATCTTATATGAAACAATTTTGTAATATGGAAGAATATAAAAAAGAGCAAATTGATAAATTGTATAAAACGTCTAATAAAGGGATTAATCCTATTTTGAATGATATTATAAGTATCTTGTTTTTACCTGCAGGATTACTTTTGATGTTATTAGATTCCTCTATTCCAAAAGCATATAAAACCGTCATAATAACCTTAATAGTATTGGTTTCTTTGTGGGTTTTCTATACCTTATTTTACGCATAAACAAAGTAGGTATGTGCTAATATAGCTAGATAGCTCTTCTTTAATTTTGAAATATCGTTATGGACGATTTATTAAATATATAGACCAACATATAAGCCGTTCTCTTAAGTATCATTAGATAAGATTCACCTCTGGTAAATATACAAAGTTTGATGCTATTGCAACATGTAACATTATGGAATGAAAAGAAAAAATCCGTTCATTGAATCAAGTCAATATTGCTAATTTATCTAATTTCTTGGCTAAGACTCTATCTTTTTCTGTTATAATATTTCCTGCATCATGGGTTGATAACCATATTTCTACTTTATTCCATTCATTACTCCATTTTGGATGATGATTTTGTGATTCTGCTAATAGAGCTACTTGGGTCATAAAAGCAAATGCTTCTGAGAAGTTTTTAAACTCAAATAATCTATAAAGGGTGTTGTCTTTTTCTTGCCACATGGTATGTGAATTTTGACTGGTTCTAAAAAGGAAATTTATATAGGAACTGTTGCATGGGCCGCAATAAGTTTTTCTTCTTTTAATTCTGCCCAAAAGTCTTCCGGTATTTTTGTTTGCATTGAAATTACATTTTCGGCCGCTTGTTTTCTGCTACTCGCACCAGGGATAACTGCTGCAACTTCTTCTGGTGCCGAAGAAAATTGTAAAGCTGCAGTACGAAGATCGATATCATGAGCTTTAGCGATAGCAATCATACGGTCTCGTTTCTGTTTGAAGCCGTCTGGCATTTTTCCTTCATAATCATAGCGGTAAGCCCCGGTCAAGAAGCCCGCGTTAAGTGGTGCTCCAACTACAATGGAAGCTCCATGTGCTTTTATGGCTGGAAATAAACGGTTTAAGGCATCCTCATGGTACATCAATGAATATTGGGTGGCAGACAAGAATATATCAGGATCGGCAACTTCCAGTGTAGCCAATATAGGCTCAATGGTATTAACGCCAAGTCCCCATGCTTTAATCAAACCTTCATCACGCATCCTCGTGAGCTCAGGGATAGCACCCTTTTTTGCCTGCTCAAAATATTGCATCCAATGTTCTCCAAGATCTTTATTGTCAGGAGAAAGATCATGGATGTAAACAATATCTATGCTGTTGAGTCCCAATCTTTGAAGACTGTCTTCAATGGAACGGCGCGTTGCAGCTGCAGTATAATCCATTTCGTATTCAAAAGGAGAGGGGGCATGCCACATCGTTTCGGGTATATTGTGGGTAGCTTTGAGCACACGCCCAACCTTGGTAGACAAAACAAAATTTTCTCTTTCTTTATTATGAAGGAAATGCCCAAAACGGCGTTCGCTAAGTCCAAGTCCATACCATGGTGAGGTATCAAAGTAGCGTACGCCCGACGTCCAGGCCGATTCTAGAACTTCTTCTGCCGTGGCATCTGAAATAATGCTAAAACCATTGCCTAGAGGTACTCCGCCCAAGCCAAAATTAAAAGGAAGTTTATAATGAGAATGCTCTTGGGCCGACGATGATGTTTCAGGTTTTGTTGTCATAATTTTCTGAATTATTATATAATAACCAGATAATTAACGATTTGTTTAGGTAAATCAGACAGTTAGGTCGATTTTGGAAATTGCAGCATGGTGTCAACCGCTATTTTAGGAACTGGATTTACAAGCTTTCTTAACGTAGTATCCATCCATGCTCCGTCTAAAGTAAGGGTAGCACAAAGCACGTCTTCCTCTTTATAGAATTCGTGTGCCAAAGTCCATCTTGAGGCATCGGGCTTCATGCTGATAAGCTTGGTATGGATGTCTATTTTATCTGAAAATTTGATTTCTCTTCTAAAAACACATTCTTCCCTAAATAGTACGGGCCCAAAACTCTGTTCTTGCATTACGTTGAGCGTAAGGCCAAGGCTTTCTAATAATTCCATACGGTGTTGTGCACCGAAATCATAATAAGCGCTATGTCTTAAATGGAAATTCGGGTCAATATCTGACCAGCGGATAGAAATTGTTTTTTTGAATAGTGCAGCCATGGTTATTAAGTTGAAAGGATGTAAACATTGGTTTAGCTATTTTGGAAGATGTGGTTTAGCACGTTCATATTGTTTTACCCAGTTAAGGTCAACATTCAATTTGGGTGCAAAATGTAATGGAAGGTAAGGATCACGTAAAAATTCACGAGCAAATAGAATCAAATCTGCCTTTTCATCAAGTAAGATTTGTTCGGCCTGCTGCGGATCAGTAATTAGCCCCACTGCCCCTGTTAATATACCCGTTCTTATTCTCACCTCTTCTGCAAGGGGAACTTGATAACCTGGAAATATTGGAATCTTGATATTCGGAACGTTTCCACCGGAAGAACAATCAATCAAATCGATACTCTTTGTTTTTAGAATGGAACTCAGTTTTACGGTATCATCAATATCCCAGCCTCCGTCAACCCATTCGGTTGCTGATAAACGAACAAACAACGGATAGCTTTTTGGCCAAACTTCATGGATGGCTGTGACAACCTCCAAAAGTAGTTTTATACGGTTTTCAAATGAACCTCCATATTCGTCCTCTCGCTGGTTTGATAGCGGTGACAAAAACTCATTCAATAGATAGCCGTGAGCTGCATGAATTTCTATAACTTTAAATCCCGCTTCCAATGCTCGTTTCGCTGCGGCTTTAAAGCTGACAATAATTCTTTCAATGCCTTGTTTATCCAGTTGTAAAGGTTCGCTATATCCATCGTCGAAAGGTATACCACTTGGTGCGATAGTTTGCCATCCTCCTTCTTCCAAAGGTACCAGATTGCCATCTTTCCAAGGTGAAAACGTGCTTGCTTTACGGCCTGCATGTGCTAATTGTATTCCGGCGATAGCTCCATGTTGATGGATAAAACTAGTTATCCTTTTTAACCCGTCAATGTGTTCATCTTTCCAAATCCCTAGATCTTCCGGCGAAATCCTGCCTTCCGGTGTTACTGCTGCAGCTTCCGTAAAAACAAGGCCCGCGCCTCCTACAGCACGGCTTCCAAGATGGACAAGGTGCCAATCATTTGCAAATCCATCTTGAGAGGAGTATTGACACATCGGAGAAACGACAATTCTGTTTTTTACAGTGATTTCTTTTATTGTTAGCGGACTGAATAGTTTTGACATAGAACGAATTATTAGCGGTTAATACAAAAATAATCAATAAATTCAACAAGCCGCAATCCTTTATAATACCGTGTTAAACGGTTTTAAGTTTTATGCATGGAAAGTGATAAAAATAACAATATATAATGAAAATTGATTTCAACCCTTTTCCGGATTTGCAAACTGAACGCTTAACCTTGCGGCAGATTAAAGAATCAGATGTCCAGGAGGTTTTTGAGTTAAGATCTGATACTGAGACGATGAAATATATACCACGTCCTTTAGCGAAAACTAAGCAATATGCCATGGATCATATTGATATGGTAAATAAGGGAATAGAAAAAAATGAATCAATAAATTGGGCTATAACCATAAAGGGAGATGATAAACTTATCGGTTTGATAGGTTTTGTTAGAATTCAGCCAAAAAACTTCAGGGCAGAGGTTGGTTATATTTTACATCCAGATTTTAGAAGGAAGGGAATGATGTACGAGGCTTTAAAAGCTGTTCTAAATTACGGATTCTGTGATTTAAAGTTCAATTCTGTAATCGCTGTAATTGATCCGTCGAATCATTCTTCAGAGAAATTATTGCTAACGCATAACTTTGTTAAAGAAGCTCATTTAAGAGAGAATATTTTCCATAATGGAATCTTTTTAGATACAGTGATCTATTCGTTGCTAGCGAAAAATTATATCTTTCCTTAAAAGTGATGAGTTGATTTTGCAGGATCTATTAATTAATATCTGTAGCAACTTTATATTCAGGATCTTCTAAAATATTTACCTCAATAACCGATTCGGCATTTTTCAAAAGGAGTTTACAATCATCACTTAAGTGCCGTAAATGTAATTTTTTCCCTGCAATGGCATAACGCTCAGTAAGTTTATTTAATGCCTCAATGCCAGACATATCGGCAATCCTGCTTTCTTTAAAATCAATGATGACTTCGTTTGGATCTTCTGATATTTCAAATTTCTCATGAAAAGCTTTTACCGAGCCAAAGAATAAAGGGCCGTAAATTTCATAATGTTTTACTCCGTTTCCATCAATGTACTTCCTGGCTCGGATACGCTTGGCACTTTCCCATGCAAAAACTAATGCGGAGATAATAACACCAATTAACACAGCCAAGGCAAGGTTATGAAGAAAGATGGTGATCAATGCAACAAGTATCCCTATAAAAACATCTTGTTTCGGCATTTTATTGATAATCTTGAAACTGATCCATTCAAATGTACCAATAGCCACCATAATCATAACTCCTGTTAATGCTGCCATGGGCAGTAATTCAATTAATGGTGCTCCAAAGAGGATAATGGCCAGTATGGTTAAGGAAGCAACGATTCCTGATAATCGGGATCTTGATCCTGCAGAAAGATTGACCAGCGTTTGGGCAATCATAGGGCAGCCGCCCATTCCCGAGAAAAAACCGTTGGCAATATTTGCGCTGCCCTGCGCAATGCATTCTTTATTTCCTTTTCCTCGGGTACCCGTAATTTCATCTACAAGATTCAAGGTCAATAACCCTTCGGTTAGTCCAACGCCAGCCATAATAAGTCCGTATGGAAAAATTATTTTTAATGTTTCCCATTCTAGGGGAATTGCTGGAATATGAAAAGGTGGAAATCCGCCACTTACTGAAGCAATATCTTTTACTGTTTTGGTATCTATTTGAAAACCAAGTACAAGAAGAAATATAACGATAATAGCCATTAATGATGCTGGGATTGCTTTAGTGAACCTGGGTAAGATAATAATGATTGCAATGGTTAAGGCTACCAAAGCAGCCATAATGAATAAAGGTGTGCCGGTAAGCCAAACAGTATTACCATTGCTTACAGTTTTAAATTGTTCCAGTTGTGCCATAAATATAATGACTGCCAAACCGTTTACGAATCCATACATAACAGGTTGGGGCACTAGCCGGATAAACTTTCCCAATTTAAATAACCCAATCATAATTTGAATTACTCCTGCCAGTGCTACTGCAGCAAAAATATATTCCAGTCCGTGTGATTTCATTAAAGCAATGAGCACTACAACGGTAGCTCCGGCACCTCCTGAAATCAGGCCGGGCCGTCCTCCAAATATTGAAGTAATAAGTCCCATTAAAAAAGCGGCATACAATCCCATCAAAGGAGGGAAGCCCGCAAGAATGGCAAAAGAAAGTGACTCCGGCATCATGGTCATCGCCACGGTAAGCCCCGCTAAAATTTCTGTTCTGTAATTAACCTTTTGTTTAAAGTCAAATAGATTGAAAAAAGCTTTTGCACTTTGAGGGTTATTCATTGCGCAAATATATTAATTATTGGCTTTAGCGAAATTAAATAACGTGTACCTACCTCAATTGTATATCTTTATAAAGATAAACCACGCTAAAATCATCTGAAACATTCACTTTTGTATCAAAGGTCGAAAATTCTACAGATTCATCGTCCCCATCAGTTAGAACGTATCTTGCAGAAATTTGATTGTATTCAATTTCCCTTGCTACCTGGTTTTCCCAAAAAATATGGATTTTGGTAATAATGTATAGGCTGTTTCCAAGGAGTGATTTAGCCTGACCTATATCCATTTGCACAATATTCCCTCCAGAATTTGAAGCACATTTTGGAATAGCGATTATATTATCATTTTCTATAAAAAATCCCTTTGTCCAAGCAAAACCATTTGTGGAAATATCGATAGCAAGTCTGATTTGTTGCTCGCCAGAGCCTACCTTGTATGTATCCATTGTTTCTGTCTTGCGGTTATTGTTATTAATCCAGGCTATTACTTGTTCAGGTTTATACAGGTAATAGTTGAACTGAGAGCATGCATCGTACTCGTTCATTACTAGGCTTAAAGTTTAGCATTTTTTTATTAGCTGAAAATACCCATTTATAGGTATTCTAAATCTTAAAAAGATAACTTGGGAAGGCGATGTGGCAAATTGAGTTTTAGTAAACCAGAGCAAGAAAACGCCCATGATGACTTATGCACTTGGGATTCAAATTTTTATAATCAAATAAATTTGAAGGGTAGGCATATATCTCAATAGTGATCGTTGAAAGTTCAGTAAGAGAGGTGGCGGCAATCGTATGAATGTATGATTTCTCTATGCTGCTACATGTATAATAATGCGTAGAGTCTGTAACTAGCTGACCTGAAACCTGGCCAGCATTGAAAATAAGATTGGTGCAGACCAGTGAGGTAGGGGCGTAGCTCCTGATTCCTGTTTTCCGCGAATGGATTTTATAAACAGCTTCTTTCATACTCCAGAGTATCCAAACCAGTTGGTTAGGATGGTTTGCACTGCGTATTGTTTCCTGCTCTTTCAAGGTATAGATCTTGTCAAGATAGCCCTTTCTTTCCCAATTGCTATCTTTAGCCGCCTGCTCCAGATCTACCAAATCATTACCGATCATTTTTGGGCGATCTTATTTTCAATAACTTCCATCGAAGCTCCAACGGTAAGCATTTTTTCCATAGATTCATTGTCGATAAGAATATCGAATTCTTCTTCCACATCTAAAATTACATCAACCAGATTTGCGGAATTAATTTTTAAGTCTTTGATAAAGTCAGTATCCGCATTTATACTATCCAGTGCAGCTTTATTTTGGCTATAATTGGAAACAATAGGTTTCAAGCGAGCTATTAATTCTTCTTTATTCATAGGGTGTAGGATATTTTTTAAAAACTATACAAGCATTTACGTCGCCGAATCCGAAACTTGCTTTAACTAAGATATTAATTTTATGTGATACTAATTGCTGAGGAATTTTTTCCTGGTCCATAACTTTTAAGATTTCAGGGTTTAGATCTTCACAATTTATATTAGGGAAAATAAAGTTTTCTTTTATCTGTAATATAGAAGCAATACATTCTATGCTGCCTGAAGCGCTTAAACAATGCCCAACCATACCTTTTAATGAATTGATATACGGAAACTTTTTCCCGCTTCGTTGTAATGCAGTGCTCCAATTCTGGATTTCTAAAGCATCCATGGATGTTGCGGTGAGGTGCCCGTTGATGGCATCAATATCATCTGGTTGCACTCTTGCATCCTGTAGGGCAGTGCTGATGCATTTTTGAACAGCGTTCGGGTTCGGGGCAGTCATGGTTCCTGAACCGCGCTGACCACCGGAATTTAAATTACCTCCTAGAATCTCAGCATATATTTTCGCTCCTCGTGCAAGGGCATGATCTAAAGACTCTAACACAAATGCACCGGCACCGCTTCCGGGAACAAATCCGCTTGCAGTTGCGCTCATTGGTCTTGATCCTTTTTCCGGGCTATCATTATGTTTAAAAGTACAAACTTTCATAGCATCAAAGCCAGCCCAGATATAAGGTCCGCTATCACTTGTTGAGCCAGCCAGCATGAGGGCAGCCTGCCCAGATTTTATTCGATCAAAGGCAATTAAAAGACTTTCTGTTCCGGTGCAGCATGCGGACGAATTTGTAGTAACCTGGTTCCCCAAACCCAGCTTTCCAGACAGGTATGCACTGATACCACTATTCATGGTTTGAATTACGATATTGCTGCCCAGCCTTCGGGTTTGCAGATCATCAATTTTATAAACAGCCTCTCTAAACTTGTCGACGCCTGATGCCCCAGTACCAAAAACAACGCCATAGTCCCAATAAGGATCATCCGTCTCATTAACTTTCAAGCCGGCATCTGCCCATGCATCCATACCTGCAATAACACCATACAGAATTCCAGTGCTATCAAAATTACGAAGTTCAAGCGGTGAAAAATAACGTGAAATAAGTTCTTCATTAAGCTCAGGTTTACCGGCTATCTGACAGGAAAATTGAAGCTCTTCCAATTTCTTATCAAACTTAATTCCGGAGATACCATTTTTAATTGCTTCCCGAAATGAAGGAATGCCAATAGCATTGGGAGCTACAACCCCCATTCCGGTAATTACAACCCGCTTAGCCATTTAACTTTGAAGTAACCATGCCAGAAAGTGTTCCTCTACACACCGTTTCTCCTGCTTGGTTTTGCATTGAAACCTTACAATGCAGCTTTTTGAAACGAAAATAAATCTTTTCAGAAGTTACGCTAACCTTTTCCCCAGGGAACACAGGCTTTAAAAAATCTATTGCTGTAGATGTTAACATGACATGGCCAATTGTTTTTTCATCTATATTTCCTACAAGGTAAATGCCTAAACAAACCAGTCCAATTTGTGCCATGGTTTCCGTCAAAATTACTCCTGGCGTTACAGGATGGTCTTTAAAATGACCTTTATAAAAATCAAGGTCCGGATCGTACGTAAATGAACCGCTTGCTCCGTTTTCATTAACCTGTTGCAAGTCATCAACGAAGAGGAAGGGTTTGCTGTACGGTAAGGCGTTTAATAATTCTTTTGTATCCATAATTAATTAACTGATATGTTCACCTCCATCAACCGGAATAACAGTACCGTTTATCCACGAGGCTTCGTCTTTACATAAAAGGTAAACGACATTGGCTACGTCTTGCGGTGTTGTTAAGCGTTTAAAAGGGTTTCTTTGTAAACTATGTTCTATTAATTGGCCGCTACCCGGAATCCGTTTTAATGAAGCGGTATCAGTAACGCCAGCTTGAATACAATTGGCCCTTAAACCAAAGGGTGCATATTCAAGTGCTATATTTCTTGTTATGGCCTCAAGAGCCGATTTTGCCACTGAAACTGCAGCATAATGTTTCCATGCCTTAGAAGATCCTTCACTTGTAAAAGAGATAATCCGGGCATCTGCCGCAAATAATTCAGCCATATGGAAATCTTTTACCCAGTCGTTTAAACTAATGGCCATATTTTGAAGGGTAAGGAGAAAATCATCCGATTCCAATACCGGATTTTTATCATCTACCAGTGCTTTTAAATTGCCTTTTGCAATGCTATGAAGCAGGCATCGCACTTTACCTGGCTTACCTACTTTTTCCTTTAACGCAGCAATTACTAAATCTCTGCTTTCCGGTTTAATTACATCCGCGTTAAAGGTTAAGAGTTCTACCTTTTCGGCCTTTATCGATTCAAAAAGTAGTTCAATTTCAGCAAGCTCAGCTCTGCTGTTCCGATGAAGAATGCAGATATTCATACCGTGCCTGGCCAATTTTATTGCAGAAGCCAATCCAAGTCCGCTGCTTCCGCCTAAAATTACTGCCCAATACGTTGATGACTCAAATTCTCTTACCATTGGAGTAATATACTTTGGGCAGAAAATCCCGGTCCGAAACTCAACATTAGCCCTCTTTCTCCACTAGAGGGCTTAGCATCCATAAAGCGTTCTAATACATAGATAATAGTAGCGCTTGACATGTTTCCATATAAGCGCAATACTTCTTTTGTATCGTCAATATTTTTATCAAGTTCAAGAAATAAAGATTCCACGATCTGGATAATCTTCTTTCCCCCGGGATGAAAGATCAAATGATCTATATCGTTTATGGTTAAATTATGTTTTGCCAAAAATGGATGAACAATAGCTGGAAAATGTTTTTCTATTACGTTTGGAACTTCAATATCTAGCACCATTCGTAAGCCCGTATTAGTTAAATCAAATCCCATCATTTTTTCTGCATGATAAAAATGATACATCTCTTCGGCAAGCACTTCCGGCCCTTCATCATCTTCATGAGAAGAGAGCAATACGCAAGCGGCACCATCTCCAAAAATAGCAGCGCTTACAATGTTTACCATTGAAAAGTCGTGAGTCTGAAAAGTGGCCATAGGCGACTCAACGGCTACTACTGCAGCACGTTTTCCAGGATTGGCTTTTAAGAAATTTTTAGCATAAATAATTCCAGAAACCCCTGCAGCACATCCCATTTCTGTTACCGGTAATCGTACAACATCGTTGCGCAAATTTAAAATGTTAATTAAATACGCATCGAGTGAGGGAATCATGATTCCTGTACAGCTTACGGTAATTAAATAATCAATTTCTTTTGGTTCCCAACTGGCTTTTGATAAAGCATCTCCTAAGCACTTAGTCCCTAATTTGATGCCCTCCCTCATATAGATCTTGTTTCTGTCTTCAAATGAGGGGGTAGTGAAAATCTCTTCAGGCGACAACATGGAATAGCGTTTATCAACAGCAGCATTCTCGAAAATCTTTTTTACCTTTCTGACGAAACGGTCTTCTTGTCCGTTCAACCATCCATCCAAAAAAGGAAGTATTTCATCGGTGGGTCTTGAATATTGGGGTATTGCTTTGCTAACTGCTTTAATTTTTACGCTCATATTGACTTGATTACCCATTGATAACGAAATGCCCATTTCCAACGAATGCTGTACTTTTTGAAATTTAATTTCCTGGAATAGAGTAGGAGGTCACTTTTTTTAAAACCTCTTAAAATGGAAACCAATCCATCTTCTCGAGACATCTCATTTAAGCCAAAAAGATAGCAAATAACTTTAAATAAATAGTATGCCAGCCGGCTACGGTGAAGGTCATTAATTACGATACCCAGTTTAGCTGTTTTATAAAAATCGTTTAGCAGTTTTAAAATATCAGGGTCTTTAAAGTGATGTAAAGTTAGCGTACATAAAACGATATCAAATGAGCCTTCTTTTAAATTGTTCTTAAAGATATCATCGCAAGAATAAGTAATATTGGGGTAGTTAATCGATAAGGTTTGGGCATGGTCAATGGTAAACTGATTCGCATCAATTCCAACAAGATTAAACTTAAGGCCATTGTTAGTGGCATATTCTGCAAGTGTCCTTAACATATCTCCATTTCCACAGCCTACATCAAGAATGGTTACCGTTTCATTCTTAGACTTATTTTTGATTAATTCTTTAACACCTAGAAGCGTTACTTTGTTTCCTCCTAACAATTTATTTATAGCGGCAATTTTATCTAGCGCGTCTTTCAAAATCTCTCCTTCAATAGAAAAATCATCCATGATCTCGGGTGCATTGCTTCTAAAAGTGGTGTCAACTATCATTTATATTTCCGTAATTAAGGGTTTTCCATGGGTTCTTTTTATAATTGCGGGCAATATGCCAGGAAACATGGCTAAACCTTCCATCAAAATATCTGCAGATTTCTCCTTTCTAAGCATGCCTGCTAATAATCTTCCCATGGTTATCCGCGCTTTGAAATTCTTATTCCATTCTTCTTTATACCGATGCTCTAATACAGTGCGTGAAGCAATTTTACCCGTAAAATAGTCGGTCAGCAATGTTGCACAAATTTTGGCGCTATGTATAGCCATGCTCATACCATTACCACACAATGGGTGTATCAGTCCCGCCGTATCGCCAATCATTAAAATATGTCTGTTCACTCTTTCTTTTTTCTGGAAAGAGATCTGGCTAATGGTGATTGGGGCATCAAATTGCATTGAACTATTTTCAAAAACTTTTTCCAGGTGAGTATTCTGGTATAAAACCTTTTTTTGATGCTCTTCCATGTTCTTATAAGATTTGAATGAGGCATAGTTAACTAAATAACAAATGTTTATCAGGTTATTCTCTACCTTAGAAACACCGCAATAGCCTCCGGGGAAATTATGTAAAGCCACTAAATCATTTGGAAAATCTCCCAGGTAGTGGGCTTTTATGGCAAGCCATGGCGATCGGTTTGTAATAAACCTTCTTCCCAATTTGTGATCAAGAGCCGCTCTTTTTCCGTAAGCCCCTAACACTATTTTTGCTTGATACCTGCTGCTAGTTGAGCTTACATTAAACGAATCTTGTTCAAATATAACTTCCGTAACGGTATCTTGAACAATCGTGCAGCCATTGTCTTTTGCCTTTTTATATAGAAAATCATCAAAGGTTGATCTGCTGATGCCAAATCCTCCTAAAGGTAAAGGAGATTCAATATGTTTGCCTGAAACTGTACTAAGCTGAAATTTAGAAATCTTTGCAGGATTTAATAGTTCGGGGTCAGCGTTAAGCCACTGCAAATAGGGTATCACCTCATTCGATACATATTCTCCACAAACTTTATGATGCGGAAAACTATTTTTCTCAATCAGCACAACATGCCTGCCCGCTTTAGCTAAATGAATGGCACTGGTTAATCCAGCCAGTCCACCTCCAATAATTAACACATCAATATTGTCTCCCATTGTAGAACATCATACTCAAATCTAATCAAAAATCATGGCATCTTTATTTTATCCTTATCTTTGGTTTTAGAAAAACACCTATACATCGAGTACTTAATTCTTGAAAAAATCAATGGAGATCAGTGAAAAATTATTTAAAGCTGAAGTATATGAGCAATGTTTGAACGCTATTCAAAGCCGTATTGCTAATGCCGAGCTCGCTTTACAACAAGCTCGTGAAGCAAGTCAGGATGATACAAAAAGCAGTGCAGGGGATAAGTATGAAACTACACGTGAGATGATGCAGCAAGATATTGACAGGAATAATGCTCAGCTTTATGAAGCGAAAAAAAGCTCCTTCCAACTTGAGCAATGTAAAGACGTGGAAATAAACGGACAAGTAAAGGCTGGTGCATTAGTTAAAACTTCAAAGGTCTTGCTTTATCTCGCGGTTAGCATAGGGCAGTTAAACTTATACGATCAAACTGTTTTTGCTGTATCACCTGCATCTCCAATAGGGCAGACTTTAATTGGTAAATGCTGTGGAGACACCTTCACGTTTAATGGTGTCTCGCAAAGCATAGAAGGAATATATTAACAGGTTAAAAATATGTTAGTTGTATTAGGGAGCGTCGTTAACTTCAATCCAATGCCCGTCGGGATCTTGTAAAAATATCTGTTTAACACCATCAACTCGTATCGTAGGTTCTTTTCCTGTTCCTGCCCAATTAAGATACTTGAATTTTTGTTGATCAAGTTTAGCGGTAAAGTCTGAAATGGAAGCAACACTAAAACACAAATGATCGCTTTTCGCATGCTCAATCCTTTCCTGGTCACTTTTAATTAAGTGCATCTGAACAGCCCCGCCTAAAGATAACCAAACATGCTTACCATCTTTAAAGGGTTCTTCAAGTACGGGCAGGTTGAATAAAGACTGATAAAACGTTGCGCTTTTTTCTAAATCAGTTACATACATAGCGACATGGTTAAGTCTTGCGCTTTCCTGATTTTGGGTAGTCTGTGCATTAGAATTTTTGGTAAAAAGAATGGAAAGGGCTAGCATCAGTATTAGCTTTGAAGGTCTCATAGTTTATGTTTATAGATTATTTAAATATAATACATTTATTTATATAAATTGAAATAGGTATAATTAAATGTATTATATTTCAAGTGGATTTTCGATATTATTTCAAGCCTCTTGCTTTTAATAAAGGTTCAATTTTAGGATCACTTCCTCTCCATGCTTTGTACATTTCTTCTAAATTCAACGTATTTCCTCGGGATAGAATCATATCTCTAAAGCGTTGTCCATTTTTTCGGGATAAACCACCATTTTCTTCAAACCAATTATAAGCATCGTGATCCAGCATTTCGGTCCATAAGTAAGAATAATAGCCAGCGGCATAACCACTATTAAAAATATGGGAAAAATAAGTTGAACGATAACGAGGAGGAACAGCATGAACTACATCCAGTCTTGTTTTACTCAAAGCTTCTTTTTCAAATTGATTGGCATCTTTTATTTTTACATCAGCAGAAATGGTATGCCATTGCATATCTAAATTAGCAGCAGCTAAATTTTCTGTTAATGCATATCCCTGGTTAAAGGTTCCTGCTTTCTTAATCTTATCTATTAAAGTTTGAGGAATCTGCTCACCGGTTTTATAGTGTTTCGCATAATTTTTTAAAACATCCGGATATAAAGCCCAGTTTTCATTGAACTGTGAAGGGAACTCCACAAAGTCACGAGCCACTGAAGTTCCTGATAAACTTGGATACATCTGATCTGCGAAGAAGCCATGTAGTGCATGTCCAAATTCATGAAACATGGTAATAACATCATCAAATGATAACAAAGCAGGTTCTCCTTCTGAAGGCTTTGTGAAATTGGAGATGTTATAAATAACCGGTTTCTTATTATAGAGTTTAGATTGGGTTACAAAGTTGCTCATCCATGCACCACCTCGTTTACTTTCACGTGAAAAGAAATCTCCATAGAACAATCCAAGGGGATCTCCATTTTCTTCAAATACTTCGTATACAAGAACATCTTCATGATAGGTTGGGATATCGGTACGTTGTTTAAAGGTAAGGCCATATAGTTTCTCTGCTGCAAAGAAAACACCTTTCTCCAATACTGTTTTTAATTCAAAATAGGGTTTGATTTGATTTTCATCTAAATCATAC
>Ga0160445_100317_pt1 | contig 29155 bp, 26 predicted proteins | sample HID1972M_E1MG_FD_108215 | JGI IMG/M metagenome (GOLD analysis project Ga0160445, IMG submission 108215) | Enriched pill bug-associated microbial communities from UW Madison campus, WI, USA - HID1972M_E1 MG | ecosystem: Host-associated > Arthropoda: Insects > Digestive system > Unclassified ... | reverse complement strand
TGTGGCACCCCTGCACCCAGATGAAAGACCACGAGCAACTGCCGCTGATCCCGATCAAGCGCGGTGAAGGCGTCTGGCTCGAAGACTTCGAAGGCAAGCGTTACCTCGATGCGGTCAGCTCGTGGTGGGTCAACGTATTCGGCCACGCCAACCCGCGGATCAACCAGCGCATCAAGGATCAGGTCGATCAACTGGAGCACGTGATTCTCGCCGGTTTCAGCCATCAACCGGTGATCGAGCTGTCCGAGCGTCTGGTAAAGATGACGCCGCAAGGCCTGAATCGGGTGTTCTACGCCGATAACGGTTCGTCCTGCATCGAAGTCGCGCTGAAAATGAGCTTCCACTACTGGCTCAATCGCGGCCAGCCAAACAAAAAGCGCTTCGTCACCCTGACCAACAGCTACCACGGCGAAACCATGGCAGCGATGGCGGTCGGCGACGTGCCGCTGTTCACCGAAACCTACAAAGCGCTGCTGATGGACACCATCAAGGTGCCGAGCCCGGATTGCTACGGGCGCCCCGACGGCATGAGCTGGGAAGAACATTCGCGCAACATGTTCGCCGCCATGGAACAGACCCTGGCAGAAAATCATGACAGCGTCGCGGCAGTGATCGTCGAGCCGCTGATTCAGGGCGCTGGCGGCATGCGTATGTATCACCCGGTGTATCTCAAGTTGCTGCGTGAATCCTGCGATCGCTACGGCGTGCATTTGATCCTCGACGAAATCGCTGTTGGTTTCGGTCGCACCGGGACGATGTTTGCCTGTGAACAGGCCGGCATTCGCCCGGACTTCCTCTGCCTGTCGAAAGCCCTGACCGGCGGCTATCTGCCGCTGGCGGCGTGCCTGACCACCGATGAGGTCTACAGCGCGTTTTACGACGACTATCCAACCTTGCGCGCCTTCCTCCATTCGCACAGCTACACCGGCAACCCGCTGGCGTGCGCGGCGGCACTGGCGACGCTGGATATCTTCGAGCACGACAACGTCATCGAGAACAACAAGGCCCTCGCGCAGCGCATGGCCTCGGCCACGGCGCATCTGGTCGATCACCCGAACGTCTCCGAAGTACGCCAGACCGGCATGGTGCTGGCCATCGAGATGGTCAAGGATAAGGCTACGAAAGAGGCCTACCCTTGGCAGGAGCGTCGTGGTTTGAAGGTGTTCCAGCATGCGCTGGAACGCGGCGCGTTGCTGCGCCCGCTCGGCAGCGTGGTGTATTTCCTGCCGCCGTACGTGATCACCCCGGAGCAGATCGACTTCCTCGCCGAAGTCGCCAGCGAAGGCATCGACATTGCTACGCGTGACAGCGTCAGCGTCGCCGTGCCAAAAGACTTCCACCCCGGCTTCCGCGATCCGGGTTGATTGCCATCTAAAGGTTTGAAAAGAACCCTGTGGCGAGGGGATTTATCCCCGATGGGCGGCGAAGCCGCCCTAAAATCAGCAATCGCGGTGAACCAGAATGATCGCATTCTCTGATTTCACGACTGCTGCGCAGCCGATCGGGGATAAATCCCCTCGCCACAGAAGCTCTTCACTACAGTGACTACGCGCCAATTTTTTAGAGACCCGAAATGAGACTGTCCCGCTTCTTTATCGACGCCCCCCTGAGCACCGGCGAACACGAATTGCCGGAGGCCCAGGCGCATTACATCAGCCGCGTGCTGCGCATGGCCGAGGGCGATGCGGTGCAGATGTTCGACGGTTCCGGTCATGAGTTTCGCGGCGTCCTGCTGGAAGTCGGCAAGAAACGCGTGACCGTGCAGATCAACGAGCAATTCGCCGGTCAGGTCGAATCGCCGCTGCACATCCACCTCGGTCAGGGTCTGTCCCGTGGCGAGCGCATGGATTGGGCGATTCAGAAAGCCACCGAGCTGGGCGTGAATGAAATCACGCCGATCTTCAGCGACCGCTGCGAAGTCCGCCTCAAGGACGAACGCGCCGATAAACGCCTGCTGCACTGGCGTCAGGTGGCGATCAGCGCGTGTGAACAATGTGGTCGTTCGCGAGTGCCAGTGATTCACCCGCCGGTGTTGTTGGCGGACTGGATCAAGCAGACCGAAGCCGAGTTGAAACTGGTGCTGCACCCGGTGGCGGAGCCGTTGGTGAGTCATGCGAAACCGGCGACGCTGGCGTTTCTGATCGGGCCTGAGGGCGGGTTGACGGATGCTGAGGTTGAGCAGGCCAAGGGCAACGGTTTCCATGCGGCCCGGCTTGGGCCTCGGGTATTGCGCACCGAGACTGCGCCAGTGGTTGCACTGGCGGTGGCTCAGCAGTTATGGGGTGATTTTTAGGGCCTTAAAAGATCGCAGCCTTCGGCAGCTCGTACACAGTATTCCCCTGTAGGAGCTGCCGCAGGCTGCGATCTTTTGATTTTACTGAACCGGATCACTTACAGGCTTGGCAATAATCGCCTTCAACTCGCTGGTCATCGGAAACTCCAGGTTCAACCCCTTCGGCGGAATCGGCTGTTCAAACCAGCGCTGATAAATCCCGTTGATCTCCCCCGAACGATACAGATCCGCCAACGCGCCATTCACCAGCGCCAGAAACTGCGGATCATCCTTGCGCACCATGCAGCTGTAGATTTCCCGCGACTGCTCCTCTCCCACCACCACCCAGTTATGCGGATCGCGCGCCTTGGCCCGTTCGCCGTAGAGCAGCGCGTCGTCCATATAGAACGCCGCTGCACGTCCCGACTCGAGCATCTGGAACGCCTCGCCATGATCCTTGGCGCTGATCACTGACATATCGAGTTTGTGATCGTGGTTGTAGCTCTTCAGGTAGCGCTCGTTGGTCGTGCCCGCCGTGGTCACCACGTTCTTGCCGCGCAGGTCGTCGAAGCTTTTGATGCCGCTGTCCTTGGCCGTCAGCAACTGGCCTTTGACGTAGATGAACCCATAGGAAAACGACACCTGTTTCTGCCGCTCGGCGGTGACGCCGGTGGAGCCGCACTCAAGGTCGACCGTGCCGTTCTGCACCAGCGGAATCCGTGTCTGCGAAGTGACGAGGTTGTACTTCACTTTCAAATCCGGCCGCGCCAGTTGCTGCTGAATGCGCTCGACAATCTTGCCCGCCAGATCCACCGAATAACCCATCGGTTTGCCAGTGTTGTCGCCCACGTAAGAGAACGGCACCGAGGCATCGCGATAGCCCAGCGTGATGCTGTTGGCGCTGGCGATCTTGCCGAGCGTGCCACTCAGCGGCGCCTCATTGGCGTGGGCCTGACTGCCGATCAGCAGTCCCAACGTACAGGCAAGCAACGTGATTTTTTGCATTGTTATTCTCCGTTGTCGGTGTGGTTGTTTGAGCGGTAAAGCGTTGATCAATCACGCCGCACGGGGATTGAAACCGTGCAGATCAATTGACGTGTGTTGTTGGCCGATCAGCTCGCTGAGCAACTGCCCGCTGCCGCACGCGAGAGTAAAACCGAGCGCACCGTGACCGAGATTCAGCCACAGATTGCGATAGGCCGTGGCGCCCAAAAGAGGCACACCGGTTGGCGTCGCCGGGCGCATACCAGCCCACTCGGTTGCGGCGTCATAGTTTCCGGCCTCGGGAAAAGTGTCGCGGGCCTGACGTTTGATCAGCGCCAATCGCTGCGGATCAACTGCCGGATCGAAGCCGACAATATCCACCATCGCCGCCACGCGCAGCTGTTCGCCGATGCGCGCGTAGACGATCTTGCGGTCGTAGTCGGTGATGCTCACGTCCGGCGCGCGGTGCTCGCTGCCGATCGGCACGGTCAGGCTGTAGCCCTTCAACGGATACAGCGGCAAACGTAAACCGGGCAGTGCCAGCAATGAACTGCGATGGCCGGCGGCGATCACCAGTTGCTCGACGGGTAGCGTTTCATCGCCTAATTCGATGGCGGTAACCGCGCCGTTACTGTGCCGAATCGCGGTCACCGCTTGGCCGAGGCGAAACTCGCAACGCCCGGACGCCTTCAATCGCGCCGCCAGTTGCTGACAGAAACCGTGGCAATCGCCGACCTCTTCGTCCGGCGTATAGATCGCACCCACGAACGGCGCATCGGCCAGCGCCGGTTCCAGTTGCGCGCATTCGCTGGCGGACATCACCTGCTGTTGCTGCGGATCGGCCAGGCCTTTGCGTGCATGCTCAAAGCTGCCGGCGTTGCGGAAGGTCACCAGTTTGCCGTTGCGCCGCCAGTTGAATCCGTCCAGCCCATCGTCCTCGCGCCAGCGCTTCAGCGTGCTCTGACTGAACAGCGCCAAACGCAGCAGATGCGCGGCATTTTCACGGTTGACCGAAGTGCGACAGGCGGCAAGAAACGCCGCCATCCAGCGCCATTGCGCTGGATCCAGACGCGGACGCAGCTTGAGCGGTGAGTCGCCGCGCAGCATCCAGCCAATCGCCTGCACCGGCACGCCGGCATCGGCCAGCGGCGCGACGTAGCGATAGGACAACTGGCCGCCGTTGGCAAAACTGGTCTCGCTGCCGAGGGAATCCCGCGCCTCGATCACCGTCACTTCAAAGCCGTCGCGCACCAGCGCATACGCCGTTGCCAGACCGATCACGCCACCGCCGATGATGCACACACGCTGAGCCATTGCTGCCTCTGAATCCTGCTAAAGACGGATCCGAGGTTAGAGCCAGGTGACAGCCGCCGGACAATGAATAAAGATGCCTTAACCATAAACAAAGGTTATGGACTCGCCATGCGTCTACGTCACATCGAGATTTTCCAGGCCATTCGCCAGACCGGCTCGGTCAGCGGCGCCGCGCAGTTGCTGCACGTCTCGCAACCGGCGGTGAGCAAAGTGTTGCAGCACGCCGAGCAGCAACTGGGGTTTCCTTTGTTTCTGCGCGTGCGGGGCAAGTTGCAGGCGACCCCGGAAGCGCTGGAGCTGGAGCGCGAAGTCGACAAGGTCACGGAAAGCCTGCAAGGCGTGCGGCGTCTGGCGCAGAGCCTGCGCCGCGAGCCGGGACACAGTTTGCGCATCGGCGCGACGCCGGCGCTGGCCTTGTCGCTGCTGCCGCCGGCGATTCATCAGTGGACAACGCGCTACCCGGACATCGCCTGCGAACTGTCCAGCGCGCACAGCCGCGAGCTGATGCAGAATTTGTTGATGCGTGAAGTGGATGTTGCGCTGACCTTGCAGTTGCCCGATCACCCGGGTCTGAAGGCGCAGGCGCTAGCGTCAGGGGTGTTGGTGGCGTTGGCACCGAAAGATTTCTGGCCGGTTGAAGAGGCAGGAAAACCGTTACCGTTGATGGCGCTGGCGGGGGCGTCGTTGATTGGTTTGTCGAGTGCCGATCCGTTGGCGGCGCGGCTCGACAGTTACCTGGAAGCGGTCGAACCGCCGCCGCTGGTGCGGATCGCCGTGCAGACGTATTCACTGGCGCGGGCGATGGTGGAATCGGGTGCGGGGGTGGCGGTGATTGATCCGTTTACTGCGCTCGGCGCGTCATCGGCGACCACCACAATTCGCCCATTGGCCCCGCCGCTGCCGATCACCCTGTACGCCGTAACCCGCGCCAGCGAACCACCGCCGCATACCCTCAACGATCTGCTGAAAATTTTCAGCGATCGCGCGCAAGAACAACTCAATAACCTGAACCCTGCATAGAACTAATGTGGGAGCGAGCCTGCTCGCGAATGCGGTGTTTCATTCAACAAAGATGTTGCCTGATCTGACGCCTTCGCGAGCAGGCTCGCTCCCACAGGGGATTGGGGATGATTCTGGTTAGAGGACATAAAACATAATCGCGACGAAGTGCAGCAGACTCCCGGCGATCACGAACAAATGCCAGATCCCGTGCGCATGCCGCAAGCGATGATCAAGGGCAAAAAAGATAATCCCCACCGTGTACAAAACCCCGCCCGACGCCAGCCAGGCAAACCCGGTCGTGCCCAGCGCCGCAATCAAAGGCTTCACCGCTACCAACACAATCCAGCCCATCACCGCGTAAATCACGATCGACAGAGTCCGCGCTTCCGAACGTGGTTTGATCTCTTGCAGAATACCGATCAGCGCCAGCCCCCAGACAATCCCGAACAACGTCCAGCCCCACGGCCCGCGCAGGGTTACCAGGCAGAATGGCGTGTAACTGCCGGCGATCAACAGGTAGATCGAAAAGTGATCGACCTTCTTCATGATCGCTTTCTTGCGCCCGCGCACGCTGTGGTACACGGTCGAGGCGCTGTAGAGCACCAGCAAGGTGAACGCATAAATCGCCACACTGACAATCTTCCACGGGCTGCCGTCGAGGCAGGCGATCACCAACATCCACACGCCACCCACAAATGCTGCCACCGCCCCGACCAGATGGGTCCAGGCGTTCAATCGTTCTCCGTGATACATGTATTGCTCACCTCACATTCATTACCGCAGCGCGCAAGGCTCGGGCCTTGAGCGTAAAAGCGCAATGTTTCTGTTCAAAGCCAAGATCAAAAGATCGCAGCCTTCGGCAGCTCCTACAGGTGATCGCATTCCAATGTAGGAGCTGCCGAAGGCTGCGATCTTTTGATCTTCCGTGCACAATCGGCCGATACCAAAAAGAGTCCGCGCCATGCTGATCGACGAAGAGTTGACCCTGAAAAAACTCGAGGTGTTCCTCGCTTTCATGCGCACCGGCAACCTCGCCCGTGCTGCGGCCGAGCTGCAGACCAGCAACGTCAGCGTGCACCGCGCCATTCATTCGCTGGAAAGTGCCTTGCGCTGCCCGTTGTTCAAACACGAAGGCCGCAACCTGACGCCGCTGGAAAGCGCTTACGTCCTCGAAGAACGCGCGCAGAAGTTAATCAACGACGTGGTCGAAAGCGTGCGCCTGACCCGCGAAGCAGCCGGATTCTCCGCCGAACGTTTCAAACTCGGCTCCCTGTATTCGCTGACGGTAAAAACCGTACCGCAACTGATCATGGGCCTGAAGATCCGTCGCAGCGAACTCAACATCGACCTGATCCTCGGCTCGAACATCGACCTGCTCTACAAGCTGAAAAACATGGAAGTCGACGCGATTCTGGTGTCGCTGGACGACAGCATCAACGACCCGGACTGCGAGCAGATTGCGCTGTTCTCCGACGACATCTTCCTCGCCACCCCGGCGGATTCAAAGTTTGCCCAGCGCAGTGAAGTGGATCTGGCTGAGGTGCGCGATGAAACCTTCATCACCCTGACCCAAGGTTTTGCGACCCATCAGGACGGTGTGCGGGTGTTCAAGCAGGCGGGGTTCGAGCCGAAAGTGGCAATGCAGGTGAATGACATTTTCACGCTGCTGAGCATGGTCAGTTCGGGGGTGGGTTATGCGTTGCTGCCGGGGCGGATTGCAGCGGTGTATGAGAACCGGGTGAAGCTGATTCCGTTGCAGGCGAAGTATCGGTTGCAGCAGCACATTGGCGTGGTGTTTTTGAAGGCCAAGGAGCGCGATCCGAATTTGCTGGCGTTGTTGGCGGAGTGTCGGATGTATGCGAATCGGCAGATCACCCCATGATCGTTCCCATGCTCCGCGTGGGAATGCCTCAATGGACGCTCCGCGTCCGCTTTGGGACGCAGAGCGTCCCGGGCTGCATTCCCACGCAGAGCGTGGGAACGATCAGTTAGAGGCTCAGCCCACAATCCCGCGAACAATGAAGAACAACAACGATGGCCCCAGCAAGCACCCCAACCCGGTATGGAACGTCGCCGTCAACGCGCCATAAGGCACCAACCGCCGATCCGTCGCCGCCAGCCCAGCTGTAACGCCGCTGACAGTCCCGGCCAAGCCACCAAACACCATCGCCGAACGCGGGTTATCCAACCCCATCCAGCGCGCCGCCACCGGCGTACCGACCATCACCAGAATCGCCTTGATCAACCCGGTCGCAATCGACAACGCCATCACATCCGACGTCGCACCAATCGCCGCACCCGTCACCGGCCCGACAATATAAGTCACCGCGCCCGCACCAATGGTGGTCATGCTCACCGCATCACGATATCCGAATACCCAAGCCATACACGCGCCGACAATGAACGGCAGAATCGTGCCCAGCAACAACGCGACCACACCGATCAACCCGGCCTTTTTCGCCTCGGTCGCCTGCACTTCAAACGCTGTGGCCACAATCGCAAAATCACGCAGCATCGCCCCGCCCATCAGGCCGATGCCGGAGAACAACGTCAGATCCGCCAGGCCTTTCTGCCCGCCAGTCATGGTGCCGCCGACCCACGCCAATACCAGGCCGATAACGATGGCAATCGCCGAGCCGTGAATGCGTCCGAACGTCAGGCGTTTGGAGAGCACCACCGACACCCACATGATCACGCCGACGAAGGCGAATGCAGTGACCAGACCGTTGTGTTCCAGACCTTTTTCGATGAGATCCCACATATCAGCGACCCCCTACTGGCGTGCCGACCGGGGAGATTTCCAGCGGTTCGTCAGGCAACGGTTCACCTTTGTGGGTGCGGCTGATCAAGGCAATCGTGCAGCCGCAGACCACCACCGAACCAATCGCGGCCAGCACCGCCACCGTGCCGCCATGCAGCGCAGTGACGACGTTCTGTTGCGCGGCCATCGCCACCACCACCGGAATGTACATGGCGCCCCAGAAGCCGACGCCCATCTCGCAATCCTTGGTCATGCCGCCGCGTTTCTGCATCCACAACCGCGCGCAAATCAGCAGGATCATGGCGATGCCGACCCCGCCGACGTTGGATTTGACGCCCAACAACGCGCCGAGCATGTCACCCATGATCACCCCTGCCAGCGTACAGATCGCGAGCAGCGCCACACCGTAAATAATCATTGTTGTAGTCCTCAAAGTGCATCGTCGAATGTTGTTTTTGTTGTTCGAAGCTTGAGTCGCGGCGGTTTAGGGTTGGCGGCTACCCTCCTCACGCAGCAGCGCTTGCAGGGTGTCGAGGCGAGCGCTGTCGAAGGCCGCCACAGTGCCTTGTTCGAATACGCGGCGCGCAAGGCCGGTCAGGACTGCACCGGGCGGTAATTCGATCTGTAGCCGTACGCCGCGCTCGTAAGCGCTTTGCACGGTGCCGCGCCAATCCACCACGCGGCACATGTTGAAGGCGAGGTCGTCGCGCAGCGCTTCGACTTTGCTCACAGGGCGTGCGCGACTGCCGCTCAGGTAGGCGATCTGCGGTGTCTTCAACTCGACTTTGGCGAAGGCCTCAGCGAGGGTTTGCGCCGGTTTCTCCAGCAGCGGACAGTGCGACGGCACGCTCACCGCCAGACGTTTTGCCAGACCAGCGCCACTACTGCGCGCCAGTTCCGCGACCGCTTGCATCGCCTCGTCACTGCCAGCAATCACCACTTGGTTGTCGGCGTTGATGTTGGCCAGATACACCGGCGAATCCTCGCTGTGCACCTGCGCCAGCAGCGTTTCGACTGTGGATAATTGCAGGCCGATGATCGCGGTCATGCCATAGCCTTGTGGATAAGCCTGTTGCATCAACTCACCGCGCAGGCTGACCAGGTGCAACGCATCGCCGAAGCTCAAGGCCCCCGCAACCACTGCTGCGGGATAAGCGCCTATGGACAGACCGCCGACGTAATCCGCCGTGAGTCCGTCCTGCAACAACTGCCGTGAAGCCGCGACGCCAGCGATCAGCAGGCAGAGTTGAACGGCTCTAGTCGCGCGCAATGTTTCAGCAGAATCGAGTAGCAAAACATCTTCACCAAGCACATCACTGGCCTCGACCAGCGTTTCCCGAGGCAAGCGTTGAAGCATGCCCGCCTGCTGCGCGCCCTGGCCGGGAAACACCAGCAGACTGCTCACGCTGCCTGCTCCTGCGGGTTCCACGGATCAATCACCAGACAGGCCTGATAAGCATTTTTCAGCAGCACGCGCGCCGAACCGCCGGCCCACTCACGCAACGCCACAGCACCGAACGGTGTCTGCAATTGCATGTCGATCCGGCACGCGGCTTGATCGAAAAGCGCAACGAACTTGCTTGCCTGATTACGCGTGATCATCTGCGGTGTCCGCAAAATCAAATCGAGATCGCTGTCCGCGTGCATCGCTTTAAAACCACTGGCCAATTCAAACCCGACACTGCCGCTGACACCCCAGACCCAACCACAATCACCGAGCATCGGCCGCAGTTGTTTGAGCGCCTGCATGACTGGCAGATCGCGCTCGCTGTCGACCTGACACAGCGCTTCCGGGCTGACCCGACACGCAATCGAATCGACCGCCATAAACGCCGCCAACCGCTGCTCGCGCAACACACCGCGCACGCCGACCGCGATAAAACCCTCATCGCTCAGCGACCGCCGCACGACCACCGGTTGCCCGGCGGCCAGCGACTCGACGGCCCACAACGGCGCATCCGCCGGCAGCTGCGCCGGGGTCATGCCCCAGAGCAGATCGTGGGCCAGAGGGCTGCTCACCACTGCGCCCTCAACAGTTCGCGCACACGGCTGGAGGCAGCACGATTTTTTGCGCCGAGACGATTGCTCAAGTCAGCACCGGTGATATCACCGATAGCTTGCTTGAGGCACTCGTTGACCCTTGATAGATCCTCCGCCGTCGGCTGTTCAATCTGCTGCACCGACAAGGTTTCCCAGAGCAATCCGAGGCTCGCGTAACTGTCGATGTCATAAGCCATCGGCGGCACACTGGCGGCCAGCGCTTCCAGCTCTTCAACACTGCGCAAGGTCACCCGCGCCGCCGAAGCCTTGCCCATCGCATGCACCATCACGCCCGGATCACGCAGCGCAATCAAACGATTGGCCTGATAACCATGAGCCAGAAACGCCCCGGACATCGCCTTGCCCACCAACAACGCAATCACCGGATGCCCGGCCAGACGCGCACGGGCATAACTGTCCGCCGCCCCGGCCAGCGCCTGATGAATGCCGAGCGCTTCTTCACGGCGACCATAAGCCTGGCTCGGCACATCGACGATGGCGATGATCGGGCGCTTCTGGGATTTATCACGGTCAGCCGTGATCGCGTCATCCACAGCCTTGGCCAAACCCCAACCTTCGAGCAAGCCGACTTCGCCATTGCGAGCACGCGGAAAACGATTGTCCGGGTCAGCGATCACAGCGATAAAACGCCCCAGCTCACCGTCAGCAACCCTCAACGATGGCGGCAGTCCTTCAACCGCCACAGCGCCCGCGCTCAAGGCGTTGAACCAGTTCAAACCGCGCAATGAATAGCCGCTCATGAGCGCTCTCCTTGATACAGATCGCGAACCACCGACGGTTCGATTTGCGGGTCAGTGTTCAGATTGCCGAGGCGCTGCAGAAACCACTCGGCGCGCTGGCTGCGTGGTTTCGCCGGCAAACCCTGCTGCAGTAATTCACCCACCTGCTGACGAATCTTCGCCACGTCATCGGCGACATAACGATCCACCAGACCACTGGCGAAACGCTGCTCGCCGCCAGTCAGGCTCCAGATGAAGGGCCGGTCGCGGGAGTCGTATTCCTCAATCCCGGCTTCCTGTTCGATAACCTGCGGGCCGTTCAAACCGAGGCGTGCTTCCTGAGTCACCAACAAATAGCTGCACAGCGCAGCGGCAATCGACATGCCGCCAAAGCACCCAACGCTACCCGCCACCACACCGACCACCGGTTGGTACTGCTGCAAATCGACAATCGCCGCATGAATATCAGCAATCGCCGCCAGCCCGAGATTGGCTTCCTGCAAGCGCACACCACCGGTTTCCAGCAACAGCACAGCGCGGGTCGGAATGCCTTTGCGGTTGTCTTCAGCCGCCAGTTCCAGCGCGCCGGCAATCTTCGCCCCGCCGACTTCGCCAAGGCTGCCACCCTGAAACGCGCCTTCAATCGCGGCGATCACCACCGGCAAACCGTCGAGGCTGCCCTTGGCGATGACCACGCCGTCATCGGCCTGCGGCACCACGCCCTGACGTTCAAGCCATGGCGACATCACCCGTTGAAACGGATCAAGCAATTCGCGAAAACTGCCGGCATCAAGCAAGGCTTTCGCCCGTTGCCGCGCGCCGAGCTCGACGAAGCTGTGTTTGTTGAGCAACGCGGCGCTGTCAGTCATGGCCGATCTCCTCGAAACCTTGTTCCAGACGCAAACGCACCACCCCCGGCGTCGCGCCGAAATCGTGGATATCAATAGCCATGGCCGGCGGCGTGGTGCCGTCGAACATCCGCGCAAACAGATGCTGCCAGCGCAGTTGCGCGCCGTTGACCGAGGTCTGCACATTGATCGTCAGCTTGCCGGCCAGGCCCGGTTCGATCAGCACTTCCAGATCACCCGAGCCGACACAACCGACCAGCGCGCGACCGCGTGGCGGCTGCCCGGCGGGGAATTCAAACGATAGGGTTTCCATCAAAACGCTCCCTGAAGGATGCCGTTGTGCTCGATACGGTCGAGCAGCAGCGTGGCGGCGAGCAAGTCGGCGGCGCCACCGGGCGAGGCATTCAATGCGATGAGTTGTTGATCCAGTTCGTGCAGCCGGCGGCGACCGCTGAGGCTGGCGCTGCCACCGGCGTCGAGCACCGCTTGCGCGCCGAGTTGCATGGCCTGCAAACCCTCTTCGCCGGCGCGGTAGAGCACGCAGGTGTCGGCCAGATTGGTCATGATTGCGAGCAAGGCGTCGAGCCGGGCGTTCTGTTCGCCGCTGGCGTTGGCACGGCTGCGTTTGAGTTGCGGCAGGCCGCGTTGCAGCACCGAAGGGAAGCCGAGTTGTGCTTCTTCACGCGCGCCGCGTGCGCCGTAACGCAGGGCGACTTGCGCGCCATGGCTCAAGGGTTTGGGTGCGTGGCGATCGTCCAGCAAGGCCAAACGTGCAGCGCGCAGTGAGACTGCGTTGGCACTAGAGGATTGTGGTTCCAGCGCAGCGGCGGTCACCAATAATCCCAAGGCCCAGATCGCCCCACGATGTGTGTTCACACCGTTGGTGGTGGTGAGCATCGCTTGTTCGCCTTCACGGCCGATACGGCCAATCGCTTCGCGCAACGTTAAATTGACTTCACCGATTGCAACCGCCGCTTCAGCCATTTCCTTGAACGCCGGCCACAACGACAGCGCCGAAGCGTGCATCAGGCCCAAGTGCAGATCGGTGTGCGCGCCGTTGCCGCGACGGTCGACCAGTGCCGGTTTCGGCGACAGATCGGCTTCGTCGATCAACGCGTCCACCGCCAGATCGGCCAATCGATCAGCCAGGGACAGCGGTTTCGCTTGCAGGTTAAATGCGTGCATTACCAGCTCCTGAATTTGGCGGGCGGGTTGTACAGGCCGCCGGACCACTCGACCAGATCGGCCACGCTTTTCGCCGCGAGCAATTCGCGGGTGGCGTCGGTGCGGCGGATGCCGAGGTCTTCGGGCAAGGCGATCAGGCCTTCGCGGCGCATACGTTCGGTGTCTTTCGGGTTGTGGCGCAGGCCGATGGCGGTGACGCCTGCAACGGCGGCGATCATTGCCTGGCGCTCTTCCAACGAACGCGCCTTGTACAGGTAGGCGATGCCTTCTTCGGTGAGCAGGTGGGTGACGTCGTCGCCGTAGATCATGATCGGCGCCAGCGGCATGCCGCTTTTCTTCGCCACTTCCACGGCATCGAGGGTTTCAACGAAGGTCGGTTTGCCGCCCTCCTGGAAGGTCTCGACCATTTGCACCACGAGTTTTTTGCCGCGTTCGAGCATCGGTTGCTGCGAGTCGTCGTGACGCATGTCCAGCCACGCCGGGGTGCCGTGACGGCGACCACGCGGGTCGTGTCCCATGTTCGGCGCGCCACCGAAACCGGCGAGGCGGCCACGGGTGACGGTCGAGGAATGGCCATCGCCATCGACCTGCAGCGTCGCGCCGATAAACAGATCCACCGCGTATTGCCCGGCCAGTTGGCAGAACATCCGGTTGGAACGCAGCGAGCCATCGCGACCAGTGAAGAACACGTCCGGACGCGCGGCGATGTAGTTTTCCATGCCCAGTTCGGTGCCGAAGCAATGCACGCTTTCGACCCAACCGCTTTCAATCGCCGGGATCAACGTCGGGTGCGGGTTGAGCGTCCAGTTGCGGCAGATCTTGCCTTTGAGACCTAGGGATTCGCCGTAGGTCGGCAGGATCAATTCGATGGCGGCGGTGTTGAAACCGATGCCGTGGTTGAGCGACTGCACGTTGTGTTTTTCGTAGATCCCGCGAATCGCCATCATCGCCATCAACACGTGCACAGGCTTGATGTGGCGTGGGTCACGGGTGAACAGCGGTTCGATGTAGAACGGCTTGTCGGCCACCACGACGAAATCGACCCATGAGGCGGGGATATCCACGCGAGGGAGTTCGCTGACATCGTCGACCAATTGGTTGACCTGGACGATGACAATGCCGTCGCTGAACGCCGCCGGTTCGATCAGTGCCGGGGTGTCTTCGGTGCTCGGGCCGGTGTAGATGTTGCCGGCGCGGTCGGCCATGAACCCGGCCGAGAGCACGACGTTGGGGATCAGATCCACCACCAGCCGGGCGTAGAGTTCGATGTAAGTGTGGATCGCGCCGATTTCCAGCAGGCCGTCTTCGAGCAACTGGCTGATGCGCAGGCTCTGGGTGCCGGCGAAGGAGAAATCGAGCTTGCGGGCAATGCCGCGTTCGAACAGATCCAGATGCTCAGAGCGGCCGACGCTGGGCATGATCATGTGCAGGTCGTGGAGTTTTTCCGGGTCGGCTTTGGCCAGCGAACGCGAAAGGAAATCCGCCTGCTTCTGGTTGTTGCCCTCCAGCACCACACGGTCGCCGGGATGGATCAGCGCTTCGAGCGCGGCGACGATCTTGTCGGTGGGCAACACCACACCGTCGGCCAGCCCGCGCACCTTGTCGAGGCGGCGCTGCTTCTCATCGCGCCGCCGCGTCCAGCGCGAGTCGGGGGAAATTGTTGTTGTCATGCTCACTCCACGGGGTTCGCTGTCGTGGAGCTAAGGTAGGCGTGTGGGGTGGGGGCATCAATCAAGCACGGTGGTGAATCATTACGCTCAGAGTAATGGTCAAAAGCCCCTCACCCTAGCCCTCTCCCGGAGGGAGAGGGGACTGACCGCAGCGTCTTGCGCCATACATCGACCTGCCAATCCGATTCGATTATGGATTCACAACAACATTTTCAGGTCGGCGTCGATTGTGAGCATCCTGCGGTCGGCCCCCTCTCCCTCCGGGAGAGGGCTGGGGTGAGGGTCAGGCCGTTAAACCAGATCTGCCTCAACCAACAGTCGCTCCAACCCCAACAAATCCGGCACCTTCGCCACTTGCTCCCCGACCTGCACCGCCGCCTGCTCCAGCGCACACAACGGCACGTCGACATAGCTCAACTGGCTATCAAGCTTGTACGACCGCGGAATCCCCTGCACCAGCAGCGCAATGAACTTCAACTCCGGCAACCCGCCCAGCGCATTCAAAATCACGATCCGCGCGCGCTCGCCAATCACAATTTTCTGCCCACACGCCGACTCAAAACTCAGCAACGGAATCCGCCGCTCACGCCACGTCACCCTGCCGAGATACCACGGCGGCGTGTCCAGATCGAAGGCACTGGCCTGATAGTCGATCAGCTCGGCCACGGCGACGTTGGGCAGGATCAAATTGCGATCCGCCAACGGCAACAGCAGCCCGGTCAGTTGGCTGCTGCGCTGATTGTGCCGGCGCTCATGCATGTTTCTTGCTCCATTGGGCAATGCTTTCGAGCAGCACCGACTCCTGGTACGGCTTGCCGAGGTAGTCGTTGACGCCGATGGCCATCGCACGATCCCGGTGTTTCTGCCCGGTGCGCGAGGTGATCATGATGATCGGCAGATGTTGCAGGCGCTCGTCGTTGCGCACTTGGGTGGCGACTTCGAAGCCGTCCATGCGCGGCATTTCGATGTCGAGCAGCATCAGGTCGGGCATGTGTTCTTCGAGCAGCAGCATCGCATCGACTCCGTCCTTGGCGGTGAGCACGTTCATGCCATGGCGCTCGAGCAAGCGGCTGGTGACCTTGCGCACGGTGACCGAGTCGTCGACCACCATCACCAGCAGCGGTTTCTGTGGTTCGCTGTCGATCTCCGGCAGCGTCGGCGCCTGCGCAATGCGTGCCTGCATCGCCCGAATCGGCGCGAGCAAATCGAGAATCAGCACCACCCGGCCATCGCCGAGAATCGTCGCCCCGGACACGCCCTGCAGCGCGGCGAATTGTGCGCCGAGGCTCTTCACCACGATCTCGCGAGTGCCCGCCATCACGTCGACTTGCACGGCAATATGCCGGTCGTTGTAGTGCACCAGCAGCACCGGCAGTGGCAGGTTCTGCCCGAGCAGTTTTGGCCGTGGCGCGGTTTTCAGCAGTTCGCCGAGGTAGCACAGTTCATAGGTCTGGCCGCCGTATTGATAGCGCGGCGGATCCTGACGGAAGTGCCCTTCGAGATCATTCGGCAACACGCGAACAATGCCTTCGATGGTGTTCAGCGGAATCGCGTATTGATCCTCGCCACACTGCACCATCAACGCACGGTTGACCGACACGGTGAACGGCAGACGAATGCGAAAATGCACGCCCTGCCCCGGCACCGAGTCGATGCTCATGGTGCCGCCGAGTTGCCGCACCTCTTCGTGCACCACGTCCATGCCGACGCCACGCCCGGAAATCTGCGTAATTTTTTCCGCTGTGGAAAACCCCGGCTGAAGGATGAACTGCAACACGTCGCGGTCGCTGATCTCGGCATTTGGCGCGAGCAAACCACGCTTGATCGCCTTGTTGCGCACCGCTTCCAGTGGCACACCGGCGCCGTCATCGCGGATGTCGAAAACGATGTCGCCGCCCTCGCGAGACAGGTCGAGGCTGATCTGCCCTTGCGCCGGTTTACCCGCCGCCAGCCGCACTTCGGCGGACTCCAGACCATGATCGACGGCGTTGCGCAGCATGTGTTCCAGCGGCGCGGCCATGCGTTCGAGCACGTTGCGATCCATCTCGCCTTCAGCGTTGCCGACGACAAACGCGACGTCTTTGTTCAGCTCTTCGGCAACCTGACGAACAATGCGTTTCAGGCGCGGCAACATGCGCTCGAACGGCACCATGCGCGTGCGCATCAGGCCTTCCTGCAATTCGGTGTTGATGCGGCCCTGTTGCTGCAACAGGTTCTCCGCGTCGTGGTTGCGGCGGTCGAGGGTTTCTTTCAGATCGAGCAAGTCGGAGGCCGATTCGAACAGCGCTCGCGACAGTTGCTGCAACTGCGAATGGCGATCCATTTCCAACGGGTCGAATTCTTCGTAACCGAGGCGTTCGGCATCTGCTTGCTGGCGACTGAGAATCCGTCCCTGGGTTTCGGTGTCGAGACGGCGCAATTGATCGCGCATCCGTTCGATGGTGGTTTCCATCTCGTTCAGGGCAATCTGTGCGTCGTTGACCTGCTGCTCGATACGGCCCCGGAAGATCGAGGTTTCCCCGGCCAGATTGACCAGCTCATCGAGCAGTTCGGCGGAGACCTTGACCATGTCCGCGCCAACGTCGGCCGCCGGCGGTGCGGCCTCGGTTTTCGCCGCAACTGGCAGCAGCACCGGCGGCGTTTCAATGGTCGCCGGGTGACTGAAATTCTGGATCGCATTGATCAGCCGATCGGCCGGCGGGCACGGTTGCCCGGCACGCACCGCATCGAGCATCTGCGCCAGTCGGTCATGCCCGCGCTGCACCAGCGCAAACAGTTCGGTCGAGGCTTGCAGCGAACCGGCCGACAGACTTTCGTAAAGGTATTCCAGCTCATGGGCGAGGTCGCCGATCGGGCCGATCTCGACCATCCGCGCGCCGCCCTTGAGGGTGTGCAGGTCGCGCAGCAGGGTTTCGATTTCCTGTCGATTACCCGGCTCGGCCTGCCAGCGCAGCAGCGCGGCGCCGGAGTTTTCGATGATGTCGAAACCTTCTTCGAGGAAGATCTCCAGCAACTCCGGATCGTGACTGGCGCTGTCATGATCGGCGGTGGCTGGCGGCGTTTCGGCGATGCCTGGCCCCTGCCGCACTTGGCGGATCGCCTCAATCAGATCGTGCGCCGGCGTCAGTGGCTGATGGTTTTGCAACTGATCAAGCAACAGCGCCAAGCGGTCGTGACTCTTGAGCAGCAAGCGGCCCAGGGTTTCGCTGTAGTTGTAGCGACGATCGACCAGGCCTTCGTAGAGGCTTTCCAGCTCCTGAGCGAGATCGCCGATGGCCTCGACTTCAGCCATGCGCGCGCCGCCCTTGAGCGTGTGCAAATCGCGCTGCAAGGATGACAACGGCGCGCTGTTGTCCGGGTCACTCAGCCAGCGCTGCAAGGCCTGGCCGGCGCTGTCGAGAATGTCCACGGCCTCTTCGAGGAAGATCTCGACGATCTCGTCGTCCGCTTCAAAAGCACTGGCCGTTTGTTGCAGTTCGGCGGTGGCGCTGCCCAGTTCGCGGATGCTCAGGGTGCGGCTGCCGTCGCTGCGAATCAGGCCCATCGACGACGGGTCGAGGCTTTCATCGAGCAGATCATGCAACGCGCGGATTCGCTCAGGCTGCGGGGTGACTTCCTGGCCGGCAGCCAGTTCGTCGAGCATGTTGATCAGCGCTTCGTGGGCATTTTGCGCTTCGTGAAAAAACCGCTCGCTGACCGCCAGACTGCTTTCTTCGACGGCGCCGTAAAGATCGAGCAAAGCCTCGCACAACACATCGACCGGCAGCAGATCGGCGAGGTGCGCGCCCTCGCCCAGCGTGGTCAATTCATCGAGCAGCGCGCTGAGTTCCTGACGCTCGCCGGGGTGCTGCTGCCAGCGCTGCAACAGGCTTTCGGCGTCGAGGAGGATGTCCATGCCTTGGGCGAGAAAGTTGTTGATCAGTTGCGGGTCGCGCTTGATCCGCAGGCCAGTGTTCGGCGCATCGAGGATCGACGCCAGCCGCTCGGCCAGCAGTTCATCGGTGCGCTTGATCAGCGACTGCGCGCCGACAATCGGCGCCAGCGGATCGTGTTTGAGCTGACGCAAACCGACGCGAAACAAGCCCTCGGCTTCAAGGAGCAATTCCACTTCGTCGAGATCCAGCGGCAACTGGTGCGCCTTGAATTCGCGGGCCAGTTGATCGAGCGGCGCCGCCAGTTCGGCAATCGGCAACACGCCGGCCATCGACGCGCTGCCCTTGAGCGTGTGCAAGGCGCGCTGCAATTCGTCGCTGGCTTGCAGCGGCACATGCTCGGCAGCTTGATCAAGGAAACGGTTGAGGCTGGCGAGGTGGGTTTCCGCTTCGTTGCGGAAGATCTCCAGCAACAGTGGATCAAGCGCCGCGACATCGTCGACGTCTTCAGCGGCCATCGGCTCGTCACCCTTGGCCAAGGCGTGCGCGCGGGCGGCGAGTTGATCGACATCGCTGCGCTGACGCTGGCGGTTGATGGCGAATTCGCTGATCAGTTCCGGCAGCAACAGCACCGTGTCGGTCAGCAGTTGCTGGACGACCGAGCCGGGTTCGACACTTTGTTCGAGCACGCGGTTGAGCAGGTTTTCCACCGACCAGGCCAGTTCACCGAGGATCAGCGCGCGCACCATGCGCCCGCTGCCCTTCAAGGTGTGGAAGGCGCGGCGCAGTTCAGTCAGCGCATCGCGATCCTGCGGATTGGCAGCCCAGCGCGGCAGGTATTCGTGGAGGACTTCGAGGACTTCATCGGTCTCTTCGAGGAACACCTCGCGCAGCTCATCGTCGACCGGTTCTTCATCGGCCGGCGGCGGCATCAGGCTGCCGGGGGTGATCAGCGCCGGCGGATTGAGCGCTGACACCGGGCTGGCCAACACGTCGGCCAGCGACTGCACGATGTCCGGATCGTCGAGTGCTTGCATGTCCTGCATCACCAGCGCTTCGCTGGGGGAGAGCACGTCCTCGAGCACGGGAACATGCGGCTCATTTGGAAAGAACCCCAGACTGGCGAGGGATTTCTGCGCGACATCCAGCAGTTGTTCGCCCGGTGCCTGCGGGTCGTCGCTCAAGCGTTCAAGGTAATACTCAAGGCTGCTGATGACATCGGCCAGATGATCGAGCTGCTCCCAACCCGGTTCGTGCGGATCAAGCAGCAAATGGTCGCGGATAAAACCGTTGCAAGCCTCGACCAGACTCGCCGCGCGGTTCAGTGGAATCATCGCCAATGCACCACGCACTTGAGTCAGCAGCGCCGGCAACGGTTGCAGGTGTTGGCGATCCCAATCGGCGTCGATGTAGTCGACGATCATGTCCTTGGCCTGTTGCAGGCAGATGCGCGCTTCCTTGATGACGATCTGATGAATCTGCGTCAGGTCGGTGGTCGGCAGGCGCGCGTCTTCCGGGCTTTCCGGCTCGACGGTGCCGACCATCCCGGCCAGCGTCGCCTCGACGTAGAGCAAGGCGCCGGCGACGTCCATCAGGATTGCGTCGTTCGGTTCGCGCTGGCCCTGGGCAAGGCTCAGCACCACCGCCAATTGATCGATGATGACTTTGCGCGGCTGACCGAATCCGAGCACGGCGAGGGTGTCGGCGATTTGCCTCAGCGGCGCCAGCAAACTTTCCAGATCCGAGGTGTGCTGACGGTCGCTGCGCACGAACAGGTCGAGGCGCTCCTTGACCCGCACCAGCTCTTCGCACAATGCCGCCAGCACTGAACGCATCGCATCGCGGTCGGGGCCAGCGAGGCGTGCGCGTTCTTCATCGACCATCGCACTGTCGGGCAACGCGTCGTCCAGGGAGTAGCGATCTTTCATGGTCAGCATCTGCCCGGTGGGATGTTCGGCTTTGGCAATATAGAACAACAGGCTTTTCAGCAGCTCCGGCGGTGGCGGCTGGTTGAGGCCGGCCATGCCTTGATCGAGCAGACGCTTGAGCTCTTTGTCGGCGTCCTTGAACAGGCTGCGCAGCGCCGGGCTGTTGGCGATCACGCCTTCGCGCATGCCTTCAACCAGCGCCGAGGCGACTTGCCACAACGGACTCAGCGGTGTGTCGCCACTTAACGCTTCGAGGCGAGTAAAGACTTTCGCCAGATAACCGAGGTGGGTCTGATCGTCCTGTTCACGCAGCAAGCCGACCAGGGCCATTTGCAGTGTCTGCCGGAGTTTGCGCAGCACGTTGGGCAACTCTGGCGGTTCCAGCAGCGCCAAAGCCTGTGCGCTCAGCGGCGGCAGCTCGGGCAGTTGCGGGCTGAACAGGCTGGTTTCCGACAACAGGCTTTCGCCACGGGCGCTGCGCAGATCGTTGATCAGCGGCAGCACCACCAGCGGTAAATCACGCCGGGCGCTTTGCACGCGGTCGAGGTAGATCGGCAATTGCCCAAGGGCTTGCAGCAACAAGTGCAGCGCTTCGTCGCGATGGCTGACGCGTTCGTGCTGCAGGGCTTCGACCAGATGTTCCATTTCTTCGGCGAGCAAGGCTGCGCCGTAGAACTCGACCATCTGCAGGCTGCCGTGCACCTGATGGATGTAATCCAGGCACTCGTCCAGCCCCGGAAAAGCCTGCGGATCATCGAGCACGGCTTCAATCGCCTGATGCGCCTGTTTCAGCGTTTCGGCAATTTCGCCTTTGACCCATTCGAGGGCCACATAGTCGTGCCGATCACCCATAACCACTCCACTCACGCTTTGTCTTTCGCCGCCGGCAAGGTGAATCCGGACACCGAGCGCCGCAGCTGGCTGGCCATTTTCGTCAGGTTGCCGATGCTCTCAGCGGTGGCGGTGGAGCCGGACGAGGTCTGCGAGGTGATCTGCTGGATCACATTCATCGTCAGGGAAATCTGCCCGGCCGACGTCGTCTGCTGCTGCGCCGCGTTGGAGATGCTTTGAATCAGCGCCGCGAGGGTTTTCGACACGCCTTCGATTTCTTCCAGGGCCACACCGGCATCCTGCGCCAGTCGCGCGCCGCGCACCACTTCGGTGGTGGTTTGTTCCATGGAAATAACGGCCTCATTGGTGTCGGTCTGAATCGCCCGCACCAGGGTTTCGATTTGCCGAGTGGCGGCGGACGAGCGCTCGGCCAACCGTTGCACTTCGTCGGCAACCACAGCAAAACCGCGCCCGGCATCACCGGCCATCGACGCCTGAATCGCCGCGTTGAGGGCGAGGATGTTGGTCTGGTCGGCGATATCATCGATCAGGCTGACGATGTCGCCGATTTCCTGCGACGACTCGCCGAGACGCTTGATGCGCTTGGCGGTGTCCTGAATCTGTTCGCGAATGTTGTCCATGCCGTGGATGGTGTTGTGCACCACCTCGTTGCCTTTGTTCGCGATCTCCACGGAACGCTCGGCTACCGCCGAAGACTCGGCGGCGTTGGCCGAGACCTGATCGATGGATTCGGCCATGTCGCTGATCGCCGTCGACGCTTCGGAAATCTGCTGGGCCTGATGCTCCGAGGCTTGCGCCAGGTGCATGGCGGTGGCCTGGGTTTCCTGCACGGCAGCGGCGACCTGGCCTGCGGTGAGGTTGATGGTGGCGACCAGATCGCGCAGTTGGTCGACGGAATAGTTGATCGAGTCGGCGATGGTGCCGGTGAAGTCTTCGGTCACCGAGGCGGTCACGGTGAGATCGCCATCGGCAAGGTCTTCGATTTCGTCGAGCAGGCGCATGATCGCGTTCTGGTTACGCTCGTTCTTCTCGGCGGTTTCGCGCAGTTGCCGGTTGGTCTCGCGCACCATGACCATGCCGATCAGGATGATCGAGGCCAGTGCCAGCAAACCGAGGACGTAACCGCCGATGGTGTCGGTGTTGCGCCCGCCCGCGAGGTTTTCAAAACCGGTGGCCAGGTGCGAGGCTTCGTCGAGCAGGGTTTGCGAGAGGCTGAAGATGTTGCTCGCCGATTCGCGAACCTTGAACAGCTCGGGCGAGGTTTCGAGGATTTCATCGACGGAGCCGGAGACGAACTGGAACAGCTCGGAGATTTCGCTCAAACGCGCGCGGGCGTCGCGGTCTTCGACCTGAGTGATTTTAAGCGTCGGGTTGCCTTGCAGCATGCCATTGAGCACTTGGCCGAAACGGGTAGCGTCGCGGCCAAAGGCATCGGCGGCTTGCTGCGAGTTTTCGTCACCGGCGAGCACGGTGTTGACCGCGCCAAGAATGCGCTCAGCCAGCAACGACTGACGTTGGGCCATCGCCACTTGTGCAGCTGGGGCACCACGCTGGAGGAGGATTTCGACGACTTTTTCGTATTCGATCTGCAACTGCGGCACGGTTTCGGCCAGGGTCGCGGCGACCTGATGCAGCGACAATACAGTCTGTTCGCTGGAGAGGATGGCGTCAGTGTTTTTCAGCAGGCGCTCCCAGTCGAGCTGCACGGCGCGCATTTCCGGGCGCACGGTGGCGGGGGCCGGCGGCAGGCCGGTGACCGGGTCGCCTTTCTTCAGGTAACCCCAGCGCAGGGCGAAATCGTTGCGCGCATCGCTCAGCAACTTGAACGCCGCAGCCTTGCCGGCGGCGGCTTCGGTGGCGTTTTTGGCGATGCGTTGCGAGAGCACGCGCAGCTCACCGGCGTGGCCGATGTACTGTTTGTCGTAGTTCGCCTGGGTGTTGAGGTAAGCGAAGTTGGCGAACAGCAGCATGATGAACACGATCAGTGCGATGAACAGCACGATGATCTGCGAGCGACTGCGCGATCCTTCCGCCGGCTTGCCTGTTTTTGCTTTTATCATCGGTCCTCGCCTATGAGACCTGCCACGATCCAATGTGGGAGCGGGCTTGCTCGCGAATGCGGTGGGTCAGCCAGCATCAATGTTGAATGTCAGACCGTATTCGCGAGCAAGCCCGCTCCCACATGGGTTCTCTGTTGTTTCGACTAGATTGCGACACTCATGAACACCGGGGATTTCGCCAAGGCAAACAGGCTGAACACCCGCCAGTTCTGCTCGCGCCGAAAATAGCCTTTGACGAACTCGGCCTTGGAGCCCTGGCGCTTGCTGATCGAGATCGGTTCGAAGCTGTCCTGCTCGAAATGCTGCAGACCAATAACCTCATCGACCATCAGCCCGGCAAACACGTCCCCATGTTCCACCACCAACACCCGCCGCTGTTTGCGCAGCGGCGACAGTTCATGCCCGAAGAAACCACACAAATCCATGATCGGCAGCAGCCGCCCACGCAGGTTAGCCACGCCTTTGACCCACGGCTTGACCCCGGGCAACTGGGTGAAGCGCGGTTCGTGCAGCACTTCGCTGACTTCGCCCATCGGCGCCACATACCAGTGTTCGCCGAGGCGAAAGCCGATGCCGCTCCAGCGATCCTGGCGCGCCGGTTGCGACGGCAAGTCCGCCGCCAGCAAGCGGCAGCGCTGATCGATCTGCCAGAGCAGTTCGAACGCGGTCAGCGATTCGCTCATGGTTGCGCGATCAGCCTTTGAGCACGTTGTTCAGGGTCTTGATCAGGGTGTCTTCGTCGACCGGTTTGGTCAGGTAGTCCTTGGCGCCCTGACGGGTGCCCCAGACCTTGTCGGTTTCCTGATCCTTGGTGGTGATAATGATCACCGGGATGTGCGTGGTGTCGGCATCCTTGGTCAACTGGCGGGTTGCCTGAAAACCGTTGAGGCCGGGCATGACGATGTCCATCAGTACCGCATCAGGTTTTTCCTGACGGGCCAGGGCCACGCCGTCCGCGCCGTTTTCGGCCTTCAACACTTCATGGCCGTGCTTTTCCAGCATGCCGGTGAGTTTGTACATTTCAGTCGGCGAATCATCGACGATCAGGATACGTGCCATGGTTTTCCCCATTTTTCTTGTCGACGCCCGGCCCGCTGACCGCGCGTCTCTGTACGTGTCTTACTGCGGCAAAACGGCGGCAAAGCCCGGAACATGGGCCTGAATCGCGTTGAGCAGTTCTTCCTTGCTGAAAGGCTTGGTCAAAAATTGATCAGAACCGACAATCCGCCCCTTGGCCTTGTCGAACAGCCCGTCGCGCGATGACAACATGATCACCGGTGTCGCCTTGAACGCGCTGTTGTTCTTGATTAAAGCGCAGGTCTGATAACCATCCAGACGCGGCATCATGATGTCGACAAAAATGATCCCGGGGTGGTTATCGGCGATCTTGGCCAGGGCGTCGAAACCGTCGATCGCCGTGATCACTTCGCAACCGACATTCTTCAACAATGTTTCGGCGGTGCGACGAATCGTTTTCGAGTCGTCGATCACCATGACCTTCAAGGCGCTGGACTGCTGTTCCATAAGAGGGCTCTACCGTCGCCTTTGCGAATCAAATTGTCCGTTTTGCTATGAGTAATGGCCGGAAACCCTTGATGCTTAAGGGCCAGCACGATATGCCAGCCTTTTTAGCACAGTCTCCAGATCCAATCTATCGACGGGTTTTCCCTTGACCGAAAACCCACCCGGCGCCACTCTGGCGGCACTTTTTCAATACCGATCCGGTAGCCAATTTTCGAGGAAAACCCAATGAGCGTTCGCGTCGGGATTGTCATGGACCCTATCGCCAGCATCTCCTATAAAAAGGACAGCTCGCTGGCCATGCTGCTGGCCGCGCAGAAGCGTGGCTGGGAACTGTTCTATATGGAACAGCGCGACCTGTATCAGGGCGAAGGTCAGGCGCGGGCGCGCATGAAGCCGCTGAAAGTCTTCGCCAACCCGGAAAAATGGTTCGAACTGGACGCCGAGCAGGACAACCTGCTGAGCGATCTGGACGTGATCCTGATGCGCAAGGATCCGCCGTTCGACATGGAGTTCGTCTACTCCACCTACCTGCTCGAACAGGCCGAAACCGCCGGCGTACTGGTGGTGAACAAGCCGCAGAGCCTGCGCGACTGCAATGAAAAGCTGTTCGCCACGCTATTCCCGCAGTGCACGCCGCCAACCATTGTCAGCCGCCGTGCCGATGTGCTGCGCGAATTTGCCGCCAAACATGGCGACGTGATCCTCAAGCCGCTGGACGGCATGGGCGGCACTTCGATCTTCCGTCACCGCGCGGGCGACCCGAACCTGTCGGTGATTCTGGAAACCCTGACCGCCCTCGGTGGCCAGCAGATCATGGGCCAGGCCTACCTGCCAGCGATCAAGGACGGCGACAAACGCATCCTGATGATCGACGGCGAGCCGGTGGATTACTGCCTGGCGCGGATTCCGGCGCAGGGTGAAACCCGAGGCAACCTCGCCGCCGGTGGTCGTGGCGAAGCGCGTCCGCTGACCGAGAAAGATCGCTGGATCGCCGCCCAAGTCGGCCCGACCCTGCGTGAGAAAGGCTTGCTGTTCGTCGGTCTCGACGTGATCGGTGAAAGCCTGACCGAAATCAACGTGACCAGCCCGACCTGCATCCGTGAAATCGACAACGCGTTTGGCACTGATATCGGCGGCATGCTCATGGATGCCATTGAAAACAAGCTGCAAGCCTCTAGCCGTAAGCCGCAAGCCTGACGGCCAGCTACAAGCCGCAGGCCATGAGCTACAAGCTTTTACTTGCAGCTTGCCGCTCGAAACTTGCAGCTGCCCTTATGTCGCTTGCCGCTTGAAGCTTGCAGCTAAAAACCAACATTGCGTTATCATGCCGAGCCCGTAAAAACGCGATGTTGGTTTTTCTGTCATGACCCTCCCGTCCGATCTGCCCGCTGAACTCGCCCATCGTGGCGTGCGCCCGGCCGATCGCCTCGGTTTTACCCTATTCCTTGCGGCGCTGATTCATTTGGCGTTGCTGCTTGGCGTCGGCTTCACGATGGTCGAGCCCAAGCAAATCAGCAAAACCCTGGAAATTACCCTCGCCACTTTCAAGAGCGAAAAGAAGCCGGAGAAGGCGGATTTTCTCGCTCAGGAAAATCAGGAAGGCAGCGGCACGCTGGACAAGAAGGCGATTCCGAAGACCACTGAGGTCGCGCCGTTCCAGGACAATCAGGTCAAAAAAGTCACGCCGCCACCGGCCGCCAAGCCGGAAGTGCAGGAAGCCGCGCCCAAAGCAGCGGTGACCACGGTGGCACCGAAGCCGAAAAAGGCACCGACCAAGAAAGAAGAAACCAAGACTGAAGTGAAACCGTCGGTCGACGCACCGACGTTCGACAGCTCGCAGTTGTCCAGCGACATCGCTAGCCTTGAAGCCGAACTGGCGAAAGAACAACAGCTGTACGCCAAACGCCCGCGCATTCATCGCTTGAGCGCTGCGTCGACCATGCGCGACAAGGGCGCCTGGTATAAAGACGAATGGCGCAAGAAGGTCGAGCGCATCGGTAACCTGAATTATCCCGACGAAGCGCGGCGCAAGCAGATCTACGGCAATTTGCGCCTGATGGTCTCGATCAACCGCGACGGCTCGCTGTATGAAGTGTTGGTGCTGGAATCGTCTGGCCAGCCGCTGCTGGACCAAGCGGCGCAGCGCATCGTCCGCCTGGCGGCGCCGTTTGCACCGTTTACCGGCGACCTGTCGGACATCGACCGACTGGAAATCATCCGCACCTGGAAATTCGCCCGCGGTGACCGCTTGTCCAGCAATTAGGGGCAAGATCAAAAGATCGCAGCCTTCGGCAGCTCCTACAGTTTGGCCTGTGCTCCCCTGTAGGAGCTGCCGAAGGCTGCGATCTTTTGGCGGCTTCAGCTTGTCAGTTTGCCCCCCGAACGCCACACTAGCGCACATGAAAAACGTCAGCCCCAGCTACCTCAAGCATCACTTCCTGATCGCCATGCCTCACATGGCCGACCCGAACTTTGCCCATACCTTGACCTACATCGTCGAGCACACGGCCAATGGTGCGATGGGGATTGTGGTCAATCGACCGCAAGAGCTGAATCTGGCCGACATTCTCGAGCAACTGCGCCCGGACATCGACCCGCCAGCACTGTGCCAGCACGTGCCGATCTTCATCGGCGGGCCGGTACAGACTGATCGCGGATTCGTCCTGCATCCGGCCGGGAAAACCTTCCAGGCCACCGCACAGCTGGACGGCGACCTGTCGCTGTCGACCTCGCAAGACGTGCTGTTCGCCATCGCAGACGGCGTTGGCCCGGCGAAAAGCCTGATCGCCCTCGGCTACGCCGGTTGGGAAGCCGGGCAACTGGAAGCGGAAATGGCCGACAACGCCTGGCTGACCTGCCCGTACGACGCCGACATCCTCTTCAACACCAGCAGCGAACTGCGCCTCGAAGCGGCGGCCAAGCACCTGGGGATCAACCTCAGCCTGCTGACCAGCCAGGCAGGTCACGCCTGATGGCGCTGCGTCTGATTCTCGGCTTCGACTACGGCACCAAACAGATCGGCGTCGCGGTCGGCCAGGTCATTACCGGCCAGGCCCGCGAGCTGTGCACCTTGAAGGCACAGAACGGCGTTCCCGACTGGAACCAGGTCGAAGCGCTTATAAAAGAATGGAAACCCGACGCCGTGGTCGTCGGCCTGCCGCTGAACATGGACGGCACGCCGAGCGAAATGTGCCTGCGCGCGGAGAAATTCGCCCGCCGCCTCAACGGCCGCTTCAATGTGCCCTTCTATACCCACGACGAACGCCTGACCACCTTCGAGGCCAAGGGCGAGCGTCTGGTGCGCGGCGGCCAAAAAGGCAGTTACCGCGACAACCCGGTGGACGCCATCGCTGCCGCGCTGCTGTTGCAGGGCTGGCTCGATGAAAACACTGCATTGTTTGAATCCTGACAAGCGCTTCGGCGCTTTTCTTTTGAGTGAAAAACCGAGTCGTGTCCAAGGATCCGACTCGCCCCCAACAAGGAGCAACCATGAGCCTGCCAAATCCCGCCGATCTGATCAGTCAGATGTCGACCCGCCTCAAGGCGCACCTTGCCCAGCGTGACATCACTGAACCGCGCTACATCGGCATCCGCACCGGCGGCATCTGGGTCGCGCAGGCCTTGCTCAAGGAATTGGGCAGCGACGCGCCACTGGGCACGCTGGATGTTTCTTTCTACCGCGACGACTTCAGCCAGAACGGCCTGCACCCGCAAGTGCGGCCGTCCGCCCTGCCCTTCGAGATCGAAGGCCAGCATCTGGTGCTGATCGACGACGTACTGATGAGCGGCCGCACCATCCGCGCCGCCCTCAATGAATTGTTCGACTACGGCCGCCCGGCCAGCGTGACCCTGGTCTGCCTGCTGGATCTGGACGCTGGTGAGCTGCCGATCCGCCCGAACGTGGTCGGCGCGACCTTGGCGCTGGCCGCTCACGAACGGGTAAAGCTGTCCGGCCCCGAGCCGTTGACGCTCGAACTGCAAGACCTGTCCCTTTAATCCGCCCTATTGAGAGTCCCCTTCGCGATGACGCCTCTAGATACCAAGCGCCCGCTGCAGCTCAATGATCAGGGCCAGCTGCGCCACTTCCTCTCGCTCGACGGCCT
>Ga0160445_100314_pt1 | contig 29216 bp, 21 predicted proteins | sample HID1972M_E1MG_FD_108215 | JGI IMG/M metagenome (GOLD analysis project Ga0160445, IMG submission 108215) | Enriched pill bug-associated microbial communities from UW Madison campus, WI, USA - HID1972M_E1 MG | ecosystem: Host-associated > Arthropoda: Insects > Digestive system > Unclassified ... | reverse complement strand
TTTTCTTCCAGGAGATTATTTGCTATTTCTAGCCGGATTATTTTGTGCTTCAGGTCTCCTTCCGGTTAGTATTTATTTATTGTGTGGTGGATTATTTGGAGCAGCAGTTTTAGGGAACTATACAGGTTATTGGTTTGGGCGAAGGACGGGCCCAATGCTATTTAAAAGAAAAGATTCATTGCTCTTTAAGCGGAAGTATATTGTGACTGCCGAAGAATTCTATCATAAGTATGGTGCGTTAGCATTAATATTAGGTAGATTTATGCCAATTATACGTACATTTGCACCGATATTTGCGGGAGTTGTGCGCGTAGATTTCGGTAGATTTACAATGCTTAATATTTTAGGTGCTGTACTTTGGGTATCAGTTTTGACATTATCAGGATACTTTTTAGGTCAGAATTTCCCACAAATTGTTAACTATATAGAATATATAATTATAGGTTTTATATCATTGACTACGGTGCCTATTGTTATTGCGGTTATTCGAAAAAGCTTAAAGAAAGAAAATAATAATTAAAATGATATTGTATGAGTTTTAGACATCCATGGCACGACGTTTCGCCCGGTAATGTTATCCCAACTTCAGTAAATGCTATTATTGAAATTCCAAAAGGCTCAAAAGCTAAATATGAGATAGATAAAGAAAGCGGTCTAATGAAGTTAGATCGTGTTTTATTTTCTTCTGTTATTTATCCAGCTAACTACGGATTTATTCCCCAAACATACTGTGATGACAAAGATCCGCTCGATATATTAGTTCTAAGTTCTGCAGATGTTTTTCCAATGACGTTAATCGAGGCGAATGTCGTAGGTGTAATGCATATGGTAGATAATGGTGAACAAGACGATAAAATTATTGCAGTCGCTAAGAATGATATGTCCGTAAATTATATCAAAGATTTATCTGAATTGCCGCCACATACAATGAAAGAAATAGTTCGTTTCTTCCAGGATTATAAGGCGCTTGAAGGAAAAAATGTTACGGTTGAACAACTTCTTGATAGATCATATGGGCTTAAAGTTATTGAAGAAAGCTTAGCGCTTTACCAAGAAATATTTGTGAACCAAAAATAGGATCATGGGTTTTCAGATTTTTGTTACCTTTTTTCTCGTTTTCCTCAATGGATTTTTTGTTGCTGCTGAATTTGCTATTGTAAAAGTTAGAGCGTCGCAGATTGAAATCAGAGCTAAATCAGGAAATAATGTTGCAAATCTTGCTAAGCATATAACAAACCATCTTGATGGCTATTTAGCAGCTACCCAATTAGGAATCACACTCGCATCTCTTGGCTTAGGTTGGGTTGGAGAAGCTGTAATGACCAAAGTTGTTGTTGGCTTTTTAGCACTTTTTAATGTTGAGTTAATCGGAACATTTCAGACTAACCTTGGCCATATACTTGCCTTTTCTATTATCACTATTCTTCATATCGTATTTGGGGAACTCGCACCAAAATCTATTGCAATTCAAAGACCAGTTGGAACTACGATGGCGTTAACATTGCCCTTACGTTTTTTCTATATGGTTTTTAGACCTTTTATTTGGGTGTTAAATGGTTTTGCAAATTTGATTTTGAAGCTTTTAGGCTTTGGGGAAACTATCAATGAAGTGCATCATTCTTCAGAAGAGCTTCAATACTTATTGGATCAAGGAAAGGAATCGGGAGCGCTAAACTTAACTGAGCATGAGTTGATTAAAAATGTTTTTGATTTTAATGAGCGTGTTGTTAAAAATGTAATGGTACCTCGTACAAAAATAACAGCGGTTGAAGTTGACAGTCCTAAAGAATTGTTATTAAATACAATAATTAGTGAGGGCTATTCGCGGGTTCCTGTATATGACGGTTCAATCGATAAGATTGTTGGTATTGTTCATGCAAAGGATTTATTGCCTCAACTCGTTGATAAGCAAGAAATAGAATTAAAAAATATTATTAGAAAGCCGTATTTTATTCCGGAAACGAAGAAAATAAATGATTTATTGACAGAATTTCAATTAAAGCGGATTCAAATTGCAATTGTTTTGGATGAGTTCGGTGGAACTTCCGGAATGGTTACTTTAGAAGATATTGTTGAAGAGCTTGTAGGTGAAATTCAAGATGAATACGATGAAGAGCACCCTATTGTTGAGCAGGTTTCGCAGACTGAATATATAGTTTCTGCCTCCGCTAATATTCATGACGTTAACGAGTTTTTACCACATGAGCTTCCACCAAGTAATGACTACGATACCCTTTCCGGTTTGGTAAGCGAATTGTTTGATAAAATTCCAGATGTGGGCGAATGCAAGGAATTTCATGGCTATGCCTTCACGATACTAAAGAAAACTCAACAAAATATTGAGTCAGTTAAAATGGAACGGTTAGAACAACCCGAAGAAGATTCTGAAGAATAAACGTTTTTTACTGTGCATATATTTTATACTCCTGATATCGAAAACCATGCCCAGCAATACGTTCTTTCTGAGGAAGAAAGTAAACATAGCATTCGGGTATTACGTTTACTTGTTGGCGCTGAGATTACATTGATTGATGGAAGGGGCGGAGCCTATATTGCTGAGATTGAAGATCCACATCCGAAACGTACCCAGGTAAAAATACGTTCATTCACTCAACGACCTACAAATAGGCCTTATAATCTTCATATGGCAGTAGCGCCAACCAAGAGTATAGAACGTTATGAATGGTTCCTTGAAAAAGCTACAGAAATAGGCGTAGATGAGATTACTCCTATTATTTGTGAACATTCTGAAAGGAAAGATATAAAAGCGGCGCGTTTAAATAAGATTGTTATCGCTGCAATGAAACAATCTCAACAATACTTTATACCCAAATTGAATGAGCCTATAAAATTTCAGGAGTTCCTTGATCAAAAGCGTGGCGAAAAAAAATTCATTGCTCATTGTGCTGAAAATGAAAAGCAGTTTTTAAGTTCTTGCTTAAGTGTTCAAGAGAATTCAATAATTTTAATTGGCCCTGAAGGTGATTTTAGTACATCAGAGATTAGTCAAGCTATTTCAACGGGGTTTATTCCTATAAGTTTGGGAGATACCCGTTTAAGGACTGAAACTGCAGCTATTGTTGCCTGTATAGAAGTAAATTTAATTAATCGTTAGGTATTTTATTAAATAGCTTCTTCTTATTCTTATAGTTTTTATTAACTTAATAAACGAATGGCTTTAATAAGTTGAACTTAAATTTCTATTGATGAACAAAGTAACCGTTGATAACGCGCATCATTATAACATTGAAAAAGTAGGGGAAGATATTCTGTTAAATGGAAATTTGATCCATTTAGATATGAAAAATGTTTCTAAGAATCATTTCCATATCCTATTAGAGAACAAAAGCTACTCTGCAGAGGTAGTAAAGGTTGATCATATAGCAAAAGAAGTCATTATCAAAATTAATGGGAGAGAATATCAAGTCGCATTGAAAGATGAAAACGACAATTTACTTGAGAGTTTGGGAATAGAAATAAATAAAGTCCAAAGCACTTCCCATTTAAAGGCCCCAATGCCCGGCTTAGTTTTAGAAATCCTAGTAGAACCGGGATCCAACATAAAAAAAGGAGATAGTTTATTAGTTTTAGAAGCCATGAAAATGGAGAATCTTATAAAATCTCCTTCTGATATCACCATTAAATCCATTGAAATCAAGAAAGGAGATAAAGTAGAAAAAAATCAAATACTTTTGTATTTTGAACCTATTATTTAATAATTCGTTTTATTTTATTTGATTGTTTAATCAGTTTTAGCATAGTAGGATAATCTTCTTTATCGAGGACATCGTGTATACGTTGCAATTGTCTGATATGTTCTTCTAAGACTTCAAGTATATTTTTCTTGTTCTGTTTAAATATCGGAACCCACATTTCTGCCGAGCTTTTTGCTAATCTAACAGTAGATGCAAATCCTCCACCTGCAAGCTCAAAGATCCTACCTTGCGATTTCTCTTTTTCCAAAACCGTTAATGCTAAAGCAAAAGAAGTAATATGCGAAATATGCGAAACATATGCAGCATGCAAATCGTGTTCTTTTGCATGCATGAAAACAGGGTTCATTTTCAATGTATCACACACTGCTTCAGCAATGTCAAATGCATCATCATCAGTGCGGGTAACATCACAGAATACCATATTCTTTCCATTAAAAAGGTCTGGTACCGCTGCTTCAGGCCCGGAGTATTCTGTACCAGCCATCGGGTGCAAGGCAACTAATCTTCCACGATTAGGATGATTATTAATAGATTCTAATATTTCTTCTTTAGTTGATCCCATTTCCATAACCACTTGACTCTTGGTAATTTGGCTAAGAATAGATGGTAGTAAACCCTGGATCGCATTCACTGGAATTGCTAGAATAATTAAATCAGAATTAGCTATCGCCTCTTCCAATTTTAAAGAAGAATCAATTATTCCAAGGTCCATTGCTTTTTTTAAATTATCAACGTTGTTGTCAACACCAATAATTTGGGACGAGAATTTTGCTTCTTTCAAGCTTAATGCTAACGAACCTCCAATAAGACCTACTCCAACAATAGAAATTTTCATTTTAATATATTTGCTGTATTTATACGCTCAATTACTTCTTGGAAAATCGTTTCGGGTGCACAAAGGCTTATTCGAATATAATTTTTCCCTTGGCTTCCAAAAATACCTCCTGGAGTTATAAATACTCTTGCCTTATTTAAAATTTCATCTGTTAGCTCGTATGCGTCTATATACCCTTGCGGTATTTTGGCCCACATAAATAACCCGACTTGCTTCTTATCATAGGTGCATTTCAATAGATCTAAAAGTTCATAAACTTTTTCCCTTCTATCCTTATAAATAGCATTTAATTCTTGATACCAATCTTCAGTAATATCCAATGCTTTGCTAGCAGCTAATTGTAAAGGATAAAACATACCTGAGTCCATATTGCTTTTAAAGCGTAAAACCTCACTGATGCGTTCCGGAGCTCCTAGAAGCATCCCTAATCGCCATCCTGCCATATTAAACGTTTTGCTAAATGAATTCAATTCTAGGGCTACTTCTTTGCTTCCGGGAATTGACAATATGCTTATTCTTTCTTCATTTAAAATGAAACTATACGGATTATCATGGCAGATCAATATTTGATGCTTCTTTGCAAAAGCTATAAGCTCAGTAAAGAATTCCCTATTGGCTTTAGCGCCACTAGGCATATGAGGATAATTTATCCACATAATTTTTACGTCGGTTAAATCTCTACGAGATAGTTCCTTTAAATCTGGTAACCAATTATTTTCTTCTTTCAGTTCATAAGAAATAGGGCTTGCACCACTTAATCGAACTGCGGATAGATAAGTTGGGTATCCGGGGTTTGGTACAAGCGCTTCGTCTCCTTGTTGGAGATAGGTCATACAAATATGCATAACTCCTTCTTTTGAGCCCATTAAGGGTAATATTTCTTTTTCAGGGTTTAAATCAACAGAATATTCTTTTTTATACCAATTAGAAATCGCATTCCGTAATTCAGGGATTCCATTATACTTTTGATATGCATGGTTGTTCGGATTTTTAACCTCCTCAATTAAAGTATCTATAACAATAGAAGGTGGCTTTAGGTCTGGGCTGCCTATTCCTAAATTTAACACCTGGGTTCCATTTTTATTTAACTCGGCAATTTGACTCAATTTTTTTGAAAAGTAATATTCTTCAGTATGTTGAAGTCTATCAGCGATCTTCACTTGCATATCATTTATTATTAAGCTTGCAAAATTACTAATGATTTATTAAATATTTGTTGATAATATAAACAATTGATTATTAAATTAAAGTATTTTGGAAACTTTAATTCTAAATTTGGTGATAGGAGGATTATAAAGAACCTTAACTTGGATTTATTACCTTTGCGGAGACGTTTATATTATGAAAACATATTTTCGATTACTTTCATTTGCGAAGCCCATTGAGAAGTTCGCAATTCCCTATATGCTATTTGCACTGCTGTCGGTTATCTTCGGTACTTTAAATTTGGTATTGGTTGGTCCGCTCTTAAATACATTATTTATGGCCAAGGATGAGGTTGGAGCTATAAGTAGGCCTGATAATTGGGTTAATGTAATCGATTGGTTTAATTACTATGCACAACAAATAAGTTTGCAATATGGCCCATACGGTGCTCTTAAGTTAGTTTGTATTGTAATTGTTTCCTCTGTATTTTTAAGTAATGTGTTCCGTTATTTGTCTCAGCGAATTATGGAAGATTTGAGAATCCATACTTTATTGAATCTGAGAAAGACGGTTTTTAACAATGTTATGGATCTTCATGTTGGGTATTTCAATAATCAACGCAAAGGGGATATTATTTCTAAAATCTCCTCTGATGTACAAGTTGTACAATTCTCTGTTACGGGAACTCTACAAGTTGTATTTAAAGAGCCTTTGCAGCTTTTGTTTTATATAATATCATTATTAATGATGTCTGCAAAACTCACGCTATTCGCTTTGCTAATTATTCCGATTTCTGGTTTTTTCATTTCTAAAATCGTTAAACGACTAAAACAACAGGCTACGGAAGCTCAATCCGTATACGGACAAATGATTAGTTACTTAGATGAAGCATTATCAGGAATTAAAATTATAAAAGCGTTTAATGCAGTAGATTTTGTTAAAAGCAGATTTAATGATGAAAATTCATATTATTCTAACATAGGGAGACAGATGGCACGCAGGCAACAATTAGCTTCTCCCGTTTCTGAGTTTTTAGGGGTAATTATGGTTGCTGTGATTCTATTATATGGAGGAAACCTTGTAATTAACGAAGATCCCAGTTTTTCAGCAGGGACATTTATAGCCTATATAGCAATGTTCTCACAGGTTATGCGTCCTGCAAAAGCTTTATCGAATTCCTTTAGTAATATACATTCAGGTATTGCAGCAGGGGAAAGGGTATTGGATTTAATTGATCAAAAGCCTCAGGTAAACGATTCTGTTGATGCAAAAAAAATAGATGCTTTTAACAGCAAAATTAGATTAGAGAATGTCGGTTTTGCATATGGTGATAAAATTATATTATCGAACGTTAATTTAGAAATTCCAAAAGGTGCAACTATAGCTTTGGTAGGACCTTCCGGTGGTGGAAAATCTACCTTAATGGATCTAATTCCGCGGTTTATGGATCCTCTTCATGGTCGCATTTTGATTGATGGCAATGATATCCGAGATTTAGAGAGTGAATCTTTGCGAAATTTAATGGGGGTTGTTAATCAAGACCTAATTTTATTTAATGACACCATTGCTAATAATATCGCTTTTGGTCTGGATAATGTTTCTGAAGAAAAGATTGTCTCCGCAGCTAAAATTGCCAATGCTCATGAGTTTATTATGGAGTCAGAGTTTGGCTATCAAACTAATATTGGCGACCGTGGTACCAAGCTTTCTGGCGGACAGAAGCAACGTTTATGTATAGCAAGAGCCGTATTAAAAAATCCACCTATTCTATTACTTGATGAAGCAACTTCAGCTTTAGATACCGAATCGGAAAAGTTGGTTCAAGAGGCTTTAAATAAGCTAATGAAAAGCAGAACCAGCTTGGTCATTGCGCATCGTTTAAGCACGATTCAGCAAGCTGATAAAATTTTTGTTTTGGAAAAGGGAGCAATTGTGGAAGAGGGAACCCATATGGAACTGTTCGAGAAGAATGGTTTATATCGTAGATTAATTGAGATGCAACAGTTTTATAAATAAGTAAGCATAATAAGCATAAAAAAAGGGTATGGTTATATTATAACCATACCCTTTTTTTATGCTTATAGCAATACGTTTATAGTTTACGTTTAACTTCTACTTGTTCGTATGCTTCTACAATATCTCCAACTTTTATATCGTTAAATTTATCGATGTTTAATCCACATTCATAACCAGCAGATACTTCTTTCACGTCATCCTTAAAGCGCTTCAAAGAAGCTAGTTTTCCTGTATAAACAACCACTCCCTCTCTAATGATTCTAATGTCATGGTTACGATTAATTTTTCCATCCAATACCATACAGCCGGCTATAGTTCCAACTTTACTAATTTTGAATGTTTCACGGATTTCAACGTTAGCAACAATCTTTTCCTCATATTTAGGAGCCAACATGCCTTCCATTGCTGATTTAAGTTCATCGATTGCATCATAAATAATTGAATACAGTCGGATATCTATCTGCTCTTGTTCTGCAAGTTTTCTTGCCCCGGTAGATGGTCTTACCTGGAATCCTATTATTATCGCGTCCGATGCTGAGGCTAATAAAACATCAGATTCTGAAATCTGTCCAACCGATTTATGTATAACATTAACCTGGATCTCCTCCCTTGAGAGTTTTAATAAGGAATCTGAAAGTGCTTCGATTGATCCATCCACATCTCCCTTAACAATTATATTTAACTCTTTAAAGTTTCCAATTGCTAATCTTCGGCCAATTTCATCCAGTGTAATGTGTTTCTGGGTGCGTAATCCTTGCTCTCTTTGTAATTGTAAACGTTGGTTAGCAATTCTTCTCGCTTCAGATTCACTCTCAAGAACGTAAAACTTATCCCCAGCCGTTGGTGCACCAGTCATTCCCAAAATTTGAACGGGTGTAGACGGTCCGGCCTTACTTACCTTTTGTCCTCTTTCATTAGTTAAAGCTTTTACCTTTCCACTATGAGAACCTGCTAATATCGCATCTCCTACGCGTAATGTACCAGATTGGATAAGCACTGTGGTTACAATTCCCCGTCCTTTATCTAACTCAGCTTCCACTACAGATCCTACAGCCCTTTTATCTGGGTCAGCAGTTAATTCAAGTAAATCTGCTTCAAGTAATACTTTTTCTAACAGAACATTTACATTTTCTCCTGTTTTAGATGAGATCTCTTGCGATTGATACTTTCCTCCCCATTCTTCAACTAGAATATTCATAGCAGACAGTTGTTCACGGATACGGTCAGTATTTGCACTTGGTTTATCAATTTTGGTAAATGCAAAGACAATAGGAACATTTGCTGCCTGGGCATGATTAATTGCTTCTTTCGTTTGAGGCATAACGCTATCGTCTGCAGCTATTACAATGATAGCAATATCAGTAACTTTGGCACCACGGGCACGCATTGCTGTAAATGCTTCGTGGCCTGGAGTATCTAGAAAAGTAATCTTTCGGCTATTTTCCAAAGTAACTTCATAGGCACCAATATGTTGAGTGATTCCTCCTGCTTCACCTGTTGTTACATCCGATTTGCGCACATAATCGAGTAGGGAAGTTTTACCATGATCTACGTGCCCCATTACCGTTACGATAGGTGAACGTGGAATTAAATTATCAGGGTTATCAGATTCTTCTAAATCAAATGTTTCTTCCTCATCAGGTTTGACAAACTCAACCTCATGATCAAATTCTTCTGCAACGATACTAATAGTTTCAGCATCTAAACGCTGGTTGATTGAAACAAACAACCCTAAGCTCATACATGTCGAAATAATCTGTGTTACTGGAACATCTAAAAGTGTTGCAAGTTCATTGGCTGTAACAAATTCTGTTACACGAAGAACTTTTGATTGCAATTCACGTTCTAAAGCAGCTTCTTCAGCAGTTAAAGCAACATCATCACGTTTTTGACGGCGAAGTTTTGCACGTTGAGCGAACTTACCAGATTTACCTGCACCACTTAAACGAGCAAGTGTGGCCTTAATCTGATCTTGTATCTCTTTTTCAGTAGGTTCCTCTTTTTTAACGGCAGGTTGACGGGCCCTTCCTTTATTAAAGTCATTTCTTCCTCTAGGGTGTTGTCCAGCAGCTGCCGGTCCCCGGTTAGCTCCAGGTCCACCGCCAGTATTCGCTCCTCCGCGATTAGGTGCTTGACCTGCAGCAGGAGTGTGAGGAGTACCAGCTCCTGTATTTGTATGATGTGGGCGATTTTGTTGTCCTGCTGGAGTTTCTTTACGTTTGCGCTTCCGTTTATGATCTGTTCCTGCACCCGTAGAAGAAGCAACTGGTTGACTCTTTTTACGAGGAGTCGGTAATTCAATTTTACCTACTACATTCGGACCTGTTAATCGTGTCGTTTTAGTACGAAAGATTCCATCTGATTCTTCTTTCTTTGGTTCTTCTTTCTTCGGTTCCTCTTTTATTATTTCAGGTTCGGCTTTCTTTTCTACTTGAGGAGCTTCTTGCTTTGTCTTATCTTCAACTTTTTCATCGGCTTTGTTAGCGACGATCTCCGGTTCTATTGCTTGCTTCTGCACTTCTGGTTTCTCTTGTACTTCAGCTTTTTCAACAGGTTTAGAAACTTCTACTGGTTTCTCTACAGGGATCTCCTTTTCAGGAGTTTGGGGCGTTTCCTGCTTAATTTCTTCTGCTTGCTTAACCTCAGGAGCAGGAGTTGGTTTCACTTCAGGTTCCAATTCCTTTTCTGCTTGTCTTTCTTCTTTTGGTTTTGCCTTATCTGGCTTTGTTCGCTGATTTAAATTATTTAAATCAATTTTCCCAACAACCTTTACACCTTTGCGATTGCTAAAATCACTTTCTTGTGTGATGGGTGCTTTTTCTTCCGAAGATCCTTCTTGAGGCGAGTTTTCTTGCTCTTTACTTTTTGGTTCTACAGGAGGACTGAAAGTGCTGTTTTTTATAAGAACTTCTTCAGGTTCAGTCTCTTTTGAAGACTTATTTGGAATAGACTCAGCAGGTGCCTCATCGCGACGGATTTTACCAATAACAATTTGATTGGCTTCCTCTTTCACAATCTTGTCCCCCTGATATTCTTTCAAAAGAACATTGTACATTGCACTGTTCAATTTGGTATTTGGTTTTGATTCTATATCATAACCTTTCTTACTTAAAAATTCAACAGCTGTAGCTATTCCAATGTTTAATTCCTTGGCGGCTTTCAGTAAGTTTATGCTTTTACCTTCTGTCATTTATTATTATTACCTCTTTATTTATACTACAAAAGTATACTTTTTTACTTGTTTATTACCAATGATTTATAGAAAACAGATTAATTAAATTGTTTTCTATTCAAACTCAGATTTGAATACCTGAATTACATCAATTATGGTCTGCTCTTCTAAGTCAGTTCTTTTAATTAATTCCTCTACATTTAAAGCTAATACTGAGCGAGCCGTATCAAGCCCTACACGCTTAAATTCATCTATGATCCAGCTTTCAATTTCGTCAGAAAATTCCTCAATATCAACATCTTCATCATTTTCGTTCGATTCACGATATACGTCTATCTCATAGCCAGTAAGTTTACCTGCTAATTTGATATTGTGTCCGCCTCGCCCAATCGCTAATGATACTTGATCTGATTGCAGATAGACTTCAGCGCGTTTTTCTTCTTCATCAAGCTTTATTGATGAAATTTTCGCCGGACTTAGGGCTCTCGTGATGAATAATGAAACATTATTTGTAAAATTAATAACATCAATATTCTCATTACGTAATTCACGTACAATTCCATGGATACGTGAACCTTTCATACCAACACAGGCACCTACAGGATCAATACGATCATCATAGGATTCCACAGCCACTTTTGCACGTTCACCCGGTTCTCTAACAATCTTTTTAATAGTAATCAGGCCATCGAATATTTCAGGAACTTCCAGCTCAAATAAACGATGTAGAAATTCTGGGGCCGTTCTAGAAATAATGATTTTTGGAGATGCATTCATCATGTCAACCTTATGAACAACCGCTCGGATGCTATCGCCTTTTTTGAAATAATCTGCGGGTATTTGTTCAGTTTTCGGTAAAATTAATTCATTTCCTTCATCATCAAGTACAAGAGTCTCTTTCTTCCAGATCTGATAAACTTCCCCTGTTACTAATTCGCCTACTCTATCCTTATATTTTTTAAAGATTTCGTCTTTTTCAAGCTCAAGTACCTTTGATACAAGCGTTTGTCTTGCTGCTAAAATTGCGCGACGCCCAAAGCTCTCTAACGTTATTTCTTCTATAAAATCATCTCCAATTTCTAAATCCGGATCTATCTTTTGTGCTTCAGCCAATTCTATCTCCAGATCATCGTCTTCGGAAAATTCATCTTCTACTACGGCACGTGTACGCCATATCTCTAAATCCCCATTATCTGGGTTTACTATCACATCGCAGTTTTCGTCTGTTCCAAATCGTCTACGGATCATGCTACGAAATACCTCTTCCAATACACTGATTACTGTTGGGCGATCAATGTTTTTAAAGTCTTTAAACTCTTGAAATGAGTCTATTAAATTAATATTGCTCATTTTATTTAAATGAAATTAACACCTTTGTTTCAACTATACTATCAATACTGAAAAAAGTTTCTTGCTCAAATGCTTTTTTACCTTTTTCTTTTATTGTTTCTTTTATTGTTATGCCTGTAGAGGTATAATTAAGCAAAGTACCTTCATGTTTTTCACCAGTTTCCAACTTAACAATTACTTCCCGGCCAATGTTTTTTATATATTGACGATCAAGAATTAATGGAGAATCTATCCCTGGCGAAGACACTTCAATATTATAGGCAGCTTCTATTATATTTTCTTCTTCTAGATGAAAACCAACATGTTTGCTTATAGCTGCACAATCTTTAATACTTATTCCCTCATCCCCATCAACCAGAATAGACAGTTTTATATTGGGTACAAATTTTACACTGACTAAAAATAAGTCTTCACGGTCTGAGATTTTTTCCTCTACTAAATTAGTTACATATTTTTCTACATCCATCTTGAAAACGCACTTAAAAAAAAGAGGGAACGACATGTTCCCTCTCCTTAAAGAAGTGCAAATATAAACTAAATTATTTAAATTTCAAAACGTTCTGCTCTTAGTTAACTATTTTTCAAGGCATTGCTCAAAAAAGCTTCATGAAATGAAGGTATCTTATTCGGGTCGTTTAATAAAATAAACTTAAATTAATTGTATCATAAATATTGTAATTATTTTGTATCATTGTTACATGACCAATTAAATGATCAAGAGAGATATTAAGAATGTTTCCTTTAACGACGATAATAGTATACTACTTTATCTGAGTAAGGATTAATTGAGTAATACTATGAAATACTTAAATTAAGATCATATGGATAAGTTTTATCGTAAAAAGATGGTGTGGCTTGGCATCTTAGCTTCTTTTTTGTTTTATTCCCAGGTTTTTTCACAAACCTTAATTACCGGAAAGGTGGTAAACTCCAGTGACGATTCTCCATTGGTTGGTGTAAGCCTTCAAGTAAAAGGAAAAGTTATTGGCACTTCTTCAGATGGAAATGGCGCTTTCTCATTATCGGTTCATTCAGAACCTCCTTTGGTTCTTATTGTCAGTTCTATTGGTTTTGAAACCCAAGAAATTCAAATTACCAAACGAGCGGAAACTTTATCAATCGCTTTACATGAGAAATCCATAATGGGAGATGCGGTAGTTGTTTCGGCATCAAGGGTTCCAGAAAGTTTGTTGCAGTCGCCTGTATCTATCGAGCGTCTTAGTACAAGGACTATACAAGAATCCCCTCAACCTTCTTTTTATGATGCTTTGGTTAATATAAAGGGTGTTGAAATGACAACGCAATCATTGACATTCAGATCGGTTAGTACCCGGGGCTTTGGGGCAAATGGTAATACACGCGTTGTTCAACTAATGGATGGAATGGACAATCAAGCTCCAGGATTAAATTTTGCAGTCGGAAACGTTGTAGGAATGTCAGAACTGGATGTTGAAACAGTAGAACTCCTTCCAGGAGCGGCATCGGCATTATATGGTCCTAACGCTATAAATGGTTTGTTATTAATGAATAGTAAATCACCTTTTGATTATCAAGGAGTAAGCGCTTACATCAAAAGTGGGGTGATGAGTGCCGCAAACCGAACTCAGCCAACTACTGCTTTTTATGATGTTGCAGTTCGATTTGCAAAATCTTTTAATAATCGTTTTGCTTTTAAGGCAAACGTTGCCTATTTAACAGCAGACGATTGGCAGGCTACAGACTATCGGGATCAAAGCTTTTTAAATGGAACCAACCTGGAAAATAATGTTAACAATTCCCAAAATAGCCCCTATTATGATGGTATAAACTGGTATGGTGATGTAGGTGCCAATGTTTATGATATTATAAAAGGGAATGAAACTTCTGGAGCGTTAGGTGTTATTATGACAACAAAGATTCCGCAGGCCGGTGATGTAACTCTGCCTCAATTATTGGGAGGAGCTTCTTCTCAACAACAAATGGAGATTGCCAATAACGTCTTTAATGCCATAACCCCGCAGTATTATTTTAATGCACCGGGGTATGCAGAGCAACAATTAACTGATTATCCTGCAAAGAGTTTAAAGTTAAATGGATCTTTACATTACCGAATTACCGATGATATGGAAGCCATCCTTCAGGCAAACTGGGGAAAGGGATCTTCTGTATATACTGCAGCCGACCGCTATAATATTCAAAATTTTACGATGGGGCAATATAAAGCAGAGCTGCGCGGGGATAATTTCTTTGTCAGAGGGTACACAACACGCGAAAATTCCGGTGATGCCCATGCTCTTGGTGTTTTAGGCGGATTAATGAGTAGCAGGTGGCTGGAAACAGCAATTGGTGTTGGAGCTCCGGTTTTTGTACAGTCCTCTTTTACGCAATATGCTCAAAGATTATTGACCGATTATCAAACTAATTATGGAAGTGGTACAATGACTCAACAGCAAGCATTAGGAGCTGCATATGTGTCAGCCAATGCTTATGCAGAAGCAAACAGAGATAGCTGGATGACTACAGCTTTAGCTCCGGGAGCAGAAGCAGCCAATGCGATGTATCAATCTGGGGGAACTGATTTTAAACCTGCTATGGCAGATATTAAATCGAAACCTATACCTGCCGGGGCACACTTTTTAGATCGTTCCAATCTCTACCACGCAGAAGCGATGTATGATTTTAAACGTATTGTAAATCCGGAAACGATTGAGTTGCTGGCAGGGGCTAGTTATCGTGTTTATGATTTGAATTCTGAAGGAACCCTATTCGCAACAAAAGATGGAACACCAGATGGGGAAGAGTTCAATATCAAAGAATATGGAGCTTATGTTCAAGGAGCAAAAACGTTTAATGACGTAATTAAATTAACAGCATCAATTCGTTATGATAAAAATGAGAATTTTGAAGGACAATTTAGCCCTCGTATTTCAGGAGTTTACACTGTTGCTCCAAATCATAATATCAGAGCTTCTTTCCAACGCGGGTTCCGTATTCCTACCACTCAAAATCAATATATAGATTTATTGACCCCACAAGCCAGATTAATTGGGGGACTACCTTTATTTCGTGAAAAATACAATATGATCAGTAATCCTGTTTTCAAACAAACGGATATTCAGTCAGGCAACTTTCAACCGTATCAATTTCAAAAATGGGAGCCTGAACGTGTAGAAACGTATGAAGTGGGCTATAAAAGTTTAATAAACGAAAAGCTATTTATTGATATGTTCTACTATTACAACCGCTTTCTAACCTTTGAAGGTAGTACGGTTTTGATTCAGAAGAAAGACCCTAATGGGCCTATGACTGATTTAGCAGATCCTACTAAACGGAATGTTTACAGCATGCCGTTAAATGCGGAACAAACTATCAAAAATTCCGGATGGGGCATCGGAGCAGATTATTCTATCGGGAAAGGTTTTGTTGTTAACGGTAATATTACTCAAAATGTGCTGTTAAATAAGGATGAGTTAAAAGAAAAAGATCCTTCGTTTGTAACAGCATTTAATTCTCCGGAATTCAGGTTTAATGCGGGTATTTCTAATCGTAATATTAACCATTCCGGATATGGTTTTGGAATAACCTTCCGACATCAAACAGAGATGCTATGGAATTCAACGATAGCAACTTTAGCAGCAAACTTAAATGGTTCCACCATAATTCCAGCTTATTCTACGGTAGACGCACAATTAAGCAAAACTTTGCCGGCATTCAAATCAACAATTAAATTAGGAGCTACAAATATTGGAAATAAGCTTTATACAAGTGGCTGGGGAAACCCATCCGTAGGAGGTATGTATTACTTATCGATTGTTTTTGATGAGCTTTTGAATTAAGAAGGAACAGAAAGTGTCAACTATTATAGCTGACACTTTAATGATTTGTTTGGTTTATTATTTCTTGATAATAAGCTTCATACTTTGGTAAAATCAAAGCAAGGTCAAATTCTTGGGCACGTGCCAATGCTGCTTTTTTGAACGAATTTAAACGATCGCAATCTTCTAAAAGATAAAGTGCATTTTTAGCCATATCATCGATATCTCCTACATTACTCATAAATCCAGATACACGATCTTCAATAAGTTCTGGTATCCCTCCAACATTGGTTGCAACAACGGGTACCTTACATGCCATAGCTTCCAATGCTGCTAACCCAAAGCTTTCCGATTCTGACGGCATTAAAAATAAATCTGAAACAGATAGTATTTCTTCAACCGCATCTTGTTTTCCTAGAAATCGTACATCATCAACAATTCCCAATTCCCGGCAAAGTTTTTCATTGTTTGCCCGTTCGGGTCCGTCGCCAACCATCAATAATTTTGAAGGGATTTTCTCTTTAACTTTTTTGAAGATCTGAATGACATCCATTGTTCTTTTAACCTTCCGGAAGTTAGACGTGTGAATTAATACCCGTTCATCTCCAGGTGCAATAGCCTTCTTGAAATGTTCCCTTGGTTTTAAGCTAAACCGGGAAAGATCAATAAAATTGGGAATAACTTTGATATCCTTTTTAATATCAAAATGGTTTAATGTGTCTTGCTTAAGATCTTCAGAAACAGCTGTTACACCGTCTGATTGGTTAATTGAAAAGGTTACAACGGGGTTGTAGCTTGGGTCGCGTCCTACAAGGGTTATGTCTGTGCCATGTAGAGTGGTAATTACAGGTATGTTTATATGGTATGTTTTTAAGATTTCCTTAGCCATAAAAGCTGCTGATGCATGAGGAATAGCATAATGAACATGTAATAAATCCAATTTTTCAAATCGGACAACATCAACCAATTTACTAGATAGAGCTAACTCATAGGGTGGAAAATCGAAGAGTGGATATTTGGATATACTTACCTCATGATAAAATAAGTTGGCTGAAAAGAAATCCAATCGTGCGGGCTGATTATAAGTTATAAAATGAACTTGATGTCCATTTGCAGCCAATGCCTTACCTAATTCGGTTGCAACAACGCCACTTCCACCAAATGTTGGGTAGCATACAATACCTATTTTCATTAGAATAATTTGTTTTTTAAATGTGATGAAGCTATCATGAGCTGTCTATTCATTGCGGTTTGTGAGTAATTGCAATTGCTCATGATGGTTTCATTAGAATAATTTAATTATTTTTTACAAAGTTGAACTATTTTTTTGGAATTGCCTTGTAAACCGCATCCATAATTCTGGAACGAATGTCTAATTTTGACAAGAAAGGACTTACACTTGGTTGAACGCGATTAGATAAAAATATATAAACTAATTGTTGTTCAGGGTCTATCCAAATACAAGTACCCGTATAGCCTGTATGTCCAAATGTAGCAGGAGAGGCTAATTTAGAAGGATATTCTTTACGAGGGTCAGGATCCCATCTATCAAAACCCAAACCACGGCGACTATTTTCGCCATATTTACGCGTATACCGTACCACTGTTTCGGGCTTAAAAAACTCCTTATCTCCATACGTGCCTTTATTTAATAGCATTTGACCATAAATGGCTAAGTCGTTCGCGGTTGAAAATAAACCGGCATGTCCTGCAACACCTCCAGCCATCGCAGCTCCTTGATCGTGAACATAGCCTATCAACTGCGACATTCTAAATGTCCTGTCAAGTTCTGTTGGAACAATACGTGACGCAGGAAATTTTTTACGGGGATTATACCCTGTGGAGTACATGCCTAGTTTATTATAAAACTGTTCTTCTACATATTCATCCAGAGGCTTCTTGGTTATTGACTCAATAACTCGTTGCATAACATACATGCTGATGTCACTGTAAACATAGGTGCCTACTGGTTTAACTGATGTTTTAAGCATTATGGGCCACATTACGTTGTTAAAATAATCCTTCTTTAAAAAATAGTTTTCGGAAACTTTAACTGGAAATGCAGCAGAAGAGTCGGCTCGAAAGTCCTTTTCGGTAAGATCCCTATAAAAAGGAATAAAAGAAATAAACCCAGCTTGATGAAGCATTACATCCCTAAGTTTGATGTCTTTTTTATTGGTATTACGAGCGTCCTCCAAATAATCGCCTATTGTTTTTTCCAAATTAATTTTACCTTCTTCTTCAAGATGCATTACAGCAAGAGTTGTTGCAGTGATTTTACTTACAGAAGCCAGATCAAAAATATCAGTTACGTTTGTCGGCTCTTTTTTATCGTAATAATGAGTTCCATAAGCCTTTTCAAAAATCACCTGATAATCTTTTACAATCATTACAACAGCACCTGGTGAGGCTTTTTTTTCTATCATTTCCTTGGCGATGTCATCTATCTCTTGCGTTAATTTTTTACCGTCAATTCCAACAGCTTCAGGAATATTATAACGCAGACGAATTTGATCAGTGGAAAAGCCATCTCCAGCTTGATAGTTGGAAGAAACAGTTTCTTTTAGATGGCCCTCTGTAGCTATTCCCCCAAATATAATTTCAGCGCTCAACATCTTTGAATAATCACTTGTATCTTCACTCCAAACAATAGGGGCTGTTATATCATTAAGCTTTGCTAAACTATTCAATGAGCCAAAACCGGCGATAATTAGTTGAATGCTATGAGGAATATTTTTTAATTGTTTTAAAAGCAGGGTATCTGAAAGTAATTCATCATTTACTTGAACCAATAACGTATTATAATCTGTTAGTGTAGTATCGTTTTCAAAACTAGAAGAGCGTAGGCGATTAATAGAAGCGTATCTACTTAATGTGCTGTCTAGCGTAGAACTACCGTAAATACTTGCAATTTTACAGTCCTCTAAATTTTTGATGGGGATAGTAGAGCTGGAGTTATTTAGCAATACGGTTGTTGTCTTTATCCTGTTTTGTGTTGTTAGTATATCTTCCGCTCTTTTTTGTGCACAACTTGAGAATATACAAGAAAACATGAAAGCAAGTGAAAACTTAAATCGTAATAAGCGCATCTTTTTAATTTCTGGATTCTAATATAATATAATTTTCTAAGGTTAAACTTAATAGTTGTCAATAATGAACTATGAAATAGGTTTTGGCTAACGTATTAAGAATTTTAAGATATTTGCAATATGGAAGCTCTTTCTGAAGCTGGTTATAGATTGGCAGATCGTTTAAAAGACGTACTGAAAAAGCCCATTGTAATAAAAAAAATCAATAACCTAACCTATCTCTTTCAGGTTTTTGAATACGATTTAACCATATTTTATTATTTGCCAGGATCTTCGAGGATTTTTAACGGACCAACTAATTTTTCTGGAAGTATACAGATTCATTTAGATGAGGATATTTGGCTTAGCAAGCCGACGTTACTAATAAATCGTATTCTTGTTTTGACAGGAAATGGGAAACGGGTTTTTGCGCGGCTCTGTGTAGTAGCCCGTATTGATAAGAAAACAGCCTCGGATTTTCAAAATGAACATCATTTGCAAGGAGAGCTCTCCGGAAAATATCGTTATGGGTTATTCTTTGAAGGAGAGTTGATAGCTAGTGCCGTGTTCAGCGGTGGAAGACTTATGCGGCATACAGAAAATTATCGTTCTTTTGAATGTCTTAGCTTTTGTACAAAACAACAATTTTCGGTTATTGGAGGACTTAGCAAATTACTCAAGGCTTTTTCTCGCGACTTTAGACCGAATGATATTATGACCTATGTAGATCGCGATTGGTCTGATGGCAAAAAATTTGAGAAACTAGGTTTCAAAAAAATTATCATTACAGATCCTCAATGTTTTTTAGTAAATAAAATCACTCATAAACGTTTACCCATGAAGAATAATGAGGTGCTTTTTAATTCAGACAGCTTTTACCAAGTTGCCAACTCTGGCAGTATAAAAATGATCAACTATTACGAAGGACTGACCGCTCTAAGCGACTAGTAAGTAAGCAAACTCATTGTATTTTTATTTTATTTACGCCGTATTTCAATAATATATTATGCGTATATTCTGGGGACTTTCTGGGGGCAAGTCCTCAAAAAGTCCTTATTAAATCTTTAGAAAATTATACCAATCACTTACTTAATAGTAGATGTGAGGAGTTTTTAAAATTAAGTACACATAGCTTGAATTGATTCGTAAATTTTCAATATTTTTTTATAAGGTTAATTTTTTTAATTTTAAGGTTTGACAAAAGGTATTCAATAAGAATGTATATATTTAGCTGTAGAATAAAATAAATAACCTATGAAAAGAAAATTAAGAATGGGTATGGTTGGCGGTGGTAAAGATGCTTTTATCGGTGCCGTACATCGTATTGCTGCGAATATGGATGGTTTAGCGGAATTGGTTTGTGGGACTTTCAGCATTGATCCTGAAATAAGTAAAGATTCTGGTGAAGCACTTTTTATAAACCCTGATCGCGTATATCTTACATATCAAGAAATGATCGAAAAAGAAAGCCAGCTTCCAGAAGGTGAAAGAATGGATTTTCTTACCATTGTTACACCTAATTTTGTACATTTTGAGCCTGCTAAGATGGCTTTGGAAAATGGTTTTAATGTAGTAATTGAGAAGCCCATGACCTTTTCTTTGGAAGAGGCCGTTCAGCTTAAAGAAATTGTTGAAAGAACAGGTTTAACTTTGGCCTTAACGCATACATATAGTGGCTACCCAATGATTAAACAGGCGAAAGCTATGATTAACAATGGAGAATTAGGCAAAGTTAGAAAGGTTATTGTTGAATACCCACAAGGGTGGTTGAGCCGGCTATCTGAAAGAGAAGGCAATGCCGGTGCTGCATGGAGAACTGATCCAAAGAAATCTGGAAAGAGCGGAGCTATGGGAGATATTGGAACGCATGCTGCACATTTAGCTGAATACGTTACCGGATTGAAGATCACGCAACTTTGTGCTGATTTACATGTTATGGTTGAAGGGCGTATGTTAGATGATGATGGAAACGTTTTATTGCGATTTAGCAATGGTGCTAATGGTGTATTAGTGGCATCTCAAATAGCTGCAGGAGAAGAAAATGCATTGTCAATCCGTGTTTACGGAGAGAAGGGCGGATTTGAATGGAAACAACATGAACCTAATAACCTGCTTGTTAAAATGCTTGATCAGCCCTTACAAGTATATCGCACAGGAAATGCTTACAAAGAACCTTATTCTTTAAGCAGTTTTGCAACTCATAATACCAGAATTCCTGCCGGACATCCTGAAGGGCTTTTAGAGGCATTTGGCAATATTTACCGCAATTTTATTTTAACGGTTTCAGCTAAATTGAATGGTGAAAATCCAACCGCTGAAATGCTTGATTTTCCACAAGTGGATGAAGGAGTAAGGGGCATGGCTTTCGTTGATAAGGTAGTGGAAAGTAATACTAGCAACGAAAAGTGGATTAAAGTAGATTAAACAGATTTAGTTGTCAGGTTAATTTAATTTATTTGGAAAGCAGCAAATTTGATTTAATAACTATTCTTGGTCCTACGGCCTCTGGCAAAACCGCCTTGGCCGTAGCTTTAGCAAAGTTTTTAGATACAGAAATAATAAGTGCAGACTCTCGTCAGGTTTATCGTGATATGGATATTGGAACAGGCAAGGATTTGGAAGAATATGGTGCTGTTCCTTATCATTTGATTGATATTTTAAACGCTGGCGATATTTATGGTGTTGGTCAGTTTCAAAAAGACTTTAATCAAGCTTTTAAAGAAATAAAAGAACTCGGGAAAATTCCCGTTTTATGTGGAGGTACCGGTCTCTATATACAAGCTGTTTTGCAAAATTTTGCACACACTTATATTCCCAGAGATCCTAATCTGCGTGATTCATTAATAAGTAAAAATTCAACGGAATTATTAACAATCTTTAATGGGCTACCTCAATCCAAATCATTTTTAGCCGATACAAGCACGCATAAACGCTTAATTCGGGCAATTGAAATTGCGAAATGGTTAGAAAACAATGAAATGGCAGATGAACCTTCAGCTCCGCCAAAATCAATTATTTTCGGAATCGAACTTGAGTTGGGTAAGCGTCGTAAAAATATTAGTGAACGTTTACGCGAGCGTTTTGATAAAGGATTAGTTAATGAAGTACAGCAGCTTCTAGAAAACGGTATTTCTGAAGATATGCTAATCTTTTATGGACTGGAATACAAAATTATTACTCAACATCTTCAAGGGCATTTTAGCTTAACGGAATGTTTTAACCGTCTGGAAATAGCGATCCATCAATTTGCAAAAAGGCAGATGACTTATTTTCGGAAAATGGAAAAAGACGGACTACAAATTCATTGGATAAAAGAAGATACTTTAAATGAGCGAATGGAATTTATTAAATGCAATCTGGCGGATTCTTAACTTGATAATTTCCTCCCTAAGGCACTCTTTTAACTATCAAATTTGTACCTTTACGGCCTATGTCTGATATAATAAGCCTGCTACCTGATTCGGTAGCAAACCAGATAGCTGCAGGAGAGGTAGTGCAAAGGCCGGCTTCTGCAGTAAAAGAACTGTTGGAGAACTCGATTGATGCAGGAGCAGACAAAATTCAATTAATAGTTAAGGATGCCGGGAAATCTTTAATCCAAGTGATTGATAATGGTTGCGGTATGAGCCTTACTGATGCCCGTCTTTGCTTCGAGCGGCATGCAACCTCCAAAATAAAACGTGCTGAAGATCTTTTTGCAATTCGTACTATGGGTTTTCGTGGCGAGGCAATGGCTTCCATCGCAGCAATTGCTCAGGTGGAATTGAAAACACGTAAGCACGAAGATGAATTAGGTACCTGCATTGAAATAGAAGCTTCCAGAGTAATCAATCAAGAACCTGTTGCAACTTCGGCCGGAACAAGCATCTGTATTAAAAATTTATTTTATAATATTCCCGCCCGAAGGAATTTTCTTAAAAGCAATTCAGTTGAGCTGAAGCATATTGTTGATGAATTCCAACGATTAGCTTTAGCAAACCCTGGAATATTCTTTAGTTTCCATCACGATGGAAATGAATTGTTTCATTTGGTTTCATCTGGCTTAAAACAAAGAATTACTCATGTTTTTGGAAGTAATTATAATCAACGGCTAGTTCCTGTTGAAGAAGAAACCTCTATAATCAATATAAAAGGATTCGTTGGAAAGCCCGAATTTGCAAAAAAAACGCGTGGAGAGCAGTACTTTTTTGTAAATAAGCGCTTTATAAAAGACCCCTATTTAAATCATGCTGTAATGGGAGCATATAATGAATTGTTGTCTTTAGATAATTATCCATTATATGTTTTATTTATTGACATTGATCCCTCAAAGATAGACATCAATGTGCATCCTACTAAAACGGAAATAAAGTATCAGGATGATCGGTCTATTTATGCCATTGTCCGGTCAGCAGTAAAGCGGTCTTTAGGCCGATATAATATTACACCCACCCTTGATTTTAATCAGGAGACCGGCTTTAATCAGCTCATTAGTCCGAAACCGTTGGATGAAATTGTAGCTCCTTCCATTAATTTTAATCCTTCCTTCAATCCTTTTGATAGTGCTGATAAGGTAAAACATAATTCTGGAGGGGAAAGAGGTGCTGGAAACTATTCGCCATCAAAAAGTACAATAAACCAGAACTGGGAAACTTTATATGAAATTTCTAATAGAACGGAAGTTAACCAACTTCATTTACATAGCGAAGAAAACGAAGGAATAGAAACACCTTCTGATAAGCTAATATTCCAAATCCATAATCGTTTAATAATTTCTCAAATTAAATCTGGTTTTATTGTTATTGAACAACAGTCTGCTCATGAAAGAATTCTTTATGAACGATTCATACAGCATCTCGAAAATCATAAAGGCGCAAGCCAACAGAGTTTGTTTCCGCAAACGGTAACTTTAAGTCAATCTGATTTTGAATTAATTCAAGATTTGTTGCCTCATATTGAAACCTTAGGTTTTCAAGTTCGACCTTTTGGGAAAACATCTTTTATAGTAGAAGGTGTACCTGCAGATATAGGTCCGGGTTTAAGTGAAACTCAAGTAATCGAACAATTATTGGAAACCTATAAAAATTATCAAGCTGCTGATCGTTTATCCAAACGTGAAAACTTAGCTCGTAGCTTAGCCAGGAATGCAGCAATTAAAAGTGGAACATGGCTCAGCAAAGAATCAATGGTAGATTTAATAGACCAGCTATTTGCCTGTGAAAGTCCAAATGTTTCCTTAAGCGGTAAGCCTATAATCATTACCTTTACACTTAAAGAACTATTGGAAAAGTTCGGAAAATTAAATTAAATTTTAAAGATGTTTGAAAATTCTTCGCCCTTTGGCAATATAACACCTGTAGTTAAGAATCTGTTAATATTCAATGTAATAGGATTCGTTGGTTCGATGATTTTTTCGCAGGCCAATTTATTGTTTGGGGTCTATTATCCAGACTCACCCATGTTTCATTGGTGGCAGGTCATTACCTATATGTTTATGCATGGCGGATTCGCCCATATTTTCTTTAATATGTTTGCCTTGTTTATGTTCGGCCCAATCATCGAACAAATTCTTGGTCCAAAAAGATTTATAAATTTCTATTTGATTACTGGTTTGGGTGCTTTGGCTCTTCAGTTTTTTGTTCAGGGAATTGAAGTCTATCAAATTGTAGGAACTCCATTTGCACATAATTATTTTGAATTTGATAGATCAACAGGAATGATTTCCAGTAATTATCCCGGCATTACACAAGAAGGCCTTCGTTCGCTTGCGGTAACTTATAATACCCCGATGGTTGGAGCCTCAGGCGCTATATTCGGGTTATTAGTCGCTTTTGGATATCTTTTTCCAAACACTTCACTTTATTTAATGTTTATTCCCGTACCTGTAAAAGCAAAATACTTTATCCCAATTTATATTTTGATTGAACTTTTTTTGGGTTTTTCACGCTTTTCAGGCGACTCGGTGGCGCATTTTGCACATTTAGGTGGTGCTATCTTTGGATTTTTACTTTTGAAAGCATGGCGTATTCAAAGACCAGGTCTGTGGTAGGGGCTTAAATTTTATTTGTATTTTGAGTAAACGATTTGTAATTTCAACATATAAAATAAAAACATATAAAAATTAATTAGAAACGTATCTTAATGAGAAACTCAATTGTAAGTGAGGTTAGATATAGCGTACTTAAGTCGGGAAATCCACTTTATCAATTTATTGCAATAAATGTAGGCGTATTTTTATTGCTAAATTTGTTGTATGTAATAGAGTTTCTTTTTGGTCAGGCAGGTTTAATAAGCACTTTTTTGCAAAAACAACTTGTAATGCCTGCGAACTTTTATTTGTTTTCTTTTAAACCATGGACCGTATTTACTTATATGTTTACTCAGCAAGAATTTTTTCACTTGCTTTTTAACATGCTATGGTTGTTTTGGTTGGGCAAAATATTTCTTGATTTCTTAAACAAACGACAATTTATTTTTACCTATATCTTAGGGGGAATAATGGGAGGGATTACTTTCTTATTATTATATAACTTTATCCCTGTATTTAAGAACGATGCTCAATTTAGTTTTCTTTTGGGCTCTTCAGCTTCGGTAAGTGCTATCGTTGTGGGCACAGCAACTTTATTGCCCGATTATGCAATCCGTATGTTATTTTTTGGAAACGTTAAGCTTAAATATCTTGCCTTGGTTTTTATTATCTTAGATTTAATTGGGCTTGTCGGTGCAAACCCCGGAGGAAGTCTTTCTCATTTAGGGGGAGCGTTTTTCGGATATTTATTTATTAGTCAATTGCAGAAAGGAAAGGATTGGAGTAAGGTTATTGCAAGAAAGAAGAAGAAATCCAAATTGAAAGTTGTTCGAAGTGATTCACCGAAACAGCCAATAAGGTCAGTACGTACTATTCCCAATCAGGAATATATCGATACTATTTTGGATAAAATCTCTCAATCAGGATATGAGAATTTAACAAAGGAAGAGAAGGAAGCCTTGTTTAAAGCAAGTAAACAAGATCAAAGCTAGAGGAGAATGCGACCCAAAAAGAAGTCGTTAGGATTTATAAGCAAAACCATTTTAATGTTTAATTGCGTAGCTGTGGTTTTTCTACTATTCAGCTACTTGGCCCCCGTAGTAAAGCCTCAAATTTTTTGGCCAATTGCCTTCATGGGAATAGCTTACCCTATCTTTTTTGCCATTAACGTTCTTTTTGCCTTCTTTTGGTTGTTTCGTAAACCTTCTTTGGCCTTACTATCTGTTATTGCAATTGCAATTGGATGGAAGGCGATCAATAAAAGTTTTGGTTTTAATACAAACCCGGTGGTTGAAGAGCGAACCGATACTGCAGCTATTCGTATCATGAGTTATAATATTCAGATGTTTAATTATCCTGAAGAAAAAGGAATAAACAACCAGCGGGAAATTTTAAAATTAATAAAGACAGTTTCTCCTGATATTCTTTGCATCCAGGAATTTTATACAAGGAGTAAAGGTAAAAATGATATGAATAAGCATTTTATTGAAGAGTTGGGATTGAACTTTTCCAATTTTATTCCTGCTGCCGAAAACGATTATGATGCTTATGGCATTGCTATTTTTTCTAAATATCCAATATTAAAGTCTGGAAGTTTAGATATTAATATAAACGAAAAAATTGTAAATCGCGTGGTTTACTCAGATGTCAACAAAGATGGAAAGAACTTTAGAGTATATAACGTCCATCTTCAGTCAATTGGTTTTCAACCGGAGGACTATGATTTTATAAAAAATGAGGCACCTGCCGGGAATGTTAATGTTAAGTCTACAAAGCGTATTGGAAGACGCTTGAAATGGGCTTATATTAAACGGAACGATCAAATAGATTTACTGTATTCACACACCAGAAACACTAAAATACCTTATATCGTGGCTGGTGATTTTAATGATACCCCTTTGTCCTATTCGGTTAATAAACTTTCAGGCGACATGCGAAATGCATTTGAAGAGAAGGGTAAAGGTTTGGGAATAACTTACAATGGAGCCTTTCCAAATTTTCAAATTGACTATATTTTAGCGAGTAAACAATTTCGAGTTCAGAATTTCCAAATAATTCAAAAAAAGTTTTCAGATCACTATCCGATATGGAGCGATTTGCATCTCTAAAAAGGTATAATTTCAAATTCAATAATTTCAAAATATAATTTCAATTCTCTTTAGTAAATTCGCAGCATGAAAGATTCACTTGTTGTTTACAATACGATCAGCCGTAAAAAAGAGAAATTTGAGCCTTTAAACCCTCCCTTCGTAGGTATGTATGTTTGTGGGCCAACTGTTTATAGTGATGTTCACCTTGGAAACTGTCGTACTTTTGTTTCTTTTGATTTAATATTCCGCTATCTTTTGCATTTAGGGTATAAGGTTAGGTATATAAGGAATATAACGGATGCCGGTCATTTGGAAGGTGATAGAGATGAAGGAGACGACAAGTTCTCAAAGAAAGCTCGCCTAGAGCAAGTTGAGCCAATGGAAATTGTTCAACGATATACTTTAGGTTTTCATGAGGTATTAAAATTATTTAATACACTTCCACCATCTATTGAACCTACTGCTACAGGACATATCTCGGAACAGATAGAGATGATTGAAGAAATTATTGAAAATGGCTTTGCTTATGAGGTCAATGGCTCCGTTTACTTTGATGTTGAAAAATATAGCCAGGTAAACAACTATACGATTTTAACGAATAGGAATCTGGAAGATATGCTTAATAATACCAGAGAGTTGGGCGGTCAGGACGAAAAGCGTGGACGATTAGACTTTGCTTTATGGATAAAGGCTAAACCCGAGCATATCATGCGTTGGCCATCTCCATGGGGAGTCGGTTTCCCTGGTTGGCATATTGAATGTTCGGCAATGAGTAATAAATATTTAGGGGCGCAGTTTGATATTCATGGCGGTGGAATGGATTTAGCTGCAACGCATCATACCAATGAAATTGCTCAATCACAGGCCTGCAATCATACGAATCCAGCAAAATATTGGATGCACACCAATATGCTTACAGTAAATGGAACTCGGATGTCTAAATCGGCGGGTAATGGATTTTTGCCTCATGAGCTGTTTACTGGTAAGCATCCTTTACTTAAAAAGGGATATACTCCAATGGCAGTACGGTTCTTTATGCTACAGGCGCATTATAGAAGTACGTTAGATTTCTCAAATGATGCCTTAGATGCTGCTGAAAAGGGATTTAGAAGGTTAATGAATGCCATGGTATTGTTGCCGGACCTTAAACCTTCAGATAAGGTTAATGACATTGATATCAGCGAATTAAAAGACCGTTGTTACACTGCAATTAACGATGATTTTAATAGTCCGGTTTTAATTGCAGAACTATTTGAAGGCGTACGTATCATTAATAGTGCTTATGATGAAAAAACCTTCTTAAATAAAGAACAGATAGATGAATTAAAACTCCTAATGGAGCAATTTGTTTTTGACGTTCTAGGTCTGAAAGATGATACATTAGATGCGGATAAAGATTTCGAAGAAATCATGAAAATCATTATTGAATTGCGCAATGAAGCCAAAGCAAATAAAGATTACGTTAGCTCTGATAAAATTAGGGATGGTTTACAAAAGATTGGCATCCAATTGAAAGATAATAAACAAAAAACCCTCTGGGTAAAAAATTAATTATGTATAAGAACCTCAGATGGATAAATAAAGTAATCATTATGGTTAGTTTGCCTGTTATCGTTTCGGCACAGTCCGAAAGTATGGTAGGTCAAATTGTAGCTGCGGACATCTACGATTCGGAACTTAGTTCAAATAAAGGAGCTTTGGAGGGCCTTACGAATTCTTTGGATAAGAACTCTGTTTTTTTTAAACCCAATCCGGAACCTGCGCTCGATTATTTTAAAAACCGACCTAATATACCTGATATTGTTACTTGGCGGCCGGTATTTGCCAAAATTGCAAAAAGTAATGAATGGGGCTTTACTACCGGCCCAATTACTTGGCAAACTACCGGTATGAGCAAAAAATATGGCGAATACCTTAGTATTTGGAAAAGAGATAGAAGAGGTAAGTGGAAAATAGCTTTAAGGGCAGAAATTGAACATTCCAAAGAGTCACGTGAACCTGGTATAAAATTCATTAACCCAG